>Ga0208957_1000718_pt1 | contig 21942 bp, 22 predicted proteins | sample RifOxyA1_FD_184029 | JGI IMG/M metagenome (GOLD analysis project Ga0208957, IMG submission 184029) | Groundwater microbial communities from Rifle, Colorado - Rifle Oxygen_injection A1 (SPAdes) | ecosystem: Environmental > Aquatic > Deep subsurface > Groundwater | place: Rifle, Colorado, United... | reverse complement strand
ATGAATTTTACTTTGTAGCAAATTTGGATTCTTTTGGGGGTAATAGCGGGTCAGCAGTTTTTAATGCTAATACTGGCGTGGTGGAAGGTGTACTGGTGCGGGGAGAGAATGATTTTAACTACGACCATCAAAATGGATGTTATCGGATAAACACTTGTCGAGACGATGGATGTCGAGGTGAAGACGTTACGAGAATAACCAGAATTAAAGCGTTACAATCGTTAAGTCTTTAAAATTTTAATTTATATACCGGTGAATCAAGAAAATTTCTTCTACGCTTGTCATATTCTTGCGTAGTTTTTACCGAGGAATGGTTCACTTCTTGAGCAACTGCATAGATATCAACTCCAGCATTTAATAGTTCTCCAATAAAAGTGGCCCGGGCGGAGTGGGGACTAATCTTGAAGGTAAGATTTATTTTCATAGCGTAATGATCAAGTATTTCGTTAATGGTTTTGGGGTTGAGTGGTTTATTTAGCATGGTGGGATTGAATGGATTTTGCGTCGGTTGAAAGAGCCAGTCTTCGGGAATGTGTTCTCTGGTTTGATTTTTCATCCAATTTAAATATTCTTCTAGAGCATCTATGCAAATAGGGTGGAGGATTTTTTGACCTTTTTTACCTCCCTTTCCGTGATATCTTATAATTTTGTGTTGATTAAAATCGGAGTAATCTTTTCTGCGGAGATTTAATATTTCTGATTTTCTAAGTCCTGTCGTAAAAAACATTATTAGTAGCGCTTTATGCATTTTTCCAGCTTTTTTATTTTCGTCGATAGAACTAATCAGATCTTTTACTTGATCTTTAGTCAAAGCATTAGTAGGGACCATCACGGCTGAACGTGGTCGTTTTATAGAGGAAACGGGGTTAGTAGTTATGATATTTTTTTCAGATAAAAACCTAAAGTAACTGGAAAGAGCCGCGAGCTTTCTAGAAATAGTTTTAGGAGCACATGGGTCTCCTTCTTTGCCACCAATTTGTTGTAAGTAATTTCGAAAGCGCACGATGTGTTTTTTTTCAATATCTTGATAGTTATTAAGATCTTCAAATTGTATACAAATGTACTCAAGAAATTGCATGATATCGTTTTGGTAAGATAGCCGGGTGTGGGGTGAGGATAATTCTTCAAAAAAATCCAGATGAAGACTAAACTTCAAATTTTTAGCAGGAATGCTGTTCATTTGATTATTCATACATTACCATTATACATGAAAAAAAATTTTCAAACATTGAAAAATATTTTTAACCAAAGAATCAAAGACCGGGGTTTTATGAAGAAATTGTTAAATACCTTTTGTTTTATCTGGATGATGTTTGCCCAATCCATATTTGCCAATGAGCAAGTGGCAAAGGTTATTTTACTTAAGGGGAAAGTCACCGAGTTTAGACCCAGTATAAATAAGACCATTTTGTTGGCCAACGATTCATGGGTTTTAAAAAATTCCATATTAGAAACTGATAAAGGAAGTGTCGTAAAATTAGTCTTTGTTGATCAATCGAGAGTAACACTCGGCCCCAATAGCAAACTGGAAATTGGAAAATTTGTGCAAAACGAAGCAGGTATATTATCGGTTATGAAAGGGCAACTAAAAGCAACCGTTTTAAAAAACGCATTGGACGCTGGTGATAAAAATAAGTTTTATATAAAAACGCAAACAGCTGCCATGGGAGTTAGGGGTACAGAGTTCATGGTCATGTATAACCACAACATTCACAAAACTTCAGTTCTAACATTTTCCGGAGAGGTGATGATGACTCAAATTCCAAAAGATATGGGACTTAAAATACCTCAGGCTCAGCTTAGTACACTGCTCGATAAAGCCGAAGCTGTCTCGATTAAATCCGGCCAATATGCCGGAACAAATGATATGGGCCGACCTAATATACCTGTAAAAATAAATCCAGCACAATTTCAAACTCTCAAGGGTGCTAGTATGTTTGAGGAGAGTCGTAATTCTAATTCAGAGGCTAAATCCTATCAATCCAAAGTGCCACCAAACATAGATGCTAAAACTTTTATTAATCAAAACTCTGAATTAGAACAATCTATGAAAAATGTTTTGGGAGATACTAAATTTGAAGATATAGATAAAACAGTTCGTTTGACTATTGAAAATGAAAAGAAGGATATGGCTGCAGCACCTGCTGAAGGTTTCTTTAATCCAGACACCAATGAATATGCACCGATGGCAGGAGGTTTTGTGGATATTGAAAAAGGGGTATATGTAGCGCCACCAGCAGATAGTGAATATGATCCTAATACGGACACTTATATAGTACCAACCAGCCATGGCACTTACGACGAAGCCAGTGGCGGATTTCAAGCCCCGGTTAATTATCAAATGAATGAGGATGGCACCATCCAATATATAGGGTCAGGGCAACCGGTGGTCAATATTCAAACAGACGCTGCACCAGTAAAAGAAATAATTCTTCCTACGGTAGTAGCGTTACCTAGTGATCCATCAACCACACTACTCGTTGTACCACCCGAACTTACTACTACTACTGTAGTGAATACTACTATTCAAAATTCTATTTCTGAATTAAAAATAACTGTAAGAGTGCTACCGTAGGGGATTCGATGAATAAGTATTTTGTTTATTTTGTCTTGTTTGGTTGGATATGTAGTGCACAGCTCGCATTTGCCTTGAACGATGGAGATAAAGTATTTGCCCAAATCCTTTATACCTTCAATTCAGGAGACTATCAGGGGTCGATTAATAAATTAAATGCTATTGAATCCAAGGAATTTAAACCACTCGCACACTACTGGAAAGGGATATGTAATAGTAAATTACAAAAATATGACCAAGCGGTAAATGAATATAAAACGGCATTGGAATTGGGGGCCACCCCGCTTGATATTTATTACGAGCTAGGACAGGCTTATTATTCCATGCTTGATTATAAAAAAGCTAAAGAAGCTTTTAAACAATCGGTGTTAAAGAGATTTAAAGTTCCAGAATCTTTTTATTATTTGGGTTATATGGAATTAACCGAGGAAAATTTTGAACAGGCTATCCGCTATACCAAACAAATCTTAGAAAAGGAAAAAGTCAATCAGGAACTCATCCAGGCAGCTTACTTTCAAATTGGTGAGGCTTATCTTGGTAATATTGAAAGGAATAATAAAAGAGTAACTCCAGAAGTCAGAACAGCGGTTACCCAGTATGTACTACCCATGTATGATAAAGCTTTAGAAGAGAAAACTGATAATAATTTAGCCAATCAAATTTATGCAAGAAAAGAAAATGTTAATAAAAAATATGGCATAAAACGAAAAGCGTTTTATAACGGCAGGCCATTTCCATCTAAACTGACGGAACTATATGTTTCAGAAAAAATAAGTTATGATACTAATGTTTTATTGGAATCATCGGATGCTGATCAAAAGGCTACCAGTAAATCTTCAGGGGTATTAAATACCAATTTCTTTATAAGCACCAAAGCTATCCATCGCAGTCGAGTGGTGTTTGCGCCTGAATTTTTATTTTCTCATATACATCATCTTAATCGTGATAATTATCAAGTGTATCAAAATGACACACAGGCTTTCTTGCCTGGACTTAAAACTACTTTGGAGCATCGAATGTTTGATAGGCCAGCGAGTTTTCACGTAGACCTTGTGTATAATCACACTAAAAGAAGAGTAGATGTGCCAGCTGATGATTCCATGAAAAAATATGGGAGTACTATAAGTGTTTCTTTGATGGAAAAAATGGAAATGGTCGCAGGTACCAATACTGCTTTCAAATATTTTTACAAACAATTTAGTGCTCCTGATGACACCCGAAGTACCCGTGATAACGGGCTTTATTTAACTCATACCATTTTTAAAAAAGCGGGTGCTGTTTATTTCATCGATTTAGGATTGAATGTTGTAGATGCTAACAACGTTACTTTAAGTAGTGATCAGATAATTTCTCGATTTACGGTTTTGAAACCGAATGCGTTGTTTAAATTTGATACTCTGTATGGCCTGGGTATAACGGCAAAGAATATGAAAAAAATGAAAGATACTAGAGGGACTGAGGTAACATATAGCCCATTTATTATTTTAACTAAAACATATCTAAATAAATGGAATGTTAATTTTAGTTATAGTTTTAATAAACAGACTTCTAAAAATGAAGAAGTGTATGCTTATAATCAAAGCATTTTCGCGGCAGAACTGAAATATATGTTTTTTTAGCGAAGCGCTTTTTCCAGTTCCACAGAGGCTTCCGTTTTTTTGTCCCTATACTTAATAATAATCGCGCAATTTAAACTAAGGTTGTGTTCTCGAATAAAAGGAGTGGGCGTTTTGAAGGCCCGAGAGCCAGAAACTACCACGGCGTTTTGGGGAATTGGTTCTAATTCTTCAAGTAATCGACCCATAACAGCGTCATAAACCGGAATGCTTTTTGATAAAATAACTCCCGGAGCGATCACCGCATTTTCTAAAACTGCGACACCTTCAACTATGATGGCACCTGCTCCAATAAAGCAGTTATCTTCAATTATAACTGGAGTAAGCCCGATCGGTTCCAAAACTCCACCGATGGACACTCCCGCTGAAATATGGACATTCTTACCAATTTGGGCACACGATCCAATGAGCACATGGCTATCAATAAGGGTACCTTCACCAACATAAGCGCCAATGTTGATATAGCTTGGAGGCATTATCACCACGTTAGGACTAACGTAAGCACCTCTTCGTATGGTACTTCCGAAGGGAACCAATCTGATTTTATCTTCAGGGGTAATGGTTCTTGGACATAGATTGTGTTTATCCACATGGCCATCATCCATAAGTACTAGCTCACCGGCCTTGAATGCTTCAAGAATATTTTTTTTAACGTCAACGTTTGGCATCCATTTCCCATTTTCTTTAGTAGCAGATCGAATGGTACCTTTTTCAAGACAATCTAGTGTTTTTTGCCAAGACATTTTTAATCCTTTGGAGTTGATTTAAACCAATTGGTTATTTTTTTATCAGATTCTACTACAACATCTAATTTATCCAAGTCTTCAAAATGAAGAGGAGGATATAGATAGGGGGTAGAAATCATTTTTTTGGTATGCATGAGTTTTTTAACGGGGACAGGGTTGCTGGCCAAAAACAGTGAATCACAGCAATCTTTCCACAGTTGTGTTTCCTTAAGGGTGTTATCTAGGCATTTTTTTACGTATTGATTGGTTTCTTGTGGCCAGACATTGGATGCTACAGAGACCAGTCCGTATGCTCCAAGCCTGGCATGTTCATAAAATAGTCCATCATCACCTGAATAGATTTTAATATTATAAAGTGCCTGTTTGAAATTTTTAAAATCGGTTAGTTCACCGCTGGCCTCTTTTATAGCGTAAAAATGGGGGTGATCTGCTAGTAAAATGGCTGCTTCCAGATTAAGTTTTACCCCTGATCTTCCGGGAATATTGTAAAGCATGCAAGGCCTAGTAGATTGATCGAGCAGTTTTTTAAACCAATAATATTGGCCTTTTTTTCCTGGTTTGGCGTAGATGGGCGTCACCACCAGATAACATTGAATGGCTTTGCAGGATTCCAGAAAGTTTATCCATTCTAGTTGCTCTTCCAAATTGGAGCCACCAATACCTACCATCGTAGGAATATTTAAATTTAACCCATCTACAAATTGGATAATGGCTTTCTTAAGGTGGTTGGGAAGATTAGTTCCTTCACCTGTACTACCAAGTAGCACCACACCGTTTCCGGCTTTTTTTTGCAGTAGTAAAAGATCTTTAAGAATTGGGTAATCCACTTCATTCTTTGCATTAAGTGGTGTAATGAGTGCCGTCCAAAGGGTTACTTCTTTACAATTCATTTATCTTTCCTATCAAATGTTTGTTTGACTAGTTTCGTGAAGTCAATCAGTCCATATTCAAGATGGTGATTAGTTAATAATTCATGGGCGGCCCAAATAGCACCTTGAGCAAATATCTTGCGGTCAAGGGCCTCATGTTTGATAGTGATTAGTTCAAACTCGGTGTGCAAAGTCAGGCTGTGGGTGCCTACCGCATCGCCAATTCTATCACTTTGAATGCTTACGGTTTCGCCGAGCCAGCTTTCCCACATTTTACTGGTACCGCTGGGGGAATCTTTTTTTTGCGTATGGTGTATTTCGTGGAGGGTATAGTTATAACTGTCAAATAACTTCGACGCGTTTTTTAAATTATCTATCATGGCACGGATTAAGTTCATTCCCAAAGCAAAATTGTTGGCATGCACCCATCTTAGCTTTTTACATTGTAGCTTTTGGGAAAAAGTTGCAGGCCAGTTAAAACCGGTAGCACCACTTACCACGGGAAGATTACTTTTAATCAGTAAGTCGGAAAGTTCTAAAAAAGCATTTCCAGGAACAAAAGTGATAATAACATCATATTTTTTTAATTTTTCCAAAGTAGGTGGGCAAGAGGTATTAAAAATTCCAGGATCATAATCTTTTAAAAGTTCAACGACTTTTGAGCCTGTTTTACCAGTTCCTATTATGGCCGCTTTCATGGATATTTCTCTTGCTAAAAAATGTTGATATCCATTATTCTAGCACTCAAAGGCAGGGAAGGGAAATATGTCAAAAATAGGTATTGTGGGAATTAGAGGAATGGTCGGTAGCACTTTACTAGATCGAATGATTCAAGAAAAAGATTTTGAGTTGAATCATCAATTTTATTTTTTTTCATCAAGTGCTAAGGGTAGTAGGGGACCTACGATTGATCGGACCTCTTATACGTTTTTAAATGCGCATGATCTGAGCGTTTTGCGTGAAATGGATATTATTTTAACCGCTCAAGGAAGTGATTATACTCAAGAAATTTATTCTGTATTAAGAAAAACAGGATGGTCAGGTTATTGGATTGATGCAGCTTCATCCCTACGTATGGAAAAACACAGCATAATTGGATTGGATCCAGTAAATGAACAAGTCATAATAAAAGGTCTGGAGAGAGGTATCAAAACTTTTGTAGGAGGGAATTGCACCGTAAGCTTGCTTCTGATGGGCATTGGAAATTTAATTAAAAATGATTGGATTGAATGGATTTCAACCATGACTTATCAGGCGATATCGGGTGCTGGAGCAAAACAAATTAGCGATTTATTAAAACAGGTGAAGCAATTTGACATTGAGCCTAAGCAACATCCTCTCCAATTAGAAAAAGAGTACCGACAACTTATTCAGCAAAAAAATTTCCATCTTGGAGCTATTGGTCATCCCTTGGCATTTAATCTTTTGCCTTGGATTGATTCCAAAATGGAAGATGGAAGAACCAAAGAAGAATGGAAAGGACAAGTTGAGCTTAATAAAATAATGGGACTTAAAAAGATCCTTCCAGTGGATGGTATTTGTGTAAGAGTGCCCACTTTTCGCTCCCATGCCCAAGCGGTAACTATCAAACTTAAAAAAAATATTACCATTAAGACGATTGAAAAAGAAATAGCTGGGTCAAATGCGTGGGTTAAATTGATTCCTAACGATTTGGAGGAGTCCAAGCGTTATTTAACTCCGCTGGCCGTTAGTAATACCTTGGATATCGCGGTTGGTAGAATTAAAAAAATGAGTATGGGAAAAGATTACGTAAGTCTTTTTACCGTCGGTGATCAACTGCTTTGGGGAGCTGCAGAACCACTTCGAAGAATGTTAAAAATTATCCTTAATATATTGTAGCTGACCAAATTTAAAAACGACCTCTTCTGCTTCAATGTCATGGTCTGGATATATAACCGCTTTTTGGCATGGCTCACCGAATTCGTAAGTGAGAGTGTAGTCAGGCGCACCTTTTATAAGTATCCCCTCTACGAGTTGAGTTTGCGTATTGATAACTGGAGATCCCGAGTTACCGGCAAAAGAATCTAAATTGGCCCGGAAATACCAAAATTTTTTAAATATGTTTGATAAGAAATGTTTTTTCTCATCATCATTCCACTTTTGGCTTTTGCCGTTGCTGGCGATTTTAAGAGGAAGCCCCATGGGGTGTCCAATGACTGCCAGTGTATGGGAGGATTTAATTAGACCGGTGTTATTATAATTCAAAGGGGGACGTCCAACGACAGACCTGTCCAATTGGACGATAGAATAGTCTTTTAATGTTCGTCTTCTGTCGACTAAAGCTTGTTTGATGACTTTCTTACAGCTATAAACGTTATTTTGAGTAAAATATTCACTGTGATTATCAAAATCAAATACCCACTTGTAGCGGACGCAATCTTTTTCGTTTTCTACGCAGTGGCCGGCGGTAAGAATAGTATTAGGAGCAATAAGAAAACCGGAGCAAGTGGCCAGCGAATATTGATCAGCATAGCGTTCACCTGGACACAGACCATATTTCAACACTTCATCTAAGGTGCTTTTTTTAAAATTAATAATACCGGGATTTTCATTTGGGATGAGTTTATTGGCGTGAACCATAGCAGCTACTGATCGACTGTGTTCCACAAGGGTTTGATCAGGGTGATTGGCAGCTTCATATCGATCGTCATCTCCGTAGATAGCTTTACTGGGAACAAAGCCATGTAATAATGAAGCTTGTACGATAAATAATGTAAATAATAATGTTTTCATATCAACCAAATCTCCCTTTAGGTTTATCTTTTTCTTTTTCTTTAGCCTCTTTGATTTTTTCTTCTTCTTTTCTTATTTTTTCTTGAGCTCTGTTGAGTTCTTCTAATTGTTCACCGCTTAAGGTCAGCAATTGGGTAATTCGATAAGTTGAACTATGGTCATCCTTATTCTTTTTTCCTTCCTTGTTACCGAGAATGTTTTCTTGGGTAATTCCTTCTTTTTTAAGATCAAAACTAAATTCAGGAGAAAAGCCTTTTTCCGAAGCGTTGGGGTTATCTTCAAATGGAAGATTTTTACCGGAAATTTTGCGGTTATTCCTTTCTTTGTAAAGCCGTTTTAAAACTTTTTCGTGTTTGGCAATCAACTCTACTAATTCTTGATTGCTTAATTCAGATGCTTTTGCCATTTGCATGCCCTCAAATTAAAACTATGAATACATTATATATAATAAAATGCTTTCGAGAAATTATAGATTGTCTAAAACGCTTTTTGCCTAGCAGTTAGTGTTCATATAAGTGAGAGGATGAGTAAACTAGTTTTGTCTGGTATTTTGATATTTTTTACCTTTTCTCTTTTTATTGATTGGTGTATCGTTTTTTTGGAAAATAACTACATTTAATTTGAAGGAGCACTTTTATGACGAAAATATTAGATTTGGTAAAACCAGGTGTTGTGTTCGGTGACGATGTAAAAAAAATATTTGCAACTGCTAAAAAAGAAGGGTTTGCCCTTCCGGCGGTCAATGTGGTCGGAACTAATTCAATTTGTTCTGTTTTAGAGGCAGCAAGCAAAGCTAAATCACCGGTCATTATTCAATTTTCTAACGGAGGAGCAGCTTTTGTGGCGGGCAAGGCAATTCCCAGTACCGGCCAAAGTGGGGCGATTTTAGGAGCAATTGCTGGTGCTAAGCTGGTTCATACTATTGCTGAAGCTTATGGAGTTCCTGTTATTCTACATACTGATCATGCTGCTAAAAAATTACTTCCCTGGATTGATGGTCTTTTGGATGAAGGTGAAAAATGGTATAAGCAATATGGTCGGCCACTTTTTAGCTCTCATATGCTAGATCTTTCAGAGGAGCCTTTGGAAGAAAATATTGCTATTTGTGAAAAATATTTAAAAAGAATGGATAAAATCGGTATGACGTTGGAAATTGAACTGGGTTGTACTGGTGGGGAAGAAGATGGGGTCGATAACTCTGATATTGAAAACTCAAAACTTTATACCCAACCGGCAGATGTGGCCTATGCCTACCAAAAATTAAACGCCGTTAGTGAACGTTTTACGATTGCAGCTTCCTTTGGTAATGTGCATGGTGTGTACAAACCAGGAAATGTAAAATTAACTCCGACCATTCTAAAAAATTCTCAAGATTACATAATGAAAAAATTGAATACGTCCAAAAATCCAGTTAACTTTGTGTTTCACGGAGGATCTGGTTCATCCACTCAAGAAATTAGAGAGGCGATCAGTTATGGCGTTATAAAAATGAATATAGATACTGATACTCAGTGGGCATCATGGGTGGGCATAAAAGATTATTACGAAGCTAAAAAGCCATACTTACAAGGCCAAATTGGCAATCCAGAAGGGGATGATAAACCCAATAAGAAGTATTATGATCCTAGAAAATGGTTAAGGGAATCAGAAGAATCGATGGTTAAAAGACTGATGATTGCTTTTGAAGATTTAAACGCACTAGGAAGAAATTAATTTTTAATTTCGCAACTTTTGAGATATGATGAATCATTCGATTAAAACAGAATGATTATAAGCTAGCTTGGTTTTTACCGACTGCATGAATAAGTTTCGCCTGATTTTAAAATAATATTTTAGGCGTTTTTAATAAAAATAAATTGTATTTTAATCAGTTACATGAAAAGCGAGGTTTCATGCAGAGAATTTTTATTGGATTTTCGTTACCAGACAATGTTAAAGATCACCTTCGTTCACAATGCCACAGTTTGAGTACAAATTGGGTAAAACCGGAAAATATGCATGTTACTTTATGTTTTCTCGGAGAAGTGGACCGTGTATCTTACCGAACTTTATTGCTTGAACTAGAGCAGATTAATTTAAAAAAATTTACTCTAAAAACGAAAGGAATTGGTTATTCTAAAGCTAAAAAGGGCCCTAGAGTGATCTGGGCCGGAATTGAAAGATCAAAAAGCATAGAACAATTAAAGGAACAGATTGATACAGTTTTAGAAGAATTGGGAATTAATTTTGATAAACGCGAGTTTCATCCTCATATAACCTTGGCCAGGCCTCAAGACGTTTTGTACGACGATTTTAATAAATACTTAAATGCCGTTGATATGAATACTGAAATAGAATTTGCAGTGGAAAGCTATCAAGTCTTTTCAAGTCAAAATACTGAGGACGGATTGTCCTATACGATTGAGGGACAGTATCAGCTTAGCTAAAATGGGCTTAATCTAAAACGATCAATTCAAGATCTGAAGTACTACTTTCAAGTAAAAAATTCAATGGGCAATTTTTTTTCCCAGTAAATATTTCCAGCGATTTGGTGGCTTGGCTTTTTAACCAATTGAGTCCGTTTATCCTACTAGGATATTTCTCTAGATATAGATCCTTATAATTGGCATCGAGAAATATTTGGTTAGAGGATATTGGAAGATCCAAAGCACAGTCTAAAATGGAAGGAAGAGTGGAAATAATCAAATCAAAATCTTTGATCCGATTTTCAACTTTGCTCCAAGGAATTGAAGAAATTTTAAAATGCTTAGAGAGGTCATTTAATTTTAACTCATTTCTGCCAGAGATGGTCAGGCAAACTTGCAGATTTTTTAGGGCATAAATGGCAGATTTGGCGGCGCCACCGGTACCTAGTATTAAACTTTTTTTTCCTTCTAAGGAAAAATTTTGAAGAGATGCTATAACCCCATATGGATCGGTGTTAAATCCCATTAATTTTCCTTTTTGAATTTTAAGGGTATTGACCGCTCCAATGGTTTTAGCAATATCATCCAGAGTATCAAGATGAGGGATGATCGTCTCTTTTAAGGGTGAAGTTAGGTTACAGCCATCGAATTTATTCTTAATAAGATAATCGATTAATTTAGTAGCGGAGCTGGTTTGAATTTTAATATAGCTAAGGGTTAGACCTGCGGATTTAAATAATTCAGGGCTTTTACTATGAACAATTGGATTTCCCGCAACTGCCAGTTTGAACACTGCTTAGTACCAAAAAGATAATTTCAGGGCGGTTCCTAGAAGGTGCTTAGTTTCCCGATAAACACTATTTCGATAGACTTTTTGTTTCTCCCCCACCACTCCAAAAGTTACAAAAGCATTTTCTCTAATTAAATATTTAGGGCCGATCTCCAGTTTCATCTGGCGATACTCATCCATCTGAGATGACCAGGTATGTTTTTTGACCAGCATACCCTCAAGGTTGGTACCTATGAAAAAGCTTTGGTTAAGTCTTTTTTCCATGCCTATTTGAATGAGCTTTTCATATTGTTTAAAAGCGGCATAGTTGGCGAGAGAGTGAGTAGAGTAAAAGCCGTAAAGTGTTTCAAACCAAATCTCCAACTCTGGGGTCACATATCTTCCACCGGTGTCTAGTGCCCAACTATCCATGGGGTAAACGTCATTATAATAATAAATCCCTGAACCATAAATGGTGAGTTTGCCTAAAAAGAATTCCAGTTTATTGGCAACACCTCTTTGATCTTTAGTTTGAAAGTCTTTAGTTGTTTTGTAGCTTAATGATTGATACTCTCTATCATTTTCAATTTTTGTTATTATCTTCGGGCTTCCGTTAGAATTTTTTTCTATTTGTTTACTTTCTCCGTAAAAAGTAAAATGGTTCATATAGCCATTTTTGAAGCTTCCGTTAGTCAGTATGATTAAAATCTTGTTATCCGGATCTCTCCAAGAGTTCTTTCCTCCAATGGGGCTTCCTCCATCCATGTAAGGGCTCTCAATTATCCCATATCTTTTTTGGTTAAAAGGAACCAAGCCTTTTCCGGCAGTTATTTTAAAATTGTCGGTAATCCGATATGTGGCATTTGCCTCTTCAAATAAGTTATAGGCTTCACCCATCTCACTATCATCTAGATCGAGCTTTAACTTAAAAGATATATTATCGTGATAGGCGTAAAATTTTAAATCTAGGGTGCCAATACCAGTTTGCAGGGTGGGTTCACTACTTTCTTTTTTGTATAATTTGAGGATATCAAGTCCTACAAATCCTTTGATTTCTGTAGTAAGTGCATAGGTTTGATTGGAAAGTAAAACGCCAACCATGAGTAGTAATAGATATTTCAATCAGTTCCCCCTTGATCAATGGGAGTTTGATATCATTGGAAAAACTTATTGTTAAGGCTTATTTGGATAAATGTTGATGACTTATAACAATTACATTTTATAAATCGTTACACTTTTCGTAATCTTGGAAATGAGTGCCCGCATTGGTTGAACCATCAGGTTGGCAATTGGTTTGGGCCGGGTTCCGGTTAGATGTAGAGCAAGAAATGGCAAAGAATGCAATCAATGTAAATAAAAACAATTTGGTTGAATTCATATGTGCCTCCTATATATAGGTACATGGAAAAAAGTGCTGGTTTATTACAGCGTCACGGAGCTTATCGGACATTGAAGATATTTATTGAGTAAATTTGTCGTTTTTTAGTAAAGGGCAATTAGTCTAACTGATCTAGAAAAGCTCTTTCCTCGGCGGTTAACTCTTCTTCAACGACCTGTTCAGAGGGATTGATAGCAGGTTGCGTGATTTCCCAATCAAATTCTTGCAAGAGATAAAAATCTCGTTGATCTTGGTCAATGGCCCGTACGGTGGTTAGTTTGGTGAGTATATTTTTAATGATTTTTTTGGCATAAGGGGTTAGTTCTTTGCGAAAATATGAACTTGAATATTTCTTGGGATTGGGAAGGAGCATGGCCAAAAAGGCAGCTTCTTTTGGGTTGAGTTCGCTGAAAGATTTTTGAAAATAAAAATAGGCAGCTTTATTGATCCCATATAAGTTTTTACCGTACTCAATGACATTTAAATAGGTCTCGAGAATTTTTTGCTTGCTGACTACTGATTCCAAATACAGGGCAATAATGATTTCATTGAATTTTCTGGTGAGTGTTTTTTCTTTTGAAAGGAATAAATTTTTAACTAATTGTTGCGTAATTGTACTGGCCCCACGAATTCTTTTTTTCTGGCGGAGGTTACCCATGACGGTTTCTTTAATTTGATTTAAATCGACTCCCTCATGATTATAAAACGCCCAGTCTTCGCTAATCATAATTGCCTTGGTAGCAAGGGGGTTTTGTTTAGGGCTAATCCAATTAAATGGTCGTTTAGTTACTAACTTATAATCAACATGATCATTTTTGACGACTGCTGTGACGTAGTGAGTTTTTAGCAGTTTTGCATCCCTAAATATAGGTAACAAAAAAAATAAAAAATAGGCTCCAATTATTAAAATAAAAAAAAGCAACAGCAGTGATAAATTTTTTTTATTCAAGTGTATAGTACCTTGTTAGTCAGCTTAAAATTTAAAATCAAAATACCGAAACAAGTGTTTGGAGTCAAACGTAGTTGAAATAAGGTAATACTTAATTTGTCCAAAATTACGAGGTAGATTTCTATCTAGTGTAACGGAATCATATACTTAACGATATTCAATTGGCGGTTGGTTGCATTGTCAGTATGAAATTCTTTTTAAATGACTTATTTTAAAAAAGACCTTCTACAGATAAATATCGTTCGCCTGTATCATAAGCAAACAAAAGGATCTGGGCCGGACTATGCATGTCTGGTAACATCTCGTCCACTGCCGCCAGAGATGCGCCAGTGGAAATGCCCACCAGTAATCCGACTTTTTTAGCCGCCAGTGTGCTGAAGGAAAATGCCTGGTCTTTTGAGATGGCCATAACTTTATCAATTAAGGTTTGGTTTAAAATGGGGGGGATAAAACCCGCTCCAATGCCTTGAATAAAGTGAGGACCAGGACCTTTACCAGAAAGAACTTGGGACTCAACTGGTTCCACTGCATAGGTTTTTATTTCAGGAAAATGTTCTTTTAATAATTGACTGCATCCCGTTAGATGACCTCCGGTTCCCACTCCACAAACTAAGTGAGTTGGTCCTGTGGGAAAATCGTTGATAATTTCCAAAGCCGTGGCCTGGTAATGGATTTGAGGATTGTTCAGGTTTTCAAATTGCATGGGCATCCAAGAATCAGGATAGGTATTCAATAGTTCTTTAGCCTTTTCAATGGCGCCTTTCATGCCTAGTGCTCTCGGGGTTAAAACCAGTTCAGCTCCATAGGCCAGCATGAGTTTTCGACGTTCAATGCTCATTGATTCGGGCATGGTTAAAATAACTTTATATCCCTTAATAGCACCCACTAAACTTAGACCTACTCCGGTATTGCCGGAAGTTGGTTCAATGATGATTGAACCGGGTTTTAATTTTTGCTCGCGTTCAGCAGCTTCAATCATGGATAGAGCGATGCGATCTTTGATGCTTCCGCCAGGATTATTTTTTTCAAGTTTTATCCAGATTTCAATATTTTTATTTTTTATTTTTGCTTGGTAGAGCGAAGTGATATTGAGTACAGGAGTTTTTCCAATGGCTTCCAATAAAGATTTATATTTCATAAAAAATTTCCTCAGGTGCACTATTCGGTTTGATAATATCCATTTTGATGTCTGATTTATGATAGACGATAGAGTTTTTGGGGATTGACTTAGTAAGCCAAACGTTACCTCCTATGATGGAATTTTCTCCAATGACGGTTTTGCCACCCAGGATAGTGGCGTTGGAGTAAATAACACAATTATCTTCAATGGTAGGATGCCTTTTAGTATTTTGATCGCATTTGTCTAAACTTAGAGCTCCTAAGGTTACACCTTGGTATATTTTGACATTTTTTCCAATGACGGAGGTTTCGCCAATGACGATACCAGTCCCATGATCAATGCAGATTCTTTCACCAATTCTGGCCCCTGGATGAATATCAATTCCGGTTATTTCGTGAGCATATTCACTGAAAATTCGGGGAAGTGTTTTTACCTGCGCCTTATAAAAAATGTTAGCAATTCGATAAATGCACATGGCAAAAAAACCGGGATAGCATAAAATGACCTCATCAATACTAGAAGCCGCAGGATCTCCCACAAAAATAGCTTCGGCATCCAAGTCTAGTTGATCCCTGACAAATTCCAGGTTCGAAAAAAAAGTTACGGCAATTTGTTGGGCCTCCTGGTGGGGCATGAAATCGTGCAGTATTTGAATGAGTAGCAATTCAGTCTTGTTTAAATAGATGTATAAATCATCCTCACTTTGAATAAAATTTTGATTAAAATGAGGATATAAAATTTCTAGGATGTCTTGTAAAAATTGATGGGTCTTTTTTTTACTGACAAAAAATCGATTTCGATTAGCGTGTTTACGACGAAATAAATGACTAGCGAGTTCGTGTTTCATAGAGTACCTTTTTTTGCTTATCGGCATACGTATAGATTATTGAAGAACAAAGTTTGGCATCTCAAACATCTATACTATTTAAGTACATTATTTCTAAAAATAATTTCAAAATTTTCCTAAGTTTTTTTCTTTCAAGTGTATTTGAAATATGTGATACTTAGTCCCGAACAACCATATTAAAGTAAGATTTATCTCCGAGCAGGATGGTCGGGTTGTCTTTTTTAATTCATGGACGATAATTATTCTGACCTCTAATGAAGAAAGTCGCCATGCTTGTAAGTAATAATATTTTAGCAATTGATTGTAATATTTAACAATAAAGAGGAGCAAAGTTTATGAACGATTACTTCATTTCAGCAAATGACTTCGATGCATTTGTCTCGAAAATGGCTTCAGAAAGGAATGTAATTGGACCAATGGCAAAGAAAACTAAATTTGTCTATGGTAAAATTCAAACGAATAAAGATCTTCGCTTGGATTTTGATGTTACCATTCTTCCACCTAAAAAAGTCTTCACTCCAACTTGTCAGACCCTGGTGACTTTTGATGGTAGTAAATTTGAAGGAGCTGTGGACAAGCAACCAGTGATTTTATTTGGTGTGCATTTCTACGATATTAAAGGGCTTGATATGACAGATCAGCTTTTTAGTGAAAACAATCGAGACGAAAACTATATGGCCAAGCGAAATGCTGCCACTGTTATCGGCTCTAATATTCAAACAGTAAGTAAAAGAGCCTTTTGGGGAAGTATTGGTACTAAGGTAGCGCCCAAGGGACATGATGGTTTCATTACTAAAATCGGGGCTGGATATCATTATCAAACTTTAAATCAAAAAGGTGAGGCCTTGGTTGGTTATGGTAATTTTAAACCCGCCACTAACGAACAAGCTGAAGAGGCTAGAAAAATTAATGTTGCTATGATGAGCAAATGTCCTGAAACCCTTAAACACTCATCAGAAGATATTGCCAAAAAACTTCGCGACTCGTTTAAAAATCAAGAATTATGGGCAAACCTTTCCGAAGATTGTTTCTCATGTGGTTCATGTAATACCACTTGCCCAACTTGTTATTGCTTTGATGTGCAAGATAAATGGAAATTAAACCAAGTATCTGGCATGAGAAATAGATATTGGGATTCCTGCTTAACTGAAGACTTTGCTAAAGTAAGTTTAGGTGCTGGAGCGGAAGAAAATTTCAGGGAAACAAGAGGCGAACGTTTTAGACACAGATTTATGAGAAAAGCTGCCTATTTAAATGAAAAATTGGGTGGGCCGGCATGTGTGGGATGTGGTAGATGTTCAGCGGCTTGTACTGCTGATATCGCAGATCCAGTTAATGTTATTAAAAAAATTATGGAGGTGTAATAATGGCCTTGACAATAGATTATTCAAAAGTTGCCCCTGAAGGTAATATTTTTCTTCCAAGAGAATGTAAAATTACCCATGTTAAACAAGTTACTAAAACGGAAAGGCATTTTACGCTCAGACATGCCGACAATTCCAAAGTAAAGTTCAATCCAGGTCAGATTTTGGAAGTTTCTTTATTTGGTTTTGGTGAAATCCCCTTGGGTTATGCCAGTTCTCCAACTCGAGAAAATACTTTTGATATCGTAGTTAGAACGGTTGGACGCGTTTCCACTGCTTTAAACAAATTAAATGAAGGTGATTCTCTTTTTGTAAGAGGACCCTTGGGATCTGGATTTCCATTACAAGAACTGCAAAATCAAAACATATTAGTGGTAGCTGGTGGCATTGGTCTTTGTCCTACTAGATCAATGATTCAGTATATTACTGATAGAAGAAATGAATTCAAAAACTTCACACTTTTTTATGGTGCAAGAGATCCAAGTCAACAGATGTTTCATGAAGATATTGCTAAATGGAAAGCTGCTAAGGACGTTGACTACCACGAAATCGTTGATAAGACGGACGGTAAATGGACGGGAAATGTCGGCGTTATTACCGAACTCTTTAAGAAAACCACCATTACGCCAGATACGAGAGTTATTATATGTGGTCCACCTATCATGTTCCGATTTGTAATTGCTGAATGTGATAAGATCGGGATCAGCCGAGATAATATTTATCTTGATTTGGAAAGAAGAATGAAGTGCGGTGTTGGTAAATGTGGACACTGTCAGATTAACGATAGTTATGTTTGTGTAGATGGACCAGTTTTTCGTTACTCAGACATTCAAAATTTAGAGGAGGCATTATAATGAGTAAGCCAAAAGTAGCATTTTTTGATTTTACATGCTGTGAGGGCTGTCAAATAGAACTCACCAATTTCGGCGATCAGGCTTTCCTGGAATTACTCAATCATATAGAGATTGTAGAATTTAGAGAAGGAATGACCGAGAAAGCAGACCATATTGATATAGCTTTTATCGAGGGAAGTTTTTCCAGAGAAGAAGACCGTGCTAGACTTGAAAAGATTCGTGCAAGAGCTGGTGTGGTTATTGCCTATGGCTCATGTGCCACTTCTGCCGGTATCAATGCTATGAAAAATGATACCAATGATTATAAGCAAAATGTTTATGGCAAAGATGCCAACATGCCTCATCTTGATAGTCAGATAGCTTTACCGGTGTCTGCTGCTATTAAAGTTGATTATAATGTGCATGGATGTCCTATAGAAAAATATGAATTGTTGGATATTATAAGTCATTTGCTCCATGGAAAAACACCTGTGATACCTAATTATCCAGTTTGTGTTGAATGCAAAAGAAGGGAAACGATCTGTCGCTATGATCTCGGTGATCATTGCATGGGACAGGTTGCAAGAGCTGGTTGTGGTGCTCCATGCCCTGCCGACGGTATTCCTTGCGAAGCATGCCGAGGATTTGTAGATTCACCAAACGAAGCAGCACTAAAAAAAGTGTTGATGGAAAAAGGCAAACTTCCGGAAAGATGGGCAGCAAGAAAGTCTAAAATGTTTACAGCAAATCATAGAAGTGATGCTAAAAAATTGGGAGTATAACCATGAAAAAAGATATCAATGTTAATGTTCACCATTTGACCCGAGTTGAGGGCCATGGAAATATTGTTGTTAATATAAGAAATGGCAATATTGAAAAGTGCGAATGGCAAGTGCCTGAAGCACCTAGATTTTTTGAGGCAATGGTTCGGGAACGTCATTATTCAGAAGTTCAAAGAATTACTAGCCGTATTTGTGGAATTTGTTCAATTGGACATACTTTGGCAGCAGTTAAAGCTATCGAAGATGCGTTGAGTATTCAAGTTACTCCGCAAACCAATAAACTTCGTAGGATTTTGAAGCATGCTGAAAATTTTGATTCCCATGTGCTTCATATTGGTGTGTTGGTAGCACCTGACTTGTTAGGCGCACCTTCAGTTTTTCCATTAGTGGCCACTCATGCCGAAGTTGTTAAACTAGTACTTAGATTAAAAAGACTAGGACACGAGTGGGGTTCATTACTTGCGGGTAGAACGACTCACCCAACGACATGTGTGCCAGGCGGTTTTACGAAAATTCCAACTAAAAATGAATTGTTGGGATTAAAAGAAAAAATTATTGCTAACGTGGATGGCATTAATGCACTGGTTGAAACAGTGTTATCACTAGCTGGTAAAATTCCAGATTTTAACAGGCCTACTGAATATATGGCAGTATCCAATAATATGGAATACGGTATGTATTTGGGTCCAACAGTTCAGACCATTATGCCTGATGGTACTAAGCAAATGTATGATGCTCATGATTATCGAAAAATTACTAATGAATACGTAAACCCAAGATCAACTGCCAAGTATTGTAAAAACAAACTTGATAGCTACGCTGCTGGAGCATTGGCCCGTTTTAATAACAACTATGATAAATTGTATCCACAGGCCAAAAAAATTGCTCAGGCATTGGGAATGAAACCGGTTTGCGGTAATCCATTCTTGAATTCAGCTGCTCAGTTGGTTGAATGCGCTCACAGTGTTTATGAAACTCTAGATCTGATTGAGGAATTGCTAGTAGATGGTATCAAAGATGAACCTTTGGTTCCGCCGAAGAAATTTGGACAAGGTGCTGCGGCAGTAGAAGTACCAAGAGGTATTTTATTCCATGAATATTCTTTTGATAAAGAGGGTTTTTGCACCGCTGGAAACTGCATTATTCCTACCGGACAAAACCATGCAAACATTCAAAAGGACTTCGAAGCACTGGTACCTATTTTGATTCAACAAGATAAGAATGAACAAGAAATGGAATTGGCCCTTTCCATGTTGGTTAGAGCTTATGATCCTTGTATTTCATGTTCAACTCACTATTTAAAAGTGAAATTTGTGAAGTAATAGTTTTGATCAAAGGTGCGTGATTACTTATGAATGAGTATCACGCACCTTTTTTTATTTGGAGCGTATGTGAATTATATAATGGGAGTAGGTAATTACTCCATGTTTGATGATAGCATTGGCATTAAGATTATTGAGGAAATAATTGATAGAAATTTGGATCAAGGTTTTAGCGCCATCGATCTTTCTGGAAATTTGCTTAATATCTTTAGCTATCTTAATGAGGATACCAAGCGCATAGTTATTATTGATTCAGGTGAGTTTGATTTGCGTCCTGGTGAATTTATATGGTTTACTCCGGATTTGGTGGTTTCCACCAAAGAGCTAACTAATATTACCAGCCATGAAGGCGACATTATAAAGGTTTTAAAACTGGCCCTGGAAACTGGATATCATTTGCCCCCCATTGAGATTATGGGTATCCAACCGGAAAGTATAAAAAGTGAATTTGGCCTATCCAAAACCCTACAATCTAATATGGAAAGATATATCCAAGAGGCAATCGTCAAGGTTTTGGACGAATAAATCTGCAGCTGATTAAAATTTAGACAGTTTTTCCTGCCTAACTCCTTAAAAATAGATTCAAAAAATTGGTCATTAGATTGCACACTACCAAGCGTTTGCATGTTTGTAATTTAATAAATGATACCTTTAAAGGAGGGTTATAATGAAATTTATTACAATAATTACGATTATGTTTTTGATAGCGGCCTGTGGACAAACTAGTTCGAAAAAATCAAGTGCAACTAGCACAAATGAAAAAAAACTAGTTACCAGTAGTTCGTTAGATTTTTGTCCAGTTAACTATGTCTATTCCTACAATTTAACAGAAAATTTAGTTAATCAGTTAAGGATCAATAATTGTCTAGTAAGTGAACCGGATTGCTCAGCAAGCGATTATGCTGAAACTCAAGTTAGGATTGAACAGTTTAAAGGTATGTACGCTTATCAAGCAGATTGTAAGACCACTGATGGCGAGAACATTTGGGAAATTCATGTGACTGATTTCGATGATGAATATGCTCAAATTATGAGTCTTTTGTATTAGTCGTATAAACCAAAATTCAATTTATTTATACAAGAAGGCCTTTGTAAAAAGGCCTTCTTAATTTTATAATATTTGATTAAACCATGCATGATGGAGTCTACACAATATGAAAAGAATTATTATTTTGATTATTTTGATAGTTGCTAATATTTCTTGTTCTTCAATCAATAAAAAAAACGCAGATGTTAAACTTGTGCCAAATGAAATAAGTAGTGATTTGAATTTGATTTTAGAGAAAGTGAAAACGGAAGAGGCGGATATATATGCACCCATCACTTATCAGATTGCGCAGGAAAAACATCAAGATTACCTGAAAGATAATAAGAATGATTTAAATGTAGTAGTGGGTTTATACAAAGAAACGCTAAAAAAAGTTGAGCATGTAAAACAATCTATGCCCGCTTTGTTGGAAGCGAGAATCGATGCTATTAAAGTTGGTGCTCATAAAGAAACTTTGCAATTTAAAGATGTGGAAGAGGATTTAATCACTCTTTGTGGAGATCTGGATGCTGATGGTAAATTAAACAAGTCTAAAGCAGAAAAGCTTACTCTCCAATACCGCCTA
>Ga0208957_1000713_pt1 | contig 22129 bp, 30 predicted proteins | sample RifOxyA1_FD_184029 | JGI IMG/M metagenome (GOLD analysis project Ga0208957, IMG submission 184029) | Groundwater microbial communities from Rifle, Colorado - Rifle Oxygen_injection A1 (SPAdes) | ecosystem: Environmental > Aquatic > Deep subsurface > Groundwater | place: Rifle, Colorado, United... | reverse complement strand
GAGCTAACATTTCTTCTAATCCATTTAAAATAAGAATCCTATTTGATATTTCAAGCAAAGTAGGAGTTTCTATTTCATCTAATTCTTTATCAGAAAAAGGGGGGGTTGTGCTTTCTTTTAAAAGAATTTCCTTTATTCTTGTTTCATATCCTTTTGCTGATTCATTAATTTCTTCATCTGTATATATTTGTGCGGTCTTTGGATTTATCTTGCCTGATAAAGTATCTAATTTTTGTGTTTTTTGGCTTAATTCTTGTATCTCAATTAATTGTTTATTTTTTAATGGTTTTAGAGTTTTCTCTATAATTACTCCTTCTATCTCGAACTGTATTGTTTCTCTTTTTGTTTGTATTTTATAAACATCTACCATTTTCTTCCTCCAATTCTTTTATTATTTTTCCAGAAGCAGAACGAATCATCTTTGTTTTTGGTTTTTCTTTTTGTTCTGCGAACTGTTGTTCTAATCTGTTTATTCTATCTATTAATAAATCAATTTTATCAGAAAGTTCTTGATTAGGAGAAGTCAATAAACCATCACGAAAATCTAATAACCATTTCAAAGCCATCGCATAATTATTTTGGAATTCTTCTTTCGCTAACTGCATAAATCTTGTCTTTTCTTTTTCGCAATTCCCTATTTTTAATGTCTTTTTCTTAAATTCTTCTAATGCTTCTTCAAACTTATGTTCTTCTTCCTTCATTTCCATTTCATCCATCATTTCACCTTCCTATAAAAAATAGTTGGCATTTAAGCCAACAATAAATTTAAGTATATGTAACAGCTGCTAAAGCAGTAGCGTCACCTGATTCATCAGCCCACATTACACTAGTTCCTGCTTTATTTGTATGCGGGTATTTTATTGTAACTGTCGTTTTTCTACTGCCATCGCTTGCATTATCATCATAACTAATAATACAGGCATCTTTGCAATAAAATCTTCTTGATTCTGTGCTTGTTGCTGTTGCTCCTGCTGCTGTTGTTGCTGCTGGGTCGTTTGTAAAAAGTATTGCTACCATAAAAGTATCCCTTGTTCTGCTTACACTTGCAGGCCATGCTATATCTGTTGTTAAAGGTTCTGATGAGTCATAAGTTCCGCCTGCGAACTGTTGAACTAAACCTACCCCTGAAGTTGTGTCTAATTCAATATCCCAAATATCAAAACTAACCGTTCCTTCTACTGCTGGCGGGTCATTCCTAATTAAACCGCCTGCTCCATTTGCTGTCCAAGTGCTTTCAAATTTAGGTCTTTCAATAGATACACTCTCAGGATCAACTATTCCTGCTATTTCTATCTGACTACCTGCCTTCTTTGTAACACTCATAAAAAAATATGCTGAAGGCCAAGATGGTGGAAATGCCATTTTATATCACCTTTTTTATTTTAGATTTTATTCTCTTTTCTTCTTCTGTTTCTTCCACAAATTCCAATACTCCTATTCTTTTCAATTCTTCCTCTGTCAGCCTTATTGATAAGACTATTTCATCTTTTAAATGTGGATTGACTTTTGATAATTCGTATCTTTCTGTGTCCACATAAAGAGCAACCGTTCCATTTCCTTTATATTTGTATTTGAATGCCATTTTATATCACCTTTTTTTGTCCTTTCGGGACTATTTATTCTTATTATCTTCCTCTTCTTCTGATTGCCTTATTGATTTCTCCTTCTACTATTCCTTTTGTTTGTTTAACAACTCTATAAAAAGGCTCTGCTACAAAAGGATGAGGCGTTACAAATAAAGCTCCTTCTCCTGTTTGTTTATTTAATCTTGACATTCCTGATATTCTTTTTGCCCCGAATTTATCTTTAACCCATTGTCCTATTCTTCTATTTTTTATTTTAACATAATGTGGTATTGTATGGTCTAAATATCTCCCTCTCTTTGCCATTGAAATACCATATATATCTTTGCTTAATTTTAATGCTTTTACGCTTCCTAATAATTCTCCTGTATGTATTAGTTTTTTCTTAATTATTTCTTTTCTGATTTCTGATTGAATTTTTTGGGCTACTACCCACATACCTCGTCTTGCACCGGCAGGAATAGTTTTCTCATATCCTTTAAGCATATTTACTGCGTTCTTTGTATTGATTTGTATATCAATTACCATTTTATCCTGTTGTTGTTAAATTATTATTAAATCTTATATCAAATTCTGAGACATAAACTAATTCTCCATCTAAATCTTCATCTTCTGAGGGGTCTATGTTATATTCTAAATTTGCCATGCCTTGATTGATTAATGTTTTTTGGTTTGAAACTGAATCTAATGTGCTACGCACTGCGTCTGTTATAATATCAGAAGTATTTGCTCCAACATATTCTCCTAATTCATTACCCCCTTTCTCTCTAGCATAAATACTAATAAAGAAATCAAAACTTATAAAAGACTTTGTTAAATCTGCGGTGCCTAATTTTTTACTTGGCTTGCTTCTGCTTACAACAATAAATGGATATCCTTGAAATCTTAAACTTTTTATATCAGGAAATCGTTGATATACAAATTTCCTTTTTCCAGAACTATCATTAGGGTCAGGAACATTAGCCCTGTTATTTATTAAATTATATAAATTAGCAAAAGATTGTCTAATTAATGTCGTGCTAGTTACTCTATCTGAACTTAATATTGTCATATTTGCCTCAGCAAAGATTTATCCCTCAGGAACGCCCCAAAGACAGAGGCAAGAAAGCCCCTGCTTCGTCTTAAGACCAATAAACATTTATCTGATTTATAAATAATAAGTTATAGTTGCGAAGCAACATTTTGAACCTAACAGGAAAACCTTTTAATTAAGAATTATCACGTTTGGGGTGATAACAACCAAAAAAGGAGGCTAAAGGGAAAAACCTGATTAGAGTGTTCATGTGTTTCTTATTCCAGCTTCTCTATACTTATTTAATATCCTATTTCTATAAGTTTGAAACCAATCCATAAAATCAACAGAAGTAGCGTTTTTATCTCCCATCTTTGCTCTGGTTACTGCTGTTAATCCCATCCTTATAGCAGTATCATAAATAGCTAACATTCTAATATCTTTAGGAACTGAACTTCTACCATATTTATAAGAGGCATATAATCCCCATCTTCTTGAGATAGGGCTATAACTTGAATTAACTATAACTATTCTGCCTGTTGTTGTATCAACTATATAATGTGTGTTTTCAGTTAAAGAATCCCATTCTGTTGTATTATTTGTATAATCTGGCGTTGTATCTTCATCATTTTGGGTGGTGTATAAATTTGTCATAGAACTAATTGGTTTTTTTGATATGAAATATTCATCATTAAATTCGTTTGTGTCTATATATTCAGTATAACTATAAAAGCTTCCAGAATTATTGTCAAAGACAGTATTACAATCAGAGTCTATATCTGATTCAACAGATTCGCCTATTAAAACCATCTGTTGTAGTTTTACTCCTTTGTCATTATCATCTTCATAAATTTTTAAATCAAAGAAATCTAGAAACTCTTGTGGTTTAAAATATCTAAGTGTGGGAGCAGTAGGAACTACAACTAAAACTAAAGTCCCGACTAATCCTCCTCCTGTTGCTGAGCCAACAGTAACTCCTGAATTATCTTTTACTGTTGTGCTAACACCTATGCCTGGTATAGAAAAGGAAAATATTTGTTGAAACCCTTGATATAAAGAAAATACAGTTATTTTATCAGATATTTTAAACCCAGTCGGAAAATCCTGAGTGTTTCCTAAACCAAAAACTACTTCTCCATTAGAATTAGTTGTAAGAGTTTTACTTTCGTTTGTAGATTCAATTCTACAAATAGCATTTACATTTGCTAAATTTGTTCCAGATGGATATTGTATCTTTAAATATATATTGTATGGTGGCATCTCTCATTTTTTATATTTGCCTTCTTTATAATTTTTTACTATCGTCTTTACCATTTTCAAGGCTCTGTCTGGGTCTTTTTTGGCCCAGTATTTTAATATCCCTTCAAATCCTTTTCCCCATGTAAATAATCCTAAGATTGATGCTAATATTGCGATTGCAGCACCAAGAATATAACTAACAGGATCTTTTGCTGTTTCATCAACAGGCACTTCTCTTATTATTTCTTTTTCTACTTCTTTGATGACTTCAACAGGCTTTTCTACTATCACTTCAACAGGTTTCTCAACAATAACTTCTTCTTTGACTACTGTAATCTGGTCAGAATAGGCATTAAAATAGATATAATTTTTATCAACATCAAATGAAGTGATTTTATGTGTCTTTGTAAAGACTATATTTTGATATGTGAATTTAAATTCTAAATCTGTATTTATAAGAAAATAATACTCAATATCAAATTTAGATAAATCAAACAAAGCGACACCTTTCTCAGTCTTAAGAAATTCCACATCATCTGGGGTTAATATAAGATTATAGTTAAGATTCTTAACAGTAATATCTATATTATCAATAGGAACATTATTCAGATTCACAAATATCTTTACAGGCATTGGGAAAGGTGGGGGGGTTACTGCTATTACATTAATCAGACTTAAAATAAATAAGAATACTATTAATATTGGTAATTTTTTCATCTCCATTCACTCCCATTATACCATGTTAAACTTGAGCCATTCCACATAAAGACAGTAGTGGCTCTTGATGAATTCCATTCACTCCAAACCCAAGCAACCTCTAACCCGCTTGATTTATTTATTGCGGTATTATTGTTCCAACTCCAATTATAATAATAAGGAACGGTCCATGTATTTGCTGAATTATTAAAAACATTATAATCAGAAAAATTAACCAAAGTTGTATTTAATTTTGTCTGTAAGACACTTCCAAAAGTATCAGATACATTTAAAAATGTTGCTGAAAAACTGCCCATAGTATAATATTGTGGTATAGCAAAATAATTATGTCCAAAACTAAAGTTTTTATTATAAAGACCTGTTCCGCTTACATTTCTTGCCCATGTTGAATTAGTATCATAAAGCCAGATAACATCACCATATTTCATAATAAGCCCTATATTTGCAGAAACACCAGGAGTCGCAAATTTCCAACCTTGTGCTGAATCATTCCACCAATACGCAAAGTCTGCATTCGTCTGGTTTAAGATATCACTTAAATTTCTTTGCGACTCATAAATTCCGAATATACTCCATCCTGTGCATAATTTGAACGGGAAAATATAATCATATGTTGGTTGGGTAGTGTTACAATTTTTAGCTATATCACAACTTGTGACATTAAAGTTATATAAACCATTTTCTGATTGATTTGTAATATTTAAAGTATGGGTAGTTGATAAAAGCGAAGTTTCTATTTTTGTGCCTAAAGCACTGCTTCTTCCATAATTTATACTTAGATTTGCTGGTTTGCTAGTATTTACAGTTATACTCCATTGGTCGCAATAATTTGCTCTTGAATTATTCAAGACTGAAGGAATTGAAAGAGCTACTGTATCAACTCTTAATTCATATCTGCTTGAATTTTTCCAGTTTCCCGCAGTATCATTACAACCTATATAAAAAGTATAATTGCCATCTGCAAAACTTTTGGTAAAGATATCTGGTGTTCCATTTATTAAAGAAGTATTAGAATCATTTAAATATAATGTGCTTCCAGAATTATTTAACCATAAATTACAACTATCTATATTTATGTCTGAGGGTGTATAATTTATATTATTCGAAGCTGTATTACTCCATGTTCCATTAACAAAATTTATATTCACATTTGGGACACCAGAATCTAAGTTAATAGTGTGATTTCCTGTTACCCACCCATAGATATTTGAATTAGTTTGTTCAATACATTTTAGATTATATTTAAAAGCCCCATCCGCATTGAAATTATATGTAAATTTCTTTTGAGTATTATTTGTCATAGTATATGTCTGTCCTACCGCCCACCCACCCGATTCATTAGTATAAATCTGGCAATATGTTCCAGTGTCGGTTGTATAACCATCTGTAACGGTAACATTAAAAATAGGATTTTGTGTTGGCTGCCATGAATTATTCGCAGGAAGGTTAATAACAACAGAGGGAGGATATTCAACATAAACTGTAGAATTTGCTGAAGCATAATATAAATTAAATCCTGTATAATTAAGACAGACTGCTGTGCCATCATTCATAAGACTATTAGAAGTTGGTTGTATTTTCTTTGTTCCACCAAAAACAGTATAGTTCCCTGAACCAATTACAGTTGTATCTGATTGATTACAGAAATAAAGAGCTCTTACACTAATTATATCTAAATCAGTAGTCATATTGACATTCAAAGTCCAATTAAGATTAGTTGCATCACTTTCATTTGTTATCTGATTTGAGGTTGTATAATTAATTCTAAAGTTCCATTTAACTGTTGTCCCATCTGGAACGCCAGAAATAATAGTTATATTTCCTACAGCGGTATTTGCTAAAGGAGTCGCGACTTTATAAGTCTGGTTAATTTTCCATCCACCATAATCATGGTAAAAATCCATAGAAGTTATATTATAATTTGTAGTCGCTGAACCATTACCCGTAAAGATAACTGTATCATTTATAACATAAGATTGATGAGTAGGAGAACTTAAAGTTACATCAAAGTCTGCAAAGACAAATATTATAAACATTGAAAAGATAATTGATAATAAAACAAAAATTGATTTAAGTTTTGCTTGTTTCATTTTAAAAATTCACCGCAGGAGCATTTGATGTTGATATATCTGTAAGCGTTAAAGAGATTTTTGCTCCTCCTTTATTTGTATTAACTATATGATGTGTTCCGCCATATCTATAACCTGTTGCACTTATCTCGATCACATCACCATTTGAAACACCAGATTTAGTGCCTGTCTCTGTTCCATCGGAACTAAGTTCTCCAATATTAACAACTGCTTCATCACTTGCTGTTAAAACTTTTTTATATTCTTTTGTATTGCCATTTTTAAATAAAATATAAACATCACTTGCTGTTCCACCGCTCACTTTGACTGAGATATTATATTGACTTCTTGGTGTTGGCATTTTAATCTACCCATAATTTTATGTTTGTATTTGTTGTTGTAGTCCTAAGGACTAATACATTAAAATCTCTCCTCATAGTTCTTGAAGCTCCTGCTGTAGATACTGAGACGGGATTCCTATAAACTTTATTTTGAATTTGAACTATACCTATTGCTTTGTCGGGCCTTACTTGGAATTTACATGCTAAACTTCCTTTATTTAGATATTTTACGGTTGCGGTTTCTGTTCCTGTTCCCGTCATATAAAAAGTAATATCGGTTGCGTCAGCTACATCAAATTCAATATTCTCAGAATCCACACCAAATCTGCTCTCTTCATTCATTTTTTCTTAGTTTTTTTATGTTTCTTTGAAACTACGGGCTCAGGAATTGGAGATGGAATGGGAATAGGTCTTGCTCTTAGCATATGAGATTTATCTTCTTTAATCTCTGGCGTTTCTTTGATACCGAAATAATCTCTTAATCTTTTTTCTGCTGTTTTTCTTTGTTCTACAAATCCTTTAATTCTTTTATCATCAATCCTAAACCATCTGCCATTTAATTCTATGAAATCAGCCAAAAGAGATGGATTTCTGGCTTCAAATTCTTTTACTAAATGTTCTGGAAGTTCAGTTCCTTCTTTATAGAATTCTTTACCATATTGTATATCTGTTGCTGATTTTACCATTTTCCTCTTTATTGTGTTTTAAGCAATATTGTTCCCACTAAATCTGTATCAACAGTAATAGCTGTCCCTGTATCATCAACTAAACTAAATGTTATTGTTCCGCCTGAAACACTAGCTGATGGTATTACATCATCATCATCTTCTGAATTTATTCCAAGAACTGCCTCTGGAACTCCATAAGGAATAGTAATTGTATCAGCATTACTTGCATTAGACCTGAATGAAATCTTTACAGGTTCTGTGCTCGGAAAAAAAGTTGTATTCGTTGTTCTATCTGCCATATTATCACCTTCTTATAGTTTTTATTCAAATAAAAACAAAAGATATTTAGGCTGTATTCAAACCAGTTATCTTATATACCCAGTTTGGATTCTCGCATACAACCGCAAAATAAGTTTTAATAAATCCTTTTTTGCTATCATCTGTCTTTGCCAAATCTTCAAATGTTGGTGCTTGAAGCACTGCTGCATAATAGCTATCCATTGGCAAGACATAAAGATAACCGTCATTACATTGGTCGTCTGCGTGGATTGGTCTCCCATCAAAAGTTGGTAACCCCTCAAATCCTGCCTGAGCACTTGCATTATTAAATCTCTGTGCTGGGTCTAACATACCAAGCATCTTATCTCTTTGGATTTGGTCGGTTACAAAAATTAATTGTTCTCTTGGTGCTCCATTTTTCTCTGGAGTTCTTAATGCTGTCCTTAATAATGTTTTATCTATGTTTGGGCTTCCTGTTTGTGCGTTATCAGTTCCTTGTAAAGTTGTATAAGTCGCTTTTGCATGCCCATAGATATTTGCATACGTTCCGCCATCATCACCGATAACTTCAAGACCCATTATTGCTCCACCGTCTGTCATTCCGACTGCGGTGCCATATAAGTCCAAGTTTATTCCTCTTCCTAAATCTGCTGTTGCTCTTTGGAGTTGTTTAGCAAATACATCTCCTATGCTTCCTCTTGCTTCTGCTATCATCAAACCCGAAACCTGAACAGTAACTCCATATTGCATAAATGGTATTTGGCATTTCAACATTGCTGCGTTGTAGCCTGTTAAAGTTGCTGCTTCATCATAATAATATGCACTTGTAGATCCCCCTGCTCCCTCTATTCTTGTTCTCCATATTCTAAACCCATATCTATCGCTTCCTATGTTGCTTACATTTTTCTTTTTCATTAAGCCCCATAAGGTTGTTTTGTCATTAAGATGACTAATTATTACTGGGTCATATATATCATTTAATTCTGCTGCGTTTTGGTAATAATCTGCATCAGAGACTTTATTTGTGTCGTGCTCAAGTTGTGCTTTATATTCAGCACCTTTTATCTTGATTTCCTGCATAGCTTTTCCGCTTATCTCAAAATCTCTACCAGATTTTTTAAGTCCTAATCTTGCTTTCATCTGTGCTCCGGCTCCACTTATTGTTCTTTGTGTTATTCCATAAGGCTCAAGAGCATTATGTAGTCTAGCAGCTGCTTCATATTTTGCATCAAGACTTACATCATTTCTCTGGTTTGTTTCTCTCCATGCTTTTAATTCTGCATCAAAACCAGGCATTTCATTCCCGAATTTTCCTTCTGGATTAAAATATGGTTGGGTTAATGACATTGCTTTTAATTCTGCTTTGAAAGCTTCTTGAAACATTCCTTTAAAATCAGTAAATTGTTTAGATTTTTCTTGCTGTTGTTTCCATGCTCTGAATTCTTCTAATTCTTTATCTTGAGCTTTGCCTTCGGCTTTTGCTTCAACATTTTCTTTTTTATCTTCTTGTTCCATAGTTACATCACCTATATTTTTATTTAATTTAGATATATCATCATCTGTCAATTCATCATCTTCATCTTCTTCTTCAGAATCAAAATATGCTTTATACTCATATCCGCCATCTGCTGTTGCCATTGGATTAACAGGCGTCATTGGACTACCGACAATAGATAATCCAAAAGCAGGGATATCATCAAAGATTCTTACTAACTTCCCTTCAAGTTGTTCATGATGATAAGGAAAATTATCTGCATATTCTATTGAGAAACCTTTAACATTTTGAATATTATTTAATATCTCATTAAATTTAGGAGAATCTTCATCAAGAATCACATCAACCCAAGTAGATAATTTATTTAATTTAGGATGTAATTTTAATTCTGCTTTTGCAGTTGCCACAGGCAACCAATTATTATTTAATATAAAATCGTGATTATAAGAAGTCCTATTAGCAAATCCTCTATTTATTCTTTTAACTAATTTAGATTGCAGGCTCTCTGGGATAAAATCATTATCATTGTCTATATAAGGAGCGGAAACAAATCCCGAGATATGATGTTCTTTTGTGCCATTTAATTCAATAGCTTTATATTCTATATTACTCACAAAACAGAACTTATTTTCAGATTTTGCTTTATGTCCTTTCCCATTAGGTGCTTTTCCGTTATGCATCTCTTTCCAAGTAGAAGTAGCAATCGCATAAGCCCGACTATTGAGTTCTTTATCATCCATTTTAGGATTTTTCTTTCTTAGAGACTCTTTTACATGTTCTACCATTCTATCAAATTTTGCTGGCATAATTTAAATCCGAGAAACAGCAGGAAGAAGAGACTTTGACCTACTGTCTCTCCTTTCTAAATTTTAGTTATATTAACTATAAGAAATATTACTGTTTATAAAGAATAAGTTATATCTTTTGTTTTTCTAAAACTTGTTTTCTCTTTTCTTCCCTGTATTTTTCTGTTGCACTGCCCCTTTCTATAGATTTATCATCCATTTGTTTTGGTCGGGTTTGTTCCAATTGTCTATTTCGTTTTTCTTCCATAAATTCTTCATTTAATGGTTCTGTGTCGTCATCTCTTAAATACATTATTCTATTGATATAACTTTGGCTCATCTGTTTTTTATATCTCTCAAGTTCTCTATTTAAGTTTGTAATATTAGCAAGAGCAAAAGAATTTCGTTGCTGCTCTTTTATTTCATTTACTTTCCATGCTTTATTGAATTTAAGTTCAACACCAAAGAATTTTTTCCATAATTGAGTATTATGCAGATTTTCTGTGTAAGTTTGATGATTATTTATTTTGCTCCAATATCCTTCATTTGCCAAATCATCCGAGCCTGCACTAACTTTGACTTCTGCTCCTATTACGCTAGCAATTCTACTCATAGGCATACCATAAGATAACCCCATGACTGCTGTTAAATAAAGAGCAGTTTGCCTATATTCCATATCTTTTGTTAATCCTGCTCCTATCTTCTCTGGTTTTATTTCACCTGTAAATACTAAATTACCATGTTTTAATTGCGGACTTTTGTATTTTTGGAGTTTTTGTTCCATAGAAACTACATTAGGACTGCCAGGCATTTCATTTGGAAAAATAAACATCCAATCAGGAACACCACCATTTTTAAAGAAATTACCAGCATAATCTTTAATATAAGATAAAGTGCTCATCTCAGGAAGCAAAGCCATCATAGGACAAAAACCATATATCTTTCCTTTTAATGTTAAATATTTTCCATGTATTATCTGGTCTGGTTGGAAATCAAGAGGGCCTCTGCCTTGAACGCTTTGCTTGAATTTCTTAATAACTTTACCATCATGTATAATATTCATTGTATTTGTTGGAATATATTTAATCATCTTGATAAAATCTTCATCAGGAGAAATCTCAACATCTAAATCTTTCCCTGTAATTTTTTTAACAAGTTCTTTGATTTGCGAATCAGCAGGAATACCCATCCATAAATAATCATCACCATATACAAATCTATCAAATAAACAGTTTTTTAATTGCTCATCATATTGATTTAATCTTGCGAATTCAAGAGCTCTATTTACTTTTTGAACTCCACCAATGAATTTATATCCATCTGCCATAATGTCGGTAACTTGTGCGTCTATAATAGAAATCATTTCAGGTGTTCTTTCTAACCACCAATCTATATCTTCATACTTTTTTGGTTTTGTTGTTATGTAATCAACTACCGCAGTAGGCTCATTATAATAAGGAAATTCTCTGCTTGTTGGCAATCTGGGGATAGTAGCTTTTAAATCAAATAACATCTTTAAATACCTCTCTTATTTTATCTACTTCTATGCTTATATTTTTATAATGTTCTATGAACTGTTGTTTAACAAGTTCTAAATCTTGTCCTCTTAATAAATGGTATAAATCTTCTTTTATATAATTAAGTTGTTTTTCTTCTTCTCTTAATTGTAATTTCTGGGCTTCTATATTTTCGGAAAGAGCTTCTTTTGATAAGACTTTGCCTACTCTATCTTCAACTGTAATTTTATCGCTGATTAATTGATTTTCCCATTCTTTTAATCCTTCTTTTTTAAATGCTATGTATTTCTCTTGTTTTTGGAGATTTAAGAGTAAATCTAAAATTCTTCTTCGTTCTTGGATTAAGATTAATCTTTTCTCTTGTGCTTTTTCCATTGTTTTTTCCAGTCTTTTATCCTGCTCTTGCGATTTTCCTTTTACCATTTACATACCCCCCCCAGATTTTTGTTATCAGATAAGCAAACAAACCCCAAGCAAACCAAGAATAAAAGTTAAATCGTAGATTTAACAAAAGTGTTAAAATAACATTAATTAATAATCCAGTGAAAGAAACAGATATAATCCAATTAATCAGAGACTTATTCCAAGCATTAATTACTAAATCTATATCATCTTCTTCTTTTATTCCGCCAAGAAATACCAAAAAATCTTTTAAATAAAATTTAGGATTTTTGAAGATTTTGCTATTTTTTAACTGAAAAAGTTGAGATTTTCTGCTTTTTTTGAATATTTCCACACTATTTTTAAGAATTTTCTGTTTTATAAAGAATAAGTTATTTTAATCCCATTTCCATCTATATACCCAAAATTCTTTAGAAACGCTTAAATCATACTTCTTATCAAACCATCTAAACATTTGTTCTGTGGAACTAAATCCATCAAGTTTTGCTATATAATCTATTATATTTTTAAAATGATGCCCTCCTTTTATCATCTTTATATAAAAATGCTCTCCTATCATTTGATGCACAGGGCATTCTCCCATCTCAATCTTAAATACTTCTGTTATCTCTACTATTCCTAATATTTTAGAGAATAAAGATTGTTTTGCACAATGAGTGCATACACAAAGTTGTGAATGTTCTCCATTACCACAATACCCACAGAATTGTAGAAATTTGCTTCTCTGATTCCAGACTAACTTTACTTTGTCTCTGACTTTGAAGCAGGATTTGTCAATAATCTTAAATTCCGGGTATTGTTTAGAATATCCTTCTCTTTGTTTAATTTTAGTTGGTTTGGGATATACTAGAACTTCTTTCCAAGCAGGTCTTATTGTTTGAATCTTACTCTTGTCTAATAAACTTTGTAATATCTCGACTGCTGTAAAATTTAAAGTTTTCATTCTTTCTGAAATTCTCTTAATCTATTAAATCTATTAATCTTATTGTAGATATCTAATTTGATTATTTCTATTTCGGCAATAGCTTCAAAGACTTCATCAGTGCAATTCATTAATAAAGAATAAATAATCCTATTTAAAATAACTTTTTTATCGTCTTTGGCTAATAGATTAATTTTATTAATTAGAGTATTTAAACCATAAATTCTTTCCATTTGATTGGTCATCTCAGAAGAGGGGTTATAAACTTTCATATTGAAGATGGGGCTTCTTCTGCCGTCATTTTTTTAGGGTTGTGTTTTGGTTGGGCTATATATTCTGGTGTCGGATTTTCAATAACAAATTCAACAACATTTCCTTTATGGATATTTAATTTTTCTACTATTCTCACAGGAAGGTATATAAAATGCCTGCTTATATTTCTTTTTTTATCTTTGTTCTCTTGAACTGTAGCGTTTGCTTTCATTTATATCACCTGATAGATATGTAAAGTATATCTAATATATATATCTTTCGGTTATTCGGTTATATCTATATAGTAAATAACTAACTCATTCTTTATAAACTCTTAGATTTCTTGTATAGTCCAATGGACAAAAACGAAATTATTAATACTCTTTTAGAACCAAATAGAACAAATACCAACAATATAAAATTAAAAAGAGAATTCCAGGCAGCAACAGATGGAATGAGGTCTTCTTGGTTAATTACTAATTATGGTTGCGAGAGATGTGCTATTAATAAGATGTGTGAATATTATCCACATTCAAATAAAATGTGTGTAAAAAGAGGAAAATTGTATGTCGAATATTTCAAAGCAGGAAAGGGAGAAGTTGTGCCACTCATGATAGACCAGCTAGCAAAACTTTCAACAGAAAGAGATATAGAACATCAAAAAGGAATAGAAAAAGGAACATTAACAGAAGAATATTTCAGGCTTAATTATCTTTGTATGTTATTACAGGAAAAAATACATAAAGCAACAGAAGGAACGAAATTAAAAGTTGAGCATACATGGATAGACGAATTAAGAAACGCAAAAAAAATAATAGACACCGAATATGGAAGTCACAACTCAAGTAAATCAGGAACAGAAAAAGAAATATCAGGAGAAGTTTCAGAAAGTTCTGAAGATTCAGAATGAGATTCTCGCTGAAACTGATGAATCAAGACAAAAACTTTTAAAATATAAATATCTCTCTCTTTGTGAAGATGATGTTTTTTCTTTCGCCTTTATAAATTTAAAAGATAAAAAAGGTTTCCCATATAAACTTTATGATTACCAAGACTTAATAGCAAATGACAAAAGTAAAAGAATTCTTGTAGCAAAAGGAAGGAAAATCGGAGCTACTGATGTTATTTCCATTAGATTGCTTCATAAAGCTATTTATAATAAGAATTGGGAACTTGTAGTGGCTTCCAAGACACAAGATATGGCAAAAAGAATAATAGAAAGAATCAGAGGATTTATAAGAAATGTGCCTGTTTATTATGATTATAATGATGTCTTTGGAGGTTTAGATAATAAATTTGAATTAAGTATAAAACATGATAAAGGAAAAGCAAACTCAAAAATCATTTCTGTTGTTGCTGGCGATTCTGCGAGGGGTATTGATCCTGATGAGTTATGGGTAGATGAAGCTGCATTTATTGGAGAAGGGCCGCAGAAAAATGCAGATTATATTTTTAGGGAGATATTAGCTCCTTCAGTTACTTTTAAAAATGCGGTTATTGGTTTGGTTTCAACACCCCCAAAACAACCTATTGGGTTTTTCTATGAATCATACAAATCAAAATATTGGGCTAAATATCATTTTCCTTCTTTTATCTGCCCTGTTATTACTCCTGAGATTTTAGAACAATGGAAAGATGAAATGACTTATGACGCATACCGCAGAGAAATTTTGGGAGAGTTCTTTGCTTCTAATGTTACATACTTCTCTCATCAAGAAATAAATGATGCAATTGATACAGGAATAGAAATCCCGCTTTATACAGAACAAACAGAATATATAGGAGTTGATTGGGGAGAAACTCTTTCTAATTCTGCTAGAGTTCATGTAATCTGCGACAGAGAAATAGACAAAGAAAATTTAAAAACAAAAGTTAATGTTAAAGTTATAAACATTAAAGAATATCCCCTCAAAACCGATTATGCTTTTATCATTAAAGAACTTGAAAACATAAAAAATAGAAGAAACGGAAATATAAGAATCTTGGCAGACGCAGGAGTAGGAAGAGGACAGATTTCGGTTATGAAAGATATGGGTATGCCTGTTGAAGAATATTCTTTCGGCGGGACAAAAAAAGGTGATTTGTTTACAGAACTTAAAATCCTCTTTGAGAAAAGAAGAATAAAAATCCCAGACCACAAACAACTAATTAATGAATTAAGCGTATATCAGGCAGAATATAATCCAATTACTCAAAGAACTAAATATCACCAGCCAAAAGATTCTAAAGTCTCGGACCACATATTAGACGCTTTGGCTCTTGCATGTTTTGCGGCGGTTAGATTCTCTAAACCTGCTTCTCTCTCTATTGTGACTCAAAAAACAATAGATGTGAAACAACCAAAAGGAACATTAATATTCTGCAATAAATGTGAGAATTATCACTATGGAGAATGTAAAGAATAAAATTGTTGGTATAGTAAGCCCGCCTTATGAAGAAGCTGTTGATGGTGGGGGGATTTTTAAAAAGGGTTATGTTGGCAATTATCCGCATTCAAAAAATCCAGATACGGTTGGAAACAGAACTTATAGCAATAAAACACATAATTTTTCTGATGGGCAAATTGGTTCTCTTAAATCAAATCAAAAAGAGGAATTAGATTTTGACATCACTAAATACCATAAATGCCTTTCTGACTTATATTGGTTTGGTTGTTACGGGGGAGATGGTTATTTTAAACAATATTTTGAGCCGTCCACTTATGCACACCCTGCAAAGATTAGTCCGCTCTTAGCGGACAAAATATTTAAACATCTTGAAAAATTAGGGATTCTTAAAGAGGGAATGACAATTCTTGATTTTATGGCAGGGAGTTATAGGATTCCATTACTTGCCTCTTTGAGAGGCTATAAATCAATCGGAGTAGAATTAGAGCCACATTTTACGAAAATGGGTTATGATAATAAGAAGTTCGCAGAGCAAAAAATAGGCAGAAAACTTGATATGGAGATAATACAAGGTGATTCAAGGCAGTTAAGCAAATTACTGAATAAAAGTGATGTTGCTATTTTGTCCCCCCCCTATGGGCTTGGTGAGAGTATTGGACATTCTGGGCAACCTACTCAAGTTGTTAAGGATTTAAACCTGCAAACTCGTTATGGCAGTTCTGAAGGGAATATAGGAAATCTTCCTTATGTTGCTGTTGTAAGCCCGCCATTTTTTGACTCAACTTTAACCAAAGATAAAAATTTTATTAAAAAGGTGGAGGAACAGAAACGAGGAGGTTCAAGATTTCAGGGTGGCAGTCAGGAAGGTTATGGAGATAACCCTTCCAATATCGGCAATCTGAAATACAAAGAAATGGTTGGAGTTGTTTCACCGCCTTATCAGGATGCTATTGTTAATTTTGAAAATGATGGAGGTAAGAAAAGAGTTAAAAGATTAAAACAAGCAGGATTTGATAGGAAAAATAGTGGAATGATTAGGAGTATTGAAACAGGGATTCAAATAGAAAATCCAAATAACATCGGTTCGCAATTTCAGCAAAATTATATTTCTGCAATGCTTCAGGTGTATAAGGAAGCAAGCAAAGTATGCCCGATTATCTGCACAGTTACCAAAAATCCCACAAGAGCAGGAAAATTAAGAAGACTGGATTTAGATACCGCAAAATTGTTGGAATTGGTAGGTTATTCTATTGTTGATTATCATAGAGCCTTATTGTTTAAAACCCATAAACAACCAACTTTAGTCGGAACGACAAATGTATCCTATAAAGGCAGATTAAGTTTCTTTAAAAGATTAAGCCTCTCTAAAGGTAATTGTGCTTCAGAATGGGAAGACATCATTATTGCTGTTAGGGACTGAGCTTGTTTTGATTTTATACCCCTACTTCTTTTGGAACTTGAAAATTATACTTATATTGAAAGTGCATCAGATTACCCTTATACGGCTCTTTAGTTTCACCCCCACCCCATAGTAGTATAGTAGTTATATATAGATTATATAGAATATAGAATAATATTATTTTTATAGTGAGCTTATGCTCACAACAGATATATATAGTGTAGTTAAATAATAATAATATAATGTTAATTGCGGTTGTGCTGTAGCACTATATATATATAGGTATGTAGTAGGTATGTATGAATGATGTTATATACAACCATCATAACAGTATTATATCAATAAGTATATCAGTATAGTGTTTTGGTATCGGTGTTTTTCTATACCCCTGTTGCAGATGGAATAATATTATATATACAATATCAATTTATGTTTTATATAATATCAATTTATGTTTTCTGCTCGGTGTAGTTTTGTAACCATAAAATACCTTCATTTCCTATGGAGCTATTTATTTATGATGTTGTATAGTTATCATTTAGGATAACAACAATGATAATCAATTCTCGCATAAATTGATGTTGTATATAATATATATAAAATATAAGCAATAAGTTTATATACTCAAATGCTTTTATTTTTTATGGTGATAATATGGATAGAATGGGAGAGAAAAAAATGAAATGTGTATATTGTTTAAAAACAGAAATACCAAAAGAAAACAAGATTAGTAAATTCAATTTATGTGATAATTGTTTTATGGTTTTCTCTGATGGTAACTCTAAAAGAACTTGAGCTGGAGGCAAAATGATAACTATAAAAGAACTTGATAATTATTGTAAGCTTCATAATGTTGGTATCAGATATGACAGAAATAAAAGCATAAATGGGATATATTCTTTTGATTATGTAGTATAATATATTGTTTATAGTAAAATAGTAGTTAATATTTGTCCTACGGACTACATTAAAACATATACGGGAGGTATAAACATGGAATTGGATATAAATAAATTAAAGGAGTTAGATTTAAGTAATGTAAAAATTGAAAAAATAGGAAACTGGTTATGGTTATCTGGAGCGACATATAAGATTAAAGATAACCTAAAAGGGCTGGGATTTTTCTTTAGTAACAATAAAAAGGCATGGTTTTGGAATGGACAAAACCATAAAACTAAAAAAGCGTTTTATAAAACATTAGAAGAACTAAAAACTAAATGGGGTGTTGAGAATGTCATATTATGAAAGTGCTGAAAAAATAAATAAAGATTTAAAGCAATTATTCAACAGCCTTTATATCAGAGAATTTAATAAAGAACAGAGAGAAAGTATATTAAATTTAATGATAAGGCTTGGAGCTGTGGCTAAATTTAGATGCAGGAATAATTCCGCTTACGACAATTTTATAAAGTTGTGTTTTGATGGAATAGCCAAAACCAAAAGGGTTAAACTTAATCCTTCTGATGAGTATGAGGTTTTAGTTACTGAATTGGAAAGCATAAATATATATGAAGATTTCTTATTAAAAAATAAATTAGATGATAATAAAGAGAATTTTACTTTGTTTGTTAAATCTATAAATAAAAACTATGAGGTTATCTAAAATGAAAGCTATAAGTAGTTTATATTTAGAATTTAAATCTATATCTTTACCTGTCTCTATTGTTCCTTGCGGAACTACTGAAAACCATATAAATTTAGTGGGCTTATCTGAATGTTGCCAATCTAATAGAAAAATGAGGTTTATTTGTGCTTCTTGTTCTCACGAACTGCCTTTTAAAACTTCTTTAAAGGCTTATAAGTTAGGCAAAGAACTTATTAAACTTACTGATGAGGATATAAACAAAGTTAATGAAGGAATAAGTAAAGGTATCCAGATTTTAGGATTTTTTAAAGATGGCTTTAATATTGAACAAGTGATTAAATCTTATCTGCTTATACCTGATAAAAAAGCTACTTTAAAGCATAAAAAGATATATCAGTTATTTAGAAATGCTTTAAAGGATTATTCTGCCTTGTGTTTGTTCTCTTTGAGAACTACAAATGCCTTAAATTCTTTGCATATCGGGATTTTAAAAACAATCCCTGAAGGTATATCTCTTTTAGAAATTATAAAAAAAAGAGATTTAGAGCCTGTGTTATCTGAAAACACAACAAATGATGAAAATAATTTATTTTTAAATCTGGTAAGCAATAATCGGATTTATGGGAGTGATGAGCTTAATAAATTAACTTTGAGCAATATTGAGAAGTTTAATCAGTTAATAGAACAAAAACTTAAAAATCCGAATGAGGTTTTTATAGTTGAAGCAACAACAACAGAAATTAAAAATACTGATTTGTTAAGCGATTTAATAGAACTTAACGAAAAAGAACTTAAAAAAGAGGCGATTAAAAATGTCAATTAAAGAACTTAATGAATATTGTAGATTGCATAATTATAGTATCAAATACAATAGATTTAAAGAAATTTGCGGGTTTAGAACTTTTGATTATCGGGTGATATAATGTATTCGTTAATAATCCCCCCTGCTTTAATTAAATCTATGTTTGATATTAGAGAAAAAACAGGGGTAAGCATCAGAAAACAGATTTTAATAGGAATTGATAAACAGATTAAAGAGGCAATTAACGATATTTATGTTTTTGAAATTGATAATTATTTAAGGGACATTAAGTCGTTAGAAATTATTACAGAAAAAGATATAAAAAAAATGATGGTGAGAAAATGAAAGAAGAAAATATAAGAAAAATAGGGATTGCAAAGAAAGTTAAAAATATTGAACTTTTTGTGGCTTTTTTAAGCGAGAGATTTCCTAATGAAAGCGACGAGATAACCTCTTATTTTTCTGAGTGGGCAGGTAGGTTTAATAGTGGTTATCCAGAAAGGTATATGGATAAAGTAAGCTTGGAAATATTCAATAAATTGGTTTATAAATATAAAACATAAAAAAGGTGAAGTATAAAATGAAAGGATATAAAATTATTGTTGGTCTTAATCCTGAACAAGCTGGGAGTTTTGCTTATTTTTTGAATAAAAATAAAGCTATTGAATGGGCAAAAGAACTTATTAAATTAGAAGTTTATATTTTAGATAAAAAACAAAGCTATTTAATTGAAAAAGTTAATCTTAAAAAATGTTCTTTAAAGAACTGTGATAATTTAATAGAAATTGATGATTTTAGATGTTTAAAATGCGATAAGATATTTGACGATTTATTATTAGAGAAAGAGGTTTGAAATATGAACTGGAAGAAATTTAAAAATATAGTTTTGGAACAAAACAAGAATTTATGTTTTATTGATAGACAAAAAACAAATAGGGGGATAAATGAAATAAGATTATTAAGGTTTTTCTTTTGCGGTAAGTTTAAACCTTTTGTTGAACAATATAACGCAATAGGGATTTATGTTATTATTGAAAAAAGTTATTATCATAAAGATTATGATTTAGGATTATGGTTTATTGATGTTGACACCCAAAAAACTGATAGGTGTTTTTTTAGGATTGGTTCTTTTAAAGCTGAAAATTGTTATAATGAAGCGGTTAATAAAATAAAAGAACTATTAAAGGTTGAGGTTTAAAAATGATGTTATGTCATTCTATTGATAGTGATAGTCTTTATAATTATTTTGAAAATAAAAGCTGGTTAATTGAAACTAAATTTGATGGTTTAAGAGCTTCTTATTGTTCTTTAAAGAACTATTTAATAAATAGATTGGGGGTTAATATTACTTATAAGTATCCTGAATTATTTCCTCTAAAAAGGATACTTGTAAGTGATTTTATTTTAGATGGCGAGATTGTAGTCTTTAAAGACAATAAATCAGATTTCCATAGTTTAAGTTTTAGAAGTCATAGCCAATCTTCTAATAGAATAAGATTATTAAGTAGTTTATATCCTGTTACTTTCATAGCTTTTGATATTCTGAAATATGAGGGAATTGATTTAAGAAATAAACCTTTAATTGAAAGAAAAAAAATCTTAAATGTTTTTAAGCAATTTGAGAATGGGTATTTTAAGATAATTGATTATAGTTTTGATAAAAAACAATTTATAGAAAGAGCAAGGCAAGAAAACCAAGAAGGCATTATCTTAAAAAATATTAATTCTAAATATAAAGACGAAAGAAGTTTTGAATGGCTTAAATTCAAATTCTTTAAAGAAATGACTATTAGATTTACTAAATATGAGACAAATCCAGATAATTCTATTACATTAGAAAGCGACAGCAATATTAGAGTTAAATGCAACGATTTAAGAGCGGTTATAGTTTTAGAAAAACAAAATTATGTAAAAGGAGTTATATCTTATTTAGAGACGGAAGGATACAGAAAACCAAGATTTCCTGTTTTGAAAAAATTAGTCTAAAAGTCTAATCAAAAATGATGAAGTATGAAGAACAGATTAAAAAGAAAGTAAGTAAAATGTCTAAAGCAAATTTAAGCAAATTTAATAGATATTACAATAAGAGAGGTATTGGAACTATTACAGCTTAAGCTGTGAAAGGTAATAAATTTGCTTTAGGTTTAGTGAAGAAAGCCAAAAATGATACAACAAAATAAAGTGCCTAAATATGTCCAGAAAATCATTTCTGTTTTTGAAGTTGATATTCACGAAATAGATATGCAAAGCTTTTTGATGGATATAAGAGATATTGAAGATAAAAAAGAGTATGCAATAGACTATATATCAAAATTGAGTAAGTTAGATATTTCTGAAATGGAAGTTAGGAAACAACAATTAAAAAGTAGTTTTAGAGCTTATAAACAAACACAGCAAGATATTAAAGAAAAAGAAATAAGAGACGACGAGAAAAAACTAATAGAAAGCTGGAGAAATTCTGTTCCTTCTGATGTTGTTATAAATGATAAAATTGCTGTCATAAATGACTATATTGAGATGGCATCAAAACAGATAGTTAATGGTGTTTTGATTTTGGGAGCTGGAGGATTGGGAAAGACCTTTCTGGTTATTAATAAACTTTTATCTTTAAAGGCAAAATATATTTATCATAATAATAAACTTACAAAAGTTGAATTATATAAATTGCTTTATGA
>Ga0208957_1000709_pt1 | contig 22178 bp, 35 predicted proteins | sample RifOxyA1_FD_184029 | JGI IMG/M metagenome (GOLD analysis project Ga0208957, IMG submission 184029) | Groundwater microbial communities from Rifle, Colorado - Rifle Oxygen_injection A1 (SPAdes) | ecosystem: Environmental > Aquatic > Deep subsurface > Groundwater | place: Rifle, Colorado, United... | reverse complement strand
TCATTACATTTTAATTGCCCTAGTGTCATTACATTTTAATTGCCCTAGTGTCATTACATTTTAATTGTCCTAATGTCATTACATTTTAATTGTCCTAATGTCTTATTGTCTTTACATTTCATACCCCTCTCCCCCTGTGCCAATTTGGCACTCGCTTCGCTCGTGTCTCCACAAATCGCACCACATAACTTAAACGAGACTAAAATAATGTGGAGTAAATTAAGATAATGTGGAGAGTTAAACAGACGATAAATGATGCAGAGAATGGAGATTGTTTAGCAGCATGTGTGTCGGCAATTTTTGAGATTCCACTGGAGGATGTGCCCAACTTTGTAAAAAAAGATACGGAGAAATGGGAAGAAGAGATGTGTGAGTGGTTTTATAGAAGGTTTGGATTACAGCCGATTTATATACCAATTGAGGCGTTGAGTATGCCGCCACATGGGTATGCAATTATGACAATAAGACCAAAAGGGTTTAAGGATTTACATGCAGTAGTGTTGAAGAATAATGAGTTTATATGGAATCCGGCACCCGGATATGGGACTGATATTGAATATGAGGTTATTGGCGTTACAGTTTTTCATGTTGTTGACTGTGAAAAATATGCTGATTATAGGTTAGAGAGAACTGTAGTTTATGGAAGAGAGTGAAGAGAAGGAGGATTAGAGATGATTAATGAGGAGATGGACCTACAGGGGCGGGTTGAGGATGAGGAATATGGGAAGTAGTTGGCAGGAGCGAGAGAATGATAGATCGCACTATGCGTGTTCCACACCGGGTCCGAAGGACGATTCAATTCCTCTTCGACTCACTATTTATCCCTCCACGTTTGATGCGCTGAGGGAGAAGCCGATTGGATATAAGTTAGGGACGTTGAGGTATTGGCAGATACAGGGGCAAGGGTATGCGGAGATGTTTAAGGGGAGTCTGACAGCGGGTGGGATTGTTACGGCGGGTGCAGCGTGGTTGGGTGTGGGGAAAGCTGGGGCGATTTTACTTGGAGTTGGGAGTGTGTTTTTTTGGCAAGTGCTGGCTACAGTGTTGGGATGGTTGGCGTGGAAGTATCATGTAGTGCAGTCAGCGCAGAAGAATGATGGGGTGAATAATCCGATAATTGCAGAGCAGCTTGCGCTGTTACGGAGGATTGCGGCTTCGCTAGAACAGCGAATGAAGTGAGGTATGACCTTCCATGCGGAGTGTGAGAATGAAAGGTCGGAGGATCGGGTAGAACCTTCGGTGCGAGGAATGGGGGGTGAGAGATGGATAAGTATGTTGGAACGAAGATTGTTCTGGCAGAGCGGATGGATAAGCTCGAAGCGATGCAGAATGGTTTGTTGAGAGATGATTCGGTGGTTTCTTTGGAGCCAGATGGAACGTCTGAGGCTGGTTATGTGGTAATTTATGAGGATGGGTATAAGAGTTGGTCCCCGAAGGATGTTTTTGAGCGTGCTTATCGAAGAATAACTCCTAGAGAAATGAGTTTACTCCTTTAGAATATGCTTTCATTAGTGCTTGATTTTGAAACAACGGGGCTAGACCCGGTGAATGATCGTGTGGTGGAGATCGGATGCGTTGTTACGAATTGGAAGATTCTTTACGGCTCGCTTCGCACGTATGTAAATCCAGAATGCTATTTTGATAATTCGGTGAATGGCTTGAATTCTAAAATGCTCGCTAGCGCACCAACTTTCAGGGAGATTTTGCCATTTTTCTACCCGCTGATACATCTTCCTGATGAATACATTGCTCATAACTGGCGATTTGATGGTAGTTTCCTCTTTCGAGAGCTTGAGAGAGCCGGGCTCCGGATGCCAAAGCGCCAGATTTTTGACACTATGAAGGCTTCTGGTGGGAAATCCTTGCGTGTGGCGTGTGAGTATCATGAAATTCCTATCCATGATATAAGTTGGCACTCTGCGCTTGGCGATGCAATTGCAACTTTTCGCTTGGTTTCGCGCCTCCGGGGCTCGGGTTCCGAAGGTGAAGGCTCGGGGGAGGGGGTCACCCTGTCTCCACGGTACAGCGTGCGATAGCCATGCACGGAGGGGAGGAGGAAAATGCTTGTTTTACGATGGAAAGAGGGATAGAGTAGAGCCGGTGGACGATTTTGATTCGGATAAGAGTGATAGAAGAGTTATGAGTTGGTTAGCGGTGATCATTGCCGCGTCGCTTTTCGCTATTGTTCTAGCGAAGTTGTACTATGAGTGACCTATAAGGGGAAGGGAGAGCGAAATGACGAGTCAAGTATCGGCGCAGAAGGTGTTCTTCATCGGCTTTTGCTTGGAGGCATATCGGCAGAATGCAAAGTCTACAGATAAGGACGAGGTTATTTCCCGTGATCTTCGAGATGATATTAATAACCTCCTGAATATCATGGAAGCAGTTAGTGTTTCGGGAAACATGCACATTTCCGTTCGTCGTGTTAGAGAATTTAGAACCAGGGTGCGCGAGGGTATTACAAATGCTGTGTTTTCTTCTCAGGCATTTGTGCTCCGTGAGATTTTCCACGAGGAATTGCGCGATTTCTGTGCTAAGGATTCGAAGGGTAGGAAGAAGTAGTGGCGCTTGATACTTATGATTTTGAAGTCGTAAATGCCTTTCTAGCTGGCCGCACCCGTGCGGAAATTGCGGCCGAGAAGGGGGTGACGATTGGCGCTATTGCTACTGTGCTGCATAAGCCAGAAGTAGTTGTGGAGATTGAACGCCGGTTCCGAGAAATTGGGAGCCGGGTGGCAACTTTTAAGATCAATGCAGTTAACGGGGCTGCGAACGCACTCGACATGCTTATAAATCTCTCTCAAACTGCTGGTACACAAGAACTACAGCGTCTTGCATCCCTCGATGTTGTGAAGATTTCAGGGCTTATGCCTAGAAAGCGCGTTCTTGTTGAAGCAAATCAGATGAATGGAATAGATGAGGATACTAGGGAGTTTATGTTACAAGTGATGAAGGAACTTCGTCAGAAGGAGAAGAAGGTAATCGAGGGAGATGAGCACAGCACTCTTCTCGGACTTGTCAACTCTAGTAACGGATAACAACTCCGAGGAGCAAAGGCAATGGCTCCGGGCGAAGTGCCGAGAGTCACTGTACTTTCTCTGCAAAGCAGTTCTTGGATTTCGTGATTTTAACACCTCTGTACACCTCCCGGCGTGTGAGTTTGTACAGAATCAAGCGCACCCGAGGAAGCTTCTCATGCTTCCTCGTGCATTTTTCAAATCCCATCTGGCAACGATTGGGTATACGATTTGGCTTGTTATTCAGGAGCCGAATGATCGCTTTCGTGGTGTTGAAGAGCGCATTCTCATTGCCAATGCGACTGCGACCAATGCGGAGCTATTCCTTTCAAAAATTAAGTCTGTTTTTGAAAGGAATGCAGTATTTCAGTGGCTCTTTCCAGAGGTTATTCCGGATTTTGCATCGAGGCATATTACGTGGAATGTTGGTTCTGCTTCCGTACCTCGTAAGACGGACTATCCGGAGCCGACCTTCTCGACAATCGGGGTTGGCGGTGCCGTCGTCTCTCGGCACTTCACTCGGATCGTGCTCGACGATTTGATTAACGATCAACACGCGGTGTCGCCAGACCTGATGAAGAAGGCAATTGAATGGTACACTTACGTCGAATCTCTCCTCGAAGTGTCTGGTCGAGATGAGATCGTCGTCGTTGGAACTCGCTGGTCTTTCAGTGACTTGTACTCCCATATCGAAGAGACGGAAGGGGAGCAAAGCGAGAAGAATCCGCTTGGGTTTGTCAAACATATTCGGAGTGCTATCGAAGCGGATCAGCCGATCTTCCCCGAACGCTTCTCTTTTCAAGAGCTAGCGAGGCTTCGAGAGAAGCTCGGGTCGTATATGTTCGGTGCGTTGTACCTGAACAATCCGCAGGGCGAAGGGATCAATGACTTCAATATTGATTGGCTTCGACATTACAAGTTTACTGAAAAGGGAAAGATTGAGTTAGATGATGGCCGGATCGTTGATCCTCTTTCTCTTGATCGGGTGACGATTGTAGACATTGCCACAAGCCTCCGGCGCGACGCTGATTTCTCAGCAGTAGTTGTTGTTGGAGTTGATGAAGTTCGCCGAGTGTACTTGCTCGAAGCATGGCATGGGAGAGTACAGACTCAGACACTCCTTGATAGAATTCTTACCTTTTCTTCGCGTTGGCGGACTCGGGCTATTTTTTATGAGGATTCGGCGCAGCAGAAGCTCATAGAGTATTCGATTCGGCAGCATATGAAGGAGACAGGACAGTTTTTCACTGTTCTACCTGTGAAGGCAGGGAATAGGCAGACAAAGGAGCAACGAGTACGCCTTGTTTCACCTTATTTTCAGTCTGGTAATGTGTTTATAAGAGAGTCGATGAATGATTTTGTAAGTGAGTACAAAGAATTTCCACTTGGAAAGCATGATGATTTGATAGATGCATTTTCATATTTTCCTCGATGCGTGAGGTTTGTATACAGCGATCCGGAGCCGGAAGTGGATAATCGGATTGAGGAAGATTATGATTTTCAATTAATGCTACAAGGGCGATCAAGGACTACGGGGTATTGATGCTCATAACATGGATTTTTATTATCACACTGAATCTACCATCATTTGGTGGACCTGTTGTTTTCACAGGTGGTGCGACGACGTATGAGTGGTGCAATAAGCTTCGTGAGAGAGTGATTAAAGAGTGGGTTGGAGATGAGAGTAATATTAAGGGTACGATTACTCAGTGTACACTATTAGAGCCAGTTAAGTGACTTCTACATTTTGGGGGCAGATTAGGAATTTTGATAAGAAGGAATGGAGAGATGACTACAATCAGGTTAATAAGGAACTCATTGCTCTCGTTGATAGACTGGCGAGCTTTGTTAAACAGAAGTATAACGGGGCGCCTTGTATTATTCATGTTGCGTGGGAGCAAACGGGCCATGCAAAGGATAGCCAACACTATTCTGGCAATGCGGTTGATCTAGACTTCCGTGGAGTGCCGTTACGATGGCAGCTTATGTCTGCGGAGAGGTTTGAGTTTGGAGGAATTGGAGTTTATCCCTTTTGGAAATCGCCTGGTTTACATTTGGACATTCGTAAAGGAGAAATTGGAGCGCGCTGGTGGAAGACAGCTGATGGAGAGTATGAAGAATTTAATGACAATCTTTGGGCGATTCTGTCGAAGGTGAGATGATGCCAAATAACTACGGTTACGACTTTACGCAATATCAGCCAGAGCAGTTTTCTCCATATACGAATTACACAGCGCAGCCACAACAGCAGGGTGGGGGTTTTGATTGGACAAAGTTTGGTGCTTCACTGATGGGTGGAGCAAGAGGTGGTGAAGAGGTGAGTGATAAGTTGCCAAAGCCACGTCTTGTACAAGGTTCGCAGCCTTTTAATCCACTAATTCCTCAAGAGGGTGGACAGCAGGTGCCATATCAGTCTTTTTCTCCACAGATGGATCAATTTATGAAGTTTATACAATTCTTGCAGCGCGTTGGTCCAATTCTTTATGGGCAGTAGGTTGATGAATTGGAAGGTGGAAAATGGCTAAGTCTACTGGAAGGAAGTTGCCGGAGCGCGTTTTCATAAAAGCTGTTCATTTGCAGAGGGCAGAGGGTAAGACTCGTGAACAGGCATTAGGAATGGCTGCTGGAATGGAGCGCGCGCATCGCTTGACTAATAAAGGTGAGTATATCAAGAAGAAGGGGAAGTGAAATGAAAAAGAAGAAGGCTAGTGATATGGTGATGACTATGAAAGAGATGAAAGAAGAAAAGATGGATAGAATGTCGAGTAAGGTTATGAAGAAGATGACTGATGAGATGCACAAAGGTAAAAGAAAGAAGTAAATGGCTCGTTTGAAGCGCGAGGAAATGCCGGAAGAGGCTGCTTACAAGCAGCTTGATCCGGAAAGTGAAGGTGTGAAGAGGCTTATTGCATATCTATGCGAGGAGCATAGGAGATCGCTGTCGGCGCATGAAGAATACTTTAATGATCTAAGAATGTACCGTAGAGCAATTGCGGCAAAGCCGGCGGTGAAGGTAAAAACTTTTCCGTGGGTCGGTGCTTCCAATTTCATTGCTCCAATAATTCGCATCGCTGGCGATGCTGTGAAGGCTCGTGTTGTTAATACCCTTCTAGGACCGAAGCCTTTTTGGGTTGTAACAACTCCTTCTGGGACTTTTGCCCCTTATGCAAAGCCTTGGGAAAAGTTCTTGAATTGGAGTTTTGATAACGACTTAAACATGACCGAGACGGCAGAGATGATTGCAGATCAGGTTGTGTATCTTGGAAAGTGTCCTGTAAAGATTTTTTGGGATCAGGAAGTGAAGAAGGTTAGGACTTATGATCGTAAGTCGAAAGAGGTTGTTTATTATACAAAGACAGTACGAGATCAGCCTACACTCATGCCAATTCTTTTGGAGAATTGGTTAGAGCCGTGGGGAATTGAGAAAGCCGAAGATAAGCCGTGGAATTCGCATCGTGTATTTCTTCGTGTTGGTGATTTGATTGAGCGGGAGAGAGCAGGTCTTATTTCCAATAGTGCAAAAGTACGAGAGAGTTGTTCTTCTTATCTTCCTCCGGATATGCAAGAGTTAGCGGAGATTCGTAAGTTAGCGTGGGCTGATACACAGGTTCTTTCATTTTATGAGACTTTCGTTCAATTCGATGTGGATAACGATGGATGGCGAGAAGAATTGGTTGTTCTTTGGAATTATGAGTTGGAGACAGTTTTAAGTGCAAGGTACATGTTTTTCCATCATGGGAAGCGTCCAATAAAGGTTTTTTACTACCTACGTGGAAGCGATAGTCGAACTTACAGTGATGGGCTCGCGCAACTTCTATGGCCAATTCAGGATGCGATGAGTACGTTTATTAACCAGCGCACTGATAATATTACTATTGCGAATACCCGTTATTTCAAGGGTAAGAAGAATTCTGGAATTAAGAAGGGTGAGCAGATTTGGCCGGGTAAGGTTCTGCTAATGGATGATCCTACAAATGATCTAATAGGTGATCGTCTTGGTGATGTATCGCCAAGTTCATTTACGCATGAGTCTATTTTGAGAGATTATGGCGAGCGTTTGAGTGGTATTTCTGATCCTCAGCTTGGGCGAGAGTTTGATAATCCTCGTGTTGCAGCAACGACGACGCTTTCTATTCTTCAAGAAGGTAATCGTCGATTTGATATGATTATTAGGTTAATGAGAAAGGTGTTTAGCGAGATTGGTGTACAAGTGAGCCAGTTGTATCAGCAATTTGATCCCAGGGTGGAGTTGTCGGAGATTCTATCTCCCGAGGAGGAGTTGTATGTAAGGGAGATTCTATCTCAATCGCCAGAGACAATTGAGAAGAATTTCTTTTTGCAAGTAAATGCTTCCTCGGCTTCGGTAAATAAAGAAACAGAGAGACAAGCGTTGCTCGCACTGTTTAATCTCATTTCTCAGTTCTATGCGCAGGTTATTCAAGTGGCTCAGCAGATTATGATAAATCCGCAAGTGCCGGAACCGATTAAGGATATGATTATTGAAATGGCTGATTCATCCTATAGAACTCTTAAGGAAATTATTGCATCTTATGATAAGAGTGATCCAGAGACATTCTTGGTAGATGTTGGAGAGGCACTGAGATTTGTGAAGTCTGGTGGCGGTGTGGAGAGTATGGAACAGCAGATTCAACAAGGTCTGCAACAGTTTCAGGAGAATGCCGGTATTCCAGCGCAGCAAGGGGCGAATAATTCTAATATTTCTCCTAATGTGGCATTTCAACCGGAGCCGGGTGCAGAAGTTCCTATAGCTGAAGGGCAGCCGACAGCGCAGGCGATAAGTTAATGCCAACTACTGAGCAGCGTGATCGCGTAGTGGATATGCTTAGGAGTGATGGCTGGAAGATTGTTATGCGAGATATTATTGAGCCATTAAAGGAGGGATTATGGTCAAATCTGAAAGGACTCAAGGTCGGGGAGGCTGAGATTGGACCGGTGTGGGCTGGACAGATAAGATTTCTTGACAAACTACTCACGGACATAGATGATTATGCCAGAGGGGATGAGCCATGAGCGACGAACCCGAGAAGGTAGAGGACGAGCCGAAGGTTGAACCGAAGGTTGAGACTCCTAACTTGAATGAGTTTCGAGAGAACCTCATGGGCGAGCTTGATACACGGCTCGCAGCGCGGGATAAGGCTATTCTTGAGGGAATGCAGCAGCTTGTAGCCTCTATGCGCGAAACTCCTAAGCCGAAGGAGCCTGAGAGTACAGGGAATATAGAAATTACTTCACAGGAGTTGTATGATAATCCCGGCGCAGCCTTGGCTAAATTCTTTGAGCATAAGGTTGCACCGATTCTTGAAAAGGCGAAAGAAGCACCGAAGGATGATGGTGCAACTGTTGGTACTATGGTTGAAGTGCAGAAGATGAAATTGAAAGAAAGAGTTGGAGTAGAGGAGTTTGCGAAGTATTCTTCGTATCTGGATAAGGTAGTTGAGCGAACCGATCCTAGGGTTCTTGCTGACTCTCAGGGTATGGATGCTGTATGGCGTCTTACAAAGTCGTATGCAGACGATTATATTTCAAGTCAGGAAACGGTTCGGCAGGAGAAGGTTAAGAAAGCACAGCTTGAGAGGGGTGAATCGGCTCCTAATAAGGAGAATAAAGTTGAACTGTCGAATGAAGAGAGGGTGATTGCGGAAAGAATGGGACTTTCTCCCGAACTGTACAGGAAATATGATCACTCGGAGGAAGTAGAAATTGGTGGAGGGAAAAAGAAGTGAGCAGACCATTGATTGAAGTTATGGATGAACTTCCGGGTGTAGATCAGTTCTATGTGGCAAATAAGGATGATGATTACCATTATATATGGATGAACAAGAAAGCTGATAATATAGAGCGCATGAAGATGCTCTATGGATATGAAATCGTGGGGGATAAAGATAAGGCGAGTGCTCTTGTTCCACCCAATGCGGTTGGAGAACGTGTGAACGGCGATGTTATCCTCGCCAGAATTCCGAAGGCTCGATACGAGAAGATTCAGAAGTTGCGAAAGCAGAAGGCCGCAGCGCAGATTGAAATTGCGAATGAGCAGTTTAAGCAAGCTGCGACTGATGCCGGCTTTCCGGTGGATGAGACAACGAATGTAACAAGTGAAGTTCTGCGAAAGAAGTAATGAGGAGGTGAGAGTTTAGTGGCTACGCAAACTGTAAGGCCCCTGGAAGTAGCATATGAGCCTCTGTATCAGTGGGATGGCTTGGAGGCCGCAGCTTCGACATTTAAGCTTGGTGCCGTGCTCGTTTATGATTCGAGCGGGCGACTCACTGAGGCTTCTAATAACAGTGGTGTGCCAGTTGTTGGAATTGCGACTAAAGCAGGGTCGAATACGGCAGCAAGTGGAACAACGTATGGAACTTGTACTTTCGTTCCGTTCCTATCGGGAACGATTATCGAGGGGAATTTGGTCTATGGAGCCGCTGGTAGTGCAACACTAATCACTGCGTCTCATGTCGGACTGAAAGTTGGTATTGTTAAGAGAACTGCTGAGGCAGATACGCCGTGGGCATTTGACTTGTCCGACGTTGCTCGTGCTTCGGCTCACTTTCTTATCATTGGTGTTCGTGATGCTTCTGCCGATGTCAATGCTCGCGTATGGGCGATTTGTCTCGCTTCACATGCGAGATTTAGTGCCTAAAGGGAGGTGAAATAGAAGATGCCCACGCCTAGCTCGACAGGTGCATTTAGTTCGCTTCTTGCGCCTGGGTTACGGAAGATTTACACGGAGGAACTTCTCGACCGCACGACGGAGTATGATAAGATTGCACATGTCATCACGTCAAAGCGGAATTACGAGGATGATCTTCAAGTAGCGTTGCTCGGAACTACACCGACAAAGAAGCAAGGTGGTCCCACGACTTTTGACAGTCCCATTCAGGGAAGTTCGGTAAGATATACGCATGTCTCCTATGGACTCGGTTTTCGGGTAACGCAGGAGATGTATACGGATGATCTCTATGAGGTTATGAATAAAGCGTCGAAAGATTTGGCCGGCGCAAATGCGGAGACAGTAGAGACGGTGTTTTGGTCGCTTTTCAATAACGTCAGTGATGCGACCGTGTTCGCCGGATTCGATGGTCTTGCTCTAGCAAGCACGGCGCATACACTACTCGGTGGCGGAACGTATGCGAACCAACCTTCGACTGATGTACAGATTTCTGTTACGGGCATTCAAGCTGCGGTAGAGAGCTTCGAGAAGATGGTTAATGAGAGGAATCGCAAGATTCTTGCAAAGCCGTGGAGGGTACTTATCCCGGTGGAATTGAAGTGGGCAGCGAGAGAAATTCTTGGATCGCAGTATAAGCCGTATACGTCGAATAATGAGATTAACTCCCTCATGGATGAGGAGTTGAGCTTCTTCGTTTGTCATTATGCGACGGATACAAGTAATTGGGGCTTGCTTGGAAGAAAGCATGATCTTAAGTTCTTCTGGCGCGCAAAGCCTAAGATGGATAATAGCGATGATTTCTCTACTGGTGATGCACTGTTTAAGACCTTCTTCCGCTGCGTAGCCGGTTTTGGATCGTGGCGTGAGACTTATTGGTCTTTGCCTTAATAAGAATGAGATGGCGACAGGTGAATATCTGTTCCCGGCTCGGCATCCTTGAGGGTGTGCAGAGTTGGCGATTTGTTGTTCACCTGTCGCTTTTTAAGGAGGTGAGAATAAGTGGCGAGGGCTGCTGAGGCTCAAGACGGCTACAGTGATTTCGGTGGCGGAAGAAATAAGGCATGGATTCGTGTAAAAGCACCGCAGATAGATACTGCCGGGACAGGACTCTCTGATAAGCCAAGTGGAATTGTTCTTGAGGCTGTAAGTAATGCTGGCGTAGTTACATCATATTGGATTTGGATTGACTCGAATGGGATGATGCATTCATCCACTTCTGAGCCAACAGATCAGGATGAAACAACTACGTTTTCTGGTGCGAAAAACATTCGGACTGGTACAGTCTACCTGAATCCAGGTACACTAGAGATTCGCAGCACAATTCAGATTTCAACGATTATCTCCGGCGTTGCGTCCGGTGACCTTGTGATTCTGGAACTACCAACGTTTACGACCGGCGTTTCTGTAACGGGTTGGATAATTCAGAATGTTGCGAGTATTGTGTCTAACAATGAGATTAAGGTTAAGTTTATCAATGTCATGCAGAATGGAGATTCGGTTGTAATTGGTAATGAAGCTTTCAAGTACACTTGGTTCGATCTAACATAATTATGAATCTTAATACTCGGCAGAATCATATACCGATTCTGCCGAGTAGTACCTATCAATGGAGTGAATATGGAATGGTTGCTTGCAATAGCATTGTTTTGTTCACCCTTGGTTGGATTATATGCACCTAAGAAACCAGATGGATGGACAACTTACAGAGATCGGGTTTTAATTATATGGGTGCTGAGCTTACTTGGATGGATATTGTTTTATCAGACAGCTTTTGGAATCATCTTCGCTCTAATTGCTTGGAGATATCGAAGCAGCGCAGACTTGCATGGAGTTGTTATTTGGGGGTTCATATTTGGGATTTGGATGATAGTACAGATGCTGAGTTTGCAACAGTATCGGATAATAATTACAGCAATTTTATTAGCGGCAACGGGACAGTGCTTGCTTGGTATTGTAGACTTTATAGTCTTTTTATGGAAGAAACATGCTAGTGGGAGTGCCGATCATCTGGTATTTGGAACAATGGGGAATAGGACTTATTACGGAGCGTATTTGGCGATTGTCTCTCCACTTGCGGCTCGTGAGGAGCTTTGGTGGCTTCTAGTCCTGTTAGGAATTGGGGTAGTCGTTTCAATGTCGCGGATGGCAATACCGGCTTATGTGATCGGAGTTGGTATTGCGTGGCCTACGACGCTATATGTTACTGTGCCGATTCTCGGTATTGCGTGGATGATCGTGTGGAAGAAGCTGGTGTACTCGGCGATCATGGACGGAGTGAGGGCTAGAATGTTAGTGTTGCGTTTACTGCTTCATTACACATTAAAATGGCCTTATTGGTTGATTGGACATGGTTATAATACGTTCCATGAAACGATTTTCTCGTGGTGTACGGATCATGGAACGCTTGAAGGGTATGCTCATGCTCATAATGATACTGCTCAAGTTTTTTATGAGTATGGCGTGATTGGCCTAATTGCGGTTTCTTTTATTATTTATCTTTTATATCCAAATATGGCTATCGGATCGACGTTGACGGGAAGTGTAGTAGCGATAGTTGTTACGTCTTTTACAACCTTCCCTAATCATATTGCTCCTATTGGAGTTACAATCGTGGTTATTATGTCCATGCTCTCAAGGGTGAGTCTATGAAAATTCTGAAAGATGTTTGGAATGGGATTAGTCCATTTAATCTTATTGATCCTGTGTATAGATATGATATTAGAGTGATGATGACTAAAAATGGGGATATCAGAGTGTTCGTAGAAGCACCTCAATCTAGAGAAGAGGCAATGGAGCTTTGTAATACTTTAGTTAAAGCGGCGCATTTGGTTGCGATGAAACATAAGTTGAAAATGACAATTGAACCCTCAGGAGGAAATGGGTAATGGCTGTTACGAATGTAACACTTGGATTTGTCACTAGCGCGAAGCTGTTTCAGGATACTAATAATGCAAATAGTGGTGTTGCTGTTCAGGCTTCTTCTACTACGATTTATGAAATTGAGATTGATAATACTGCCAATGCCGCAGAGGATAACTATGTAAAGTTTTATAACACGGCTGGTGCTGTTACAGTCGGGACAACTACTCCTGATATGATTATAGAAGTTCGCCAAGGGGTAAAGCGTTCCGTTGTTATTCCTGATGGACTCGTATTTGAAACCGGCTTGGCCGTTGCAACTGTTACCGCAGGTGGCACAGCGGGAACGACAAGCCCCGGGAGTGCCGTTGTGGTTAAGATCGTATACGCCTAGTTTTTATGGCTACTTCGGGTAATGGTTGGAGAACATGGGTAATAGGAATACTTGGTTTGATTCTTTTATCTGTAGCTAGTATTTCTATAGGTTCTCATTTATCAGAAGTGAAGGATGTAAAGTTTAAGACGGATCGTAATACCGAATCGATGCTGGTGATAGAGGAGCGAGTGAAGTCGATTGATGATCGTACAAAGAGTATCCAAATCGAGATTGAGAAGATTAGAAATGTGTTAATTGGAGGGAGCCTTGGGAAATAGAATCTGTGTAGTCGTTCTTTCTTTGTTATTCTCCGGATGCATTGGTCCACAGACCTTGCAAGCTCTTGCGAAGGATAAGGCTTCTATTTGTATCAAGGCTGATGCTTTTATATATGGAAAAATCTTCGTGTGCAGGTCTAATCACGATGGTGCTGTAGTGGGAGTAGATAAAGATGGGAATATTCTAATTCAGCATACTCCAAAGTGAGGACTTAGAATGGCGAATAACTTATCGCAAAAACCTTGGCGTATAGATACAGTAGCGACTACAGGAACACAGATTGCTGGACGGATTAAAGTTAGGAATATTCAGTGGGCAAGTGCCGCAACTGCGGGGCATGTTTGCACAATCGTTGACGCAGATGGAAACCATATTTGGAGTCATACGGCGAGTGCTAATAACTATTCTGTTTTGGATAATATTAATTCCTGGTGGTTTAACGGATTTCGTGTTCAAGTTCTTGGTAGTGGAGTTGTGTTTATTGATTATGAGTAAATAGAATGGCAAGATTACCTACAGTTTTTGGGGATCAGAATTCATGGGGGACTGTTTTAAATCAGTTTCTCGAAGTTTCACATAACTCTGATGGTACGCTTAAAGCTATTGGTGGATTTGCTCTGTCTGGCTTATCTGCTGGTGATCTTCTTTATGCAACTGGTGCAAGCACATTAACGAATCTTGCTATTGGTGCTGCAAATACCGTTCTTACTTCTAGCGGAACTGCTCCACAGTGGTCATCAACACTGACAGCAATTACTCTTAGTGGCAGTACAACAATTGCTTCTGGTGGCAAAGTTTTATTTCCTGATGGTGATGAAACTGCACCTGTTGTAGTTAGATCGTCGGTTACAACTACAGGTGTTTATTTTCATGCACAAGGAATTCTATTTACTGCTGCTGGTGTACAGCTTGGCGGATTTGTAAATGGTTCTCTCTGGAGCTCAGATATTAGTGGGCAAGGTTTGCGTTTGCATGGTGGTGCTCCTGATAATCATATACTTTCCCTCAAGGCTAATGACACTTCGACAATTAGATATGATGGTGAACAAATTGAGGTTGTATACGGAAGTGGAAACGTCGCTAACTTTGCGCTTGTACATCGAGCTTCTGGTTCAACAGATGGCTGTAGTTTTGAAGTCAGAAATGCTGCCGATACAGATGGTGTTAGTGTACGATATTTGAATAATGTTACACCATTGATTACAGTTGCGGGTTCATTGGTAGCTGATCGAAACCTTACAGTGCGACCAAAGAATGCAACAAGTGTTCCGTGGGTTGTACAAGGCGCAGTTGGTCAATCTGCTAATCTCCAGAATTGGATTGACTCCGGGTCAAATATTCTTGCAGGTGTTACCAGTGCGGGTATATTTAGATTTGCGAGCGGTACGGTTACAACGCCTTCAATGGCATTTTATGCCGAAGCAGCACTTGGATTCTATCGTGTCGGTGTAGAACATATTGGCGTTTCTGTAGGTCAATCTGGTCCTTCTATGTCATTTACTTCGTCCGCATTACGTCTACCATCTGGCGGTTCTATAGTCTGGACTGATACGGCGAATAATTCATCTGCTACAGCAGCAGCCTATTTGAGTCGGGTTTCTGATGGAGATATTAAGCTGACTAGTGATGGATTATCAGCATATACTAATTTTTATGCTTCATCTATTATCTTGGCAAGCTCATCTGATCCAAATGGCTCTGCCGGATTCGTTGTTATCACCGGCTCCGAAAATATTTATACACCAAGATCAACTGGTTCTGGATCAATTCTTTTTGCTGATGCTACTGCAAGAAATAATGTAGGTTTTGGTAAGATTTACTATGGAACAACTGCTTACTATGTGCCATTGTTCGCGGCAAATTAGTGAAAGGAGATAGATCAATGGGTGCTGCTCAGCAGAAGCTGAAAGATGCCGGAAAGATTTTGATGTTCGATTTCTCAGCCCCGGCTGTGCGTATGCTAAAGGGCGATAGAGAGAATTTATCAAAGGATTCAGATGGGAGCGTTAATCCGCAGAAAGTTGTACCGCGTGCTGTGAGATGGGCGATTAATACAACAATCCAGGCTGCCTTTCCTCAAGGGATGGATAGAAGAGATGGAAAGTTGTGGGCGGCTTGGACAGAGGCTATGGAAGAAGAGGGTGTTCTCATTATTGAAGTTACAAAAGGCCAGGTCGAATGGCTGAAGAAACATGTCGGGAATGATGATTTAAAAACTAATATTGCTGTTGCGCAGTGGAGAGAGGCATTGAATGATTATCTCGAAAGTTTACTCTTGGAATCTGCTGTTGAGCAGACTTAGAGATAGAGAAAGTGCCTATTGATTACGGACTTCAAATCTATGGAAAAGGTGTGTATGGAGAATATCTATATGGTGGAGAGAATATAGGTGATGAACTCCAAACTGGAAAATCCGGAAAGAAGCGCGATGAACAGTGGGAAACATGCTCCCGTTGTGGATTTGTTTACCCGTTATCTCAACTTGTTCGTCAGCGTGGCGATGGTGGAGTAGTGACAGTATGCACAGTCATTCCATGCTATGATGAACTTTCTTCGGGTGATTATAGAAGAGAAGTTGATCTCCCCGTCGAACCTCCTTTAGACATTGTGGAAGATTAAATGGCGAGACTTTCATGGAGTGGAATTAAGGCAGAAGCTATTCTGGAGCTTCGTAATAGGGACGATATTTCTTCTCGGGTGGAAAATTGGTTGCGAGAGGCAGCGCAGGAAGTGGCTTATGCATTTAGATTCTATGAATTAGAAGAAACTGTGACTTTTAATCTTGCGAAAGGTGCAGAGGAGATCACTTTTTCAGCGATTGGTGTTGCGAATGTTAAGCATATTCTCTCACTTCGGGATACAACAAACGGAAGAAGGATTAAGCCTGCTTCTTTTCGATTTATTGATCGTGGCACTATTAGCTCTGGTACTCCTGGCTACTACTGTCGTTTTGGCTCTAGTTTGCTGTTCGATGCTAAACCAGCTACGACTCATGTTGGTTATAAATTGCGGTATAGGAAGCAAATTGATGAACCTAATTTTTCCTCTGGTAGTAGCTATCCCAACACGCCTAGTGAGTGGGATGAGATAATCCGTCTCCTTGCTGTAGCGAAAGGTTATTCGGCACTTTTTGAAAAAGATATGGCGGATGAAAAGGAAGCTAGGGCATTGAGATTGATAAGCAGACTACCTACGGATGAGTTCGTGGATGCCGAGGATTCAGATTTTGGTATTACTGTGAGGGTATAAATGGCGCTACCACAGACTCTCAATCCATCAGCACCCGCTGGAAGTGCAGCGAGGAGCTTGGGTGATGATCAGATTCGTGCATTAAAGCAGTTTCTTATTGATGTACTTGGTTTACCTAATAATCTATCTATTACAGGTGCAGTATTTTCAATAGATACTGATGGAACAATTTCAACTATAAGCCTTTCTGGAACTCCGATTGATGCTAAGTACATTGATTCTGATGATATAACAAATTCTCTCTCAACATTCTGGTTCAAGGGTTCTAATCCATACATTCGCCTTATCGGTTCCGAAACAAATGCGAAAGATTGGCGGTGGGTTGAAGATGCGGGAAACATTGTCTTTGATGAAAATACAGGTACAGAAGCTACTCCTGTTTGGACTCGTCGCTTTGTTCTTGCTTCTGGTGGAAGTGCGATTGAAGTTTATTCGAGTGGGACGCCGCAGAAGCTAGTTTTTGCGCCAACTTCGGCGAGGGTTGTGACGTTTCAAGATGCAACGGATACCATTGTTGGACGTGATACTACGGATACGTTGACGAATAAGACTTTAACGAATCCTACTATTAATGCCGCAACATTGACTGGAACTGTTATCGTTCCACCTGCTTCCGGTGTGTCGCAGCCGGTGACACATGCACTTTATACGGACAGTTTAGCAAAAGCATGGGGACGTATTAGCTATTCTGGTGGTACACCAACTCTGGAACGGGGTTATAATGTTTCTGGTATTGTAGATGATGGTGTTGGTTCTGTTACAGTTGTGTATTTAAATGGCTTCTCTTCGGCGACAAGGGTTGCTCCACTTGTAACTACTCGTGGAGTAAACTCAAACGCGACTTCGGGGTTGCACGATTTAACTTCTATTCAAGCTAGCTCTGTGCGGATCAGTATTAGAACTCTATCTACACAAGCCGCCGTTGATCCTTATGATATAACCTTCGCTACTTTTGGGGATCAATAATGAAGGTTATGATAGTTGTAAATGAAGATGAAAGCATTTCTATTGCGTATCCGCAATATAGTCAGAAAGATGTAAATGAGTCGGAGGATGAATTTCTGTTTCGTTCTTTTCATAAAATGCGCGAGAATAACATAGTATTTCATGATAGACCATACTATTTCATAGACCACACCGAACTTCCGGGTCGTGAAAAGAGATATGCTTGGCAATGGGATGAAAAAGGAAAGAGGGTTTATGTAAATGAATCTATTAAGTATGTTCCTACGGAAATGGAAGAGTTAATCGCTGGTATGAAGGAACTTTTAAGGAAATCCGCAAATGCCTGAGCGTTTCCTCAACGGCTCTCGCGTACTAATCCCTCGCACTCCAAAGGTGACGACGAATGTACGTTCAATCAGAATCCGACCTGTTGATGGGGGATTGAAGGTTGATACTACTGGAGAGCTTATTGAGCCCAAGTATTCGCCTGCCATGCGAGATGTTTCTTATTTTCGCAATGAACTTCGTAAGGCATTTGGCGGAACACAGCTTGGTGCTGATTTTGATGAAGCTATACAGTGGGTAGGAACTTGGAGACGTTTAGATGGACTTTATCAAACTGTTGTAATTACAACTAAGAATCTTCTATCTTATAATCCGACAACAGGACTTTGGACAGAAATAAGCCCTTCTGATACTCTTACTGGAACGGTTAGGAACCCGGTTAGTGTTCAATTCTTTAATGATGTAATGTATTTTTCTAGTCTGGACTATGAACTACGCTCGTGGAGTGGAAATACAAGCGACTCTCATGCTGCCGTCTCCGGCGGTCGCTCTGCGAAGGCATTAGAGACAATTAATAATCGGCTTGTACTGGCGCATATAATTGAATCGGGTGAAGATTGGTCGCAAACTATTAAGTGGACTACTAATGGTGGAATTTCGTTTACCGGAACTGGATCGGGTACTCGTGACCTTGCAGATCGTGAAGATGCGATACAAAATGTAAAGAAGTTAGGTCCGTTTCGTGGAATGATTTATAAGACAGAAAGTATTGTAGATATGCGTTCCACAGGAGATATAGCAAATCCATTTGATACTACTGAAATGGCCTCCCTTGGACTCCTACTCGCAAATTCTCTTGTAGGCTGGATTGGGGGACACTTCTTTGTTGGGACGGATGAGAATATTTACTTTTTCAACGGAACAGGGTTCGAAGATGTCGGTAGCGATATTCGAGATGAGTTCTTTACCTCGCTTAACTACTCTTCGCTCGACCGAGCAGTTGGGCATTTTGCTGAGGATACGAGAGAATATATCATTGCTATTCCCACTGGCACGGCGGCAAATACGGCACCGAGTTTGTACTATGCCTACGAGCCAAGGAAGAAGCGATGGCGGTCCGGAGTTTACACAAACTTGAGTTGTTTTGGTCGGTATAAGACAAGTGCCGGAATTTCATGGGATGAAGATGTTGGAACGTGGGATCAGGCAACAGATACATGGAATGATGAATCCGGCACGGAGTCGAGAAGGCAGACTCTCGTTGGAACAGATACGAAGAGAGTATTTATTCTTGATAGCACAAAGTTCGCATTCGACGGGACAGCTTTGAATTTTTCTTATGAAACAGGTGATATGGTTGGGGAAGAGGATGGAGATGAGATTACACTTGTGGAAGTCGTTATTGGTTATATCGTTGACGGTACTGCAACTCTTACTGTTGATGTAAGTCGAGATCGAGGGGCAATATTTACTGATTCCAAGAATGTTTCTCTTGGCGGTGCAGGATTATCTGATGGTGACTTTCACTATGTTCGTGTTTCTTTCCTTGTTACTGGTAATAATATTAGGGTACGCATCCGTAATTCTTCATTAAGTGAAACAATTAGGATCATTAGCATTACTCCGCGAATTTCTCTTTCAAAAAGTTCGAGAACTGAGGCAAAGGTTTGAAAATCTCTCTTCCCACTGGTGTACCATATTATGATGGGAAGGATAGTGTTGTTGCATATAGTGAGAGATTGCGGGATTATCTTAAACAAATCATTGATGAGTTTCGCCGGTTCTCGGATAAGGGAATAGACCTACGGCAGAATTGTCGAGTTGCATATGTTACAGTTACAAGCAGTGCCGCAGATGCAGAAATAGCCGTGGCGCATAATTTAGGCGTCACACCTTTCATGTACCTCTGGAATATTGACCAAGAGGGAACTGTTTATGACAGTCGAAGATCGGATTGGACGAGCAGCACAATTTTCGTCAAGTGTTCTGTCGCCGGAGCGAGTATCAGAATCACTGTTTATAGCTGATGGAAGAGAGGTATATCCACTCTCGGTGACAAGAGAGAAGTTTTTGCAGATTGTCAAATTCATTCGAGGATTTCCACTCTCAACGAGTTGGAATATGTCGGATGAGGAAATATATCAATTTGTCATGGCACCTGATAACGTGTTTCTAGAAACGAGTAACGGACTCTTCTCTTTTGAGGGTGTACATCCGAGATTGGATGCCCATGTTGGATTTATCTTTTGGGATAGGAAGGTTGCTGGAAATGATAAGCTCCTTCGAGATATATTTCGGCAGGTTGTGAGCATGTTTCAACTTCGTCGTCTTTCTTGTTACGTGGTGAGGAAGAATCGAACCATGTCTGGGTTACTTGAGAAAGCTGGATTCTCTTGGGAAGGTCAGCTTAGACAAGCGTTTATTCTTCCTAATGGAGTTTATGATGACTTGCTCATCTATGGTATACTTGCAGAGGAGCTAATTGATAAGCCAGTAGAGCCAGAGACGACAGAGATGATTGTAGAAGAGAAGGAAAAATCATGATTACAAAGAGTGGATTTAAATATCCCAAACCTAACTTTTCTACAATTCAACCTCTCAATTTGAATACGCTTCAGCAAGCTGATGCTCTCTCTCCTCAGTATGCTCAGAATCTACAGAGATTTCTGACTCAGCCAAGGCAGGCATTCGGAGGGCAGCTTGCAATACAACCAAGCCAGTATACATTAGGTGGTGCAGCCGGACTTGAGCGTTCGCTCTCTGGATTAGATGATCTTCGTACAACAGGTGCTCCTGTTGATACAGGGAACATTTTTGATGCAATGCAAACGAAGCTCTCTAGAGATATTAGAGAATATGGAATTCCATCCATAACAGAGAGTTTTGGAGTTCGTGGTGGCCGTTATGGATCGGATATTGCGAATGCAATTGCTAAGACCATCGGAGATCAATTTGGGAATGTTGGAGTAGAGAGAGCGAAAGCTGGAGTAGGAGCACAAGAGGCGGCACAGGGTCGTAGGTTGCAGGCTTCGCAGTTGTATGGGCAAGGATCATCTGCGCTCGCTAATATCGGTAGTATTCTACAAGCCTTGCAAGAGTCCAATATCGGCAGGGCTTATCAGGAGTTTTTGCGTATGAATCAGCCTCAAGGTGCAGAGGCATTTGGGGCTACGCAGAGCTTTTTAGGAACCGCACCAAAGTTTCCTCAAATTGTTGGTGGGCCACAACCGGCCTATGAACCTGGAATATCGTGGCTTGATGTTGCTAATACAGTTGCTAAGATTGCCGGTTCTGCTGCTGCTGCCTATGGAGCATGTTGGATTGCCGAAGCATTGTATGGCGTTGGTAGTACGGAGTTTTACCTCGCCCGTAAATGGATATTCTACCTTTGGGAAGGGCCTATAGCAAAAGCTGTGCGAGACCTTTATGTTAAAAATGGGCGAGAGGTTGCTGTACTTGTGGAACAGTATCCAGAAATTCGAGAATTGATAAAGCCATATTTCGACAAGGCAGTTGAACTTGCGCGCAAGCATGGAGAAAAAAGTGGCGGAGAGATTGAATCCGTATCCAACTATTCAGAGTGATTTATCTCGTCAGCTTGGTGGCGCTGAAAATCTCGCTGCCAGTGTTGCTAATGTCTTTAAAATTCTGGATGAAAATAAACGGCGCAAGTTAACCACGATATTGGAGGGTATCAAAGCCGGTGTAGTTTCGCCAGATGAAGCTCTTGTACAAGGCACTCCTGGCGGAGAACTTTTTGAACGCTATTTCGGATCAAAGCCACCTAAGCCTGTTCGGATTGAAACAACTTCGAGGCCGACTTATAATCTTGCTCAGCCTGTAAATCCTCTTGAAGACCCAGAGGCAGCCGCTTATATTCCACGAGTTGAAGGTCCGCCACAAATTACAACGACATGGACGGGTGGATTTACCCCACAGAATGTTGAACAACTTAAGAGCTTCTTAATTCGTGAACGAGGTGCTGGAAGAGAAGTCTCGCCGGAGCTAGAGCAGTATGCTGGATTTACTCCAAAGAATATCTATCAGCTTGCTGCTGTAAATCCGGAAGCTGCGAAGTCACTTGAAAGAATGAAGCAAAATCCAAAGTTGCTTGCAGTTTACCAGCGCGCTCTCGCAGAGGCACAGAGAAATTATCCAGAAGCGCCACCTTCGTCGCATATAGGCTATGCTTTGAAAGTTCTAGAAGCCTTTGATGTCGGTGCGCCAATTGCGGGCGCAGATTTGAAGGGTAGAAGCAAAGGGCAAATGATCGAGCAGACTAAATTGAAAATTGCAGATATTAATAAGTTAACTGCTAATGAGAAATTGGCCTTTCTGCGAGAGTCTAGGACCCGTGAGTTGGATTTGAAAGAAGTTCAACAAGCAGATAAAATAAAAACTGATATACTAACTCGTCTTTCTCCTAAAGTCGGCCTTGACACGGCTCGTGACATCGTGGCTCACATACAAAATGGCGGTAGCT
>Ga0208957_1000708_pt1 | contig 22214 bp, 37 predicted proteins | sample RifOxyA1_FD_184029 | JGI IMG/M metagenome (GOLD analysis project Ga0208957, IMG submission 184029) | Groundwater microbial communities from Rifle, Colorado - Rifle Oxygen_injection A1 (SPAdes) | ecosystem: Environmental > Aquatic > Deep subsurface > Groundwater | place: Rifle, Colorado, United... | reverse complement strand
GATTCTTTTTCCCGGTCTTGGAGTTGGTCTTGGTCTTAGAGAACCAGGGATTCTTTTTCCCGGTCTTGGAGTTGGTCTTGGTCTTAGAGAACCAGGGATTCTTTTTCCCGGTCTTGGAGTTGGTCTTTTAATTTTTTTTATTAGACCCGTGAAAATCCTTTTTTTAATGGGTAAATATTTTTTCTGTCCAAAAGTTCTACGAGATAATTTTTTATTTAAATTTTGAATTTCTCGGCTTCCAACTTTCAAATTTGTTTGTTTAGATAACAATTTTCTTAATTTTTTTGTTTCCGATTTATTGATTTTTCCTATTTTTGCTTTATTCAATAATTTTATTGTCGGTTGTTTCAATTTAATAATTTTTGCTTCAACAATATCTATGGGTATTCCATTTATTTCTGTTTTTGCCAATTTTTTAACTCTTCTTATTGTTTCTCCTGGGGATAATGTAACCTCTAATTCTCTTCCTCCTCTATATCTAATGTCCCCAATCGGTTTCCACTTTCCTGAGGGAGTTGTTTGAAAATTAACCAATTTGGATCTTTCTTTTTCATTTAAAATTTTATTTGATTTCAATTTATTCACAATTTTTTTGAGTGATCTTGGAAATTTTTGAATTTTACCTTCCGGGAAGACAATTATTTGAGGTTTTGTTTTTTTGAAAGTAAAATTACCCCTTAATATATCTTTAACTGATGCTTCCCCAACTCCTTGACCTAATCGCGTAAATCTAACTAGTCCTTTTGGATCCGCAAACAATGACCTTTCGAGTAATGTTTTTCCACTTTCTTTTAAAACTCTTTTATTTAAATTATAAAATCCTTTTTTTGAAATTTTTCCCTCATCAAACTTATTCAATAAATTTTTTGTTTTTTTTGAGAAGTTTACTTCATTGGGTATCGGTTTTCTTATTATCCTATTCCGATTAAAAAAAGAGATCAATTTATCTGCTTGAGCAGTCACGATTGTTCCTCGTTGTCCTGCTAATTTTGTTTGTTTAGACAATGATCTTGCATTTTCTGTCAAAAGCCCTTTTCTCAAAACTATCCCTCTTTTTTGTTGAAATTTTTTAAATTGACCTTTTTTTCTAACTTTAATAAATTCTCTCAACTTTGGAGATTCAATTTTGGATTTTATTTTCCCTTTTATTTTGTTAATAATTGTGGTATTTTTGATCCTCTTTTTTAAAAAAATTTCTTTTCCTCTCCGAATAAAAATTTGTTCCGGGGCTTTAATTTTTATAACATTTTTATCAAAATTTTTAAAATATGGATTTATTTTGTTTATTCCTTGCGAAGCAACTTTCCCAGTAAATTTAAGTGAACCTCCAACCAATTTGAAAGTGAATATGTCTGAACCAATTTTTCCAACTCCTTCACTTGGGCTTGTTTTCAACAAATTTAGTGTATCTTTTATATCTGCTTTGATATTTTCTGGAAGATTCTTAATATTTTTTGGATTTTTAGTTAGATCTAATAAACCTAACGGAATATTTTTGGAACTTTCGACAGTTTGCGAAACAAATTTACTCGAAAATAATAATGGATTAATTAAAATTTTTTGACCCAAATTTCTATTTTTTTCTGATTTTGAATTTTTCAAATCTTCCCCAAAACGTTTCCAAGTATCAAGAGAATACAGATTAATTGGTTTCCGAACAGACATTTTACTTTGTGCTTGCAAATTAATTTGATTTTGCAGATATTCTCTAAGATTAAATATATCGTTTTTTGTTATTTGTTTTTCTTGAATTAATTTAAGTTGTTGTTCAGGAAAGATTCTTTTTGCGGTTCTTAACGACGATATTCCTTGACCTCCCCCTAATAATCTTTGCGTTTCAATCCTTGAATACCCCCTCCCTTTCAGAAAAGATAAGTTTTTGACAGCATTAGATAATTCTAATTGTTTTTTGAATGCTTGCTGATTAATTTGCCCCTTTATTCTTTGTTGCCTAATTAATTCAATATTTTTTTTAGCTTGTAATTGTATTTCTTGCTCTTGTTTTTTTATTTGTTCTTGTCTTGCTTGTTCTTGCTGTCTTGCATTTTCTTCTATTTTTGCCATTGATTTAGCTATTTCTTCCGGTGATGCAATTGACATTCCCTCATTTCCTCCGCCTCCCCCGGCACTATATTTTGTTATTACTGATTTTTTTTTTAATCCGGCTATTTGTGATGGAGTCCCAACAGTCATAGCACCACCTTTTCCTATTGTAACGGCCATTAATTAATTAATCCCTCCATATCCCTATCAATTATTGTACATTTTTTTGTTTCTATATTACAGATCCTATATTTTTGATATGGTAAATCCTGCAAAGCATTCAAATCTTTCTCGTCGATTGTGATTCCTTCCGCAATAATTATTGGTTTGCTTTCTGCTTCTTTCAACAAAAAAGCTACTACCAAAAATACACATGCAATCGCAATAAAAATAAAAAAATAAAAAATATCCAAATAAATTTGTTTCATTTCAATTATAATTAATAATTATTAATTTAAATAATTATCTTTTCCCCCTTTCAGTTTTTTTCAAATTTTTTTCTTCCAATCTTTTTTCTTCTAATTCTTCGGAAATTAAAAAAAGAATTAAAACCAAAATACTGCATATACTTACAAATAAATGATTTCCATAAATTCCAAACATTAAAAGCACAGAAGAAAAACTTCCCCCTACAACATTTAGATAAGTCATTTCATTAAAACCTCAAAATTTCCTTTTTCAATAGAATCTTTTATATGAATCATAATTAAATCCATCAATTCGGAAAAACTTTTCAATTTTGAATCTTTTTTAAGATCATCCAAAAATCTCCAAGTTTCTTCTGAAATTTTTATATTTTTTATCATAATAAATTAACTAAATTAAGTATCTTTTTAAACTTTTCCACTTTTCTGCTTTTTCAATATAAATTCCAAAAAAACCTAAAAAAATGTCGCAGAGTTTTAAAATTAAATAAATTTTAAAGTTTTTTGCAGTAAACTTTTCCACTTTTCCACTTTTTTATAACAAATCTATACCATTTTTATAACAAATCTATAATAAAATGTCGTTAGTGTCGCTAATGTCTCATGTTGGGGTCAGCTCCCTATAGGGGTCTGGGTTAAAACTGCGACATCTCCGACACAAGCGACATTTTTCTAAATTTTGCATTAATTTAAGTATCTTTTTAAACTTTTAAACTTGATTTTTATTATAAAAAAATGAAAAGATTTATTAAATTCAGTTAACTGAATTTAACATGGGAGAAGGTGAAAATAATGAAACAAATGCAAAATTTAACATGGCAATTGCCACACTTAAGAGAATTGATGCAATTTTGCAACAAATTGCAAATTTGGATATGTTATCTATCTATGATACAATTGAAAAACAAAAAGCACATTTAAGTTTAGTTAAAAATTTGTATATTATGAGTTCTCCGTTGTTTGATCAAATTGATGATAAGAATGAAAAGAAAAAATTAAATAAATTAAAGGATGAAATTTTAAAAACTTCATTAATTAGTAAAAAAATAATAAAAAATGGAAATCAAAAAATTAAATTTGGATTTAATCAAGATTTAGATTTAAAATTGCAGATTTTCACAATTGAAATTCAAAACGGGCTTAAAAAATTCTTCATGCCAAGAAATGATGAGGATGATGATGGCTATTAATATTGATGGAAATAGATTAATTTTTGAAAAAGAAAGCTATGCACTTGAAAATAGGCTTGTAAAAAAACTAAATCGGGTATGCAAAGGAATAACTCAAAAACATCCTAAAGAAGATGCATTAATTTTGAACGAGGGAAAAGAAGGAAAGGGAAAAACCAATACTTCAATAGTTGAAGCGACATATGTCAAAATAATTTCTAAGAGAGAAGTCCATTTATTTTTTCGATTAGATGATATTATTAAATATGCTCAAGCAAACAAAGAAAAAATAATTATATGGGATGAACCTTCATTGGACTCACTTAAAATTGATCATCTTAAAAAAATTAATCACGATTTATTGCGATTATTTATGACTATTCGAAAAAAAAGACATTTTTTTATTATCAATTATACAAAATTTTGGAAGTTTCCTGAGTATCTTGTAGTAGATAGAGCAGATGGGATGATACACATGCACGAACATAATATTGGGAGATTTTTTTATATCCGTAAAAAAAATTTAGAAAATCTTTGGAATGACAAAGTAAAAAAAAATAAAAGAGCATATAAAAAATATAGGTCTTTCGGGGGAAGGATGCCGGATATTATGGAGAAACATTTTTCAGAGTTGGGTTTTTTTGTTAATGAAATACCGAATGCAACATATGATGATTACGAGAATGAGAAAGACAAAGCAATCCTGTCGATCGGGGGTGAACCGGAAAAAACATCAAAAAAAGAAGAGATTATAAATTATAAATTACAATTATTGAGATTAAGGGTGTCAACCTTATGGAAAAAACTTCCAATTTCACAAATTGAATTAGGTCAACATCTGGGTATAGATACAACCCGTTTGCGAGAGTGGGCTAAAATAGATTTGGAGAATAATCCAGGTTTGTCGTCGTCGGCATAACGCGTCTTTACTTTATCTTTATAGGGTGCAACATCGATGGAAAAAATAAAAAAAGAAAAACAAATCGCAATAGAACAATTGGTTGAATTAATTGGAATCTTGAGGGTGAATGATTCAATTATCTTTGATAATTCAAATGGGGCATTTAAAATAATCAAATTATCTAATTAATAATATTAATGAAACTAAAAATGAAAACTATAAAAAATTTTTGTCTAAAATGTTTAGAAGAGAAAGAAGGGGATAATGATTATTGTAATGATTGTATGAGATATGTTGAAAAAGAGAAAATTATAGGAAGGCAACATAGAATTCATTATAGTACGGGTTATCATACCATTCTATGCGGAGTGAAGAAATGGGAATGTTCAGATGTAAATTGGGAAAATGTCGAATGTAAACTATGTTTACGAAAAAATAAAACTGAAAAAATATTATGGAAACATAAAAAACAAATAAAAGTTCTTGAACAAAAAACAAATAAAAGTTCTTGGTTAAAACTTATCTCTAAAAAAGATTTTGAAATAGTCAAGGAAAAATATACTATTGAAGATGAAAAAGTTCAATCTATTGTGGATAGTGCTATAAATACTGATGTACTTGCTTTAAGAGTTACAATTGATTCTGGATTAAAGATTCTTGGGGTTAAAATTGTTAATATGAATACCCCAAAGGTATTTAAAGATTTAATGAGTAAAGGGGTTGATGCAATAGAAGGAAATGAAAAATGAAAACTAAAAATGAACTAATTGCAGAAAAAGAAGAAATTGAAAAACAAATTCAAAAAATTGAAAATCAAGAAAAGATGAAAGACTTTGTAGAATTTGAATCTGAAGGGAAAAAATTCAAAATCTACAAATGGGAAGATAAACCATTCGGAGAATTAATCAAAAATCTTCCAGAAAATGAAAAACTTTCAACATTTCAAGAATTTAACGAAGCTGTTGAAAATCAGATATTTGTAATGGAAACAGGAAAATATTACATAACAAAACATTGGAATAAATTACAATGGAAAAAAGAATATTGTTTGTCGGGGTTGTTTCTTAGTAGGTATCTGAACTTGAACTCGGATTACGAGTACTTGGAGTATTCTAATGACTATGGTAGGGTGGTGGTGATTGTGGAGGATGGAAAATGAAAACTAAAGAAAATCATATTAAAGGATGTCAAGAAATGAAGAAAAAATATTCTATAATTTTAAAGAAATATTATAAAACAAGAGACAAATATTTTGAGGCAACGGAGAAGAAAGTGGAAGCATGGCATGAATACTATGGAATAATAGAAAAATGCGGATGCGGAAAGAATAATATAACTATGAATATTGGTACAAAAGTATGGAAGAAAAAACAAAAGTAGCAATATATTGTAGAGTATCAACTGACGGACAAGAATTAGAACAACAGATAGAATCATGCAGAAAATTTTGTGAATACAAAAATTTTGAGTATATTATCTTTTCAGAGGTTGGGAGCGGAAAATCTTTTAAGAGAATTAAATTTTTGGATATGCTTGAGAGGATACGGCAATTTGAATTTAAAGGTATTGTGGTCTTTAGGTTTGACAGGATAGGAAGAAATGCCCGGGAAGTTGTCACCCTCTTTGAAGAATTTGAAAACAAAGGGATACAAGTTTTTTCCCTCAATGAAAATATTGACACTTCCACCCCTTCCGGGAAAGCGGTTAGGGATATTATAATAAGATTAGCCCAACTCGAGCGAGAAAATATATCCGAAGCCACCAAACAAAGATTGCAAGCCTTGAAAAATTTGGGGAAAACATTAGGAAGACCGAAAGGAAGTCACGATAAACAAAAACGTCAAAATGAAGGTTACAAAGCAAGATGGAAAAGGGGGGGTAAAAAATTAACTAAGATTTACACATAAAAATCAAAAATTAAATTAATGGGGTTTGTTTATGATAAATTTATAAATTATAGTTAACTGAAAATAAAATGGAAGAGGGAAACAACTATGAAGAATATGCTAATGCAATTAATGAAGAAAATAAATTTTTAAAAAATAAAAATCTTGAGCTTGGGGGAGCTATGGCAGGATTAAGTTTCCAAAATGATGAAGAGCGTAATCTGATTCATTATCGTCTTGAAACAGACAAGATCTTAGAGAGAATCGAGCATTTTTTGAAGGGAGATCAAATTAAGTTTTCCGAAGATGGGGCGTATTATTCTGAACCGACAAAAAATGTTTTGTGTGTGGTGGTTAAAGATAAGGCGACAAACATCAAATATTATCTTCAAGATATAAAAGTTGAAAAAAAAGAAGGAACATTTAACAGAAAAATATGTGTAAAAATTAGAAATGCTGACGGATCATTCACAAATGTTTTTGGGAATGATTCAAGATCATTGATGGAGCAAGTAAAAAAATTGGATTTGGTCGATGAGGGGTTTGAATATGTTGATATTCTTGATTTTGAAAAAAAACCATTTAATGAATATGGGGTCTCTGAATTGATGCGAATAATTTCGATGTATCTCACGAAAGAAACTTTTTTGAGTAATTATACCGAAGAGAGAATTTATGAGATTATGACTGATTTGGGCAATGCTTTAGCCGATTTTATTTTTTGCAATTACGAGTATCTTGGAATGGATACAAAATTCAAAGAAAGCAAATACATTCTGATTGTTCTGAATATATTACATACCATTGAAAATTGCTATAGAAGAGCAATGGGTGGAAAAGAGAGTGACACGATTCAAACGAAAGGAATTATTACCCAAAATGAAGGATTTGGGAATTTTGGAGGAATGGGGGGGATGGGGGGCGGAAGGTCCCCACAAAAAAACAAGTGGAATCTTTTTAATTCTAATACATGGTAGATATGTCTCTCATGCTCCTGATGTCGCAGTTTTAACCCAGACCCCTATAGAGAGCTGACCCCAACATGAGACATTAGCGACACTAGCGACATTTTATTACAGATTTATTATAAAAAGGGTATAGATTTGTTATAAAAAAGTGGAAAAGTTTAAAAGGGTTGTTTGTTTCAATGTATCATAAAAGATAAAAATGGAAATTAAAAAATATAAAGAGGCATTGATTAATCTTGGAGTGTGCATTATTTTTGGAATAGTTGGATTGATTATTGTCGAGGGAATAAGGAGATTTGGTTAAAATGATCTTGAACAGAGGAGAACAAATTGAAAAGATTAAAGAAAAAAATTTAAAAGTTTTTGCAAAGGCTTGTTTGTTTATTAATGGATTGATAATAGCAGGAATGTTTTATTTTTGGTATGTTAAATCTTATAATCAACTATTATTAATGAGCCTTATGGGATTTATCTTTTCTTGGTTTGTTGTTATAAATTGGGTAACAGATCATTAGTAAATTCAGGAGCCACAATGAAAAAAACATATATGATTAGAATAAGTGAAAAAGCTTATAATTATTTTAATAATTCTTCAAAAATGGCACAAGAAACATTTGGAAATATTGTCGATAGAAAATTGGAAGAATTGCTCGAAGAAATTAATCTTTTGAAAAAGAAATTAAAATGAAAACTGAAATCAATGAACCTAAAATTATAACTGAAGCTTTAGTGAATAATCTACTAAAAAATGATAAATTCACATTTCAAGAGAAATATAAAATTTGTTTAAACTTAAAACAATTTGATAAAGCAAAAGAATATTTACAAAAAATAAAGGAGTTAAAATGAAAACTAAAATAACCATAACAAAAATGATTCAACAAGAAAATGGGAAGGAACAGTAGAAATTACAAAATGGTGCAGGAATGAATTAATTAAAAGAGGATTAAAAAAAATAGGGGGAAAGATCCCCTCATTTTGAAAACAAACACTTAGCGAATAAAATGTCAAACAAAAAAGAGGAACAAAATTTAAAAACTTTTCCTAAATCAAAAAAAAATAATTTTAAAAAAATTTTTGATGCTTTTGGCAAAGATTCTTTTTTTCAATTTGTGGATTTCAAAAAAAAGTGGGATCTAAAAGATGAAGAAATTGATGACTTACTGAAAAAAGGTGTGGAGTTAGGGGTTTTGGGTACGACATTAGAAGGATACGAATATTTTTTTCCAACGGTAAGTAATCCAATAGATAAAGAAGAGTTTAATCTTTTTTTGGATTATTTTGATTTTTATCCAGAACATTTATTCGGTCATTTTGTGAATGTAACGGATTTTTTGCAAATAGTTAAAGAATTTTGGGAGAAACAGCCTTTTTTTTATAATTCCCAAAAGATTTGGTTTTTTTGGAATCACTATGAATATCGATACGAAAAAGTTGATGAAACTGACCTTCTTCTTGCAATTGACAAATTTACAAAATACCCAACGACGAATCAAAAAATTAAAATGGAGCTTCTGGAAGCTTTTAGGAGAATCGGAAGACAAAATATTCCGAAGGATGTTCCGGAGTATTGGGTTCAATTCAAAGACAGGATTATCAATTTGCAAACATCCGAAGAATTCAACGCATCTTCAAGATACTTTATTACTAATCCAATTCCTTGGGAAATTGGAGAAAGTGAAGAAACTCCAAAATTAGATCAATATTTTCGGGAATGGGTGTCTATTCCTGGCAATGATACTTGGGTACAAACATTATATGAGATGATAGCTTATTCCTGCATGCCGAAAAAGTTTTTGCAAAGGCTTTTTGCTTTGTGCGGTTCAGGCAGTAATGGGAAAGGTGTTTTTTTGAAAATCGTCAAAAAATTACATGGAAAATCAAATTGTTGCGGGACAAATCTGTTTACCCTAACCGAAAATATTTTTGAATCTTCTTTTTTGTATAAAAAATCTGTGTGCTTCATGGGGGAAGTCAGTAAAGGTGATTTAAAAAATACTAATCTTTTGAAATCGTTGTCCGGAGAAGATGAAATTCGGTATTCCTTCAAGGGAAAAGATGTTTTTTCAGAAGAAAGTAATACTACAATTTTTGTTGCAACAAATTCTTTACCCCTAAGTCCTGACGAAAGTGATGGGTATTATCGGCGATGGCTTATTGTTGATTTTCCCCATACTTTTCCTACCGGAAAAGACATCCTTGCGGATGTACCAGATTATGAATTCAACAATTTGTGCAAAAAAATAATAAGAATCTGTCAGGAGTTATTACAGAAAAAATATATAACAAATGAAGGAACAATAGAAGAAAGAAAAATTAGATACGAAAACCGAGCAGTTCCACTTAAAAAATTCATGCAAGATTTTTGTGAAGAGAATCAGAACGGATATGTCTTGTTAAAAATATTTGCAAATAAATTAAATAAATATCTAAAAGAAAATCATCTTGCACCTTGGGATATAAAAAAAATAACAAATTTTTTACGGAATGAAAATTACGAAATTTCAAGGACAACCAAAAATTTTGTGAATGGACGTTTTATTCTGGGCTTAGATCTTAAATACGACGTCCAGGATCTGGAAATAGACACATTTGAAAAAGTTAAGAAAAGTGATATAAATGAAGAAGAGGAAAAACCTTATATTGATTTGAATGAAAAAGATACCTTTGAAAAAATGAAAGAATTTTTTGAAGAGCCAGAAATAGAAATTCAAAAATTCTAATCGTTTTTTAAATGATTGATTTTTCAACGGAAATGGCTCAAATTTGTAAGATATTGCTAATTATTGGCAAATTCTTATGGAAGTGTTTTTTATGCTAAAATATTACCGAAATATTATCGAAATATTTAAATAGTTTAATATTTTAATTAAAATATGAAAACTAAAATAAACAAACTTGCAGAGGATAGATTAAAATGAATGCTGAACTTCTAACAAATTTATTTATTCATATCAGTTGGTTTATTTGTGGCATAATTTGTGGTAGGATGATTTTCGGAGAAAGTAAAAAATGAAATACTCCCATACCCTAAAGGGTAGGGTATCTTAGGAAACAAAAAATATGGAAGAAACAAACAAAGAACAAAAATATTTTAACGAAAGACTTTTAAGTAATATAATCAGAGAAAAAGCTAATAAAAATTGTTATTCAGAAGAGGTAGATTATTCTATACTTCTTGAGGCTATTTCAGAGAAGTTAGAGAATTTAAAAGGTTTTGTTAATGGCTCTTGTATTCACGAATTAATTAATATTCAATGTATAATTTCAAATCAATTAAATAGGAGAAAAAAAGAGAATGGAATGTAAAAATTGCGAAAGTAATTTTAGAACTATTAATATACCTGATGACAAAGATAGAATTTGTTATAAGTGTGGATTTAATAATGGAAAGAAACAAGACGAAAATAAACTAAATTCGGAGGGAAAGTTTTTCTCCTCCCAACCTTAAAAGGATTGGGTATCCGAAAAACACGATTTATATGAAAACAACAATAACATTAAATGAAAGTACTTGGGATAAATTGAAAGAATTGAAATGTTTAGGAGACTCTTTTGATGATGTTATCAATAGACTTTTAAAAAATTATAGAAATAATATAATAAAAACTTAAAGGGATAAAATAAGGGAAATGAAAGAAACAAAAAAATTTAGAGAAATTGATATAGACGGATTCACAATACGTTATTATAAAAAGAATTTTTGGTTTTCTTTAAAGAGATATTTATCTTTTGATTTTTCTAATTGTTTGTCAGTAAAAGTATATTCATACTGCGAAAGAGAATATTTTGAGGGGTTTGGTAAACCAGAGAAGGATGTCGATATTCATTTTTTTGTATTAAATTTGGATAACGGATGGGTCTCTTGTGATAAATTTGGTTGTTGTTTTGACCCATATAAACATATCTCTGAAAAAAAATCCATAAGAAAAGGTTATCTTGAATTAAAAAGAAGGGATTATTAAGATGAATATTGAAATAACTTATCCTTGCTTGATAACATTATCTATTGGTTTTGTGGTTTTTGCAATTGGATCCTTTTATGAAGGACGTACTGAATGGGTTTATGGATGTTGGAATTATTCTTCAGTGATAGCTGCATTTTTAATTTTTTTGAGTTGTATGTTTTTAAAATTTGAAAGGGGGGAAGAATAGAAAAAAATGAATGAAAATATATTAGATATTAAAATAGGAACAAAAGAACAACCAATTTTGAAACCTTTGAAAGTTATGGTTAAAGATATTCGATTGGACGAAAAAAGAGGAGATTTCAAATTAATCGTAATAATTTGTAAACATCCAGATAAAGAGGAATTAATCGAATTATCAAATGCTAAAATTATGTCTAAGGATAAATTAAAACTTAGTGCTTTATGGTTTAATAAAGATGAAGAAGGAAATTTAAACAAAAAATCAATAGCTTCAGAGGTATTAAGGTTTTATAATGTTCAAACATTTGGGGAGTTAAAAAATAAAGAAATAGAAACAATTCCTAAAAGTGAAATGGACAATTATTTATGCATTAAAGCTTATTAATACTTTTTTTAAATCTTTCAAAAAGCGTATAAAATCAGGGGGTCTTTTCACCATTTCCCCCTGATTTTTTAAATAAAAAATAAGAAATTAAACAAAATATGAAATGTTCTATGATAGGTTGCAATAGGGAAATTTCGCAAGAAAGAATTAAATGTGGTTTTATTAGAACCTGCTCAAAAAAATGTGGAAATGCTTGGAGTCATTTATCTTGGAAAAAAAGGGAAGAAATAATAGGAAAAAATAAAAATGATACCAAATTGTAGGGGTTGTGAAATTGAAAAAGAAATGATTGAAGAATATTCTAAAAAGAATTTAAATTTTGCAGGAATTGGATTGTATGAAAAAGGACATTTGTTTGCAATAATGGTTAATGATAAAGGAGAAATTATCATTCAATAAACAATGAAAAAAGGGATTTTAATAAGCATCATCGGGATTATTTCAATTTTTTTAATTTTTATGATGGATTTGCCAAATTCAATTGAAAGATATTCTTTGATATTTTTTTGTATATTTTTTATTCTTTTCGGAATTTTAATCGAAACTCCTTTGATCAAAAATATAACTGAAAGAATTTATGTTGACGGAAATGATGGTCCGCTTCCAAAAGGATGGAATTCTGAAAAATATTAAGAATAAATCCCCTGATCATTGAACGAAAAAGGATAAATATTTTTATCCAAAAATACACAAGTACAAGTAAGATTGGATTTGTTTAATTTTTTTAATTCATTTATCCCAAAAATTAGGGGATTTTGAGTGCATCTATTGTCGGAGATTATTAATTTTAGTAATATAAAAATTAAGATAAAAAATAGGATCAAGATCATAAAAAAATAAAAAATCTTAATCTTCTGTGGGGTATTCATCATTGACTTCCTGATCTTCTAAAGAAATCGTTTCTTTTTTTGGTCCTTCTGAGTTAGATTCTTCTTGTGTTTCTTCTTGTATTTCTTCTAATTCCAATAATCTTTTTTGGATTAAACCAAGAATGCCATAAAGGAAAACATGATTTTGGATTATCAATTCTGAATTATCCAAGTTCCATTGGTAACCTATTGATCCTTCTGAATCAATAAATATTTTTAATAAATTGTTATTTTTTTGTTTTTCTTTAATTTTTGATTTCATTTTGCGTTTTCCCTGAAATATCAAGATGTACTTCTTTATTATCTTTGGTTATAACAAAGCTATTCACTTTTATTAATTTTCCTTCCAAATTTAAATTATTTTCTTTGGTTCCATTTATTACTTTCATTAAATTTTTTTGTGATCTTCTTAGATCTAAAAAAATAAATGCTTTCATGCATGCAAATCCAATAATTGTTCCGGACAATCCTGCAAAAATTAGATATATTATTTCAACAATCATTTTGAAATTGTTACCCCTGAGTTCAAATTTTGTTGCAGTTGCATCAATTCACTTGAAGATTTTACCATTGCATTGGCTGATTCAATCAGAGGAGCAATTTGATCAACCAAATCCCCGATTTTCAAGAAAATGAACCATATTCCTGCAAGTGTGATGAATGAAATAATTACAATTGAGATCAATGGGGCATATTCTTTCCACCATTTTACATTTTTATCTGAATAATTTTTTTTAATGATTTCTTTCAAATTAACATATGCATATCGTGTATCTCGGTGATCATAATTTATTTTTGCCGAAGTATTTTGTCCTGGAAGAATAGACATATCAAAATTAACCCATTCCCCATTTTCGGCAATGCAATACCAATATTCATCAAATCCCATGGATTTTGTTGGTCTTGCGATGTAAATTTTTCTAATTTTCAAATAATAAAGACTAACATTTGAATCTGGGATATAAACTTCTTTTGCTCTGTCAGTTCCAATTTTATATCTTTTCCCGTTGATTTCTTTAAATAACTCTATTTTATTTTTGAAAATTTGTTTATCTGCCTTTTTGGAATAATAAAAAAAAGTAATTACCCCGGAAAGAACCAAAACAAAAAATATTCCGAAGATATACAAAGAAATTTGTCCTGCATTCTGCACCCCTCCACCAAAAATATTCGGCATACCTAAATCACCTAAAAAACCCATGTTGATTTGAATATTTTATTATTTATAAATATTCCCATTAAGTTAACTAAAAAAGAAATAAAAAATAAAAAATAAAAGTGTTTATGCAAAATTAGATTTGTCGCTTGTGTCTTTATATCCTGACGAATTTGAGACCCCCATCATTTTGCTAATAGCTAATACCAGGATGGTTACTAAGATTGCTAATAAAATGCCAACTCCTAAGATTGTTCCTATTGTAGGGAATTGAGACATTGTATTTGTGGAAGATTCAGAATAGTTACCGATAGCACTTTCAAAATTCAATTCATTTTGAGAATCATAGGTATACACAAGTGTATAACTTATACTAACATTCGCCCAATTAGCCACAGAAGCATTTGTTACTACACCTAATGCAGAGACAGTAGCATTACCGAGAGCAATTGAAGTTGTATATTCAGTTCCTCCACCAGTTGAATTTGTTGCGTTCCAAATTGCAGTAATCACATAAGAACTTGTTGATGAATTGACCCGATTTAATGTATCGCCAGTTGCATTAATGAAAGTATTGGTTTCATTTATTATAGATAATGTCGAGGTTGAATCTGATATTCCTGAATTTCCGCTCAAATTACCGAACAGAATTAATAAGATTACAATTATAAGGGCAATTGAAGATGTTCCAATTGTCCAACCAAGAGTAGTTTTAACTCCTTCCGGCATTCCGTTACTCATATTATTTTTCTTCACCTCCTTGTAATTGTGTCTTTTGAATTTTAAAAAATAAAAAAATAAAAAAATAGAAAGTTTATCTAACCAAAACTTGCGTTAGAGCTACCTTCTGTAATTCCCATCATTTTTCTTATTGCAAAAATAAGAACACTCATCAAGATTGCTAACAAAATAGCAACACCTAAGATTGTTCCTACTGTTGGGAATTGAGCCATAGTATTTACAGCAGATTCAGAATAGTTACCAATAGCATTTTCAGTATTGTTATATCCTGCAGTTCCGACTGCAAAACCAGTATTACCACTAAGGTTGCCAAACAGAATTAACACAATTACAACAACAAGTGCAATTGCAGCTAATCCCACAGTCCAACCAAGAGTAGTTTTAACTCCTTCCGGCATTCCGTTACCCATATTATTTTTCTTCACCTCCTTACAAATCAATTAAATTTAATTAAATAGAACAAATTTAATTTATAAATAAAAGTTAACTAAAAATAAATAATGTTAACTAATTAGAAAAAATCCAAATACCAATAATTAATAAATTAAAAATCAAAATATAAAGCATAATCTGTAAAGAAATAAAACCAACACCGAATGTTCCAATCGCAGATAGAACAAGTATTGCAAAAGAAGATACTGCCATGGAACTTAACATATTGCCTGAAACTTTTCGTTCTTTTTCTTTAAAATATAACGTGAATGCGATAATTAACCATAGAGCAGACATGATCCATAACCAATAGAATGGATATGAATTATTGGGCAAGGCGAATAAATTTCCAATTGTAGAATTTGAACTTAAATTGGATAAATCCGGAAATACGGGCATTTTAATTAAGATTAATGACCCCCTTCCATATTGCCCAGATACCTATAATTAATAAGAGAATTATAATAGAACTTATAATTGAAGCTACAATTGGACTAACCCCCAGAACTTTTATAGGCAATTGAATCAAAATATTCCATAAACCTATCGAAATGGTCTTGAAAATTCTCGTTGGGGACACCACAGATGTAACTTCCAACTCCCCAAATGATTGACTCGGGGTAATGCTTCCAAATGTATCTGATGACGTCTGGGCGTCTCCTTGGCTTGAACTCAAATTTGCATATAGATCATTGTATGTTGCATTTATCAATTCATTTGTGTTAATACCGGTACTTACGGAATTATCTGATTGCGTAATAATAATAAAGGACATCATCCCAAATACAATTAAACCAATCAATGCAATATTCGTGAATGTTTTAATGAAATCCATTATGCACCAATCTCCTCTTTTTTTAATTTCCAGATGAAAATTATAGCGGTTACGATCAGCCAGATCCCTGCAGATGTGAGACCAATTATTGATCCTTCTATTAATCCTAATGCCACAATAATACCCCATCCAATAACAATTGCTACTATTAATACCTGCTTATCATCCATGAACAGACATATGATTAACAACATCAACAAAAAAGCAAGAAAAAGACCCTGAGTTCCAAAATTTAATCCATCCCCCTCTAAATCAATAGTCTGTGTCCCAACAAAATTTCCATCCGAAAAAATATCAATAAATAAAAATCTATCACTATCTGTAATTGAAGAGGTATTACATGTAATAGTTCCAGAAGCAGACAATAATGAGTCACTACACACAGTTCTATTCCCAAAATCACTATAACGTATAACATCCATCCTAATAGTCTTTGCTTCAAGATCAGTTGTGACAAAATTTAAAGAAATCAAATCTGTTAAATTGGAAAAACTAATTGAATAAGATAATTCAACATTATCATCGTATGTGTACATCTCATCTTCAACGGAACGAGCATTCAAATTTATCGTGCAACTTCCGATTGTGTAATCCTGGCAGAATGCAATCAACTTGTTAAAATTTGCCAAAATTTTTCCATTTTTATCTGTCATAATAAAATTATATACAATATCATTTCTTACCAAATGAAGAATTGTTTGCCCATTGCTGTCAGTTAATGGGATTTCAACAACCTTAAAATCATTATCTGCTACATATTGACGATATACATGTACTAATACATCTGAAGCCAATGCAAGGTATTGATCCCTAAAAGTCAATTGGAATTCTGTTGAATCTTCAAGATCCAAATCATACAAAGAAATATTTTTAGGAATTGTTTGATTAGATAATGTGAAATTCAAAATATTATAATATTCAGTTGCATAATTAGTTCCATCTGTCAGATTTGCGTGGTATTTTACAACTGAATCCAATGAGTAGTTGGTTGACATCAACAGAGACGAATTCATGCAAACTGCAGCATAATTAGTATTATTATATGCTTGAGAAAAATTAATTACTAAAATAGTTCCTTGAATATTATAAATATTAATTTGTATTTCTATTGTTGTTAAATTGATTAATTTTGTTTGTGTTTCTTCATCATATATAGTATAATTATATATCAAATTTGTGAAAACGGAACAATTGTCAACACTTAAAATATTAACTGTTTGATTATACGAAGTAGTATTAATTATAGTATCATCGGCTAATTGAATACTCCAGTAAAAAGTTAAATTTGATACTTCATTAATCTTCAGGATATTCAAATTATTTGTTCCGGTTATTAAATTGTTGGATATTGAATAAGAAGTGGAATATGCTGTATTATTATAAATTAAATTGATCGTTGAAATTTGAATGGAAGATATTTTCGAAATATTGATTAAAAATATTTCTGTCGCACCTTCAATTGTATTGACAGAATAAGAAAATCCTGTCTGGAATAGATTATAATTCCAACTTATTTCGGATGAATTTACATTTCCGAGAGTATCATTTGCATAAACGATTATTGAAAGTTGTGTAGAATTGCCTTGTGTTACAGAAATATTGAACAAGGTTTCCGTTGTACATGAGAAGGTAGTATTAGTTCCTTTATAGAAATACCAACAATCATCCAAGCTTGTATCATTAACATAACCAGATAAATATAATGTGCTTGTATTGGATAATAAATTAAATGTTTGATTTGGAGAAATTAAATTAAATTTTGGAGCTTGCTGATCAATAGTTAAAGTCCAATTAATTCCTTGAAATGCACAATTTCCATTTGATTCACATGCTTGTGCATTCCATATATAACTTCCCTCATCAAAACTTAAATTCCATGTTTGAGTTGATGTTGGAACTCCGGATAATATTGTTGTATTAGAAATAATCCATGAACCATTTTTATTCGTCCATAAACTCATATTGCTATAATTTGCCGGGAAAATTCCAGAGTAACCTGCAGTCGCATTAAATAAAATATTATTGACCCCAAAAAAAGAATTATTAGATGGAGAGTTCAGGTCCACGTCCAAAATTGTTGAGGTATTGGAGATCATAAAATAACCCAAAGCATAAGGGCTATCTTCATATCCGATTATTATATTAAGATAATCTCCTTTTTGGTATGCATTCGGTTTCCCGTAATCATATAACCCGTTTGTTAATCCATTTTCGATTGTTGAATTTGCACTCCACCCAGTTCCATTCCAAGTATAACCATCAACTTCTCCGAGTTCTGAATTTGCAATTAAATACCACGCACTCGAGTTATAGGTGTAAAAAACATCCAATCTTGAAGAAGAACCAATATCTACTAATCCAACTACTATTCCCGAATTGGTAGTCCAACCCCCCCCATTCCAGACCCAACCATCGAAAGTTCCGTCTTGTTTTCCTGAAATTAAATACCATGTGCCATTAAAATTAAAAACTGCTGGCGAACACGCTCCACCTACACAAGTTAATGAAGCGTTTATTGTTGAATTTGCACTCCACCCAGTTCCATTCCAAGTATAACCAAAAAATCCTGCAGCACTTCCAGAAATTAAATTCATTTTTCCATTTATAAAAAAAGTTTCTACATCTGCAGTATTGCCAACATCAACAAGACCCCCTACTATTGTCGAGTTGGCAGTCCAACCCGCCCCATTCCAAACATAACCATAAAATAAACCATCATTTTGTCCCGAAATAGTATACCATTCAGTGTTGCTAATATTAAATGTAGACATTCGAGGATAATTTGAAACAGCTAATCCATCTGTTATTGTAACATTAGCACTCCAGGTTGCCCACTCCAAAATTTGAATTCCCATAATCACCGGGACCCAATCCACAAAATCCCCATGTTGAACTTCTGTAAAAACCCCAATAGTCAATACATCATTTTTTTTCAAATCTGCAGGAGTTATTTTAATCCATTTTTCTTGATTCTCATAATGTTCTCCTACTTTTTGATAGTCGTAGATTGCAGTTCCATTCTCTGAGTAACTAATTATAACATTATCATAATCATCTATTAATATATCTTCATAAGTTCTATATTTCAAATCGTAATCTCTATTAATTTTTTCTTTGGTTTTCATGTCTGTAAAAGAAAATTGTTTCATGGCTTCTGAATAATCTTGAAATGTCGAAATTTCAAATTCTGCAACTTTCTGATAACCTACTGAAACTTCAACATTCAATGGGGTATTGAGTTTTGCTTTTCCGATAGTGTCGCCTAAACCATAAGCATTAATTATTGTTACTTCCCTTGTTGCATTATCGTATGTTTTTATATTATCAAATTCAAATGCAGAAACAAAACTTATTAAAAAAATTCCTAACATTAAAAAGATTAAAAGTTTTTTCATATTCCCTGAAAACCTCTTTGATAAAAATTATTTTCTTCTTGTTTTCTTGGGATTGATGAATGAAACAAAATCATCATAACACAACCAATAATAACAACATAAATTGGCAAATTCAACATAAAACTTGATGTGTTTGGGGTATAATCTTCCAAGAAGGTTTCCCCTGCAGACGATAATGAATCCAATAATGTTTGGTAAGTTTCACTTAAATACAACGCAAAAATAAATATCCCTAAAATAATAAAAATATCCAAAATAATCCCAATCTTTGGGAATGTTCCCCTGGTAAAATATGCAGATAAAAATAAACCAATAATCATTCCAAATAAAGCAGATATTCCCCACCAATCTGCACTATTCAAATAAGTAGTAGTGTATATTCCAAAAGTTTGAGAATTAATTGTTGCAAGATTAGTATTGCCCAGGGTAATATTTTGGTTTAATGCATTATTAATTCTCACCGCGACTATTCCTCCCACCAAGAGAAGGATGATTGAAAAAAACAAACCCAACAATAAGATGATCATTAAAATAGTTGTCTGTCCACGATTATTTTTTGTTTTTTTATTATATAACATTTTTATTTCCTCCCTCAAACCTAAAATTAACAATCTCTTCAATTAATTTTGGGGAAATAGTTTTATGTTTAATGAATAAATCAGTTATTTTGGGTTTGGATATTGGAAAAACATCAATACCTTTCTCCATTCTTCTTTTTATTATTTCTTCAATTTTCTTATTGAATGCGTATCCTACTCTGATTAATTGATTTGGAGATTTGTTATTTATTTGCATACTTTTATTTTGAATTTTTACTTTTTGGATTTCCAATTGGATTTTTTCTTTTTCTTTTTTTAATTCAATCAATCTATCCCCCGAAATAACCATGTTTCTCCATTAAATTATTCCAATTTGTATCTTTAATTAACATTATCACAATCCAAATAATTATTATTACGGTATATATCCATGCCCCCCTCAATAATGTTTCAAACAAAAATCCAATAACTCCTGCAAACATGGTAAGGGATGTAAAATTCACAGCTAAACCATTCACAAAATTAAGTGTCACAATAATCATTGGGTACATTATTCCAATAAGAACAACTCGCAAATATTTCAATTTAATAAGTTGAAATGATTTTGATGAGTCATCCTGATTATTTTTTGACGGCAAGACAAAAATTAAAAATAAAATTAACAAATCAAGACCAATCAAAATCAAAACCAAAATAAAATAAATAATCGATTCTCCAATTTCTATATCTTTCCCGGATGGAGTTATTGAAAATGAAATACTTTCAAATCCTCCTAATGATGTAGAGTTGCATTGAATGATATATCCGTAATCTCCTACTTCGGAAAAATTATTTCCAAGAATTAAAATTTCCCATTCATTATTAATTGTTTGAAAAGATTCATGGGGAACTTCTATATCTAAGATTTGATCGCCATTTGATTTGTAAAGATGAAGAAAACAATCTGTTGAAGAATTATCTATTGGAACACCATTCGATAAATTAAATAGATGAAAATTTAAATTTACATTTTTATTTTGTTGGAAAATATCAAATGGGGGGATTTTTATTTCATACCCTCCCAATAAATTTTGTGGTTGTGCAAATGGAGGCTGTGCATCAATTATTGAAAAAAACATAATAAAAATTAACAATAAAACAAATTTACAATAAATCTTATTCCCAACCCTTTTTTTCATTAAATTAATTACGAAGATATAATTTATAAATATATTCTAATTAGAAAAATAAACAGGCTTAGGCGTTCTTGATTCTTTATTTTTTTTATGTTTACTAAAATAAAATAAAATAAACCAAATCACAAAGCAACCAATGATGAAAAAATTACTTATTAAAAAAAAATGATTCAATCTAATTACAATTAAAATAACCCCAACAATCAAAAAAAACATTTCAAACCCCATTATCTTCTTCCTCTTCTTTTTGGTCTTGATTTAGCTTGACTTATTTTTTGTTGTTCTCTTTCTGCTTCTGCCATCCTTCTTGCTTGATTCATAAGCCCAACACCTATTCTTTTACCAATATTTTTAAGATTGGTTTTACTTTTTTCACTTAAACCCAAACCCCCAAATTTCAAATGTCTTCTCAATGATTTTTGTTCTTTTATCAATCCTGCTCTTAAACGCCCCATCTCCATAATTTCTTGCTTTGATTTTATTTGGTTTCTAAGTCGTTCATTTTCTCTTTTCAATTGCTCCAATGATGCCATTTGTTGTTTTACCTCCTTTTCTTTATATTAGCCATTCTAATATTTCTTGCTTTTTGTAATCTTTTAACAAGGATATTTCTTTGAGTAGATGATATCTTTCTCTTTGGTCTTCTAAATGATTGATTTTTCAAATATCTTAGTATGGATAAACCTTTTTTTTCTCCGTAAGAATCAATCCCATAACGAGTTTTTTCAATATACTTTGGCTTTATCCCAAATTTTCTTCCACGTTTTATTTTGAATTCCCGCAATTTATATCCCGCACGATTAAAATAATTTCTTTCTATTGATTTTAATTTACCAATATTTTTTTTGGAAGTATTTATTGGGATTATTTTAAATTGTTTTGACGTTGTATTATCTATTGCATATGTCCCCTTAGATAACGCATTTTCTCTTGACAATGGTTTTCTATTCAATTTATAAAATCTTTTACCAGATTTAGCGAAAACGTTAAATGCGGGTATTTTAATTTGTCTATTTAGAGTTGGTCTTGGTCTTAGAGAACCAGGGATTCTTTTTCCCGGTCTTGGAGTTGGTCTTGGTCTTAGAGAACCAGGGATTCTTTTTCCCGGTCTTGGAGTTGGTCTTGGTCTTAGAGAACCAGGGAT
>Ga0208957_1000705_pt1 | contig 22261 bp, 31 predicted proteins | sample RifOxyA1_FD_184029 | JGI IMG/M metagenome (GOLD analysis project Ga0208957, IMG submission 184029) | Groundwater microbial communities from Rifle, Colorado - Rifle Oxygen_injection A1 (SPAdes) | ecosystem: Environmental > Aquatic > Deep subsurface > Groundwater | place: Rifle, Colorado, United... | reverse complement strand
GTGTACCAAGTGAGTGTGCGCAGTCCTCTATGATTAGGCCCATGTAGCGCTTTCTAAGGCCCTCGACATCTGCCGCCCTACCGTGTGAGTTAACGGTGATAATAGCATTGGTAGAGCCCGTTATGTAAACCGAGGCGGGGTCCAAGCAAAGCGAGTCCCTATCTATGTCAGCAAAGGTAACATCCATTCCATTCCATTCACCGACAATGGCATCGGAAACAAACGTCATGGGTGTGGTTATCAATTCCCCACCTTTAATTCCATAGGCTTTTAAACATAGATCAAGGGCTGAGGTGCCTGAGTTGACGGCAATGGCGTATTTTTTACCAACAAGAGCAGGAAACATGGCTTCCAACTCTTTTGTCTTGGATCCGTAACCCCACCATCCAGAGCGGAGAACCTTGATCATCTCCTTTTCAATCTTTTTGCTTGATGTGGGTCTAAGTAAAGGTATCATGTTAATCCCTAGATGTAATCACATGGTATCAGGTTCATCCCTATTTTTTGATTATACTCTTCCACCCTGTTTGGTTTTACATCCGGTCTTGTTCGCCTTGCCAATTCAAACATGGTTTTCCTCCCTGTACCAAATAACCTCATGTCGCTTTTCCGGTCCCATGTCTCAACAACTTCAGCCAACATCTCTGCTATTACATTTACGTAGTCTCCTTGCGTGTGTTGATTTTCGTAAGCAAACGGAAACGGCCAGGGTGTTGGCTTGAAAGATGTTCGTAAAATCAAATGATTGGGGTGGTGTTTTACAATCTCTTCGCCAAGGTATTTAGTCAGTGCATATACGCCAATAGGCTTGTTAGCGTATTCGGTGGAGATATGAATAATGGGAGTATTCTTGTAGGCCTCCACAACGTTGAATGTCCCTTTGACATTCGTGTCCATACAGTTTTGGGCTTCCTTCTCGGCCCTAACCACATTTGTATAGGCTGCAAGGTGGATTACCAAGTCGCATTCCTCAGGGGGTAAGGGGTAAGTTATGTCGTAATGGTTTCTCCTGCCCGTTTCAATTACTTCATGCTTTTCTTTGAGAATAGGCACAAGGTAACTTCCAAGGCGTCCCGTTGAACCTGTAACTAGAATTTTCATGGAAAAGGTCTGTAATTCACAACCACTTGTTCTGGGAATTCTTTATTGAACAAAACATCTGGCTCATCGCCCCACTTTTGTTTGAAGTACGCTCTATTTTTGACATCGTTTTCGTTTCTGTCTGGTCTTTTTTGTTGGCTGTAACTATCAAGATGCTGGAAACATACCTTGTTTGTATATGCTTGCGCAAACCCCGCACGTCTAATCTGAAAACCTAGGTGCCAGTCCTCGTAACTGTTTAGATAATTTTCATCGAACATCCACATGTTGCGTATTACACAAACTGCAATATGCGCCCACTTTTCTTTACCAGTTTTCCATACATCGTTACCCGTACTAAATGGCTCATCGTAGTGAAGCATCCTAAAATGAACGCTCCCTACTGTTTTGTCTTTCAAGATATCTAAGGCTACTTTGTCCCACCCCGGACCCACCCGTGTATCAGTTTGAATGAAGGCCACCGGTTCTTCAGTCTCGCACAACTTAAGCCCCTCATTCATAGCACGAGCGTAGCCAAGGTTTTCTTTGTTTCGGATATATGTATCTGCCACACTCCTCAAATACCCAGCACCGACAGTTGAAGCATTATCGATAATTATTAATTCGTGACCACTACCAACACTCTCAATAGAATTCTTTGTCAGGTTGACGTCGTCGTCACCTGTCATCCACACAGGAAGGATTACTTTAAAGTTCTTATTTCTATCCATAATGGTATATAATTCATATTATGAATTGTTTAATTAAAAAATGCAATAGAACGGATATTGTTGGCAGGTTTTTGTGCGAAAGACATTATCACTACTATAAAAGACACAAAGAATTACACAAATTTCCGTTAATGCAAAGAGAGCATGGTACGGGGCAAATTTTTTTAGGCTACAAAAGAATCAGTGTTAATAAGAGAAGAATATTAGAACACAGACATGTCGTTGAACAAAAACTCAAACGAAGGTTGTTACCCACAGAAACGATCCACCATCTTGATGGAAATAAATTGAACAATAAACTTAATAACTTAATAGTTATTGGTCAATCAGAGCACATAACAAAATTCCACAATAATAGACCTAGAGTATTTAACTGGAATAAATATGAGAAAAAAAAGACTGATATATGTATTATATGCCAAAAACGTTCTATCGGAAATTTTAATCTTTGTCCAAGCCACTACAGGACGTGGCGATACTGGAAAGTAAAACATAAATAATTTTCATTTCAATGGTTTATAGGTAAACCAAGCACTTGTAATCGGACCGGTATTTTCCTTAGACACCTCATAATAGAAAAATAGTCGCTCAAGCGGGAAGTTCCCCTTTTTAATCAATTTCTCCATCACTTCCATTTCTGAGACATCTCCTTCAAAAACAAAGGTCATGTCATCCTTAATGTACAAGTCATGAAAGTGAACAATCGCCCCAGGGCGACATTTCTTTAGTAAAACTTCAAATACCCACTCCGTAGTTTTGGTATCGTGGGAGTTGTCAATGAAAACATAATCAAGGCCGTCGGGAATATCTTCAGCCTTGGTTACATCGCCACCAATTTTAATGAGCCCTTCTCCCAATTCCTTATTTACGTTCTCTTGAGCCCAGGCGCGCAAGTCTTTGTCTATCTCATAGCTTTTGAAAACATATTTCCCGCCATTCTTCATGAGTGCCTTCAAAATATCATGTGTGCATCTTCCCGTTCTCGATCCAAATTCAAGAACCTTCTTTGGCTTGAATTCTCTAATCATTGAGTAATTGACGCGGGCACTCAAGTCATCGTATTGTGTGGAACTACCATACCAACTGATCGTGGAACCAAGGTCTTCGTTTTCATACTTTTCGACTAACTTCTGAATCTCTTCGTATGTCATCGCAGGTATTTTAATATATTCTCGGCGTAAATGTAATGTGAGTAGTTATGTAATACGTATTTTCGAGTCTGAGGACTGCGTGTAATCGCTTCTAACATACCTCTCCTCACTGAGACGGGGTCTGGGTCAACTGTAATACACTCTTTCGTCAAAAGCGAACAAACTAATTCGTTGTCTTTGGTTACAACGAGCGGGGTATTACTTGACATGGCTTCTAACGCCGTACGTTCGGATCCGTGCCATGCAGTTATCACTACACATTTACTCATATTGTACAAGGTGGCAATGAGACGAGTGGGCACTAAACCTCCCATGGTGTATCCTCCCTGGGCGCTACAGCTTTGCCATAGCTCAATCCCATCTGGCTGGATATAGCCACAGGTTAAGGCCCTGTACCCTCTCGTCGCCTCGGCAAATAAGTCCTGCCGTTTCCACGGAGAATAGGTAGCAGGAAAGAAAGCGTCAAACACCTTTTCTTCTTTTTGTGGTTTGAAGTAATCAGTGTCCGTTCCAAAAGCTATTTGGATATTTGGATGAGCGGAGTCCATAAGCCTCTTCACTTCAGGACTCTCCACAAACACCACATCAAACTTTTCTATATTAGCCGTGTCTTGAGGATGTCCGGCACAAAAAATAGCTTTCTTGCCAGAATACTGTTGGATGGTATCGTTAAAAGGAATACTCATTACACCCCAGGGGATAATCCAATCGTATTCGTCTTTGGGCCTGTCATCACCCAAGTACCAATCTACTTGGTGATCCTTAGCTATTAAGTCTAAGGCCGCGAATAACCCATCGTGAGTGACGGGATTAGCCCACTTGGCTTTTCCCCACGGGTGAACAACGCATATTTTCATCGGTATCTAAAGGTTAGCAGTCTGTCACTATTTGGTGTAAATTCAATCTCATAACCGTCAAGCAATTCTTTTATATCTTTGTGTGTAAAGGCCCACAGATGATCCAGCATAGCTCCATCAGTTTCCCAAACATGTTTTGTAGCTTCTGGATCATAGCAACCATTCGGTGTTGTAATGTACACCCAGTTGTCACTCAAGTCTTTCAGTTTATCAATCAGCTTTCTCGGGTTAGGCACATGCTCTAAAACCTCATTACAACTTACAGCATCGTAAGTACGATTGGGGTTAAAGTCTTCGATTGTAGACTGGTAGAACCTGATGCCAAGGCCATTATCATTGGCAATTTCATTGTTGTGCTTCACCGCTTCCATATTAAGTTCCACACCATAGGCATCAATGTCATATCCTTTGATAGCGGTAAACACCAACGCACCCTCGTAGCATCCAGCATCAAGAAATGAGCGGGCATGGTCTTGAGAAATGCTACTCAATACCCATACGTAACGATTGTACATACGTGGAGCGTCAAAGAGGATTTGCACATCTGGTCTAAACTCCATTGTGCCACGGGCATATTTGTCTAGGTATTTTTCGTAATGGTAGTAATGACCAAGTTTGGTTTCAAGTTTGTCAATTAATTCCTTGCGCCCCAGCTTTCTGGCTAAACGTAAAGCGTCTAATGGTTTATCCTGAAAAATTAACTCTGTTATTTTATCTTCTGGCATAGGTCGTCAAATATCTTCTCGGCGGCATGGCCGTCACCAAACAAATTATTATTAATCGTTTTAGCTTTCCACTTCATGGCCTTATTTAATTCATCGTACATCTTTTTTGTGTCGGTACCAACAATTGTGGCATAACCCATTTCTACTGCCTCCGGGCGTTCGGTTGTTTCTCTTGCAACCAGAACAGGAATGTTAAAGATAGACGCCTCTTCCTGCACCCCACCTGAATCTGTAATGATAATCTTGCTTTGAGCCATGGCTTTAATGAAATCTGTGTACTTCATCGGCTTGTTTACCTTACCGTCGAGGTATTTGATCACTGCTTTTCTCACAATCGGATTTGGATGAACTGGCCACACCACTGACCAGTTGCTGTTCTCTTCTAAAAACAAGCGGATTGCCTTGGCCACATTCTCTATTGGCTGTCCCCAGTTCTCCCTCCGGTGCATCGTAACCAACAATTGGTTCTTCTTGACTGCATCTTTTGATTTGTCGAGCAATGTATCAATCACGGTATTTCCCACCATTAACCGGCTTCCCATAGCTCCCTGTAAATTCTTCATTGACTGAACAGTAGGACAGTAGTTGTAGGAAGCGACACAAGAAATCATCTGTCTCAGTCCCTCTTCTGGAAAAGGATTATTCCAGTCAAAGGTCCGCAAGCCCGCCTCAACATGAGCCACTGGTACCCGATTAAGAAAACCAACTAACGCACCGATATAAGCCGAGAAGGTATCGCCCTGCACAATAATCACATCTGGCTTGTAAAGCGAACACAATACGCTCATTCTGTCGTATAGGTAAGGAAACATCTCAAGGGCGCCGGAAGCCTTTGGTTCCATTTTGACATCTACATGAATATCTAAATCACTAACGATTTCATCAAGCAGAAGCTGGTGCTGACCAGTTGAGAGAGTAATAGTGTCCCAAGTTTTTGATTCTTTGAAGATTTTGATGACCGGATATAACTTAATAGCCTCCGGCCTAGTCCCAAATACGATTAGCGCTTTTCTCACTTTGTTTTGTTAAATTTGACAAACTTTTTCTTCTCCTCGTGTTTTGTTCGACAAACAGGTGAACCACAGACCATGATGGGCACATCGCCACGTTTGTTGACCGCATAACCATAAACATCCTTACCACAAATTGTGCACGGTATTTTGAATAAGCTCATTTTTGTATTTCTATCAAAAAGCACTTCTCTGCATCCATCGACACGTCAACAGATTTATAGCCTTTCACTAACTCTAGTATATCTTTTTTAGTAAACATCCTCAGGTGACCGGCTGGTAAGCCATCATCCCACTGGCCCCAGTGTTTTTTACCTTCCATATTTCTTTCAATCCCTATATGTTTTGTAGATGGTGTTGAAATGTAGAGGCTCCCACCATCATTTAACAACCCATAAGCATGGTCAATCAACGCTTGCGGGTCCAAAACATGCTCTAGTATTTCCATTGCGACCACAGCGTCATACTTACCCCCATGATCCATAACGTCTCCTTGTATAAAGACTGCGTCTAGTCCTCTCTTCTTAGCAATTTTGTTAGCACGATCTACAGATGGTTTGTACAGATTTACCCCTGTCGCCTTTATTCCAGCTTTGGCTATGGTCAAACAAAACTCCCCCGTTGCGCAACCGAGGTCCGCAAGTGTCCTAGGCATCTTTGCCCTCAACCTACCATCTATCCACTCAAATCTTGACGGGAACACTTGGCCTTTTTCCATCGGCACTTCTACCAACTGTTCTTCGTAAAACTTCCTGTAGTATTTAGGCCGAAATGCATGGCGCACCTTGAGCCAAACTCGTTCTTTTAATGGTGAGTCGGTGTCTTTTACCAAATCCCACGCCCTCAGTGCTTGGTTGTTGTCCATCTCCTTCTCCACAAGAGTTTCTAGACGTGCTGGTTTCTTAAACTCCGCGTCCCACTGTTTGGCCACATTCGCCCAGGCAAATTTCTCGCGTGCCCATGGCATCATTTCTTTTCTGATTTCCTCTTGCTTCTCAGGGTGTTGGAGCATATCAATAAGTGCGTTCTTGTATTCTTCAAGAATCTCGGGGTCATATATGTCACCTTCAATCTTTACCCCATACTTCACCGTTTCTCGTAGCGCTGCATAGTTGATAACTACTGGCACTGTACCAAGAGCCTGCGCGCGCATACCGGTGATACACGAAATTTCTCCAAAATGCGTCGGATACGCCCATATCCCAGCCTTTTCCATCTCCACCTTTAATGCACCATGACTAATACGGCCAAGGTGGGTGACACCTTTGACCTTCATCATCTCTTCAATCTTAGCCTTCCACTCCATGCGTTCTGGGTTTCCCTTGTACACCTTGTCAAACAATGTCCAACCATAGAAGACACGTAGTTTGGCATCTGGCACGACCTTCACTACATCAGGCCATATCTTCAAAAGATGCTCAAGTCCGCGGTCATAACTCGACCCGCTGACTATAACCTTAGGATTCCTTGTAGTTTTTGAGGTGCTTGGAGTCTCCGCTATGGTAGTGGAGTCTTTGATGATCTGCTCCGTCTGCGAGGAGGATAAGGTTTCCTGGTCCGTTGTCGTCTTTTTTGTGGTTAGCATACTGTCTCTCATATATTAAACCAATAACATTTATACCCCTTACCCTTGATAGGCCACATAAAACAAATCATTCTTTTGTAATCGGGCCATTTACTGGGGTAAAACTTTATTTTTGGCAGTCTCATACTGTTATTCCATTCGCTGTAATCATAATTTTGTCGTCACCCAAGTCCGGTACGTTTTGCCTGTGCCATTCAGTCAAGAAAAACACCTTGTCAACCTTGTCTGTTCTGTTTGGTGTGTACTCGAGCTGATTTTGAATGTCGTGGTTCCAGAGGTAGGCTTTGTTGTAGTGAATGTTGGCATCAAAAAACCCAATTTGTCGCCATGAGATAACAATGTTAAATTCATCTCTCCAGTTCACTTCATGAAACGGACGGTAACTAACGCCTTCATAATCACCAGCATCCTCTCTCGGATCGCCGTATACCGTCACTTTCCAGCCCAACGTTGTAAGCTCTTGCGATAAATAGATAACAGCCTCTTCACTACCTCCTATACCCTGTGCCGTGTTCTTGGGGCTCCACTTCTCAAACCCTGGTCCGCACCACAACATAATCTCATTATCTTTCCACTTTCTCACTGGTGCATACGTTCGTCGCAAATCCATCAGTGCTGGAACTAGTTGCAGTTCTGGTGGGATAGATTTGATTAAATGTTTGATCTTGTCCTCTTGCCCGGTGTCTCTCAGTCTTCGTGCAATGTTTACGATCCACACCGAAGCCTCGTTGTCTTCTTTCCAGTTAGAAACCTCAAGTAATCGCTCCTTGCTCATTTGTGTGGGTGATAGTTCCACCATATCGTTAGCAACCTTCAAGCACTCGTCTATATGGTTGGTGTTTAGATAAACATGGTAAAGCACTTCGAGGATCATGGCCTTGTAATCTTTTGGTTGTTGCACCAATGTCGTCTTGCCACTTTCAACTTGAGCTGCCAACTTGACCCAGTGCAAAGCGTCAGCCCACTGTTTCATATACACGCGCGTAAGAGCCATTTGAATGTAAAGCGACGGAACGCGCTCGTAAACAGTGATTGCCTCAGCCAAAACTTTCATTGCCTTTTCATGTTCACCGCGTTCTTGGTAAATCATAGCCATATATTCGTAAGCTGACACCCTCTCCTCAGCCCAGCCGGAAGTTTCGACGTATTGTTTCAGAAGCTCCATGGTTATTGAGTCCATACCCTCAGCCACGGGTTCGTGAAGTAATATGTTTGACTTGAGATCGTGATACGCCTTGGCTAGGTACAGTTTCGGCCTTGGATCTGTTGGCTTGTCGATAACCTCTTGTTCTAGTATTTCTACATTTCTGATGATTGCATCTATGAAGTTCTTGTCTTGTGAGAGATGGAGTATAACCAGATCCTCGGTATCCGTTTTGTTGGTTGGCATCTTTTCAATTTGTGTTTCGTGTATCCTACCCACCCATTCAAAAGATCCATCGTTTTTGGTCAATCTTTCGCGCAGATGCTCAAGCAATATGTTTTTTAGCCCACCTTTTTCGTCTAACTCAACCGAGTACAAATAACGCGCAAACACCGATTTCATTCCGGCCATATCGGCTTCGTGTGCTAGTCGGTGAAGATGCTCGCCCCCTATAACTACATCATCACAATCAATCCACAAACACCAGTCGTATTCCTTTGGGACTTGTGAAAAATTGTAGTTACGAGCCGCCGAGAAGTCTTTGATCCACTTGAAGTGTGACCAGTTTGCACCATATTCCTTGGCTACCTTTTTAATTCGTTTGTTTGGTTCTGCGGTTGTTGTGAGGAAAATACCATCCACATACTTTGCTACAGAGTTAAGCGCCCGACGTAACTTAACCTCTTCGGTGTCGTCTTTTACAATCATACACAAAGATATCTTGTTCATTTTTCCTTTCTAATCACCTTGAAGAATTTGGTGTTACATGTGGAGCATCGATACTCATAAGCCTTCTGGTCAGGTTTCATTTGAGAGTCAAGATTAATGGCCTTGATCCTCTTTCCATTCCGTGCAGCTTTACACTTTACGCAATAGATCATAACTAACGGCATTATACATTATTGTAATAAATCCGCTTGTTTTCGTCGATTGATTTGCCTGGTGTAAATCCAGCTCCCGTCACTGCCTCATCCCACATATCTGCCAATTCCTTTGAAGCCACACCTGTAAGACTTTGTAACCATTCCCATTCAAGCTGTGTGACAGGCTTTACAATGCTTGCGTTTGAACGGAAACCCTGTGTCGAATAATACTCAGTTTTGTGATCGTTTAATGGCACATTACCACCCAAACCGCTTTTGATAGCGTACCAGTTATATTCAGCTTCTCTAAGACCTTTTTCCGCCATTCTTGTTTATTTTATCACATTTAATATTCGTCACTTCTTTTTCCACAATCTCTGTGGTTGATAATCTCTTGGCTGTTCCGCTTGGCACTACAAAGTAGCTTTCGTTCTTTTCACCAACCCTTATTATCTGAATGTTCTTCACAAGCTTATTAACAAAAACCTTGTCAAACTGTTGCAAGGGAAAAATAATCTTAATGAGTTGAGAGAAACGCTGAGGTAGTGCGCCTACATATTTAATCCCCCGGCCCTTACTCAAACCATCCTTGCGTGCTCTTGTGGAACGTATTGCTTTAATAGAACTCGCAAATTCTTGCCACTCCTGCGGCCAACGTCTTGTCCAAAATTCAAATATTTTTGCCACAATCATCCAATCCTCGGTAGTAATAACCTCTTCTCTTTTACCACGGGATATTCTCACCAAATAATCAACAGCGCTGATATCACCTTTTCTAAACTGTGCCCACACCATTCTTGTTTTGGGGTTTTCCATCTTCGCGTGCGCATACACACTTAAGTATGGGTCTTGTTGTTCGACTTCAAGTCTTTTCGATATAACCTTTTTAACATCCATGTTCATGCCCTAGAAGGGATAGGGCATTATACATGAAGGTTAGCCGGTTGTGGCGTAACCACTGCGATTGACCGAGGATCGCTCTGCAAGGAATTCAAGCGTGAACTCCCCGATTATTTGACCATTATCTCGGTCCCCATCTTTAGCAAGCATTTGCTTGAATGGTTTCCTAAAATAGGCCACCCTAAACATATCCTCTTTAATTCCCAAGAAACGAGGCCCTGGCGTTGCGGCCGCACTTGGCACAAACTGATGTTGCATAATTCTGTGAACACCCGCAGATGTTTCATAGATTGCAACTGGTTGTGTCAATTTCTTGTCGCTTTGGTCAACGTATTTCGTTGCACCTGCTGTAAATCCATCAATCTTCCTCTTCAGTCCAAATGGGACAAGAACAAGGTCAAAGGCGTTTTCAGTTCCACCCTGTGTCCATGAATCCTGTGCCATATCCTGAAACTCGGTCTCAGAAAGAGACGTACCAGAAAGACGGTTGGTGAAGAGCGTTGAAATAACGTCTGTCAAACCAGCCATCTGTCGGGCTGTTCCAGATGAACCTGAAGTAAGGTTCGTATTACCCTGAACTATGGAAAATTCAGCATCCATCTTCCACTGCCTCAAAGATCGCGCAGCCTGATAATCCATTGCGTCTTGGTTGTTGCCAGGTTGTACCGCTCTCTCAGTACCGGAAACTCGGAAGTTTCTAGTAATGATTGCAGTAATGTTAATCCTTCTGGCTGGTTGCGTTTGCGTCCCGTAGGTCGCGGCCGCACCTTCAGCAGATGGCGTAACAGAGGTTGGAGGGCTTATGTAGTCCTCAAGCCACTCGTGCAAGGTATTGCTTGCAGTAGAAGTTTTAAGCATGGTCATTAATGGCGTTGAATCCGGAGATACATCACCAACCACACTCAATAAATCCTCACGCCGTGAGGCGTCATCGTATGTAACTAGCATTTAATTATTAATTCACCTTCCTTCCTTGGCGTATTCTTACCGTCTTACCTGCCAAGTAAGTACGGCTACTGCCAAGGTACAGATTTTAGTCTTGTAGCGGTTGCTTCCTCATCTCCAGTACGCGTTCTACGTCTCAATTGTTCTAAGTCTTCAGCAGACTGTGCTTTACGTGACGGACTTGAAGTTTGCGCTGAAGCTGTTAGCGCTGCTTGCTCTTTTTCTGATACCTCGGTTAAGGCTTGCTTTCGGGCTGTTTCACCAGCCTTCTTTACAACACCGGAAACCCTGCTGTGCACTTTGGCTGCAATTTGGCTTATAGATACTGTCTCACCTCTCATTTGAGAAGCAAACCATCTATCAGCTACTTCTTGCTCCAATTCTCGGTCCTCAAACACCTCTGGATATTTACTGCGAGCGTTAGACTCATCAGTAACACTTTGAGCTGTCGTCTGGGCCGTATACTGGGCCGTTCGTGCGGCGGCTTGAATTGCTGAATTTATCGCGGCATTGTACCCGTTATAGTCAACTTCTCCAGTGTCAGGATTGACATAGTTCTCAAGTTTAACTTCTTGAGGACTCTGGACTGTTGGCTTTGTTCGAAACGGGTCAAAGGCTGACTCATTCTTCTCGCGCGCCTGCAGTTCTTTCTTGTATTTGTCCCTCTCCTGTCGCATCTCTTGAAAAGCCCTTCGTTCCTCTTCGGACATTTTCACTTCCGCGTCAGCTTTGGGCGCATCGCCTTCATCAGTTGATTGAACCTCAAGGTTATCTTGTGGTTCCTGATCGGTTTGAGACTTAGTAGAAGTCTCTTCAGACTGTGGCGAGCTGTCCTGGGTAGTTTCCTCTACCGCGCTTTGTCCAGCCACATCATTGCTTTTTTGATCCATTAATATTCACCTCCTTTATGCAACCCGATAACGGCGGTGAACCGAATTAGCTAATGGCTCTAATTGGAGATATTATATAACACGCTTTCTACCCTTGTACAATTTGCCGTCTTTAAGGGCTATTTCTGAATCGATAAATAAACCCCAATGGCACGTCTCACACTGTACCTCACGTGAAGACTTTCTAATGAAGTAATGCTCATGTTCAGCAAATACCGCTTCTGGAGTTATCTGCCCTATCTTTTCAGCACCAGTTGATTGAAAGTAATCACCGGCATCTAGTGCCTCGCTTATGTTCTTTACAACCGGTTCTGGCTTTCCTTCCATTTACCAAGCTGTTACAGATAAACTGGCATTACCAGCTACCTTAGGCATCCCATCACTTGATTCAGCAACACGAAGCCGGGCATCAGCTGCCGCGACTGCATTACCAATACCCTCATCTGCAAATGAGATAGCCACGTTGGGACCAAAGACATATTCTTTGTTGTCAAACACAACTCTCACAGTTCCTTCATCACCAAACGTGCTGGCCGTGTCTTTAGTAATCGGAGCCACACCAGCACCATCTATACTACCGATATTCTTTACTACAATTGTCATTTCTTTGGTTTCACCTCCTTGGGTTTTTTTACTTCAACCGGCTTCTCGAAAGAAACCTGAGATAAAGTAATTTTAAGCGATTCAAAATCATTCGCTCCTGCTATAGTTTTTACTAATTCTTCTAATGTCATGTCATTCACCCCACTTTTACCTTCTTGGAATTCACCATTGAACTCTCTGGCACACTTTTGCTTGGAAACACCTTGACTCGTGCTTCACTAATGGCCGCTTTGACTCGTCCTTCAAACTTTGAGCCGTGGCCTGGTTGTCTTACTTTTAATAAACTTCTTACTCCCATTTCGCTCACCTCCTATGATAATGATTCCCTAACTTTGTCGATTGTTTCATTCTTTTCTTTTTTGGTTATGGCTTCAGCGTCCTGCGGCAATCTTTCGATAAACGCCAATATCTCCTCGGCCGCTTGGGCAAAAGCCCATGACGTGCGGTAGGCATAAGCCAAGGTAGCATCATTACGAAACTTCCTTGGGTCAACCCACGAGTTGCGGACCTTGCCCTCCAGGTACGGCTTGATTACCTCCAGCCATCCCTTGGACTCCAGCATCTCCTGGACCCATCGGCCCTGCTGCTGGAGCTGGCGCTCCTCCTTGGTTAGTTTGTTCTTGGACATTTTCTTCTATATCTTCAAAGTACGCTTCCGCGTCTTTGATAACTCGTGTACTCTCAAACAATTTTACCAGAAGTTCCATAACTTTGGGTCGCTTTTGTTCTTGTTGAAGCATTTGTAAAATAACTGGATTGGTTAATACACCCAGAATAGATTGTAGTTTCTGCTCTGTTTGCTCCTGACTTGGTGCCTGCATGGACTCTATGTCGGGAATGTAATCGTAACTTCCCATCACGTCGCCTTCTTCAATCAACAAATCAGCACTGTTACCCGTCTCGTCCATCATTAACTTAGGTGATACTTCGCCACCACGCTCAACCGGAAACACTGGACCAGGAACGACATCTTCTGGTTGCTGCATTCCCAAAGCAATCTTTTCGGCATCTTCCTCCGTTGGCCTGATATCAGCCATGCCCTGACCTTTGAAGTAATCAAGAGCGTCACGTCCGACAATTCGCACAACTTTCACTTGATCTTCAGACCCTTTAAACAAGTATTGCCTGTTCATGTTCAACCAAAACATTGTTTGCTTTTTAATTGCTTCGGAAAGGAATATCTGGTTCATGTTGTCTCTCACGTTTCTGGTGAAAGCGCTGTCTCTTACCTCCGTTGCTGTCTTGTTTTGACTGAATGGATCAATGTTACTTATACCCTGTGAAGTTTCACCCCACGCATTAAGAAGCGAGCTAACCATAATTGAATAAGCTGCTTGGAAGTTGTTGGTAGCCGCTGTGGACGTTTCTAACCTTTTTACATCTACACCCGGCTGGTTCATTAACCACTTTGCCTCTTGAGTAAACTCAATTGTGTGCATCCGTACATTAATGGGATTAATCATTAACGGTGGGTAAAGATCAATGGCAATATTGTCTATGTACTGGCTGAACAGTGAGTTGATACCTCTTATAAGTTTACTTACCGGCTCGTATTCATTTACGCCATACAAATCATCAGGAAGGGGGTAATACTTAAGCATAACGACAGGTATCTCACCATGTTCATATGGATTGGGGATATCACGAATGACAACGCCGTGCTTTGGGACAAATGTAATCCACCTATCCGGCCTATACTCAGTCACCATCTCTAGTGTCTTATATACCTCATCACTTCCAAGGTAATTGGTTAAGCCACGCATCGACTTGTTTTGACTGGTGTAGTTCACGTCTTGCCTGTCACCCTTACCTTTGGCCTCATCATCTTCCCGTAACTGCTGGCGGATAATGTCAAGGTTTTTGTATACCGGCTTACCTTTGGCAATATCATTGACACCCAATAGCTCTTCAAGCGTTACATACTCCCTGTGCTGAAACCATTTGTTGATATTGGAGTAACTTGGGTTTGCCAACACATCACGCGGGTTACAAACAACAAAGTCTGGGCCATCGTAAAACACCTTCCTCTTACCTTTACCATCACCATCACTCTTCACCTGTGTTTTGTAAACCCACTTTGCTAAACCGAAACCAGCACCATACTTCCTGGCGTTTTGGTCCATCTCAATCCACTTTTCAATCATAGAACGTCCCAAACGTCCATTGTCCTCCCATTGAAAACCAAGAAGCTCATTACAAATCTTTGCCCCTAAGGTGTCACCATTTTCTCTTGGTATCACTCTGCCTTTGGGCTTACTACCCACAAGTCTTGCTGACTTTTCAAGGATAACTGTGTATGGCCTTGGATCAAACATAATGGAGCGATATGGCCAATCGTTCTCGTCTATGTGTCCCGCAAAGAACTTATCAGCATCATCAAAACCATTCTTTCGTGTAATCCTCTGCTCTAAGTCCTCTTTAGCCGTTACATAGTGAGCATGAACGTCTGTGAAGGCTTGACGCTCCTCTTTGTTGCCCCTTGGCTCAATTGGTGATCCCGATTCTCTTTTTAATGCCATATATCATAAAAATAGCCCCTGAGTGGGGCTAAGCGTTTTCCAAACTTTAGCTAATAAAGTATAACACAGTTAGCCTTTGGTGTTCACGTGGACACTTGTTTCTCGTATTTCAACATTGCTCTTGTTTTTTGAAACATGCACAATTACCTGACCACGCCCTGTACCAATAAACAAATTGTGGATACCACGTATAACTTGAGGAATGATTGCCGGGTTTACACCCGTTTCTTCCAAATAGGAAATAATGTTAAATAAGTGATCGTAGGGAATAGTAATTTGTGGGAAGATAACTGCTAATAGTTGTGAAGCGTGTTCATTATTGTTGGCCAACTGCTCGTGGTAGTTAGTTGGGTCAACGATTGTCGGCAAGCTTTCTAGATTCGCCATTTGTCTCTCAAGCCAGAATTTATATCATCCCAGCTATCATCCTGCTTATTATAGCTTACGGCGAAATATCGTAGCGCCGCCAGAATATCATAGTGACCACCTGTGGGATCATCAGACTCATCTAACATAGGCACCGTCTCGTCTGTGTTCTTAATTGTTTTCCACTTGAGGTTCTCCATTTGCTTAATACCCGGCTCATTTTCTTCACTGCCAATGACAAATAAACGTGGAGCGTTTTCAATTTTAGTTCCATCAGGGAGTCTGACCGTGTGCCCTACGACAGGCTTTAACCTTTCGTTTACCTTTTCCACACAATGCTCCACCCACCCACGTGCGTTTTGTCCAACTTCTTTGTTTGCTGGCTGGATATGTAAATCATGTTGAGAAAATTCAAGAAACCACTGCTTCCCCGACGGATCACCAAAGGCTGGAACAAAACCAATGGCGTAGTCTTGAGCTTTTATTACCTCAGCATGATCTTTGATAATCTTGTTAGATGCGTTGTAGGTCCTTTCCCAAAACCAATTATCATCACCGTCTATGGCAATGCGGACACTGGCCGTTGGGTGTGCTGAACCATAATCAAAGCCCCGCCCCCTTTGCCACTCACTGGGAATGTCAAACGGCTTCAATATGTGTAAGTTTCTGTCAAACAGGCTGTGAGCCAACCCAACCGCAGTCCTAAAATCTGCCATGTATTCTTGGGCGAAAGCATCCTTAGACAATTCACGCTCAGCGTTTTCTATTTCTTCTCTGGGGATATAGGGGTTGTCGTAACTAGTAAATCTCCAAGACTTGTAATCCGATACCTTCTCCCCTTGCCCGCTCTGAAAAATATCGTAGAAGTGGTTGTAGCCTTTGGGAGTAGATATAAAGATAGCTGGTGCAACATAGTCCGTAAGGGTTGGACGAAGTACTTCTTGCCAAAGCCAGTCCCAGTTGCGTATGGCCGCAATTTCATCAATAACCAATCCGTGAAGTTTAACGCCCCTAAGAGCATCTGGATTGTCAGCACCTTTAAGTTCAATGATAGAGCCGTTTTTAAGCGTAAAAGATAATTCTGTTTCATTTGTTTTTTGTATCCACTCTCTTGGTATAAGTTTCTTTAACTCGCGCCAGTGGATCATCTTGGCTTGCTTGTAAGTAGGATTAACAATCCAATACAATCCGGGCCTCGCCGCCCACTGCATAACAATAAGCTGAGCTAATGTACTTTTTCCCCACCTGCGTCCAGCACAAATAACCCTAAAGCGGTGAACGTCGGTGGCGACTTCGTACTGACCTTTATGCAGTTTCGCTATCTTCACTGACGAATTTTACACCAATATCGCCAGTAGCGTTAAATTGCTGATTAACTTGAATGCCAGCAGTCGTCTCAATGCCAAGCAATCTTCCTTGCTTGTCGTGATAATGTTCTCTCGTTTTGTGATCAGCTTCCCTTTCCCCAGTAAAATCATTCCACTTGGTAGCTTTTAACCCATCTCGCAATTGTGTGAGGTAATCTTCCAACCCCAGGCCATAGGTTTCGAGAATGTTCTCTATTTTAACCCTTTTTAACGTCCTGTGACCTAGCACTCCAGCACTGGCCAAGCTCACATTTGGATGTAATGCTTTGTACGCCTTTTGTGCATTTTGACCTAGTTCTATCCACTTCAGAAAGAACAGCACTAAGTCTAAATCATCTTCAAATACCTTGGCTAGAGCCGACACCTCTTTTTTAGATAACGTCTGTGTTTTTTCCATGATTACATTTTGAACAAGCTACGACCAAATTTCCATCAGAATTGTCCCCACCTTTTGAAACCGGAATTACGTGATCTATATGCAATCTAGCTTCTGGAGCTTTTGTTCCACAATACTGACAGGTGAACTTATCTCTCCTGAGTATCAACCACCTTTTTTTTCGACTACCCTCTCTGATAAAAGAGGTGTCAACATATTTAATTATTTTGTTACCTAGTTCAGTCAAACCTTCGTCTGTAAACCTAAGAGAGTTCACTATTCTTTCTTTTCGCTCCTTAGGCAACAATGAAACAATTGTTTTAAAATATTTTAGCCTAACCTCCCAGTCAGGAACTGACTTATACCACACACCTTTCTCATTTGATTCGATCAGCCACAAAATTGCGTTTTTTTCTTCTTCTGTCAAGCCGTTTATAACCACTCCTCTTTTCTTTTTAGTTCTCATATATCCCACCCATAACTAAATTTTTGCCAGCAAACCCACGCTTGCCAGCCGCTTGTATCCTTTATCTCTTTAGCTATTCTTATATTTTCTACCAAATCATAAGCATCACCTTTGTCGGCGTGCCACTTTTGGTTTATTTGAAAGACACCCACATCTTCCGAGCCATCTTCATTTACATTTACAGCGTCTTGGTTAAACCTGCTTTCACAATGTGCGACGCGTAAAGCGATAGCTCCATCTCTACCATAACCAAACACATCTAGGATGTATCTCGCTATGTCTTCCTTTGTTATCTCCACGGGCTCTGTGGGCTCTTCTGAGACCAGTGTGGGCTCTTTTTCTATATCCCATACCTCTTGCTCTACATCAGCCTTGGATATTTCGTATTTTGTTTCCGTATCCAACCAGCCTTTTATAGGCGCGAATACATACGTTACAAAAAAGGTAAATATTAATAGTCTTGTGATTTCTTTTTTCATTCTTTTTCGTCTGCTTTTTTCATCTGCTCTACCATCGACATAACATCTTCCAGTGTTTCCGGTTCGCCACCGTGTAAGGCAAAACATTCGACAATGTCGGAAATATACCAATGTTTCTTTGGATATATCTCTTTTGCTCTTTGGATAGCAGATTTGACATCAAAAGCTATCAAATTCACTCGACAGGCATAAGCCAGTGTTGCATCGGCTCTCATCTTATCCCAGCCGACTAATGTAATGTGATAGTGTGTCATTGCGAAATAGTAACTACCCGATATTCTTGTACAGAATCAACCATAACTGCCACGCTCCATGTAATTAGAGCCACAAAAGCGATAGTGCTTACAAAACAAGTGATAATAATCATTTTATTTAGTGTTTCCATTTCTTCTTCTTTCTGTGCCCAGCCGGAGACTTGAACTCCGGACGGACCTCAACTCACGAAACGTGAATATCTTGATCTGACGGCTCGCGAACCGTACAAGGGCGCGCCGGCCCTTGCTTGCTGGGCGTAACTCTTAGTCTCTGGGAGCCAGGAAGGTCTTGCACCTTCGTCTCCAGATTGGTATTTTCTCTCCTTTGTCATCTTTCAATAACATTGGATTCTCTATAAAACTACTGGCTCGTGTTTTGAGGGGTTAAGTTTATGCTAACGGCGAGAGTCTTCTGGCGAGTTGTGACGGTCTGGATCACCTTTTTCTTTCGTTTGATCCGTCCAGTGGCTACCGTTATCATCTTGACTATGGCGGTAACCGTCATCGTACCAGTGCGTTGTTTTACCCGTTTCCATGTCGAGAGTCGATCCTCGGACGGGTTCATCGCGCAGGGTGTTATCGTAAACCGTTTTGCTTGGCATCTCCTGTTATCCTCCTTTCCTTTTAGGATAACTATTTGATTTTTATGTGCTTCCTTTAACCCCTCAATTTAGGAAGTAGCCTGCCCAACTACTCCCTAAGTTCAAGAGTTAATCATCAATTTTCTTGTAACGAACTCCGTTTACTGTAATTTCATCAGGTTTACTTTTTTCGTTTGCAATCGATGGGTATTTCCAAGCATATACATCTATACCCGTGATTTTCTTAAACACCTCGGCATCAAAGTTTGGCAACTCAAAAGTCTGTTTCTTTTCCTCATCGCTTGCCCCATCCCAAGCGTTTTGCCATGCTTCTTTGTAATCATAAACCTTGAGAAAACCCTCAGTCGTTTTGTATTCTGGGTGTTCTTCTTTTTCGGTCTCAGTCATGTGATCTTCATCAACCCACTTCGTTAAATCAAAATACATATAACCTGGTTTACTTGCCTCATCCCACTCCTCTGGCGTGCAAGGCTTGTCAAAAGCACCAAAACCTGAATAATCTACTGTTGAAAAATGACCGGTACTGTAATCTGATATTGACCAGTCCCCAGTTGAGTATTTCCCAGTTGAGTAGTTCCCAGTTGAGCTGTCCCCAGTTGACCAGTACCCAGTTGAGTATTTCCCAGTTGAGTAGTTCCCAGTTGAACTGTCCCCAGTTGACCAGTACCCAGTTGAACTGTCCCCAGTTGACCAGTACCCAGTTGATCTGTCCCCAGTTGAGTAGTTCCCAGTTGAACTGTCCCCAGTTGAACTGTCCCCAGTTGAACTGTCCCCAGTTGAACCAATTCCTATATTATTTGTCATATATTTTCACCTTCTTTCATTTAATTCCTCAAGCTTACCTCCAGTTTAGACCGTTATGGGTGTTCACCAGAGGCAGACTTCAAAAATTAAAGTGTGTAAGAGCTAAATTTGTAGTTTCTTGAATCTTGTTTTTGTTTGGCCATGTTATTTATTTTCCAACATCTTTCTGTACCGATCACCAAAACACACACCTTCAGCTACGCCATCAGGATCACGGTGATACCATGTCCCCTTCTTGCTCCGAACCATATCTACACCGTGTGTCTCGCATCGTGTGGTTGATTCTAAGGTGCTTGTCGTCTCTTTTTTATATCCCACTCCAGCTTTTGCCATTTCGTCGGCACTAGCAACGGAATCCAAGACTCCAATCCCCATACTTGCTAAGGCTCTCCCTATGGCACTTGTCTCGGCATTCTCAAGCGCCGCAGTAATGTTTACCATGCCCTCGCCCCACTTGGCTTGGCTATAACCAGTAAAGTATCTCTCTGGCTTATCCACGTCAGGGATAACGATAGCTTTTATAACTACTCTTGTCGCTTGCGTTTTGCTTTCAAGGTGCGTGGTTATACATCCATTGGGATAATTGTCGTTAAAGTAAACTATTCTGTCGCTTACTTGGACATACTGTTTCCCCTTAATGGATATTGCCTTGCCTTTTAATGTTTTGTCAGTCATTTTATTCTTTCCGGTTGCTTGGTATTCCTTTTTGTACCAAGGTTTTCTCATTCCTATAGCCCAACACTTTGCGCACTCGCCGTATTTGTCCACTTCTTTTACAGTTTCCTTGCAAAGTTTACATTTGGCCATTCTTTTCCTTTGCTAATATTTGTAAGGCTAGGTACTCCTCGTAACCACTTAATCCTAGGTTTATATAATTTGCTTTTATGCTTTCAAATATCTTGTCAAAGAATTTGTCACCGGCTGATTTTATATCGGCTTGTAAGTTCTGCTCCAAGCATTTCGCTTGTTTGATGTTCATATTGTCAATATAGAACACCATAAACCTATTGTCAATAGGGAATTGACCCTCAGTTTTCTTTTTGCTCTAGTTCTTGTATCTCTTTTTGGCGAGCAACAATAAACAAGATACGCGTTTCGCTTAACTTGTATTTTTCCGCCAGTTCACGGTTGGAGTATTGAGCCAAGTGATGATCGTTGAAGATAGCTTTGTTTCGCTCCGCTTTTGATAAATGTTGATTCCGGTACAGCACATCCGTATTTTAATTTTTGCCGGACTACTTGTCAACTAGTTAAATAGGCCGTATAATAGGCTCCTCATGAGTTAGGCAGGGCGGCACTAGTTCTTTGAGAGAGCTTCAAGGCCGCCCGCGCGCGTTTTAATTCTTCTTTCAAACTTATAACACGGATACATTTACCACACCACCACTTTCCTTCAACACCAAAGTAAAGTCCACTCATATTGGCTTTCTTCTTTTGGTTACATAGTTCGCAATTCACTTTGTCAATATCTCCTTGGCTTCTTCAAAAGGTATTTCTTCGTTTTTTGGTAAGTCATTACAAACAACTTTTTCGCCGTTTACATATGCTTCTACCAAAGAAAGAAACACTTCTAAGTAACGGAGTTTACCTTCATTCCATTCATTAGGTTTGATATTACGAAAGAAACTAATACCGGATTTGATTCTCTCACTAATTGGTTTTTCCATGTTTGGTTGATATTACACCTCCAGATTCCGAGGGTTAAGGGACGCGTTCCCCCTTACCCCCCATTGGGTATTTATAAACGACACTTTGCTTCAGCCGCTAGCTTTTAATATCCGTTAATTCGGTTTAACTAGCGGGGGCGACTCCCTCCTAAGTGTCGAAGGTTCATGTCGCCATTTAACTACCTCCGTCATCCATCGGGCCGTCAGGACGTAGCTGGTGTTCTCATTTCTTATGCGCCAAACACACAATTTAAGTTCCCCTGGCGCTAAAGTGTTCCGTCAACTAGGCATCCACTTTCTCTTAGTTCGTCAATTGAATAAGCGAAAAAACCTGTCCCATCGCCGTTCGGAATGGTGCTTTTTTCCGAATTTGGCAAACCCGAAGTCTTAAAATAGTGCCTAATTATAAAATTCCAACTCTGTCCTTCAAATTGGCGGACATCGTCCGCTTTTTGTAAAACTTTTCTTGCAAATTGTACACACCTTTTTACATCGGATAATTCGTGTTCTAAATCTTTAGCTATGTTCTCGATTCTTTTATCCCCATACTCTGGTTTATTAAATTTAAGTTCATCTTGCAACAATCTTTGTCCAAAAGCCAACTTTGTTAAAACAATACCCTTATATTCTAAATCTTGTAGGTCTTCTAAGAGGTTTTTATACCAATCGTTTACCTGAAGTTCGTCGGTTTGTGGTATAATCGATGTGTTTATAGACATAAACCTATTTAATACCTACAAGCCCTAAAAAGCAAGTAGGTATTTTTAGTTCAAGGGGTTGTTTTTTCACACTAGCCAAGTTTTTTCAACTTCCTTTCCAAACTTGGTATTCTTTTGGCTTGTAGCCTGGCGTAGTCCAAACTTTCTTCGACGCAACA
>Ga0208957_1000703_pt1 | contig 22312 bp, 38 predicted proteins | sample RifOxyA1_FD_184029 | JGI IMG/M metagenome (GOLD analysis project Ga0208957, IMG submission 184029) | Groundwater microbial communities from Rifle, Colorado - Rifle Oxygen_injection A1 (SPAdes) | ecosystem: Environmental > Aquatic > Deep subsurface > Groundwater | place: Rifle, Colorado, United... | reverse complement strand
CTTGGCGGTAATAGGTTTATCCTCTTCCGCTTCAAGTGCTTCCCTTGCTTCGCGCTCCTCGTCTGTTTCCCGTTTCTGCCGTGAGGCATTGTATCGGTCTTCAGCGAGCAAGCGTTCAGCCGCTTCTCTGCGCTCGGTTTCTGCCTTTGCAATAGCTTCGTAATCTATTTCAAGGTTCTGTTGAGAAGCTTCGGCTTCGGCTTTCGCTTTTGCTTCGGCATCTGCTTTTTCTTTTTCTTCGGCTTGCAGTTTCGCCTGTTCTTCTGGAGTCATTTTGGGACATCTGGTCTTTCCCAGTGGTCATTTATTTGTAAGCGTGTGCATCTCGTTTACCGACCGAGTAGTCCTAAACTTGAATTATTTTACCATACTATTTTCGCATTGATAGTTATCCACATATCATTTCATTTCCTGCAATTTTTGGTCAATGACAGTAGTGAGATAGCCCGTTATCTGTGCAATTCGCAAGTCGGTTGATGATGTTCCCTTTTCAAGTAGCGTCTTCACAGTTACCCATTGTATCTCTGATTTGAGTACCTTCCACAGTGTTGATTTCTGAAACTCGGATGCTTGTGCTTTGAGCGTTCCGACCATTTCAGGACTCAACTCTTTACCCTTCCATTCCCATTTGTCGCCTTTGATAACGAGAAAGTCGTCTTTTGTCAAAGCGTGAAATACATCTTTAACAATGAAGCGGATAAATCGTGCTTGAAGCCACTCACGCATATTATTCCTTCACCACCTTGAACTTACTCTTTGCCTTTTTTGTCTTCACCTTTTCTTCTTTGTCAGCGACAGCCCTCTGAACGGTTGAGATGGCGGCCGCGAGGTTCTTCGGGTCATCTACTTCAACTGATTCTCCGCCAATACGGAAGATATACATCACTTCCGGCTTCTCTCTAGGACATTTCTTTTTGAAGTCCCAGAATGAACCTGTCTTAATCTTCACACCGTCCTTGGTAATGTATCCTGCGATTTTGTCGTATCGCGCGAGAACGAGTGAGGGATTTTCTTTCGCTTCTTTCTCGCCCATTCCGCCGACAAGCGAACCCTCGCGCCCCAATTCGCCGTTGATAACACGCTCTATCTTCCCGCTGTTCTCAAGAATAAACCCGTCAATTTCTGCAAAATCTGTTTCCATAAATTATTTTATTATTGTGTAATCATAACACTAACCAGTTGCGCTGGCGGCACCGATAGCGGGGGATAACTTTTTTTGCATTACCTGCGCTCCAAACCCATCACTGCCCATCGGACTCGGTATGCCCTGCATCTGCGGCTTCTGAATGAACTTATCCGCTTTGCTGTGGAAGAATGAGTAGAAGGTCTCGCGCACAAGTGCCTCTTGGTCTACATACGGATTCATTCTGAACTGCGCCTCAAGAGCCATCAAGAGTGCCTGCATCGTCTCATCGCTCTGCTGGAATACTTCTTTGTAGTCAGCTCTTGCATAGTATTTCATCTTGGCGAAGATTTCAGGATTCGCTTTCAATATCGCCATCTTATTCTTCTCGGATTCTCCGTAGAGGTCAAGATTCGCCATTCGCATCTCGTCTTCGGTCATTTCTGCGCCGATAAGTTCCTCGCTGAACATCAGTTGCTTCGGCATTCTCTGTCCTCCGACTTCCTTGTTTTGGAGCATAAACTTTTTGTATTTCAATTTCGTATGCTCTCCCACAATGTCATCTACTTGCGGAATGGAGAGGTTGTTAATTGCAATATCTCCCATAAGAAGTCCATATCGCGCTACCGAAGCCGCGAGTCCTTTCGCTACACCACCGATTATCTTCTTTGAGTTGGCTTGTGCTTGAGCAACGGTAAACGCTTTCTGCGAGGCGGCTGGTAGTTGCCCCGCGATTGTTTCAGATACAGTGCCTTCAGACATACTCTCTGCGGTCATATTGAGCGAAGCGATAAGAGGGTTGAGGTTTGAAGGAGGCATCAGTGGGGAAACCTTTGTGTCTTTATCCGCGAACGCCACCACTGCATTCGGGTAAATAATATCCCCGTCTATCTTGTCCGAACCCGACACGGCGATAGGCATCTCTGCATCAAGAATTGCCCTGTTAGCGATGATTTCTGTTGAAGCGTCATACAGCGCATTGTCCCAACGCATCGCATTCATCATTGACTTGTAGAAAAAGAAATGCGAATCGATAGGATAGAAACCAAATTGCTGGAGATTATATCGCGGCGCACCGAAGTTATCCCTGTGCTTTATAGGATTGTTGTCCACATTCGTATTACCCATATAAATACCTCCGAGAAAACACACCTCACAATCTTCTCTACGATTTTTGTAGGTTACCTCTTCTACGAGGAACGGATGCTCGTCGTCTTTGATTTCATAAAATAGTCCGTCGTCTTCGTTATAGACCGTTTGTTGTCCTGCGCCGACATAATTCCAGTTCTCGTGCTTCCCGTATTTCGCTTCAGCTTCTTGGTATTCAATCCATTTCCGCGTGATATTAAAACGATGCTTTTGGATATTCCTTTCAAATGCGTTGCTGATAAGCACTTGGTCGGCGGTATAGATAGGAGCTTTGAAACCTGACAATACTTCATCCAGTATTTCTTTCTTCGTGTATTTCCCCGACTCTTCTTTTATCTTTATCTCTTGCATTACTTTCTGATACTCCGCTCCGAGATAGACAACAGGGTCGGTTTCCATTGCGAATACAAGGGATAGAAAGTTTTCTTTGTAGTTAGAGTTCTCGTCTTGCGCCATCCATTCCACGAGGTCGGTCATAAACTCTGACACACCTCGGTCTATCTCATCATCGTCATTCTGTGCTTGGAAACTAGGGAGCATATAACCTGCTGTAAGGTTCGCGTGCATTGCGATTCCTTTGTTGCGAGCCATTGAACGCGTGCCTCGCCATTTCCACGCATCGGAGGGATTTTCAAACGATTCATCCACGAACGCATTGAACATTCTGCGCCCGCGATTCATATCGTCTATGATTGAACTCTCGTTTAATTCGTTCCAACTTTTATTGAGTATCTGATGACCAGTAGCGTAATCTTTTTTCACTACTGAACTAAATTCAATAACATCCTTGCTCGGCATATAGGAGGAAGTTGGAGAACTGTCTTTGATTATATCGGCAATCATGGTTTGTATAGTGTGTGGCGGAATCTTTTTTGATTATATATTGCTTTGTCTTCACTATGAAACTCTTGATAAATCATCTCAATCCATTTAATGAATCTAGTCCACCCTCGCTTATTCATCTCTCCAATTCCATAAACAGTGAGTCGTGCTTGAATGTCAGATTTCTTTTTCATTGTCAATGATTATAGCACAATCAGTTTCGCATTCTTGCAAATCCTGCAACTGCTGGTCTGTGGATAACGACACTCCCCGAAGATACTATCGTTTGTTCCATTGAAAGGGCGTACCTTGCGGCATCACAATTACTTACCAATAATCCGTTTGCGAGGTACATACCACTTTTCGTTTTCAGATTGTAAACGGGTACGCGACCAACGAAGTGCTTTTGCACGGCAATTGACATGGCAGAATCTATCTCGCCCATTCCCTTTTGTTGTATATTCTTTTCCACATAAATCGCACTCTCTTGTAATTGGTTTTCTTTCAAGTAAAAAGTGTGTACAGGATTTTCCAATCTCACGTCTCCTCTGTTGACCAATTGTAGTTTTTGACCACTCGGAAGCCGATGCAACAGCATTTTGGATATTTTTCCATGTTCTAGCCCTTTTCCTATTTTCTTTAGTCCAATGATCCTTAATGTGTTTACCGCCGAGAATACAAGCAAGATTATCCAATGAATTATTGTTGGTATCGCCGTCAATATGATGAATACAGTATCCATTTGGAATAATTCCGTTTGTTTCTTCCCATATAAATCTATGTAATCTCTTTCTCTTGCCTCCATCAAACGCTTTGGTACTGAGAAAATAAACCCTTTGAGTCCTTGAAGGACTGTTTGGATATCTTGTCCACCTGATACCTGCATAAATGATGCTTTGTTTTTCCATATAACATCATCATACCGCAAAGCATCCATATTTACAAGTCCTCTATGTGTATAAACTGGATGATTCACTGTTGCTGTTATTTTCTCCCCGCCTATCTCATATTCGTACACATCTTTAACTCCAGTTTGTACTCCGACTTTCTCAATATCGTATCCATCTGCATTTGTTCCAGCAATAAAACAAGCGTGGTCATTCTCTTTAATCGGATTCTCATCTTCGTTGTGCATTGACTTCCTATCAGGGTATGAATATGTTTCTAGTTCCCATATAAGGTTTTGACACGATTCGTGAATGTAGAGCCGGTTTGATTTGAAGAGTTCTCGTATGGTGTTGATTCCGTTTCGTATGCTGTCTTTGTTCTTTATTACTTCGCGCACATTTATTCCTCTGCGCTTCAATTCTTCTATTCCGCTTGCGCTTTCGGGGTCTGGGTAGCACTCATTCCATTTGAGCGCGGCGACATAGTCGGCAATTTGAGCGTCTGTCTGCTGTGTTTTGTACCATTCGCTTGTGATGAAATACCGCGCATCGTTGTCTTTCTCTATTGAAAGCACCGCGCAGGGATTGGTAAAGCCGAAGTCAACACCACCGAATAGTTTAATTCTATTTATCGGGTCTGCCTCTACATCGGCATCGGAATAAATATGTTGTTCTCTATCAAACTCTTTATAGACCAGTCCTTCGGTCTTACGGAAGTCAGCCATAATTTCTTGGGCGAACCGGTCTTCAGTGAGTTCAACTTTTGTCTTGTCTAATTCTCCAACTGGAAGAAATGGATTGTCGTAACTGGTAAAATGAAATGATTTGTAATCCGTGTCTTTTGCTTCCATTCCGAACAGGTCGTAGAAGTGGTTGAACCCAGAAGGAGTACTTACGAACATTGCTTCCCCTCGTAAGTCAGTAAGGGTCGGTCTCAATACTTCCTGCCACCCCATCCAAAAGTTGCGATACTTTGACACTTCATCAAGCACGATAAAATTATTCTTCACACCAACACCCTTTTTTCTTTCTTGCACTGCTTCCCATCCATAGAGGAGTAATTGAGAAGTTCCCCCGCAATTATTTCTTATAGTCAATTCTAGTCGCCCTTCATTCAAATCAACAATTAAATCTTTCGCAATATCCTGTAACATCTTCCACATAATGTCCCGCGCATCGTCTCGTGTCGGCGCGTAATACGGAATACGAGCATTAGGATATGCAACACCAAATCCAATCATTTCCCAAGCGGCAAGCGTTGTTTTACCAAAACGCCTCCCGCAATTCACTACACGAAATCTATGTTTATCTTTAGCTACTATGCTCTGTGATGGATGGAGTTGCATTGATTCCGTGTTTATTCATTATCTCTATCGGCATAAAGATAACAGCTTTCATTGCTCCCTGTTTCGTATCTTCATACGCACCTAATCTTTTATACACAATGTCTGCGGCTTTCAGTTTCGTTTCTTCTTTTTTCCCTTTGTATAGAATCTTCTGCACGACATTATCAGCTCCTTCAACCGTAAAACCTAGATTCTCTAATTCTTCTAATACTCCCTTACTTTTCATTACCCTTGACGGTTGCTTTGAAATCTTGCCGTATCTAACAGATTCTAACAGTTCACCAGCAGTTGGCGGATAGTCAAGATTTGCTGTCTCCACTATTGCTCTCGCTAGCCTCTTCTGCCGAATTGTCGCCATAGGTCATACCCTCGCCCTACATCTTCGGCATTTTCTTTTTCATTTCTTTCTTATGCGTAGACATATACTTGGGCTTTCCCATTCGTTTGTAGATTTCGTCTTTTACCGCGCGGGGTTCCATAAATTATTTATTATCCGTTAATCCTTTATCCGCCAAACGATTTGAAATACGAATCAGTACCTCGCTAATAATTCTATCCTTAAATAATGGGTCGGATAAAATCTTCTGTTCCATTTCGGGATAAATCTCCTCTGCGATTTTATCTGCAACTCTACTAGCAAGTCCTGAAAAATCACGAAACAATTCCTCCGCTAATTTAGCGTCAAACAAAACCTGAATCATATCAGGAGATATAGCATCACCCTTTATAAATCTCGTTTCTAGATTGTATTCCATATGTTATCCGTTATCTTGTGCGAGTAATTCTTCCGTGGTCATTCCACCATTATTATCCATTTCGGCAAGTTTTTCATTCTGTTTGAAAAACGGACTAATATAATCAATCTCCTTTGTATATTTTCTCGCATTACAACTCCTGCAAAGAGGTTGGATATTCTTTATTTCATCCGAGCCCCCTTTTGAGAGAGGAATGATGTGGTCTCTAACTAATTCTATATCTGGTTCAAATCTTTTACAACAGAGGCACATAAAACCTACAGACATTTTAACACTTTCCCATTCCTCTGGTGAGTGTTGTCCCCCACCTCCTAATTTAGCTGCCTTACGACGAGATTTATATACCAATTGCCTCGCCTTTAATGTTGCCCTTCCTCCTTTCCAAAGATGATGTTTTTCACCCCTATAAGACACGAAACTTGGTGATTTCCTGTTTGGGTGTTTTATTATTCCAACAATCCCCTTACTCCAAGGAGTATGCCCTTCCTTAAAAGCAAATAAGGGAAGATTCTTTTTTTTAGCAATACTTATCCTTTTGCATTGTTCTGGGTTAAATTTCCATCCACCACGGTGATGACCCAAATTGACTTTGCGCAACTTTTCTTTAGTTTCCAAAGATAATTTTCTTCCTTTCATCCATTTACCAAAACCTCTTTCTTTTGCTATTTTACTTAATTTTTGTTTTTGTTCTTCAGAAATAATCTTCCCTTTATGGGATTCACTCATATTTCTACGAGCTTCATCAGAAACAGGATGACCTTTTTGAGCCATACTCATTCTTCTTTTTGTTTCTTCTGATGCTTTTTGTCCTTTTTTCATAAGTATATTATCAACCGTTGTCCATCATAATTTGCTCATCATCCGTTAATCCATTACTCATATCCTGCGAAGCAAGGCGTTCATTTTCTGACATAATTCCTTTCTCTTTCTTTAAGAGCATCGTATAACCGTTGATTGCTTTTGCGATTTGCATTTCGCCTTCGCCTGCCTGCATTTCTTCTTCCTCGGCAATGAGATTCCCGACCGTGATAAGCGAAGCCACCACCGAAGTCGCGTGCTCTACCGTGTAGTATACCGCATCTGCGGGGTCAATGATGTCTTTTCCTATGTCAAGATTTCCGCCTGCGTTTTCTTGGATTTGCTTATAGGGAGCGAGGAGAGCTTCTTTTAAGATGTGATTTTCGGGAAGTTTGTCGGCGATTTCTTTTAAGCAAAGTCCCCCGCCTTTCACATAGCCCGATTTGAGCGCGGCGCGACAAGCGAATACGGTGTCCTCTATTTTGAGTTTGAGAGGCAATGACTCGGCATCAGTCGGGCTTCCGACACGGATAACACCGCCAGCGGAAGCCATAGATGCGATTCTTCGTTTCATCAGCATTTGGAACTGCGGTTCTTTTGTTTCCTCTAGTTGTCCTTTGAGGATTTCAATTCTCTTTTGAATAGCCGATTTCTCTACCAGTTTTGTCTGTTTCTTCCCTTCCACGCGCTCGGTTTCTGTGTATTGTTCTACTTGTTCCCCTCGCCCGCCGAGAGCAACTGCATCTTCTTTTGTTTCGGTGTCCTTGACGATGAGTTTCTCTAGGAATCCCATTACTCCTTTGGTAACTTGTTCCAGTTTCATTCCCTTGTTTTTGTCTATGAGCGTTGCTCCGCAGAAGATAGCGAGGTCTTCTAGTTGTTCCGTGCGGAGTCCTGGAACTTTCACCGGCCAGAGGAACGTGCCGTTTTGCCGTGCGAGCACCATATTCACCAATATATTCTCCGAGAAATCGGGAGCGAAGAGAATTGCTTTTGTTGATTTAAACTCTGAAATAACAATCCGCGCGAGCACATCGTTGTCCATTTTGTGATTCGTGATGAACACGGGACAATCCTCTATGACCATTTCATAGCGTTCGGGTTTATTTACAAATGCCTTTCCGCAGATTTTCGCGTGGAAACGGTGTCCTTTGACGATTTCCGTTTCTATCTCGCCCTTGTATCCCTCTACTACATCAAGGAATCCATCTACGCCGACCTCATACGCCATTTTTGCGATGAGTTTTGAGGTGTCGTTTTCCTCTCCGAGTGAAACGGCAGAGATTTTTTCAAGTTCCGCGAGTGTTTTTATTGGCTTTGCTACTTTCGTTATTTCCTCTTTAATTTTCTTGGCTTCCTCTAGAATATCCTTTTTGAGTTGCATCACACCTTTTGATTCTGATTTCCCTGAAAAATATCCCTGCGATTTTGCTTGGAGTTTTGCGTAGATGTCGTTGAAAAGAGCACGCGCCACACACGCAGTACCGGAAGTTCCATCTCCTACTTTACGGTTTGTTCTCATAACCGCTTCTTTGAAAAACTCCGCGACCAATTTTATAAATGGATGTTTCGGCAAAATAACTTCAGATGTATAATAACCATCATCTACATTTCTCGGCCCACGATTGTATGTCCGATACATCAAAGTTGTTTTCGCTTCCGGCCCGAGCGTCCGAGAAACCGGAATCGCTATTGCATCCACGCCCTTTTTCAAATACTCAAGAACCTGCTTATCATTTGATATTGTGATAGTGGATTTAGACATTTTATTTAGTTGTTTTAGGCAAATGCAATTTCCCAGTTTTTCTATTAAAACCCAACAATTTTAGTATCCACAACTCACTTTTTGTAAACTTTCCTATACCACCTATTTCAATTTTAGTTTTAGACATATAAGTTTATAGTAGCATAATTTTTAAGATTGCTTCCTGTTATCCCCAAACTCGCATTTCTCGCACTTATATCCTCCTCCGTTTGAGTATGCCGTTCTTTTTATCGGTTTTTTACAAATGAAGCAGATGATGAAGTTTCGTTGTAGTTTCTCGTCCCAGATTGTTTGTATCATAGGAGTGATGCTTGGTATGCTGGTATTTTCTTTATGAGTTCTTCGTATTGTTTTTTTGTTGGTTCTTTTTGTTTTTTTGTTTTGAGCGCGAGGAGTTTTTCTATCGCGCCTGCCCCATAGCGTTGGTTGTAGTGTATCGCATTGCGTATGCCTGCGTCAGGAGTGAAGCGCGGCTGATTGCATTTTTTATGCTGGAGCGTGAGATTTTTTCTGTGGAATCGTAGGTATTCTCCGCAATTTGCTGATGGTATGACATGCCCGCAATCGCCATCACGCCAATCATCCAATCTGCCGAGACAAGTCAAGCACCTCCTGTCCCATTTTTCAAACTCGCTCTGGCGCACGTCTCTTGAAAGCCAAAACCATAGTACTCCTCGTAACCCTTCGTAACGGTGGTACGCCCAGTCCGGTACATTCCATTCTCGCCAAAGCCCTATTTTCGTCTGTTTTTTCTTCTTTGGGGCGATTTTCTTGGGTTTACCACGCCCTACGGGGCTAATTTTGCCTCTGGTAGCCCTTCTAATTCCCTTCCTCCCCATAGGTTTACGCTTTTTCATAAAAATTATACATACGAGAGTTTGGCGTAGCGAATGCCGTTGATGATAATGTCCTCTTTCTTTTGTTGCTTGGGTTTTTCTTTGAGACGATACATATGGATGTTTGATTCGTGATTCTGGCCGCACCGTTTATCGCACGGCATTGAGTCAAACATTTCTACTCCCTTTTCTTCTGCATTCGCGCGGTTCATTTCGGAGATGCGTTTCCGGTAATCGCGGATAAAGGTGATTTCTGTTGAACAATGAAACTCGCCGTCTTTGAAGAGTTCATATATTTTCTTCTTTTGCGGCGAATATTTCATATCTCGCTTTTATCTAACAATTCATTTACCTCCGCAATTTTCTTTTTAAGTTCCTCGTCTCTCCCGTGATAAGGGGGAATACCATAGTATCGGCAATCAGAAACATAAGATAAAAGATGATGCTCTATCACTTTCTCTACATCTACATAAGGGTCAATGCCGTCAAACTCACTCACCATATCTTCATCGGTGATGATGAAATGCTTTCCTTTATAATCTACGGCAATCTTCTTCATACGCTTGGGGTGGGAGTGGGATGTTCCTTACACTTCGGACATTTCGGCTCTACTATCGGTTTTATATATCCGTGCTCTGAACAATGAAAGTTTTTGATTTTTATGTCGTTTATTTCTTTCATATCTTCTCCTTTGCGTTAAGTGATTTCATTTCGGATTCTACGAGAGTGAGGAAGTCTACTGCGGTCATCTTTATATGATTCTTTTGTACCAAGAGCAACTTCCACAGCAGTTTCATTGAAAGATACACGCGCTTTTTCTTTTGTGTTTCCATATCATTATCCTAGCAGATGTTGTATTTGTTGTAAATGACAGCACAGGGGATAACCTACTTAACCCATAGTGCGGAGTGTGGCGATACTCTTTGCGCACACCCCTTGACAAAAATCCGCGCACCCTATGAAATCACTTTTAATAAGGATAGGTGAGGAATTGAACCCCATCGCGCCGACCGGAAAGCCATTTCGCGAGCACCAGCCCTATCCGCGCAACTACATTGTCAGAGCACCTGAACAAATTACATTTTATCATAAAAGCATTACAAGAGGAACAGGTTATCCCCTTGGTAGATACAGCGAACTGTTAAACGAATGGCGGTAATCTTTCTTTCTTCCAGTTCGTACATCGTCTTTTACAACACTCAACAAGTAATAATAATCTTTTATTTGAGTGAGATGCGCTGTTTTTGCGAGGATTCTGCCGAATGGGTAACCCGTGAGGTTTGCTAATTCTTTTAAGAGGTCGCCGCGCTCGTTGTTTGCTTTCTTGCCGTTTGGTTTGAAACGCTCCATTACTCTTTCTTCTTGGAATAAATTATGGAGGATTTCCATATTTATAGGAGGGTTGATTGTTCTAGTCTCTTTCGGGCGATTTCGCAATACTTCTCGCTTATCTCAATACCTACAGCGTTTAGTTTTTCCATTTTAGCGCACACAAGCGTTGTACCCCCACCGCAGAATGGGTCAAAGACAGTTTCGTTTTCTCGGCTTGATTTTCTTAGAAGAAATCTACAAAGGTCTACTGGCTTTTCTGTCGGGTGATTGTCGGTCAGTGCGCGTGCGTATTCTAAGACATTCGTTTCCCTACTTCCATTTAGAAGTCGTCTACCCTTCTGTGCGTATAAAATGAACTCCGTTTTATTTCCATAGTCGCCTTCTAAATCACCTGAAGTATGATTGTTCTTTACCCAAACAAGAGTTCGTTTATTAGTAAATCCTGCATCCTCTAACCAATCTCTAAAATGCGACAGGGCATATTCATTACAAAAAATATATGTGTGTGTATCGTCTTTCATCACTCGGTACAATTCTTTTGCGAATCCAGCGAACCACTCAATGGAATCGTCTAGTGCAATCTTCTCGTGTTTATTAGTCCTCCTGGAGGACTGATAAATCATTCCGTAGGGAGGGTCGGTTAGGCAAATATCAAAACTCTTATCCGCAAACCCGCGCATAATTTCTAACGAATCTCCATTTATTATTTGTTGTGTGGTCATTGGAGAAACAAATAATCCTATTCATTTCATTCTATCCTAAAATTGCTCTTTTGGTTGGGTTATCCACAAGTGTGTTTTACAAACTTCTGAAGAATGTATTTTGTTGTTGCAGTTCGTCCCATTTCAACATTCCGCGTGTTGTTCGGTTTCTGTTTATTACTTTATCCGCATCTTCCATAAATATCGTTGTGCGACAATCGGGATTTTTGCAGTTGTACCACTTGGAATAATAGAATGGTTGGCGCAGTAATTTTGGTGTTATCTCTCTATGGTAGCGGAGTTCTGTTACCTCCCCGCAATTTATACAAGGAATACCGCTACTGTTTACTTTCGCAGTGTTCGCTCGCGCAGATTTTCTCTCACTTCTTTTACTCATAATTTATTAGTTAGGCACTCTTAATAACAATTCCCCCCTGTCTAATACCCACTTAATGAAGGAGTATTAGTTAGTATGTAGTGTCAGACCCTTAGTGTGTTATGTACCCCTGCCTCCTATGAATACTCACTATGCATTGGGATATGCGGCTCTCATAGGCGATTAGTTGTTATGCTCATTGTCTTGAGCAATAATGGGTTGGTTTCAAGTCAACAGTTCGTACTTCATTTTCTGCATTCTAGCGCACTGCATAATGTCAGCGACACAAGACCTAGTTCAGTTCCCGTTCCTCCTAATTCTTTATACACGGCAACATAAAGAGCAAAGACAGATGATAACGGAAAAACCCCAGACCTTGCGGACTAGGGTTTAACCGACTGCTCTACAGTGAAAAATGCGCGACACTTCGCGGACTTCTCACTATAGATTGTATCTACACTGTAGAGCATACGATTCATAATAGCAAGTAGTGGGGGTGTGTCAAATAGTTATCCACAGATAACGGTATTGTAAATATGATGATGAGGATATATAGTGTTAGTAGGTTTTTTGATGCGCGGGGGGATAGACTAAAAGTTAGGTCAGGAGCGGCCGTTAAGACAAGGGCTCCCACGATTAGAGGATTCACGAACCTCCTCCCCGCACACCAGAGAATCTAAATATAATTATGAAATGCACGAATAAAAACTGCGGGTATGAGTGGGTTCAGCGTTCAAAGGAACGAAAGCCGAAGTCGTGTCCGAAGTGTCGCCAATATCTCAAAACTCACGCGCCCACAAAAGGCATACCGCTAAAGAAGAAACCCCAAACACTATGAGTAAACAGGGGGAAAATTATAAAGAAAATCTTTCTTATCAAGTTATTATTACTGGTGCAGATGGAAGATTCGGTACGGAAATTATTGAGGGTGGGTTGAATAAAAAAACTGCATTATTTGAGGCAAAACGCGCAAAAGAACAAGGAAGAATTGTAAAAATATTCGACAAACAAAATAGAAAGTTTCTCTAACTCCCCCTCTACTGGGGATAGTGTGATTTTAAGTCAAAAAGAGTGCTATACTTCCTGTAGGTAGAACATTGAAAACTGGGGTCGCAAAATTAAACAAAAGAAACACATGGAAATCACAATATCACTCCCAAACAACTCTTTAGCGTCTACTTACAAAGAATTAAAAGCAAACTTAAAACAATTTGAGTTAGCGATACATCACGCGCAGAAATCTGTTGAAAGCGCAGAACAAAGTGGAGTAGAACTTACGGAGAATGCGTTTATTTGTTTTGAACATCCAGCATTAAAAGCGTCAATAGAATTAGAAAAATCATCAGAATTGAAAAACTTTATGGATAATTTCTACGAAGAATTACAATCCGTGGAAATTAGATTAAACCTAGAATAATTTACAAACCGCGACCCCAGTTTCCAGTGCTTTACTCCCCCTCGTGCGTAGCGATTATTGAAGTGTGGTGTAATGAGAAGTGGATAACATCAAACGACTTGTATATCGGTTTTTAGAGGCAGTGTGCGCGATGCTCGGAACAAAACTTGACACGAAGTACGCTGTATTTTATGAGTTTTGGAGCATTTTCTCACATTTTGACTGCGTATTTCTTGGCTCGTTTGACGAAAAACACCGAAATATAGCGTAGAATATAGGTAAAATTGGACAGGTGTGTTATACTTATTTCAGACCCGAGGGAAACTAACGCCCGAGGGAGTTGCAAATTGAAATGAGTAATAGATTGAACATTGACCTGCACGGAAAGACCGTGCTCTTGAATAAAGAACACTTCAAGGAAGGCACTGATCTTCGATTCGTCTGTAAAGATGGCTTCGGTTGCAGTTCATTTACGAACGGCACAAGCATCTATGGAACGTGGGTATCAGATGGAAAGGAAGATAAAATCAACGGATACGATGTTGAATCACTTCTAGAAGAAAAGAAATAGCCACCCCGCCAGAGGTAGCCACTTATCAAAAGCATACCGCACTGCATCGCAACTTGCAAGTGCGGTTTTTGCTTACTCCCCCTCGTGCGTAGTGGGTGTGGGGGTTATAGTTTTAGCGGTGGAATGTTCTTGATGATAACTACTTTCGCCTATCGCCATATCCGTGCAATACCAAGTGCCGTTTTTCCCTTTTAGAAAGTCCACTGACCAATACCCACTAAACTTTCCTACGATGTATTTCGCCATACTTTTCATTGTATTTTCGTCTTCTTCTGTGAACTCATCTAGCGTTCCAATTTCTTTATCCTCAAATATGTCTGGCGGCCAATATGAATGACTGCATTCCACTTCTCCATTTCTTATGAAAAATCTTCTTTCTTTTGTTATAGGCATTTTCCCTCCGAAATAAGTGAAATACGGTTCTGTTTCTATTATCTCTCTAACCGCCCAAAAATCACAAGGAGTAAATCTATCTATTATCATTACTGAACTATGCTCTGCGAGATTTATGATGTGAGAAAGAACTTTATTTTTGTCCTTCAATGTCTCTCTACTCAAAAAACAACTCTCCTCCCAATCGTGCTTGTTGCTGGAATAACCCGTGCGAAGAAAGGTAGGGATACCAACTTCAATAGCCGCACCTCGCACATCAGAGACAAACTTATCTATTCCTTCTGGTTTTTCACCCCAAGCCAATTTCTCCATATTCACATTTGTATGCAAAATAATTGTCTTTGGAACGGGGATACCACTTCTAAATAAAACAGGATACCAAAATGTAATATCATTCAAACGATTACAAGTGCGACAAACATCATCATTTGATATGAGGACATTTGCGGCAAAAGGAATACCACATCTCTTACAATTTACTTGTTTGGTCATTTCGTTACCCATACAGGTTTATAGAGAGTTAGGGGTTAGAGTTTCTCAATTTCATCCGAATAATCTTTTGAAGTTCCTTTATGCCCGAAATTATTAAGTGCCGATAAATTATCTTCGGGAGTAGAGTAATGTGCGCGAGGTTTATACAAACTATTTATCACGCTGTCAAACTTCGCGGCACTAATACGGAAATTACATCTATCACAATAATAATCTGCTGTAGAAGAAAACGGGGCGCGAGTCAAATAAACATTCGCACAATTCGGACATTTATTATTCTTTAGATTATTCCATTTCATACATCAATAAATTACTTCTTTAGGTGGATAATTTCGGGCGCAGTTTCTCAAAAATACCCTCTGTGAGGTCTTTGTTTACTTCAATAACCGAATGACAGTTTACGCACGCGCTTATCCATTCGTTTGGGTCGGCGAGCAATTCCGCGTTTCCCTTGTACCACCCGCGCCTGTGGCGGTGAGCGGGCGCGAGGTACATTGTTTTGAGGCATCCGGTGAGACCGAGTTCGCAGTAGTTCAGACCTCGTTCTTCTGCTATCTCTGCGATTTTTGCGCGTGCTTCTTGGTTTGCTTCGCCTATCTTGCCTATTCGTTTTAGCAGGGTTCGTTTCATACCTACCAAGAATTACCTGCGTTCGTTTTTATCTCGGAGATGATGCTGGTGCGTTTGTGCGAAAGACCGCGGAGGTAGATTCGCAGATACGCCTCGCGTTTTCCGTCCTCGGTCCCCGCGTATTTCAGTTCCACTTCTTTCCCGCTTCCGCAGGTTTTCATCAGTTCCAGTTTCGCATCTGCTGAGCGTTCTACGAGCGTTGCAAGTTCTTGGTGTTTGGCGAATGACTCTTCGCTGATAGTGGTGAGTGATTCTTGGAGTTCGCGCGGAGTTGTTTTCATTTTATTTAATCAACGGGATTTTTATACGGATTCCACACACCTCTTTTAACAACATCAACGCACATTCTGACCATTTGTGCCTCACTCATTTTATTTATTCTTGATTTCTTACGAAGATATGCGCGTTGTGCTTTTGTAAACCTTACGAGTAAAATCTCTGGGTATTGTTTTTCAATCATACGAATATACTACGATATCTAGCCCTATATTGCAATAGGTAAGTTATCCACACCCTGCTTTGTAGATGCTTGACAGCGATATCGCTAGGGTATAGGATAGCAAATAGATAGAGAGAACGCCCCTCTGGTAAGTACCGAAAGGGAAAGCACTGGTTAGGGAGCGACACTTGAAGTCGGTCGTCCTCGTTAGGGGACGGGAGAAGGACTAAGAGAAGTGGACGCACGATATTCGATAAACCCTTCTCCCGCCCTCTCGTGAGGGAAATTATTAGAGTGCCTTGTGTCGCGTTCTCTGGGTTTACTCACAAGGCGAACCCAGAACACGCCAAAAACAAAATGGAAACAAAAAACTTCAAAGATTTTGAGTTAGATTGCAAAGACGTAATTGGTTATTACGATATGAACAGCAGAGATGCGACTTGGATTGACCACAAGATTGCCGAAGCGTGGATAAATTACAAACTTCAATCGGGAGAATTAACTGTCTAACTATGAAACCAAAAACACAAACAGTTGCAATCATCCCCTCCTATCTCTCCCGAAACGGGCAGACACACAGGTTCTATCAAAAAATCTATGGCTAATCTTCACCCCGCAACCGAAGCCGTATACATTCTCACGGACAAAGAAAAGAATCCGGTCGCGCTCATACGAAATAGAGTTATGTACAGCGTTGACCCGCTCGATGACGAAGGAATTAGTCGTCTATTTAATGGAGGAGATTGTCTACCGTTGATTCCGAATCAATTAAAGAAAGAGGTATGAACAACAAACTTGAAGACGCACTCCGTACCATTCTTGATTATGTGAGGAGAGAAAATAACAGGGTTGATGATAATAAAGAAGTAGCGGACGCGGCGGAAATTGTAGAAACTTATCTTAATTCTTTTGACTTATGAAAAATCAAATCTTAAAAGCAATAGAATTATATGTGAATGAGCCAACTGGATTTATTCGTGCAATTCCCGACCCAGAAATACTCGCAGGATTTATTGAAGAAGAATTAAACAAAAAAATATGACACACTCCATAAATCACCCCGAAGCCGATTACACCCCGAATGATATAGGTCCGCCAGACCGCGTGGGGATAAACAAACCTCTCACGGCAGAAGAACGAGAGGAATATGAGAAGGCAATGTTACTAGATGACCCGATTTTCTGATATGAAATACCTCGCACACATACCTACAGAGCAATTCGGATTTATCAGCGTTGAGTTGGAAGGAAGCGCGGAGCAAGCGGTGGAGGCATACCGAGAAGTTGCCGAATTGATGAAAGTTCGGCCGTCAAATGAATTGGAAACAAAAGTTTTCAATAATCTCATAGATAATTACTTATCGGGAGGAAAAATTGAAGATGGTGCGAATTATTGGGAACAAATGAGTCCAGCGCAACAAGGGGTATTCCAAGAAATCAAAAAGTCATTCAAGAGAATGAAATCCTAACCACATAACCTAATACAATATGAAATATGTCTTTTGGTTTATCGGCATTCTCGTCGCGGTTACGGTTGTCGGCGGGGTTCTACGCATCGTTCTATTTCCTGTAAATACCGCCACGAAGTTGATAGACACCGCGTATGACGCACAGAATAAGGTGTTAAATGCGAATAATGCTATCTACAACTACGAATGGTTCAAGCAGAAATATCAGGATATTGAGGCATCTAAAAAACAATTAACGAACGCGCGAGTATCATATTCTTCATTCACTTCTTCGGCGGGAGTGAGAACATCGTGGACATTTGAGGACAAGACCGAGGACGCTCGTTTACGAACGGTTGTTCTCGGACTTGAAAATAATCTTCAGACGCAGATTGCGGACTACAACGCTCGTGCTTCTATGGCGACCCGCAATATCTTTGAGGATAGTGTGCTTCCGTCATTCATTGACGCATTATCATTCATTAAACAATAATATGAAAAAAGGATTTACTCTTATTGAAATAATCGTAGTTACTGCAATTGTTGGGATACTAACAGCAATTGTTTGGAGTACGTTGAGTTCTGGCGGTAGTACACCCACTCCGAAGAAACAGAATGAAATACAAACCGCCGCGCAAGTGCAAAAAGACCTTGTAAACAGTGTGCCGATTCCTAAAATAACTTCATCTTCTGAGAGGGCGAATGTAGCAAAACGCGCAGAAATCTTCAACAACGAAGACAAAATCAGCTATATCTATCTCGTCAATTATGGGAAAGTTATGTCGTTCTTCTCGGTAAAAGGAAAGGTGTCATCGCTTCGTTCGTATATGACACCCGAACAGCGACTCGTGCGAGGAAATGGAGAGAAGTGTGATTCATATTCTTCACCTAACTGTTTCGTTGTAGATGCTCCCGACATTGACGGTACTTACGGAGAAAATGTGGAGGGTATCTTCTTCTTCACGACTGAGGGGGCGTATGTAGAATGGAAAGGCGACTATATGATGAGCGACCAACCTCTTAAACTCACGACACAACCCGAACTCGTGCGCCAAGTAAATTAACCAACTAACAAAACAATTATGGACAAAATGAACTGGATTGATGAACAAGAAATTGCAATGAAAGAAGAGCGGAGCAAGGATTACTTCAATTTTGTTGAAGGTGATAATCGTATCGTTCTTTTGACTCATTGTGCGCAGTATCTCGTCAAGTGGGTGGGGAATACCTATGTTCCCGCCGAGCAAGGAGACGAGGGTCTAATAGCGAAAGGGGTATGCTGGGTATTACAAGACGGCGTAGTAAAACTCGCACAACTACCCTATACGATAGTGAAGCAAATCCGCGAACTTATGAAAGACGAGGACTACGCATTTGAGGAGTTTCCGATGAATCGCGGTCTGAATCTAAAGGCGGTAAAAGCCGGAACGAAAGAAGTGGAATATACGGTCATTCCAAGCCCGAAAGAATACATCGCAACCGCAGAAGTGCTTGCCGAACTCGCAAAGAAACCTTCACCAGAAGAAATGATAGAAAAAATGAAGGCAAAGAAAACAGGGAACACTTATTCATCGCCCACCCCACGCTCCTACGAAGAAGAACATAAGGGAGACAGTGAAGAAACACTAAGTGATGGTTCTCCATTCCCGACATTCTAATCCTATGACCCACCACGACGACACATTGAAGGAGTTTGATGAAAAGTTTTATCAGCGTGAGTTAGCAAAAGCTGGCGCACCAAATGAACTTGCAAAACAATTACACGAGCATTTTGCTGGTAGGGATAATGACATCAAACAATTCCTCACCGCCCGTGCCCTCGCCTACCAAAATCTTCTGGTGGAGAGAATTAAAGGGATGAGACCAACACGACCTTATCCAAATGCAAGCAATGGATATAGTAGCGAGTTCACGGCAGAGGAGGAAGCAGAAGATAAAGTCCTCTCCGACATCATTGTGATGATTAAGGGAATGTGATACACTATGACTATTACTAGCTTTACGCCTCGTGTTCGCTCCGTACTCGTAAAGCGCGGAGCGGACAGGGGGACACGATGTCCTATGAAGAAAATCCAATTGGGCGGGCACAGAAAAGGAAGCAATATAAGAGGGTATGTGCTAGTAGATGATGAGGATTTTGACGAATTAAATAAAACTCGTTGGTTTCTGCATAGTGATGGATATGCGACTAACTAACTAGAATGTTGTATACTATCCCTACAAGGGACAGTACGAGAGATACCTGTCCCTAGGCGGCAAGCTCTACTCCACTGCAAACTTGCGCTGAATTGGCTCTGGCTGTCCCAGTATAAAAGCGACGAGTGGCGATTGTTAGCATTAACCCTAGTCCGAAAGGAGTGTACTCTCTCTGGGGCTAACAGTTGAACTATAAAATCAAACACACTGTCTGTATTGCTACAGACAGTGTGTTTTGTGCACAACTCTCCATTTACAAAAAGACGTTGCTATACTTTACATAGAGGCACTGACTAAACTCCGAGCCGTGAAAGTCGGCAAGTGCCACCAGATCATTGACGAAAGGGAATCTCATGCAACCGAACGTTGCGATATGCGAAGCGTGTGGACATCTCATAGACATTTTTGGCGAGAGCCACTACAAGGATTTCATGATGGTGGAAGGGATACCTCTTTCTTTCTACTGGCATATCCGTTGTTTCCATCCCTCGACTGCAACGGTAATCCCCTCACAACTGTACATAAAGGAGATGCTCAATGGATAAACTACTGCGGAGGAATCAGTACACGAAAGAAAAGATCGTTTATCACTCCCGCCCGTGCGAGAAGTGCCAAGACGACATCCTGCTTGCCCATCCAGTCTTCATGTATGTTCGCCCGTCCCAAAGAGGAGAGAATCATCTGACGGACAACGTAGTGAAGTTCTGGCACAGAGAGTGTATGTCTATCGGGGAACTTCTCGGTATCGGGGTGAAACCTCAGAGGAGGAAAAAATGCGTACCTTCTACGGCATGACCCTGCCGTTTATCGGAGCGATGTTGTTCTTCGTTTCCATTATAACGGCGTTTGAAGCATTTGGACAGGAAGTCTTGATAGACAAGCACCACGTCGTCTCGACTGAATGTCTCATCCTCGACGAGTACGATGTACCCTTAGGAAAGGGACGCTGTGAAATCTACGCAGACTCGCAGGACACGCAAAAAGTGCTGGTGGAGGTGTTCGTCAGGGAAACAGCGGTCGCAGTTCTCGAAGTGGACATCTCCACTGGCGTACAAAAAACAGTCTGGACACGCCCAGACGGGATTTGAAAGGAGGTGATTCGTATCTACTGGCAAGGTTCGCTACCTGCCATTGCACCCTCTTACGAGGGTGCTCTTTTTACGCAAAAACGCCCCAACGGGCGTTTAAGCTGAAGACTTCTCTAGGGGCTTCTGTTGGCTCACGACTAGCGTGGCTATCAACCCAATGACATTATACTAGCACGTTTGAATTAAAAAGCAATTAAGTGGATAATTGCCCTATCTTAGGGAACTCTATGCTAGAGTGAAGATAGCGAAGTTCTGTAGGAATACGAATAAAATAATATGGTATCGCGAGTACCTAATGTGTCCTCACTAATTCTCCAAACTTAAATTCCTATTCACCGGCGAAATACAGCCGGCTTCGCTATCTTATATGTCCTCTCCCTATCCTCCTTTGCATATCAAAAAATTCACCAGCGCATTGTATAATCAATACTGGCGCGAGAAGGTAAAAAATATGTCGCTCGAAGAACGAAAAGAACGAGATGACCGTCGTCTTTGGCACGCGCTTCGCAAGATATTCACACGAAAGGAATTTGTTACCTACGAAAATCTGCCAACTACGTTACAAGAACAGATACATCCCTTTGATGAGTTTATCTACCCAGGATAGTCGCCGAAAGTTTTACAAATCCTCGCCATATTTACCAAGTTTCTTATTTATTATCTTGCCACAATTATACCACATTTCCCATTTACCCTGGTCTAAAGCGTACCTAGTAATCTTATCTTGCATTTTCTCGTCTAATATATTTTCTTTAGTCGCACCTTGTATTCTATAGTTTAACCAACTAGCCATCTGCCACTGATATTTCCCGTAAGAAAAATATCCATTTGTATCAAGAACTTTAATAGTTGTACTTCCCATACTTTCACATTCGGCGAGTTTAGAAATCCAAATTTCTTTTGAGCTAGGCGTGGCTTCGACTATCGGAGCGAGCATCCACTGGGGCAAGTTTAGAACTGCGGGGGAGACCGCAAAAGTAAAGGCGAGGATTATTGAAGCCAACATACGTTGGCGGATGTCAATCCTTTAGTTTTTTGCGCCGAAGTTTTTAGCCGTCTGAAGATGGAAATACGACACCATCAGCGTCAGGAGTCCCTGCACATAAATAACCGACCACTCTGGAATAAGACCCATAATCCCGTTAGTTCCCGAAACAACGAATAATGCTACGGCACTCCAGAAAGTTTTGCTTTTGAATATGTTGTAGTCCATAGAGGTTAGTATACTACGATTTCAAGAGCCACATTGGGGAGTTTGGGGATAAGTGTTTTTTGTACGCTCCACTTGTATAACTCGCCCACAGCTGGAGTTTGCCGGTCGTCCTGTAGACATCTATCACCCATCGTACCGCTTTCTCTGGGTTTGTCAGTACATCTTCTACCGAAGAAAATCGCAGTCCTTTCCCAATATGCCAATTCTTCGTGTCATTCACCTGTACCAATCCCCAGTCCGTAGACCATATTTTCCCCGTCTTCGGGTCTTTGTTTCTACCTATGGCATTATTATTAAATTGGCTCTCTTGATAAATACACGCACAAACAATATCTTTAGGAAAATACATTATCCCATTGACAGGTTCTATTTTCTGTAGTGGAAGTCCCATCTCATCACACAGAACACGAACAGAATGCCACGCCTGTTTTGGCGTTTTCCACAATAAGGTACTATTTGCCGTCTTCGGGGCTAACGGGGCTACAAGGGGCAGTTCTGGCTCACTGGGAGCCATCACAGGCGGCGGGGAAGCGGGAACGAAATCAGTATCTTCTGGG
>Ga0208957_1000700_pt1 | contig 22341 bp, 33 predicted proteins | sample RifOxyA1_FD_184029 | JGI IMG/M metagenome (GOLD analysis project Ga0208957, IMG submission 184029) | Groundwater microbial communities from Rifle, Colorado - Rifle Oxygen_injection A1 (SPAdes) | ecosystem: Environmental > Aquatic > Deep subsurface > Groundwater | place: Rifle, Colorado, United... | reverse complement strand
AGTACCAAAAGGAGCTATCATACCAAAGTTCGTACTAGAAGCCTGCAGAATTATTGAACCAATGTTACCCAAACCTGACGGAGCACCAGTATTCAGAACAATACCACCACCAACATTATTTCCAGTACCATTAGCTTTTCCAGCGGTTAACAAGATTGAACCGCCCGGGCCGCCTATACCAGATGTACCAGCGTCTTGTCCAACAAACATCAAATTAGTCCCTGTAGTCGCAACCGCCCCTACTGTTCTCATTGTGATACCATTATAAGTATACAATGCTCCTTCATAAGTCTTGGTTGCATCTGAAGACTGAATTGCAATGGTTGGGTTAGTTTGAAGAGCCAAGGCAAAATCAGTGGCCGTATCAGCTTTTTCAATTACCATCATCGTCCTAGAGTCAGCCGAAACACCGAATAACCAAGAATCAGGAGTTTGTACGGAAGAGTACAATATAACGGCGTCATTACCAGAACCGAACAAATCCTGATAGTTGTCTCCCCTGCCAGAATTAGTAAAAGTAACAGTAGAATTAAAACGAGCAGAGTTGTTAACTTCCAAAAATCCATCTACATACAACGATTCTTGGTCAAAAGAGGCAATCAAATAAGTGGGAGCACCATTTCCAATCCTTACATAACCAGAAGTACCGGAATTTACTTTTGCACCACCCGCTAACGAGATTATGCCTCCATTTCCATTTCCTGTAGACCCTCCGGCGTCTCCCGCTGTTATAGTGATAGCTCCACCATTCGCCACACCAGCTGCCAAACCGCCTCCATCATCAGCAAGAATAGAAAGTCCAACACCAGCAGTATTAGCTAAATCAGACTGATCTTCGACTCCGATTATGAGAGCTTTATTAGCTGCTGCATAGAAGTTACCCAAATAGTCAAAATAGGCTTTTTCTACTGTATTATTCTTTATAGACACTAATTTTCCACCCGGAGTAGCTAAGGTTACCCCGTTATCAAGAGTTACCCCGATAGCATTTGCATCATCAGCGTCATTACCTTTAACTGTCAATCCCAAATTAGTGGCCGTTGTCCCAAACGTACCATTAGTAGAATTAACATTCCCAGCAAATGTAACTGTTCCTGCGCTATTCATTGACATCGCATTTACAGTAAGTGTACCCGCTCGCCAATGAGACACTACGAAAGTACCGGTCGGGGTTGTTCCAGAATTACCATTAGTCTGCATTCTAAACTCAACATCGCGCGCAACTGTATCATCAGTATCCCAGCCGGAAGCCATAAGACCAAAATACTGAGATGAATATGTTGTGGTAGCTGCAGAAGCGGTGTTCTGCTTTGTTAACTTCATATAAGTCGGCTGCATGTCCATAAACGCCGAGAAGGCACGTCCACCAGTCATTGTTGTGGCCACGAATGAGTAAACGTTGTCCGTATCTGTTGTTTCAGTAAACACAGAAACTCCAGACGTGCCACCATCAAAATAAATATCATCTCCAATACGAATTGCCGTTACGCCAACAGCGAGAGCATTGTAGGCTCTAACAATATTATCCATTGTTTCCGTTAGTGTTGAGGCAATTTGGAATTGATTAGCCCCCGGAGCACCAGTTACACCAGTTAGAGTTCCAGTACCCACTGTAAAGACCACTCCAAGATTAGTTGTCGGAACAGCAGTAAATCTTAAAGTTGACTGGAAGTTATAAACTCCATCAGTGTCTGTTGTCTCAGTTGTGACATAAGCGTTAGCATCTGTTCCTGTTGCGGAGGCTTCAAAAACCACTGTATTGCCAACTTTATGCGCAACCACGCCAGTACCAGCTATTAAATTCCAAGCAGTTACTAGATTATCCAAAGTAGCTGAAAGCGTAGCCCCAAAATTAAATTCATTCGCACCAGCCCCAGAAGTTTTACCAGTTAAGGTTCCAGTATTTACTGTAAATACTACACCTGAGTCTGTTGTTGGATTCGCCGTAAAGGTAATTATCGCATTTGCCTGAATTGCTTCAAAACCAAACCGATGCCCACCAATACCGGTTAAATGGTAAGAATTAGAACCATCATTGTACCACTTCACCCATTGACGATTATCCACACTCGGATTGTTGGCCGATTGCAAATACAGAGTTGGATTAGATTGTACAGCGTGGTCATAGTCATAAGCACCGTTATAGACATTATAAGTCGCTTCACCTATGACTAACTGCCTACCGGAGGCACTACCCAAAAATACACCTGTTTGTGCCGTAGTTTCATCATAAGTGATAAAGGTATCTGTGGCTGTAATACCACCAAGACCAATGTATGAGGTATTGGCACTTGAATATAAACCATTCGTATTCCAAGTCACTGCTCCGGTTTGAAAACCGTGTCCTGGAGCAGTATAGACAAGACTACCAGAGCTTTTAATTTGACTATTTGTTCCATCAGAATATATTGTCGTACTCACTGTCCCCGTAGGGTTAGTCACAACCAAAGCATCTTTAATCGTTGTAGTAGTATCAAGATAAGTAAGCCCGTCTACTTCCAAAGCGTCACAGACTACTAAATCACCCGAACCAGTTAGAGCATGAGAAGTTGCACAATTTCCTACTTTAAGAGTACCAGATACAGCCGAAGAAATAGAAGTGGTGACGGCAGTAAGATTATTTATATAGGCATTATTCCAATACAAACTTGCAGTCCCCAAGTCTGCTCCACCATTCGTGTCGGGAACAGCCGCCGTTACATCAGTATCTATTACAGAATATCCGCCCTCTTTTTGCCAGCCGGAGTCGGCAGTTCGTATGCCCAACATTTCTTCCTCCGCCAAACTGTACCCGGCAAAGCCCAAGCAGACCAAGACAGCTAGGCCAAGGGCGAACTTAATTAGTTTGACTTTGTTCATATCTATTGATTATTGGCTGGACGACATTTAACAGTCGTTGAACCTGTCGTATAAGAAGTAATGTCGGCAGTAAGCCATTTTAATAGATTTGTATTAACTTCAATCAATCTTGTATCTGATGTTCCTGTCCAAGATAAACCAGTATCACCATCAATGGTATTGCCATCTTCTAAATCAACTACCTCCACATAATCCCATATGGCAGTTGAAGAGGCAGTAGAAGAGGGGGAGTTTTGGTCAAGATCAAGATCAGGAGCCAATTCATCAATGGAACCAGCAAACTTCAATGTCAAGGCAGGCGTGTTGGTCGTGGTGATATAGCAAGATAAAATTGCATAATCAGCCACAGCTAACGCATTCCCTTGATCAGTAGTAGTAGCGGTATCGTAAATCGTCAACAGTTGTTGAGAAATACGAGAGCCACCCACTACTTCACTTATTTCGGTTTTATTATTGACATAGAGTGATGCTCCCAGGCCGACAACTAGGAGAACCAGCAAGGCGACAATCAATTTGTTCATAGTATATAAATAATCTTGCTCCTCCTCCCTTAGCGAGAAAGAAGGAGATAGAAAAATTACTTTATCTTTGGAGGTCTCCCTCTCTTTTTAACAGCCACCGTGGGGTCAGAAACTGCGATTTGAGGGGCTTTAACCTCTTCCTCGCTATCTTTTATCTTAGGCACTCCTTTTTCATCATCCAGCTTCTCTTGCCATTTAGCCTCATCTTCCGGAGTTCTAATTACTTCTTCCCCTTTAGATGCCATCTCTTTCATTAATTTTTTAACTTCACTTTCCTGTTTTTTGTTAACCGGAGTAATACTGGTTAACCACAATTCAATTTCCCGTTCCTGTTGTGGGTCGGCAATCTCTAAAATCTTACTGATTTTATCGTAGCGACCCTCAGATTCCATCTGAGTGAACAAAGCCCTTTGTTCTTGAGTAAAGTAATACCAATTTATTTTATACATATTATTTATTTCTACACTCCCTCTCTCCGCCTCCGCAAGAAGCGGAGGAGAGAGTCTATGTTTTAGTAACCGAATATTAACTTGTAAGAACCGCCAAAAGTGTTATTTAATCCAGTAACACCTCCAGTAATTGAACCACCGACTGTCCCGCAGACATATTCGGACGGCCCAACACCCATCTTCATCGTTGAAGAAACACCAGCGGATAAACCACCATCAGCCCCCAAAAGTTTTACTCCACTATGGATATAGGCCAGAGTAGAGGTAACCAATTCGGCTGTAATAAGGTAGGTGTCATTCGCCTGGTTGAGATTCACATTCGGAGCAACCGGAGTCGCGATTGACGATACTGTAGAAGTTGTTACCCACAAATTAACAGTAGAAGTTGACGGAGCTGTTACCTGCAATATGACTTCTACAGTACTTGTGGCTGCGTTCGGATTTGCTACACAGAATAAAGTTGTCGTGGCATCAGCGAAACCGCCAGTAGTAACATATTCAGTATAACTTCCTCTTTCAAACGCATCCCCAGAATCCATTGCGATGCCACCATTAAAAGTAACATCACCGGTGACAAACAAGTCATCAGAGATTTCAACATCGTCAAAAGCACCGTCATTCCATTGGGTCCATTCTCCAGTATCCAAGTTAGTAGGATCGGCAGAGCGAGCACCAACCAAGCTCTCTTTGATCTGATTATAGACGTTTATAATACCGCCATTTTCAGCAACATTTTGGGGAGCACCATTGCCAGAATAAGTCTTGACAACGGCCAAACCAACAACACCACTTAGAATCAGACCAATCACTAAAACACCTATTAGACTTTTAGTAGTATCAGACATAATCTCAATAGGATTAGTGAGTTAATTAAGAGATAGAAGATGCATCACCCTTTGAACCAAAAGCGTGTTGCCAACCTGCAAAGTAGTAACCAAACAAAGTTGACGCTTCATTTTTATACACACCTTTGCTCTTCTCATCTTCGTCAGCCATTCTTGGCATCCAAGCTGCGGCTAAGAAAGAAAGATATTTAGCTCTATCTAAATCAATCACTTCCCAGTAATTGCGATAGGCATATGGCACATCAGGGGCAACAATGTAGTCTACATTCACACCACGACCTGCAAAAGCACCCTTAGAGCCTTTTTGTAACCCAAGGTTAGCATTCAAGGGCCCATAAAGGGACATCAAGGCCTGTTGTACAGTAGGCTCAAGCTCAACAGAAGTAATAACACGCAAATTGCGGGTTTTTAACATCTGACGGGCATTATGATCCTGAAAACGATTCATTCTGTTGACAGCTTCTACGAAGTTATCAGCCGAAAATGCTCGTTCTGTATCACCAGTACCAAAGTTATTAGCCTGAGTTCCACCGGCCCGTAGTGTATGGGCTTTGTAGAACAGTTGGAAACCATCACCACCAGTTAGATTAGTAGTCCCATGGCCGAGATAATACACTTTGCACGCTTCCTCATTTAGATTAGCATACAAAGCATTTACGGCTCCTTCCACTTCGTTCTTTAAATTGGTGGCTCTTTTAGAAGAAGGCATTTTCTTTAACCAATGCAAATCTTCCTCTGTCCATTTCAATTCTGAAGTGAATTTGTCTAAAGATACAGTGACAGGATAGCCACGATAGCGACTATTCGCACCATATTGCTGACCTTCAATCGTCAGAACGCCCTTTCCAGGGCCGCTTATTGTAGACACTTGTTCAGCTGGCACATCAGGTTCGTACTGGGTAAAACCAAGAGAGGGGCCGTACAAAGCACTATCCTGGCTCAAAACTGTTGTATCCCAGAGAGCCCGTACCGCAGCGCTTACTGCATCTACAAAGACGTTTTTAGTTGTCATTAGAGACATATATCGTCTTTATTTTAGTTATTTATTTACCCTTTTTTTACGCCTGGGCGAAGGCCAACTGTTGAGGTTCTGCGACTTCAACTACTACCGCATCATTATCTGACTCACCATCTGGGTCAAAACCCAAAACTAAGAATTGACCACTCGTACCAGCTAACAAATTAAGTGCCTGAGAACCAGATGTGATTGTTACAAAATCAGCATAAGCACCAACATCTGTCTGGGTGCAATCCTGGTCAGAACCATAAACCATCAACACACCGAGCCAAGGGATCCACTGGGATTTGTACAATTCTACAGTTGCGTTTGTGGCAGCAAAGGTTTTGGTCTCATTGGAGAAACCGGCAACCTTTGAAGAGGTGGTAACAATGGTCAAATAACCATTACCATCAATATAAACACCATCAGCCACAGACACAGAAGTAGAAGCCGTACCCAACACTGGATAACCATGTTCAATTAGAGATGGAACTCTATGAAACTTCTGCATATTTTAATTATTTAAGATGCTTTATCGCTTGCTCCATACCCATAGAGCGAAGTAATTGAGCCGCTACACGTTTAGATGGATCTTTATAAAGGCCCTTAACAGAAGATTTAGCGTGGGAAGACATAGAAGAAAACATATCTGTCTCCTCCTCGTCCTGTTCTTTTGCCCTTGATTTAGCTTCCTGCACAAGAGACTTGTTAGCGATAGCTATAGCGCTTTCCAAATCCTCGGTAAGATTGCCAGTCTTTACAATACGAAAGTCATAGATTTTTTGCACAAGCTCCCTTTCTACCTTGTCGGTAGTGTATTCGGAGATAAGCTCAGAGACCTTTTCGCGAACTAACTCCGCTTTAAGTTCTGCCTTTACCTCTTCTTTTAAAGAAACCTTGTCTATAACCTCTCCCTCTTTATTGACTTCGCTGTCTTTGGCTTTCTCCAGCTCTTTTCTCTTCTTTTTTTCTGCCTCTAAAGCCCTATTCTTTTTATCAATGATATCATCTTTTTTAGACAATTCTTCATTGAGTTCGTCTAGCTGCTTCTTGTAAGGACTATCTTCTTGTTTTTCGTCGTCTCCACTTGGGTCTGTGTCTTCGACTGTTTGATCTTCCTCGTTTTTTTGAGTGTCGTTCTCATCAAGAATCTCGTCTTGATCCTGAGCTTTGTTTTCCGCCTCAAGCTCTTCGGCTGTTTTGACTTCTTCAGTCATATCTTTTAATTATCCCCCAGAGTCAAGGGCAAATACGGCTATCGCCTTCCGCAGTACACGGAATCTTACTTATTTTTTATTGCTCTATGGCCACTATTACCGGTGGCTTCACCTTACTTTCACCTTTGGGCATATTAAAATCTTTCTTTAATTGGATTAGCGTTAAATTGTGAATATAAACTAGCCAATTCTTTCAAAGTTCCTTCAAATTCAGTCTTAATCCAGATCAATGTAGCCCGATAAGCGTTCTGTTCATCACTATTTTGGGTGGCTACAGCCAATTTTTGATACATCTTTCTTACGCCCTCCTGCAAAATATCTTGTAAAACTTCATCCTGTAAAAGTTCGTCACACCGCTTATAATACTCTCTCAATTCAGCCTCGTTTTTTTTATCTAATTTATCCCTTAATCTGTCAAAGGGAAATTCATACCCATCGTAAACCTTCAAAAATGTATCCATTAGTTCAGACATAATTAAACTCTAGGTAATTGACCCATTTCGGGTAACTCTGCCCCTTCTAATTGGCTACCTGCCCCTTGCATCACTGGAGTCCTTTGACCAATAGGGGTAGAAACACCCTGGGCTGGAGTACCGACTGGCTCCTCTTGAAGGATATCTTCATCATCTCGGTTGTATTGGACAAACTTACGAGCCACCTTTCGTCTATTAAATAAGTCTGGATTCTTCAAATATACACTAACATTACGATTAAACTGAGCTTTCATTAATTCATCTTTTCCAAAGGCGTTTACTCCCGGCTCAAACTTAACATAAAGATTCAATTCAGAGGCATAGACTGGGTCTATTATCGCTTTTTCTACTACCCGACCCATTTTCAAAGCCATTCTTTCCTCTTTCCGCAAGGCAAAACTCTTTTCTAAAAGCTCTTCTTCTTTCATTTCAGGCACTGCTTCAAACAAAACTTCCAAAGTACCAATACGACCATCGGAGAGAGTCTGCTCTGGTAAAGCAATTTTCTTAATCGTTCTCTTTGGTAAAAACCTAAGAGCGTTTGAAAGTATGATATAAGTCCGAGAGGAAAGAAGAAACAACACCTCAAGAGCAAAACTATTGAACAAAATCTTTGCATTGGCCTCCTGGATAACAGCAGCTCTCGCAGTCGTATCTGGATCAATCTGAGTCTGTGGAGCTTTGGTCCCCCGGTTTATTTCAGAAATGGCCATATCCATCACGGCCACATCTGATTGATTCACAGGTTCAGCTACACCGGGTATAGTCTGTAATTCCACCCCTTCCGGAACAGGAGTGACCTTAGAAGGTAAAAAGATATCTTCGTCTACCAGCTTGCCGTTCTTGGAAATAAGTGGTTTTAACAGATTTAGCTTCGCTTTATAGCGTATCAGGGTCTTCCAAGCATCAAGCCACGCTTTATCCTCATGGACTTTGTTAGGCAAATTATTGCCCCAATAAAACTCCGCTTTAGAAAATTTGGCAAAAATACCTTTGGAAATATTAAGATGCTCATAAGGCAAAACATTATCCACCTCAAACATTAGTACATCATTAACTAATACATTATAAAAATACCCTGATTTTGCTTTTTTAGGCAATCTCCCTTTATTTTCTGCAAATTCTTTCTTAGACATCTTCTTCCAAACGTAGAGTATCTGGACATTCTCATCATCTAGAATACCTTCAAAAATCTCCTTAAACTCCGGTCGGTCTATGTGAAATAACTCACTACATCCTGGTTTAACATATTGCCAATTAGGTCTATCACCAAACATCTCTTCAGCCTCTGAATAGGTGATGTTCAACTTAGCCCTTATGACCATGCCCTGTTTTTGAATATTAGGTTGCCAATAATTACCTATAAAAATCTCTTCATTGGGAACCATTTCACTTTCTAATCCCTCTTTGGACACAATGTCAATTATATGAACCGTCCCTTCAACTACCTTTTTATGGATATATCTTGTCAATTTTTGATGACCGCTTTCAGCCGGATAACCGTCATTATTATAAAGCCACTCTAACAAACCACGACACACCTTCCCCATTACCCTGTCCACCTCCTGTTCACCATTCTGAGCGATAACGGAAGGATAAACCATTTGAGAAACTAACTGGCCTATAAAAATATCTGCCTGATCTCTGGAAATACTTGAAGAATAAGCAACAACGGGATCATCTGAATCATTAGGCTCTGTCAAGACGTTATAATCCTTATTCGCTTGATCCCAAAAACTCTGCAAAGAACGACCAGATAGAATATCTAAAGGCTCATTTTTGAGAGAATACATGTCAACAAAAGACATCCACACATCCTCAAAAAACTGACGCTCTTTTTCATCAGGTAAATATTGTTCTTTGTTAATCGTTTGTTCTTCAGTTAGCATAATGTTGTTTAAGGGCCAAAATGGCCTCTTTCAACTGTTTTTTACACTTAATACATATTTCTACCCCCAAGTCTGGAATACGCAGTAAAACGCCCCTTTCTTTGTCTACAACCTGGACATTCGCATAGGGGTACTCTTTCCCACAAATATCACACTTGTAGATAATACTTCTCATATCTATTGTACCTGGGGTTTTTCAAACTTCCCTTGTATCATCATCCTGTTTAAACTCTGCTGAACAGTATTTACCACATCAAGCACTTTCCCAAACGTATCCATTCCTTCTGTAAACAACAAATCCATTACCTTAGCAGACACTTCTATCATCCGCTTTTTGTAATCCTCCATGTTTTTTTCCTCACGAGACTTAGATAACTGGGCTAAATTGGGTAATCCACTCATATTTTTTAAATAAAACTTCTATTTTAACCTCACTTGATGAAACCACTGGCCCCTGAGCCGACACTACTACGGGTATATACTGCACTACTTCCCACCCCTGTTCCCCCATCCTGTGCAAGAGAGGCAAAAAATCTTCTTTTCTCACTAGCGATACTTGATAATCTATTTTTGTCATAAACCATTGGCTGGGGTAATTGCTCTATCCGTCCGTCGTAATTCTTAGCCTTTTTACGTGCTTCCAAACGCTTCTTGTTAAAACTATCATGGGAGTGGAACCTACCGCACATATGACACCTTATCCCATTCTCGTGATATAGCATCCGGTTATTTCCACACCTACACACCACAGTGAAATACTTCAAACCATCTTTCTCATACCACCTAATCTCCAAACTATTCTCTTTTACGATATTCTCCGGCCCATATTTTAGGAGTTCCAGATCAGACTTTACTTTCTCTTCGCTCTTTTCAAACCCTGCTTGTATAAACTTCTCCCAATTTATCATATATCATAATCTATCTTTTATTTTAGCCATTTTTGACTTCTTATAAGCCCAAAACTCATCTTCTACACTAGTTGGTTGGCTACTTTCACCCCCAAAAGGTCTACTCCCCAACTGGCTAATATAGGCTAAACTATCGTGCAAATCATCATTCTTAGCCGAAGGAAAATCATATATCTCACCACGCAATATCATCTGATCATCCTGGCTATCTTTTAAAAACCAAATCTTTTTACACTCAAATCGTCCTATTAAAGCCCCTCTAATTCTGTCTTCCTTCCTTTGTCCGCCATGTTCCAACTCCACCACGACAGGGAACTCGTTTGTCTCTGCCCGTTTTAGCTTTAAAAGGGGCTCTAGTTGGTCTGTCAAAGCTCTTTTCTCTACACCTACCTTTAAGGGCTCCCACACTGTCCACAGATCAAATATTAGGTCTACGAGGCCAGTTATATTTACTCTGTACCTCTTGGCAAACCTTATAAACCAATTATTCTCACTATCCCAATCTACCACGACAACCCCAGTGTAATCAGCACCTTCTTTCTTACTGTCGGCCACATCTATCGCAATATACCTATTCAACGTCTTAAATTTTATTTCTTCCTCGGTGTAAAAGTTTTGTAACCACTCCCATTTAAAAGGACGAAAACTATCATCAACACACTCATTCAAATACTCCTGATAAAACTTACTTGACCCCTTGCCTTCTAATTCCATCTGCGACTTCTTCTCCATCAATCTGTTGAAAGTCCATCTTGATGGCCAAAGGAGGGTTTTTTCTGGGTCTTCTTTATCAAAAGCTCGGTAAATCTTACCATTAAACTGACTAATCAAACCTTTTAATAAACTATCATTATGTAAAATCGTTCCCGTCACCTTCACCGAACCGCCTACATCTAGGGCCGGAAGTATCCCCTGAACAAAATTCTCTCTATATTTACGTCTCTGTTCTTCGCTGTTAATGTGGGAATCCTCCTCAACATCATCTACAATTATCAAATCCGGTCGCCATTCTTTACTTTTCAAACCTCGGATAGGAGTATTAAAACCTTTTGCTCTCAATCGTACCCCATTTATAAACACATCTCCCTGTGCGTCTTTATTCTTTTCATTCAACTCTCCTTCTTCTCCTCTCTTAACTAAATCACCATACACCTGACGAATCATCGGGTTTTCTCTAAACTCATCCGCTATGGCAAATAGCACTTCTGAAGCCTCTCTAAAACTCTTTTCAACCAAAACTATAAACCGCTTTGACCCATTTGCAATTAGAAACGATATAGCCACCTGGGCAACTGTCGTCTTTCCAAAACCACGAGGACAGGCGGTAAACTCGTTCTCTTCACTCAATATCCTTCTTACCAAATCTCTATGAAACTCTGGCGACTTATCTCTAAGGTAATGGGGGAGAAAGAACAGCCCCCACAAAAGCACCTTGTCTATTCTATCTTCTTCATTATTGTAAAGAGCAAACCAACTTCTTAACAATTTCCAGTCCTTCTCCCTCACAATTAGCTCTAACTCTTCTACTAAGGACTGATTGATTATCATAGTTTCTCTTTTAACTCTTCCAGTTTTTTTAAAACCTCGTCTTGATTCATCAACTCTCTACCTTCAGGACCTGTTATTTCCTGTCTCTGACTGTAATGCTCCTTATTGAGCCTTTCCGAGATAAACTTAGCTACATCTACCTTACATCTTACTAGGCCCGAATCTGTCTTTACTACTTGGACATCTTCGCTTATTGCCTTTTCAATCTGAACTGGCATTTCAAGGGTTTCTTTCAGAACTTCCTCGGCTTTATTCTTCAAATTATGCCTTCGGAGTCTCTCCGTAAACCAGAGGGTTTTTGTAATCTGCCTACCTGTCTCATCTGTATAACCAGCCGCTATTGCGCTTCTTAGGGCGTTTCCAAAGGTTTTACTTCTTGGGTTTACATACAAATCCCACATCAGTTTCTCTCTTGGGTCTGCACCAGTCCATTGATTTACTTTGTTGGGGTTTGTCTTGGGCATAATCTTATAAGTCCCCCCTCTTACCCTGGAGTTGAGCTTAGAATAAGAGGGGATAAGATATATCATCCGAGTAATATTCCTATCCCACATCTTACCCTAGGAAGACGGAGATTCAGACTTTTCAAAGACTAGGGGGAATTCACCGCCCTATATACTCACCACTTATGATGGGCATACCAGGGGGGCGATTAAATCTTTGTTTATTGGAATTCTAATTTATTTGGCCGTAGAAAATACCAGGAAAGAACGGCCTCTGCACAAATTGTACTAAACTTCTACTTCTTGCGTTTTTTCTTTTTACTCACTCCTGCCGCGTTCAAGGCGATCGCAATTATCTGTTTTCTGCTTCTAGGTTTTCCTTTAGCTCCTCTAGCTTTACCTTTCTTTTTATTATCCTTAGTCAGCTCGGAAATGTTATATCCGACATTCTTTTTACCTTTTTTGAGTGGCATATTATTTTAATTCAATGTCCTCATCCACATCCTTCTTCTCTCGGCGGCTTTTCTCAACTGCTTTTTCTAAAAACAATTGTGCTATACCCATTTTTAATCCAATATAACGACTTATCTTGGACTCATCCATCCCTTCCAGTTCTTTATCCAATTTGTCAAAATTAACTTTTATTTTACAGGTAATCATATTTAATCGTGTTCGCAAGTCCCGTCTGCCCTACGGATAAAGCGATATTTATACTCTTGTTTACACACTGGACAGATATTCTCGTCTTTTTTGGGGCCAAACACTCTTTCCCAATCCTGATCCGATATTCCCCTCAAATTATTTTTTCTCAATGAAATGCCACTTACATCTACCACTCCGGCCTCTATATACTTTTGCGTTGTCATCCTATCTGCTGACATAAATCTCCAAAACTCTTAATATCAACCACTTGAAAACCCTATAAACTGCGTAAAAATATATTAAAACCACTGCTAATGCCACTCGGCTCATCCACTTTTCAACCTTTTCGCTATGATCTCGGCACTCCTTACAAAGCGTTATATACTCCTTGTCTCCGTCTTTTGTCCCGTATGTTCCGATAGTGGCCGAATTTTTTCGGCAAGACGGGCAAAGAATGGCTGCCGTATCTCCAATTTTGGATTTTGGTTCTTGATTTTCCATTCCTCAATCCAGTTAATTGTTTCCTTATCCAAATGTTCCTTAAATATCATATCTGTTCTGGGCAGGTAATAAAATGTAGTTGCCTGCCCTCAGCCTTTATTCCTCGTCCCATACCCCTAGGGGGAGGACTGGAATATAAAGACCCTTATTTACTACCCAGAATAGACAGCTCTGCCTCTTGTATTTTTTTAATTAGACCATCAGCCTGTTCCAGTAGCTCGTGATACCGCCTTATTGGTTCAAACCACCTGTCCAATATGTCCCTTTGGCTCAAAAAAGCCTCAAAATCCATTCTCCTAGCTGGCCATTTATATGACCACAGATATTGCCTTTCCGTTCCAATACTTACCGTCAGCTCGTTCAGGCGGAAACGACTTTCCCTTAAAATGTAGGTTGCTGTTGATGGGTGCATATTTTCTTGTCAGTAGTCGGAAACGGACTCATACGGGGGTAGTAAATCCGTCATGCTTATCCGACCACAGACAAAAAAATAGACACCTAAAATCAGCGTCTACAAGGTTTTCGTTTAGTTTTTATTTCTTCCCCCATATGACAAGCATGGTGGCGGAGATTAACTCTCGCTTAATTACATTATACAGTGTCTTTTTATATACTACTAATCATTGTGCGACACCTTTATTATCGCTAAAATAACACTAAATATAAGAAAAAGAGACTTTTTGTCATATAGTTATCCCCAGTGTGTCTCTTGACAGTATACGAACAACGAACTATAATACTTGTATCAGGTGAGCGATATGTACACAGAAACTCACCAGCCACACTAACTTGGGAGGGATGGTTAGCCGGTTGTCGCCAGCCTTCTGTCCCTCCCCAACCAGTGTATTATGCAGACATTCCTACCTTACGAGGATTTTAACAAATGTGCCAAAGTACTGGATAATAAACGGCTAGGCAATCAGGCATACCGAGAGTGTCTTACGCTTATTCGGGGCAAGTGGCCTAACCACCCAGCCAGCAAAATGTGGCGTGGACACGAATACTGGCTTGCCAAATACGCCCTGGCTCTACTAGACGAGCTAACCAAGCGAGGCAGACACTACCCCCATCACATCGCTACTTTCAAAAAATATCTAGCTAAGAAACAACCCCAACCAGCCTGGCTCGGTGGGCCGATACACGCCAGCCATAGAAGCAACCTGCTACGCAAAGACCCCGAACACTACGGACAATTCGGCTGGACAGAACCCAATAATTTACCTTACTTTTGGCCGATATGAAACGACAATACGGAAATATTACCAAGGCTTACATATTCTGGTATTACGGAAACAAACACCGATATACTCTTTACACGATTATTGTCGTGCTTTGGATAGTTATTTTAGGGGCTTGGTCGCAAATCCGAGAGGCTGAAATTAAATATCACCTGGTGGCCTATCAACACGCTTGCCAAGTGGATGCAATCTGGCTGGAAAGAATGCTGAATGAGGAAAAAAAAAATTCCCAATAGCTAAAACAGTAAGACGGGAAACAGCGATATTGTCCTTTTACACCGCTAGCGTAAATGAGACAGATGATACTCCGTGCATTACTGCAGACGGGACAAATATATGCAATTCTAGCGAAAAAATAGTCGCCGCTAATTGGTTGCCATTTGATACCATCGTGGAGATAGACGGGGTAGAATACAGGGTGGCGGATCGGATGAACAGAAAATACGGATATCCGTTTATGGATGCCAAAGTGGACTCCAAAACAGAGGCGTTTAGGTTGGGAAGACAGAGACAAACCATAGTTATCCACAGCGAACTTGACAATCATTTGTCTGTAAAGTAAAATTCAAAATATGAAAATTTATGTGAAATCTTGGTCAAGAAAACACTTAGTAGTGTTGTGTAGACCTTACCGTCTAGCGTTTTTGACCAAGAACGTCACAACACAGCATTACTAAGTGTTTTTTTGTAAAAGTCGTAATCCTTCCCCACTATGGGAGCTACCCCGACTTTAAAAGGGAAAGCAATTAGTACCCCTGGGCTGTCATCGGCTCTAAATAGATGACCTTAAACACATAACCTTTAACCACTTTGACCTGGACAAGATTCTAGGGGTGGGGAGTCCTTCTCAAGGTAGATGTGGTAAGTTGTAGGGGGTAGGGGTTATGTCATACAATTGTCATACATAAAATATGAGTAAAAAGAAAAAAGAAAAAGGTATTATACAACACTATAATCTAAGAAAAAACTGTCAATATTGCCATAAAAATAATATAAAGCTTGTAACACAAACAGAGTTCTACGGGCGTGAGTATAATGGGGCAAAATTATATGTATGCCAAAATTGTGGTGCAAGAGCAGGATGTCATAAAGGAACAGATATTCCACTTGGTTGTTTAGCTGATGACGAATTAAGAAAATTAAGGAAAGAAATACACGATATTATTGATACAAAATGGAAAACAAAAGATGAAAGAAAAAAAGTTTATTCTGATTTAGCAGATAAATATGGTAGTCCGTTTCACGTTGGTTTTTTAAAAAATGAAGATGCACGCTATATTCTATATGACCTAAGAGATAACAATTCTATATGAAAAAGCAAAAATTAGAACATTAGAAGGAGAAATGGAGGTAAATGGTGGGGATTGGATTATAACTGGTGTGCGAGGGGAACATTACCCTTGTAAACCAGATATATTCAAAGAAACTTATGATGTGCTAGTCGGTTGTCCTTAATTTAATAAAATATGGCGATAAGAATAAGAAACATAAAAGATAGGGTGGTTGCTCTATGTGCTGCCTTGAGTCATCCAAAAGAAGGAGATATTTATTTAGATGATTCAGATCACCACGCTCTTACTACTAAATTTGGAATTGACTTTGCAAGTGAAGGAATTTTAAAAGATGCCTGTGCTGATGAAGAGTTAATACCGATTATTGAAGAGGAACAGGGTGGCAGACTTTGATAATATGAGATATTTTTCAACATTTAGCGGAGTTGGTGGTTTTGAGTTGGGACTTCCTAAAAGTTGGGAATGCATTGGTTTTAGTGAAATAGACAAATACGCTTCAATGGTTCTTAAATATCATTTTCAAAATATAAAAAATTATGGAGACATTACCAAAATTAACACAGACGAATTACCCGACTTTGATTTGCTTACAGGAGGGAGTCCCTGCCAGGATTTATCAATCGCTGGTAAAAGAAGAGGTCTTAAAGGACAACGGTCAGGTCTCTTTATGGAATATATCAGAATACTCCGTGCCAAGAAACCAAGATATTTTATCTGGGAAAATGTTAAAGGGGCTTTGTCATCTAACTATGGATTTGATTTCGCAGTCGTTCTTAATGAAATGGCCGAAAGCGGGTATTCTCTCTGGTGGCAAATTCTTAACGCAAAGGACTTTGGAGTTCCTCAAAACCGAGAGCGTATCTTTGTTGTCGGTTTTAGAGACGAATGTCCCAAAGAAATACTTTTTGAGCGACAAGGTATTAAAAAATTTAATGGCATACAACAAGAGACAGACGGAAAACAACAGAGGATTTTCAGCGACTCCGAGGACTCCGAATGGGATTTCCCCTGCGTTGAAGATAGGGGGAGGGGGAAAAGACGACCTAGTGGAAGTTTAGAAGAATTAACTCAAAACGAGAGTCAAGCATACAGAGTTTATGACCCAAATGGTATCGCTACAACACTAGCGGGACAAGCGGGTGGTTTAGGAGCAAAAACAGGATTGTATGCTTTTTCTACAAATACAAAACAAGGTTATGATTTAGCGGAAAGTGGTGATGGTATAAACTTAGCATTTCCACAATCAAAAACAAGAAGAGGGAGAGTAATTAAAAAAAATAGCCCAACTTTACAAAATAATAATTCTATCGGAACTATCCAAAATAAAAGAGTTAGAAGATTAACTCCAATAGAATGTGAACGCCTAATGTCTTGGTCTGATAATTGGACAAAATATGGAATAGACGAAAAAGGAAATAAAGTTGAAATAAGTGATAACCAAAGATATAAAATGTGCGGCAATGGTGTTGTCAGTAAAGTAATTGAGGAATTGGTTAAAAAACTATTACTATGAAAAAGCAAAAAAAAGAACCATACAAATCAAGAAGTATAAGAATTGAAGATGAAATATGGGAAGAACTTTTAGCTTTGAAACCTCGTGATAAAAGTTGGAGTTTATTTATTAGAGAACTACTAACAGCCATCAATTACTTCAAAAATCTTTAATATGGATATTAAACAATTCGCAATCATAGAAGAAAGATTAAAACACATAGAACTCTTACTTTTAAATATCCAACCAAAAAAACGACCAAGACAAACCAAACTTAAAGATGAAAGACCGTTTGAACAACAAGTGCAAGATCATTCAAAATATTTTGCTCCATCAATGCTTACAGACTTTATTTTATATTGGAGTGAAAAAGACCGTTGGAAAAAAGAAAAAGTTTTTGACATCCCATTACGCCTCAAAAGGTGGCAACGCCAGCAAGAAAAATGGGACTGGGAAAAAAGCCAAAAACAAGAACTTAAAAAAATAGAAGAAAAACCAGTAGAAAAAATAGAACGACAAAACACTGGTTTTACTAAATTATTTTCTTAATATGCACAAAGCACTTAAACAAAGGATACTTGATTATCTTTTTGAATGGCGATGCTTGCAACCAGAGAAATGGATTAATGGCGGTGAGATTGAAAAGCTAGCCCAAGAGGTTGGATACAAGGCATCCAACGCCTCCCGAAGATGCAGGGAACTTTACGAAGAGGGCAAGATAAACAGAAGGCTTAAAAACGGCACAGTTGAATATCAGTTTGCCTTATAACTCACTTTATGAATATTAAATATCTTCTTCACCACCCGACTTTTCTTTTTTACAAGTTTATATTAAAAAAATATAAACATAATTCAAAACTTTCTTTAGAAACTCTTAATGAACTACGACTATTTTGTAAACATCTGCAAGGAAATGTTGTAGAAATGGGATGTTATAAAGGCGGAAGCGGACTACTATTAGCCGATTATTCCAAACAACCAACTTTTCTTTTTGACTCTTTCCAGGGATTACCAGAGCTAACAAAAGAAGATACCTGGGAGAAAAAAATAAAAACTTCAAAAGAAAAATACAAAGCTGATTTACAAGAAGTCAAAAAAATCACTCAACACAACGCTAATATTTCCATAATCCCTGGATGGTTTGAAGATACATTGCCAAAAAATATCATAAAAGATATTGCCCTTTTACATCTTGACGCTGACTTGTATCAACCAACACTGTATTGTCTTAGACAACTTTATGACCACATAAAACCAGGGGGGTATATTCTTGTGGACGACTATCACCTGGAGGGGTGTCGTTCAGCTCTTTACGACTTTTTTAGAGAAAAAGAAATCAATCCTTTCCTCCAAACATACCACAAAGGAAAAGTATACTGGCGTAAACCTTAATCACAGAAGCCCCTGTAAGCCCCAAAATGCCCGTTTTAAGAGGTTTTGGTGAGTGGGGTGGCATAATATGACTTTTTAATAAATATGGCACTAGAAATAACAAATTTGGGGAAACAAGGAAAATCACCAGCATTTGGAAGCGTGGTAATGAAAATACAAAACAAATGGGAAATAGAATTTATAAAAAAAAATAATCAACAAACTCTTCTATGAATTACGGCGTCCTTTTCTCACCGAGACAAAAATCGTTTAGACCGAATAAAGATTTTTTAATAAGTGCAGGTTATAGACTGATACCAGACCATACTTTTTCAAGACTGAAAACAACCTCTCAATACATAAGCAATGCTGATAATTTTAAAAGCAATTTTCCAAGATTTCACATAATTCAACAAGGAAAAAACTGGTATATCCATATTGACCATTCTCCTTTTGAAGAACAACACCAAACAAACTTAAAATACAATAAAGAAATAAAAGACGAACTGGCAAGGCTTAAACTTCTAAAACAATACTTATCCACACCATCTCTTGACATACGAACGGCGAACGGGTATAATCCCTAATGTCAAGACAGGAGGCACGGAAGTTTAGACAAGTAGGCTGACGAGCCGAACGCTCACTCACCGGCCTCCTATCAAGACTTAATTAAAAAAATATGTCTGACACAATTTTAGCCTTTTGCGACTTGTGCGGAGAACAATTTGACCTCTTGCCAGGCGAACAAAGAGTATGCGGAAAGTGCCAAGAAGAATACGGCACTGACCACTATGAGGAAACAATAAAAGCGAGGGAAGAAGCTAATCAATCATTATTTAACTAATATGTCGTTATCAAGAGAAAATCCAGAAGCCCTTGAAACGGCGATTGCCGTGGCTGAACACGGACATTGTCCTCTATGTGATGATACAGGTGTTCTTTCTGACCGCTATTGCTCTTGCGAATTAGGACAAGAAAAAAGCCAGGATGATTATTTCCGATATGCCCAAGTATAGTTTTACAATTAACATACAGCTAGACAAATTTCTAGGAGATAATTTTCGCTTTCAAAGTCGCTCCTTTTCGGTGGGGGAATGTGAGACGAAAACCCAAGCCGAGAATGAATGCAAAGAATGGATGGCCGAATATGTAGTCAATCTGGTCGGTAAACGCAAAGCCCAAAAAGACAAAACCCTGAGTGAAGAAATGCTATTGGAGTTTGGCGAAGTAATTAAAAAAAACCAGGAGGCCTCCAAGAAGTTTTGGGAGAGTGTTAAGACGACCGAAGATAAACGCCAAGATGCGGCTATCCAAAAAGTAACTGATCGAGCTAATAAATTATTAAAAGCTAAAAAAACTAAGTATGTTAAAGCCAATTAAAATCCTTTCAATCTCCACCAAAGAGGTCAAAACCTTTTCCAAGAATGGCAAAACCTGGACAGCTACGCCTATTGGAATAAAAACCCTGGATAAGGACGGACAAGAAGTCTGGATTAACGGCCTGGCTACTATTGTTCCTAATTGGCAAATCGGAGACGAAGCGATGTTGGAAGTCTGGAAAGATGAGAAATATGGTCTGCAATTCCGCCTGCCAAGAATTGAGGATAGACTAGCCATTTTAGAGAAAGATGTATCAGATATCAAAAAGAGCCTAAAAGCCCCTCAAATCGCAGTTTCTAGCCCCCCAGAGGCCTCGGATGAGGTGGATGTAAATAATTTACCCTTCTAGTATGTTCCAGGTTGCGTCTATCATAAACAGCATAAGAACACTCGCTGATGGGACAGCCCGTTTGACTGTTGATTGCCAGGAAATGAACCCTGAACAATTAACCCAACTGTTTGCTTTGAATAAAAAGCTAGGATTTTTCTTGTTTAAAGAAAATCCAATTACGGAAGATGAGACTCCAAATGAGGTCGCCCCTGAATATAGAGGTGATAAAACCCCTGGGCAGAGACTTCGTGCTATCCTGTATCAGTTTTGGAAATTAAACACCAATCAATCCAAACCATTCAATGATTTCTATATCGCCTGGATGGACAAGAAAGTTAATGAAATTAAGGAGCAATTACCAGAGTATGACCGCACTTAATCCAAATACTCCTGCCGAGCTGGTAGAAGTAATAACCGACAATATGTCCAAGATGGGGCAGCTGTCTGCTAAATCCCGTCTAAAAGGAAAAACTAAAAAGCAAATCTCCGAGATTATGCGTGCTTTATGCATGAGACGTTGGGAAAAAGAGTTTAACAAAAAGAAATATGGCTGGAAGTGGAACAAAGAATACGACCGTAAACAAGCGAGACAGGCTATTCCAAAAGACAATACTGGCAAATAATCCCATATCTCTACTAGGCGGAAAGACGGAAGTAGTCCACCACTTCATCTCCAAAGGTGCTGGTGGAGATAAACTGCGGTGGTATGAACCAAATGGAATACCTCTTACCAACGCTCAACATCAAGCTATACACGGCAAATATCGCAAGGAATACGAGGATAGGATAATAGCCATAAAGGGGCAAGCGTGGTTAAACGATTTATATAGACAATTAAACCAAAATCTATGTCAGAAGTAATTAAATACGCCCAAGGAATGAACGCCAGCCAAGAAGTTTTAACCTGGATTAGTAAACAAATGCCAGAAAATTGTGACCGAAGTGAGGCCGAACATATTATAGATTACTTGGTGAAGTCCGAAATAAAACTTGAACGAGCCACTTGGCAACAAATGAAGACCAACGCTGAGAAGTGGACAAAGGCCCAAATTAAAAAAGGCGAGACCATTAAGGAAAAACCCGAAGATACCGAAATGGTATTAGATTTCAAAGACGGCTTCAAAATTATAAAACTAATTGGACAAAACGCCTATAAACGAGAGGGGTTTTTGATGTCCCATTGTGTTGCCAGTTATTACGGCAAAAATGATGAAATATATAGTTTGAGGGATCAGAACAATATGCCTCACGCTACAATAAGCAAATCAAGCCAACAGATAAAAGGGAAGGGCAATGGAAGCATCCATCCCCAGTATATTGGTTATGTTGTACAATTTTTAGAATATCTTAAAATATCAGTCAGGGATAGTGAAATGTTAAATCTTGGGTATATCAATGTTGAGAAATTCAAGAAAGAATTAAATAAAAAAACTATTGATAATCTTTTTCAAGACAAATATCACTACACGGATAAAAAAATGTTTGATAAAGATAATAAAGAATTTGTCTGTCTTGATTTATTAGATTTAATCCCCTTGATTAGTGCAACACAGGTTGGTTTAAAGATTAACTTTGAACTACAGACTTTTATAAAATGCTCTATAGATTTTTTATGGAAAAAAATTAAAAAAGTATCATCTAGCTCTAGTTCCAAGTTAGCCTCGTCTGGCTCTAGTTCCAAGTTAGCCTCGTCTGGCTCTAGTTCCAAGTTAGCCTCGTCTGGCGAATATGCTCAGTTAGCCTCGTCTGGCGAATATGCTCAGTTAGCCTCGTCTGGCGAATATGCTCAGTTAGCCTCGTCTGGCTATTATGCCAAGTTAGCCTCGTCTGGCTTTAGTTCCAAGTTAGCCTCGTCTGGCTCTAGTTCCAAGTTAGCCTCGTCTGGCTATTATGCCAAGTTAGCCTCGTCTGGCGAATATGCTCAGTTAGCCTCGTCTGGCGA
>Ga0208957_1000699_pt1 | contig 22397 bp, 40 predicted proteins | sample RifOxyA1_FD_184029 | JGI IMG/M metagenome (GOLD analysis project Ga0208957, IMG submission 184029) | Groundwater microbial communities from Rifle, Colorado - Rifle Oxygen_injection A1 (SPAdes) | ecosystem: Environmental > Aquatic > Deep subsurface > Groundwater | place: Rifle, Colorado, United... | reverse complement strand
GGAAACATTTATAGAAGATATCCGGATGGATACACTAGAAACGTCTATGCGGATGCAGATGGAGCAATTAAAGGAGCAGTTGAAAAACCCTCAGATGATGGCATAACTTATCTTCAATGGGCAACTGCTACTTCGGTAAAGCGTAAGCCTTTGCCCGGAGTTGGAACTTGGACTGATGTTGAAGAAATATCAGATCAATTAACGGGAGCAGATTGGCACACAATGAAGCAGATAGGCGGAGCAAATTATATTGCCAATGGTTCGAAACTTGCTTTGGTTGGATACGATAATTCTTTTACCAATGAAGCTCTTGATTTAATCCCCGGCAATATAGCCAAGACATTGCTTGAAAGAAACGGAAGGGCGGTTATTGGAAGCCATAAAGCAGGATATCCGAATAAAGGCGTAAACGCAATGATAGATACCGAAGTTCCATTGTCTCAAATTGGAGATGATGGAGAATTGTTCTTTGCTAATTTCACAGATTCAATGCCTGTCAAAAGATTCCCGGGTGGGGGCAGGGTGAATCCGGGCGGAGTTGCCAATGAAGTAGACCAGATTGAGATATTTGATTGGATTTTTGGCGCGGACAGCTGGTTGGATAAACAATCAATGGGAAATATGTCTATCTGGGGAGTATTTGGTGCAGATTCCGGTAAGAATGGATTGTATTATTACGGCAGAGAAAATAAGGAACAGCCTTTTACAATGAATCTTGAATACGCGATGGATGTTGACGAAATTGGCGCTGTAGTTAACGTAGAGGGCATAACTATTGCGAGCTATAGAGATGGTACGGATTTTGGAGTACGGGCTGTAGATCCCGATGTGAAAGCAACAGGAACATGGGAAGGATTGGAGTTCCGCGCTCCGATTAAAAAAGCAGAACAGATTACTAAATTTTCCCATGCTGAAGTATTTTTTGATCTTCTGCCGGTCGGATGCAGTATTTACTTTTACTACCAGAAAAACAAATCAGGAAATTGGATACAGGCGTATACAGTAGATGGACAACAGGCTTTTACCGCGACTAATGGAAAGAAAGCTACGTTTCGGATAGGGGAAGAGATGGATATATACGAACCGCGGATAATTATGATTCCAAGCGGAAATACCACACCGGAAATATTTAGAATTAGAACATATTTTAATTAAATGGATGATAAATTGTATACGCCAGAAGTTATCCAAGAAAACCCCTTCCCCGGAGAGATAGTACAGCCTATTCTCTCATCTCCTCAAGCAGTCGGAGTAGGAAACTTTACGCCAACTCAAACTAAGGAAAAGACTTTTCCCAAAAAAAGAACAGCAATTGAGTTATTGAGTACGGCTTTGAATACAAAAACACGCAAGATATTACAAGAGTTTAAATTAGAGCAGTCTGGGGGTATTCAAATAGGCAATTTTCAAGAAGGTATATCAGGAGATATGAGGCTTACCCCTAATGGGCAGACTGCAAGAAATATTGCCGGATTAACTACTTTTGCGATCGATGGAGATACGGGAGATGTATTTTTGTTGGGAACGATTAGAGCAGGATCAATTATATCTGAAAGCACAATTGAAGGAGGAAGTATAAATATAAATGATGTTTTTATTGTTGATGAAGACGGAAATTTAACCGCTACTTCTGCAACTTTCGGACAATATTTATCAAAAGCAGGAACTAATCAGGTTCTTGCTGGATCAGTTCTTGTTGGTAATGGTGCTGGAGGATCATCTGTTCTTATTGACGGAGCGAACAATAGAATCTTAATTAACGATGGGACAAATAATAGAATCGTTATTGGAAATGTATAAACTGAAATATGGGACAAACTATTCGAGCATCGCTTCCGGGCTATAATGTTTTAACTGAAGCTAATATTTATAGATATTCTTTATATGCCGATTCTGATAATGTTTTAATTAAGGAATTTGCTCGTGGAGCTGGAACATTAGCTTTAAATAGTACAGTTTCAATTAATCACAATTTGGGGTATATTCCTTTTTACTTAGTCTTTGGACAAGTTGATACTGGTAAATATAGATCAACCAATTGGTTTTCTTTATTTAGCGGAGTATGGAGAGTACGTGCAAATACGACAGATTTAATTATAACAAATAAGTTTAGTGCTTCCTTTACGGGATATAAATATTATATTTTTTATGATCAAATTGTATGACACAAATATTAGCAGTTTCTAAAAGCGGACAAGATGTTTTAACGGCAACTGATCCCAATAATTTTATTTTCCATTCCTCTTACAATACTTTTAAAATATTGGCTGAAGGAACATTAACTGCTCAAACTGTTAACGCAGATCCAAAGACATTTACAGTTGCTCATGGTCAAGGAGAATTAGTTGCCGTATATGCTTTTGCAAAATATCCGGATGGATATGTTGCTATGCCGCGAGAAATCCCACGAAGCGGAGAACGAGCAAGATATTTTGAATTAGATATTGATGCTACAAATATTTCTTTTGTTTTCTACCAAGGGGCATCAGGTAATTATAATGTTGATATTAAATATTATGTTTTTGAAACACCAATTTAAATATGGGACAAAAAATAAGAATATCAAAATCGGGATTTAATGTTTTGACAGAAACAGATACAGATAATATTGTTTACGATTCAGACTATGATACTTTAAAATATTATACTTCTGGGTCTGTTAATGTAACTCCCGTAGGCGCAGATAAAGAGGAAACTGTTGCTCACAATTTGGGGTATATTCCTTTTTTTATCGCTTATGTTAATAATTTTTCTCCAAGCCACAATATGTGTCCGGGTGAATTTGATGATACACCCGGATATGTAAGTGCGGATGCATACGCTGATTCTTCTAATCTTTACTTTAAGATTCATACAGATTATAATACAGCTACATTTAACTTTAGATACTTCATTTTTAGAAATAGTTTAGGATTATGATAATCTTTTATAATAAAAAAACAGGTGATATAGTGGGAACAATTGATGGTAGAATACATGCAGAAGATCATCTTAAAATGTGGGTTGGGACAAAAGAAGAAAATGACAGGATTATTGTTAATTGGATACCTTTTCAATGGTATGATATTAAGGGTAGGAAAGTTGGAAAAAATGATAAAAACAAAAAAGGTCAGCGATTGGCATTCACGGCAGATTATACACCTGATCACTCACAAAAAGAACTTTTTGTAGAAATCGAAAATAATCCACGAAAATTACAGGAATATAAGGTTAATCTTCAAACAAAACTATTTGTTAAAAAATAACCTCTCTTGCCAATAAATAAAACCATACTCTAATCTGTAGATATGGATACATTTGCAAATATCTTAGAAGCAGTACAGGATGACTTAAATATCGGTGAGGAAAGCACGCTTTATTCCCCAACTCTTATTAAACGCGTTATAAATAGAGCATATAGAAAGGTAAGCGGACTTTTCTCTTGGCCGGAACTTCAAGACGCTAAAAAGACTTCAACGCAAGTAGATCAGGAATATTATGATTATCCTACTAATTGGAGATCAAACTCTATTTGGAAATTGACTATTTTGGATTCTGACGGAAATGATGATAGATATGGAGAAGACCCAGATGGAAGTCCATTATCTTTTGACGATTATTTAAACTGGAAAGAAGACAATTCTGATTCAACGGATAAGAAATGGGCTAATCAATGGCGAAGGTTTTTTATCTGGCCTGTTCCTACAACTGCCGGAACTAACAATATCCACGTGTGGGGAATAAAAGTTCCTTCTTCTTTAAGCGCTGACGCTGATACGACAATCTTTTCCTATTCTACGCCTGAAGTTAATGAGGCAATAGAGTTAGAGGCGGTTGCAATACTTAAATCAAAAGCGGATGATGAAAAAGCAGGAGAATTTAGAAGTATGGAAGCTAAACAGATACTTATAGGCGCTTGGGCTAAAATTAAAGCGGAAAACGCAAAATATGAAAAGTTAGAACCGTTTTTTAATGTTCCAGACTTCTTTGGCAATAGTAATTCAAAAGATTTACGTGGTCGTTTCGATATCTGATATGAAGAAAATAGATATTAGTACTAAAACATTTCCAAATAAATTCGCGATTGTAAACGATGAGAATTTTGAGTATCTCAACCAATGGAAATGGCATATTGATAATGGTTATGCTTGCAGAAAAGAATATTTAAAAGGTGAAGACGGAAAATTTGATAGTTCAAAATATAGATATATTTATATGCACAACTTAATAATTGATTGTCCAAAAGATAAAATAATTGATCATAAAAATTTTAACGGACTAGATAATAGGAAAAGTAATTTACGAATTGCAACCTGGCAACAAAACATGCAGAACAGGCGAACAAAAAAAGGCAGTTCTGGATTTAAAGGAGTCTTTTTCTCTTCGGATGGAAAAAGACGTAAAAGATGGAGTGCTTCGTTGGTTATAAAACATAAAAATATCAACTTAGGCAGATTTTTAACTAAAGAAGAAGCCGCCCTCGCCTACAATGAAGCCGCTAAGCAATACTTTGGTGAATTTGCATATCTTAATCAAATAGGAGGTATAAATTAATGGGACAAGTTGTAAGCGGTAACACAATAAAACTTAATTCAGGTAAAACCGTTCAGGCGCAGCAAGGCGGTTGGTATGATGGGCAGCAGTTTTGGGGCGGAACATTAAGTCAGCCGGGACAAATAAATACCCTAAGCAATCAGCCGGGAGCAGGTCAATTGGTTTCTAATGAAGTGATCGCGCAGACTAATCCCGCAAACGTAGCATATATTCAAGCAGAGCGCCAAAAAGCAGGTCTTGCGCCGTCTCCCGCGGCAAGTGTTCCTGCTGCTCCGGCAATCCAGCCTATCGCGCAAGCTGCCCCTCAAGCACAACCTACACCACAACCTACACTACAACCTACACCAATAGCCCCAAGTGTCCCAGGAGGGGCTACGACAGGGGTAACCGGCATTGGTCAGCCGACAATAGAATTACCAAGACTTTACGAAGGATTATATGCAGGTTCGGGAATTAGAGACATTGAAGCAGATCTTTCAGCTAAAACCTCCGCATACAATACGCAGGTTGCCAAAATTAAAGATAATCCTTATTTATCGGAAGCAACTATGACAGGAAGAATCAAGAAGTTGGAAGAGAAATTTAGCGCTGATACTGCAAACATTAAGAACGATATTGCCATGAAGAAGGCAGATATAGAAACACAGCTTAATCTACAAACAAAACAATTTGATATTAATAGCAATCAGGCAAAATTGGCATGGGATCAATTTAATACCTTGCTTAGCGCCGGATCGTTAAATAATGCAACGGGTGAAGATATAGCGGCTCTTACGAGAGCGACAGGTATATCATCGAGTATGATTCAAAGCGCTATTGGCGTAAGTAAGGAGAAAAACAAACCAAAAGTGAATACACAGGTTATCAGTTTTGACGATGGGACAAATGTGGGATTCGCGGTGGTAAATCAAGATACGGGAGATATTATTAATAAGCAAATAATCGGAAAGAGTAAGCCAAAAGAACCAAAAGCTGAAACCCAAGGAGAAAAAGAAGTTGCGGTAAGAAGTAAGGCAACTCAATTATTGGAAAAATATAAAAATTCCTATGGACATGTAGATTACAGAATCTGGCAGCAAATTTTAGCAGCATATATGCAAGATGGAGGAACAAGAGATGACTTTATTAAAAACTTTGGACAATATACGGATCCCAATAGAGATGATTTTGACACAGCATATGGATTTAGCATTGATAAGAGATAAATAAGATGGGACAATTAGATGTATTACTTCAAAAAGCGAGTATAACTCCTAAAACAACTCTGGGTGGTACAAAAAGTACCGGTCTTGATAGTCTTTTGTCAACCGGAATAAAAATTAATCCACCTTCTGCAAAGCCTGCGCCTAAACCTGTTGCTAAACCTACATCAGTTGTAAAAAAAGAAGATAAGAGATTGGATTTTGGAAGAATTAAAACTGCAATTACGTCTTCCGTAAAAACAATTCCCGGAACAGTTAAAGTCGCGGCAGGAATAATCGGTAAAAGCTTAATTGATCAGCAAAGAACGGTTAATGACTTTTTTAAAAAGCTTCCTCCGGTTTTTACTCTGCCTCAAGTTACTTTGCAGGAAAAAATCCTTAAGCCTTTGGTCCCAAAAGCGGAAAAAGGTTTGGCTAACTTAAGAGAACAGGGGACAAAAGAAATTATAAAAGCAAGAGAACCTTTTGCAAAATTACCTCCTGCTAAAAACAACTTACAGAAGTATGCGGAATTGATTGCTTTTAATTTACCTCAAATGGCGGCAAGTATGGCTTTAACGATTGGAACCGCGATTGTTACCAAAAATCGATTGGCTGCGACAGCAGTTGGTTTGTCTACTTCTTATGGTCTGGGCGCATCTGAAGTCTATGAGGAAGCAAGGAATCAGGGAGTAAAAGATGATAAGGCGACCGCTTTGTCAATGATAGGGGGAGCAGTGATTGGTGCATTAGACTTCGTGTCATTGGGAAGACTCATCAGAAAAACCGGAGTAGCGGAAGAGGTTAAAAGAAGTATTATCAAAAAAGTTGCAAATGGGATCGTTAGTATAGGAAAGCAAGCAACTTTTGAAGGCGTTACAGAGCAATTACAAGAAATTGTAGGAAATGCTGTTGCTAAAACTTATAATGAAAAAAGAAATTTGCTTGAGGGAGTTACAGAAGCCGGAATTGTTGGTCTTTTTCTTGGAGGATTGGGAGATATAAGCGTTCAGGGCGTAGTAACTCTTGGGGGAAAAAGCAAAAACCCTGTAAAAGCAGTAGAAGAAGTTAAGAAAAAGATTGTTGAGGCAGTTGAAACAAAAGCAACAGATAGAACCCCAGAGCAAGAACAAATCGTTGAAACTATATTTCAGCCAAACATGACTCAAGATCAAGCCGTAGGGACAATGCTTTCATTAGGTCTTGAAAAAACTAAGGCGGGGAAAGAATTTATTAAAACTACTTTTCAGCCGGAACAGCAAGGACAGGATATACAGATAAAAACACCTAAGCCGATTTCTGAGATAAAAGTTGAAGAACAAAGGGGTAAAAGAGTATTGAATACAAAAGAAGTAGTGGCTATAAAAGAAATTATTGATACCAAGTTAACTCAAATTAGAGAAACTACCGGGAATGCCGGAGAATTACTAAATCAGTACGAGAAATTTTATAATGACATTATTGATAAAGCTAATAATGATAAGGTTGTATTGTCCGCGCTTCGTACAACATTAAGCAAAGAAATGTTCGGACTTGCAGGAGCAACCGGAGAAAACTATAAAGCTAATTATGCACAACTTCAGACAGTAATTTCTCAGGATCAGGAATTGGGGCCGGTTTTGAACAAACTTGAAGATTATATTGCCGAAATAGACAAAAAGCTTCTGACAGCGCAAGAACCGGCACGAATTAAGCCAAATATAGAGATTAAGAAGACTCCTTCTGAAAAACGGGCAACAACTCCATCAAAAGAAGAGCCTGTTGGGACTGGGAAACCAAAAAATAGTAGATTATTTGAAAGAGTAAAAGAAACTCTTGGCGCAGAGTATGAAGCACAGAATAGAAAATACAATGTTTTAGATTTAGAACAGCAAGCTGAGGCAGTAGTTAAATTAATAGAAGAAAATCCGGCAAGAGCAACAAAAATAGCGCGCGGATTGATTGAGCCGCCTCCCGGAATGACACAAAATTCTATAGCCATTGCATTGGCGGATATTGCCAGGGAGTCCGGAGACTTTAAAACTGCCGCAGAACTCTGGACTAAAACATCATTGAGATCAACAAGGCTCGGACAAGAGATTGTATCTCTAAGAGGTGGATTTGGTACAGATGGACCATTGAACGCCGTAAAACAGGTGCTAGATATCAAAATGCAACAGGTTGTAAGACGTTATAATGACATTATTAAAGGATTAAGCATATCTGAGAAAGCGCCAATCGGAGAGAAGATTGATGCTCTATTGACGCATGAAGCTAAGAAGTTAAAGCAGAAAATCAATAGCAAATTGCAAAGCGCCGATGCGATTTTTGCGCAATTAACTTGTAAATGAAATACTGTTATATTTGCCGGTTTGACATTATTGATGACAAATGCGAAGCAAAAGATAGGGAGTGGCATAAAGAAGCCAAAAAAGATATGGATGATAAAATAAATAAAATCAAAGGAGAAAAAGCGGATAGCGCTTTTAATCAGTTACTTTTTTAACCTATGGCATTTTGTATAGTTCCGGAGTTGGCAATAAAATTAAGAGAAGCGGCAAGAAAAGGCGAAATAGTTAAACCTTCTGAAATGCTGGAAATGACTTCTTCGCAAAGACGGGATGTGTTTGCCAAGTATACTAATAAAGAAACAGCCGCTCAAATCAATACCGGCTTTGAGAAAGCTATTAATTCAGTACACAAAGAAGCGCTTTCAAATTGGGTAAAATCTACTTTTAACGCGCAGGCAAAGAAGTCCGGGCAGGCGAAATCCGCTTTAACCAAAATTGCCGAACTGGAAGAAGAAGGATTATTAACTCCGGAAAATACCAACGAGTTTTTGGAAGATTTAGTTGCTGATAAGTTAGGTGTTACGATTACCGCTGAGCAAGCAAAAGTAATTTCGGAAAAATCTCAAAAACTTGAGGAGTTGGCTAAAGAAACTTCAGAGATTGGATTACCAACAGTTGAATATTTCCGCGCCAGATCGGACATGGACAAATATATTCAAAGTCAACAGCCAACAGCTAATTTGCGGGTGGCAACATCAACAATAGGCCGCGCTATGATGCTTGCATCTTTTAAATCCCCTATTGTTAACATTGAATCAAATACTGTTCAGGCAATTTTGACTGCTTTTGAGAGGAGACTGTCAACAAATCAATATAGAGGAATGAATAGCGATTATGCCAGAAAGTTTATAAAAGAAAATTGGAAAATTTATCAGGCTTCCGGATACGATATGTCGCGAGGTTTGGCCTGGGCTACGGACAGAAAGATTTTGGGAGAAGAAATAACTCATTCGCAGGGAAAAGGCCCGATTCGCTTTGTAGGCAGAATTGCAGAAGATACGGTTTTTAAGCAATTAATGGGCGCGCCGGATGTAGCTTTTGCTTCCATACATTTTACTGACAGCGCTAATCTGGCTTCAACTAAAATTGCGTTAGGGGAAAAACTGAATGGGGATGCGGCGAAAAAAAGAGCATTGGAGATATTTAGAGATGCGGTTTTAATTGAGCCTACGACAATTGAGGGGGAATTGGTCCGATCTCAAGCGATTGCCGATGCGCAATATGCCACCTATACAAACAAAAGTAATTATTCTGATGTTGCATTGGCAATCAGAAATGTTTTAAATGTTGCATCCGGAGATGTAAGGCTTGGAGATCAGATTATGCCCTTCGTTAAGACTCCTGCAAACGTAGTTGGCGCAGGTATTGACTATTCCGGCATAGGATTACCACTTCAGATTTATCTATTGCCAAAAGCGATCCTACAAGCGAAACAAGGAGATACACAGGCATTGAAGCGATCAATTCGGACTATTGTCAGGGCAGGTCTCGGAATGACATTTGCTTTTGCTCTATCTTTGGCTTTTGATCCGGAAGATTTTATCGGTAATTATCCTGTAACGGAAAAAGAAAGACAATTACTGGAACTTAAAAATGCAACTGCTAATTCTGTAAAAATTGGCGGTAAATGGATATCTTTAGATTACTTTGGTTCGATTGCCGCCCCGTTTGTTGGAATGATGTATGCGCGGAAATATGGGCATAGTCCAACTGAAGGAACTATTAAATATTATCAGGGAGTTGGTGTACAAGCATTAAAGATTCCGGGCTTTAGAGACTTTCAGGATATTGTTAAAGATATTACTGATTTCACCAATGAAGCAAAAACAGGACAAAAAGAGTTAACAACTGCGGCAACAAACATTGTCTTAAATTATATCCGGTCCCGAACTGTACCGGCAATCTTGAATGATCTTGCTAAGGGCTTTGATCCCAAGGAGAGAAAAATGGATATAAAAGAAGACTCTCTGGCTCGGATTAAAGGCGCTATTCCTTTTTGGAGACAAAGTCTTCCCGGAAAAACTACAATATTTGGAGATCAGATAAAGGCGGAGGGAATAATATCTACGCTTTTGTTTGGATCAAGAGTAAAAACCGCGAATGAAGACAAGCTAATTAAAGAACTCGTTAGATTAGACGGAGAAGGACAATTACCATCAATCACGAATGTTGAAAAAACTTCTAGCAGAGTAAAAGAATTAAAAAAACAGATTGGAGACGAAAAATTCAATCAGGCAATGGAATATTACAGAATGCGTTTCAAAACCAGAGTAGAGAAAATTGTTAATACTTCTATGTATAGAAGGGGAGATGACGAAAAAAAGAAAAGTATAATTGAGAAAGTAAAAGGAGAGGCTTTAGATACTATGCTTAAAAAGTATAGGTATAAAAAACCTAAGAAGTAAAATTGACTAAAGATAAATTTGAAATTTATTATTAAATAGGAAGGAAGAGTTATGACAACTGATTGGAACAACATTACAACCGAAGAAGCCTATAGATTATCGCAAGCAGAGTTTCGCGGAATGACAATTCAAGCTCTTAAAGACATCCGCTGTGATATTCAGGAACTAAAAGGATATAATAATAATTCAAGGTATATCAGTATGATAATTGCAGGAATATCGGGAGTAATAAGCGGAATCTTTGGTAAGGATATACTAAAATGAATTTTCAAGATTGACAAATAATATTTTATGACACCTTTTCGTAGAGGCTATAAGACAACCCAGTTATTCGGGGTGAATCATTTTAATTCCCTTATTCCATGGAATCATACCTTTTTTAAAAGAAGTATTGTTCACTTTATGTTTTCCCATATGGGAAATTTTAAGTTTTTGTTTATGTTTCTCGTTCCAATTAATTCCTTTATTCCATGCTTGAAGTCCTTTTCTGAATTTATTTCCTACAAGTCTTTTATCATTTTTTTTCCATTCGGTTTTTGGAGAAAGATGCCTATTCTTAAAAAGAGTTTTGCATTTTTTTGCAATTTCTGGATGTCCAATTTTAGTATGTTGACCATGCGAAGTAAAAAGTTGAAGATTAGAGATATTATTATTTTCAGGATTTTTATCAATATGGTGAACAGTTTCCGAAGACAAAAGTTTTCTCTTAAGTTTTCTTTCTATGATAAATCTATGTTCAAGTATATAAGTATTCCCAATTCTAATAGCCCAATATTTACCTCGTTTAATTCTATACATAGAACCATTATAGCAGGAAATACGACAGGAGTAAATATATGATCTGTCTTCAAGCAGGACACCAAAATATAAAAGATAATTGTAATATAAATCTCAGAAGTTCTACCGGTGCTTCCGGAGAAGTTGAATTTACAGTTAGAATTAGAGATAGATTATCTCAAATTTTAATCTCTAAAGGTTTTCAGATACAGTTAGTAGATGCTAATTTCAATTGTTCTTCAGAGAATCAAAAAGACTTTGATCTATTCTTGGCGATTCATTTTGATGCGAATATTTATGGTACAGGAGGAGGATTTGTAGATAAACCCGATCCCTCAGTTGATTCAGCAACAATAGAAAGTGAAAAAATAAGAAAAACTATTGAGGATGAGTATTTTAAAAATACAGGTATCGTTAATATGCCTCAAAGGTCAAATGTTAATACCAAGTATTATTATATGTGGGCTGCATTAACAGCAAAAACCCCATGTGTAATTATAGAGTGCGGAGTAGATCAGGATGCACATGATAAGGTTATTCTCGCAGACACTGACAGGGTATGTAACGCTATAGCCCGTGGAGTATGTTCTGCTTTTTCAGTATCATTTGATGCTCCTATTCCTGTACCTCCTATACCTCCGGTAGATCAGTGCTTAATCTATAAACAGAAACTTGCAGAAATAAATACTATTGCCGGTAAATCGTATTGGTTTTATCGGGGAACTTTTTCAACTATCAAGAAATTATCTCAAAATGAATGACTTTCAAAAACAAGTTCTCAGGGAATTAAAAGATTTAAGAAACCAATTGACGCTTATCTACGAAGAACGGGAAATTTTGGAAGATATTATAGGAAGTATTAAAGCGTTTTCCGAAAAACTGACATTTCACAGAGGACATATTGACAATATTGTTGATGATGTTAAGGGAGACGTAAAGGAATCACAATTATCCGTAGAAGAAAAAATGGAGGAAGTTAAAAAAGAAGTTAAACAAGGCAATAATATCACAGAAGAGCTAAAAGAAGCTATTACAAAATAAGTATAACCGAATAAATAAATTATGTCAGCATATTATCCAAAAGACAGGGAGGTGAATAAAATGAAAAGTGTTTTCAAAAGCAAAACCTTATGGGTGAATTTTGTATCGCTAGTTATTATTTTTTTGCAGGCAATCAACAGTTTGAGTTTACCTATAAGTGTGGAAACTCAAGCTTTAATTCTGGCCTTGCTGAATTTCCTTTTAAGGTTTAAGACCGATCAAAAGGTGGGACTGTGAGGGAACGCTGTCCTTTTGATACCAAAATACAACTAACTAAAAATGATCTTTCTTTTTTTGAAGCAAACCAACTTAGAATAGAAAAGGCTTTTAGCGGTAAATATTTTAGGGAAAAAGTAAGGTCTCTTAACGGCGTTATTGAAATGAATGAAACTACAAAAGCTAATTGCTGCGCTATTCCCAGAATGGCAAACTGCCGGTTCAAATAAAAATACTTATTGACAAAAGATAAAGAAAAGGTTTATAAATATATTGGTAGAAATCAAAAAGAAAAATCCGTTTTATGCGGCTCTTAAAGGCAGCTTTTTGAGCCTCTACCGAGCCGCATTAAGCGGATTTTTTTATGCTTATGTATGACAAAGGAAATGGCCAAGAAATTATTGCTGCAGCTCCGGCACTTCTTTTTTGTGAAGTTAAAAGACGATTCAAAATCCCGGCATGAAGTCATGCAGGTTTTTGATGATCTATTAAATTTATTGGAATCGCGACAGGGGAGTTAAATTCGGCGATGTCGCTACACAGAAAAGCGCCGGAGCAATACCTGATGTCATCTGAACAGCAATTCAGATCGCTTGACGGAATTGTACAAAAGGAGGGGAGCGCTCATGGTAAACAAGCCCCCTCCCCTCTGCACTATTATAGCAGAGCTGATAGGTTACCTAAAGCGAACAGAGAAAAAACTGAAAAATTCGCCGAAATTCTATATCTTTTTAACGGGGATACGCCCCTCTTGCGCTTTCTGGAATTGTTAATAATCCTCTAGTATTTTGCTACTTGACAAAGGATTAAATTTGTTGTTAAATTGAACAATGGGACAACTTAAAAAGATTCATCTTCATGTAATGATAGATTTTGAAGACAGTAAGAAACTTCATGTTCTTGAATATTATTCTGGTAAAAGTAAGGGTTTCATAATCCGCCGCGCAATTAAATTGTTACAGCCAAAAGATTTAAAGATATCAAAGAAGATATGATGAAAAATAGGTTTGTAAGACAGGCAAGGCTGCCAAAAGGCGCTTACAGACTTGACTTAAATGAAGTTTTAGGAATTTACAAAAGAAAGGGGGTGACAAATATGACAGGATTACAGAAATTTCAAAAAGTAGGAAAAAATTTAAAAGAGGAACAGGCAGAAGAAAAAGAAAAAGAGTCTGAAGTCAAAAAAGAAATTAATCAGTTCTTGGCAGTCAGACAGAACGAGCAGCTTGCTAAAATGTATTCTGAAAATTCTCAGTTGGGAGCAAGTAATCTCGCAGGATCATTGCCGCTTTTAAAAGTACATACGCTTGGTAAAAGCGAAAACGAGTTGGCTGACGGGTCAGCGCCTAATGATGGATGGATTTTTTATAAGCCAACAGGTGAGCAATACGAATCAATTACATGCCACATTTTAACAGTAAGCAGGGGATTTAAAGCAGCAGGAATTAATGGAGGGGAACCGAAGTTTAATCAGATTATGGGCGGCGTAATTGTTGACGGAACCGATTATAAGCCTTTTATCATGTATGTAACGGGCTTAAAGCTTTCCTATCTTTGGGAATTTGGAAAACAGGCGAAGAAATATACCCATGTCAAACCTGTCTCAATTCCCATGTTTGCATTGACAGTCAAAATGACGACTGAAAAAGTTGCAAGCAGTTTTGGAAAAAATTGGATTGTCAAATTTGAGATTGTTAAGACTCAGGATGGAGTTCCGCAGTTGGTATTGGATCCGGGAGAATTTCAATTTTTAAAAGACAATGTGGGAACTATTGAGGAAACTATCACATCTTTGGTTGAGGCAAAGGCAATCAAAGAGGATGAAGAAGAAGGAAAAGCACAGCCATTAACTTCGTTAAAAACGGAAGAATCGGTTGTTGCGGGCGACATATCTTTTTAGGCTTGCAGGAGATTAAGGGAAGTTATCTTGATCTCCTAGAGGACTAAAAAATATGAGAAAATTAATAGGCGCAATAATTTTAATTTCTTTATTCTTTATAGTTTTAGGTCTTGCCGGAAACGCGGATTTTGAAGCGTGCAGGATTGGAGGACAATGCTAATGGATATATCAACTCAGCAAAATAGGTTACTTTCTGCCATGAAGAATACGCCGGGGGGAGTTAATAGTTTTTTTGCTACTTATGGGATGTCAATAAAACAGGCCCCAACTAGAATTAAGGAATTAAAACAAAAAGGATTTAATATTAAAAGTATTGCGAATAAGGATAGATCCGTAAATTGGATTCTTTTAGATAGGAGCAAGGCGGAAATGAAAAAGCTGGAAAATGTAAAACCGGTAAAGCATTATGTATTTGAGGGAAATTTTTCCCGAGAAGTATCTGAAGAAGAATATAGTAATTTGAATAAACCAATACAGCAATCTATTTTATGAAATTTGTTTTAACAATGCCGCCATCAATTAATGCTACATACAAGACTTCCGGTGAGGGAGGATTTTATAAATCTCAGAAAGCTCACGATTGGACAGAAGAGGCCGGTTATGCTGTAAAAAAACAAAGAATAGGAAGAAGAATAATTACAGGATCGGTTATTGTAACCATTTCATGGTTTTATAAGAAAAACCGCGATATTGACGCCGGAATGAAGTTGCTTTTGGATCTTTTGCAAAAGCAGGATATTTATAAAGATGATATTCAAATTCAGGAAATGGCTGTTCACAAAGAGCAAGACACATTAAATCCGAGAGTTGAAGTTGAAGTTTATGAGATGGATTAGATATGTTGTAGTAGGATTATTACTTTATGGAATCAATAATAACCAACAATTATATTCTAGCTCGGCTAAACAGAAAGGCGAAGATCAAAGAGTGGTTAAGCTTCAAAACTATCTTCTATCGAAGAAGAGTCCGCTTGCTAAAAGCGCAATATCGTTTGTTAAGGCAGCGGATCAATATGGACTTGATTGGAAGCTTCTCCCGGCTATTGCAGGAGTTGAAAGCGGATTTGAAACAGCCGGCAATCTTTCTGACTACAATCCTTTCGGCTATATGTGCAGTAATTCTCCGTGTGTTTTTGATAGTTATGAGAAAGCTATTTATAGGGTCGGCAAAACAATATCAAGAGGTGGAGCTTACCAGAAATATAGTGACTCCGGACAAATTTCCGATCTTGCCATTCCGTATAACTATGTATCGCCGGAAGACTGGACTGAAAAGATCCAGTTCTTTATGAATAAATTGAAGTAGAGAAGTCTAAATCTAAATAAAAGAAGATATGAAACTTTATAAATTTTTACGCACAGGTCTAAAAAGCGAATCAGGCAATGAGAAGTGGACTTTGAATAAGTGGAAGCAGATAAATGGAGAATTGGAAATCTGTAAAAGAGGCTTCCATTGTTCACGGACCCCCTATCAGGCATTCTCTTTCGTGCAAGGGGAAGTATTGGCAATCGTGGAAACCAGAGGTAAATCAATTATTCAAGACGATAAAGAGTGCTGGTCAGGTATGCGGATAGTCAAAGCCTATAGTTGGACTAAGAAAGACAGCGTGGCTTTTGCGATCTACGCAGCCGAACTGGTTTTACCAATTTTTGAGAAAGAATATCCTGATGATAAAAGACCACGACAAGCAATAGAAGCAGCGAAAAAAGTCTTGTTCAGGGATACCAAGGAAAATAGAGATGCGGCTTCTTCTGCGGCTTCTTATGTGGCTTCTTCTGCGGCTTCTTCTGCGGCTTCTTCTGCGGCTTCTTCTGCGGCTTCTTCTGCGGCTTCTGATGTGGCTTCTTCTGCGGCTTTTGATGCGGCTTCTTCTGCGGCTTCTTCTGCGGCTTCTCCTGCGGCTATCTATAAGAAGTTAAGTAATTGGATGGTTAAACACATTAAAAAATTAAAGAAGATAAAATGAAAACACTTTTTGAATATCAACAATTACCAACCATTGAGGACGTAAGGAAACAGATTAAGAATTGCGAGGGTAGGCATAGTCAACAAGTGGTGTTTTCAACTTTTCATGATTGTTTAACGCAAATTTGCTTTAGTTGTCGGAAGATAAGAACGAGCGGGAAGTTTAGAAAAGGAGAATGATATGAGAAAAATAATAACACTTAAACAATTAAAAGAAATGAAACCAGGCACCATTTTTGCTAGCGGTATTGGTTTAATTGAGCATCCGTGGTTTAATGATGCCAAACACTTTTTAGAACCAGACGGAAAATCAACTAAGGTTAAGTGGGTTGCAATAAGAGGCGGCATTGAAGATTGGGCAATTTATCATTCAATGGATGCTAATATCTGCATGGAGGAATTTTTTGATTGTGATTGTCATTTAACTGCAAGTAATGAAGTAATTGCTAGAAGTGGAGCAAAATTACACAATAGGGAAATAATAAGAAAATTTGTTCCTTGCAATAATGAAGCTCTTGATATGTATAGGAATTGATTTATTACCTAAGGTTTGAGTGATTTGATACAGTCTTGGCTCACTAGAAATAAAGCGAATAGTGAGAGGATATTTACATGGGATGTAGATAGGCAAAAGAACTAACAAGTGTGAGTCTTGAAGGCTGTGCCAAGTCTAGCTCAAAGAGATATGAATATACAAATTTTTGAAAACAATTATTATCCAAAAGTAGAATATAGTGTAACCTTTGGCATTTTTAACACGCAAAAGATTTTTCAAATTGATTATTGTAAGCCAAAATATCTAAAACATTTTATTAAACTTAAAAAGAAATTAGGATTTGAGATAGAGAATTAAGAGGAGATGAATTATGAATAAAACAATGACAAATAACACAATAAGGAAAAAATTACAGAAGATAGTTTTTGAAAGTTGCTCTGTTCATCCAAAAACAGGAAAAGTTATCTATGAATACGAGTTGTTTGACCAATTAATAGCTCTATTTCGAGAGGAAAGAGAAAAGACATTGAAGAAAGTGGAAGTAATGTTAAAAGATTTAGAGGTAGATATTGTAGAAGCAGGAAGTTTTGAATATACAACAGGTTGGAACGAATGTAATTTAGAATGGGATTTAAGAATTAGTGATATTGAAGCTAAATTGTCAGAATTAAGGAAGAAACTAAATGAATAATACTATGAAATGTTTTTTATTTCTACATTTTTATAAACCAATACGGTTGTATTATTATAACGACATATCGTACGGAGATCATGCAACAAGTACAGAGGTTATTTACAAATGTCAGTGTAGTAAACATGTAAAAGAAAAGCATTGGTATGGAGTTGTATTTTTGAAAGAAGATTTTAACCTATGAATAATAAAGACTTAAAAGAGAAAATATCAGAAAGAATAGAATTTTTGTCAGACCATTGGACTACTGATGATAAGAAGCCTTTTAACTTTGGGTGATTGGGTGGCAGAAAAGTAATTGCAAGCCGAAGTTACGTTGATATCAAACGCAAACAGACTTACAACATAGTACCTATAGGGTGGCGGAATTTTGAAAGAAATTTCTTTAAACAACAATAAGTTGGAAATCCCTATCCCAATCACCGAGAGTTTCTCAAAGTAAGAGGCATCCTACGCCAGAGGCTACGGATGCTGAAAGATAAATTTATGAAGAAAACAAGTAACCAAAGAAAAATAAGAAAAGAATTACTTGTGAAAAAGCTATTTGCTCTCAATATGGAAATGCAAGTAAGCTGTGATAATGAGGATGGTAAAACCTATTCGCATACTACTAACTGTGACTGTGAAAGATTAAACAAAGAACAAGTACTCTTACAAAAGGAATTGAAAAATTATGAACTCTAGCTCATTAAAGAACAAGGGGAAAAAACTAAAAGAACATATGATAAATGAGAATTGTGATAAGTGCGGGAAGAAACTCAAAAGAGTAAGTCCATATACTTATCGTTGTAGCTGTTGGTCTAAAGATTTATTATTATCGCATCTATGAAAACTATTAAGAACAAGGGAAAAAAGGGGAAAATAACCAAACCATGTAATAAGTGTTTTTCGGAGTTGTTTTGGGACTCACATAAAAAGCTGGAAGATACAGAATGCGGGAAGGAAATATTAAATGAAAACTAAGAAGAAACCATCAGAAATACTTAGAAGCAAACTAGAGCCAATGCCAAAGTTCATGGAAGTAGTAAAGGAGTTTGATTTATGACTAAAAAATCTATCATTGAAGAAGGGATTAAAAGAAAAAATTGGAGTTTGGAAGATTGGAAAACTAGCAAAGATGATTTAGATAGACTAATTTGGTTTATCGCAATTCAAAGTCCTCATAACTTATGGAGAGCAATAGAACCACTACTTATTTTACATGACAAAGCCTTTTCAGCAGGAGTGGCGGAGGGGAAAGCCGTGGAGCATCATTGCACAGGAGACAATAGGCCATATTGTGAAACGCATAGTAAGAAAGATTGGTGTTTTGAAAGTAGGGGCGGAGGTTTAGGGGGTTAAGCCACTTACAAACAACAGCTAATAGGGGGGATTGAAAAGATGAAATTAGATAGAGAAGATATGTTTTATGGAAAAAGCGAAATAGAACACGGGTTTGAAACTGCTTTTAATAAAGCCTTACAGAAAATTATTGATTTAATCCAAGAGGAGGACTGAACATAAATGGAAAATAAAAAAATTCTTATAATTTCACCGCATTTGGATGATGAGGCTATTTGTTCAGGAGGTCTTATTATGCGGGCCAAAAAAGAAAAAGCAAAGGTATTTGTACTTTATATGGCTAATGGTAAGACAAGGCAATTTATGAGCCGATCCGGTCAAGCGCCTGTGGATAAACGAGAATTGGAAGCAGAAAAGGCCTCTATGTATGGCAAATTTGAATATAAGATAACCTTTCAAGGGGATGAAATAATGAGACTTGATAGTTTGCCCCAAAAAGACTTAATTGAAGCAATCGAGAATATAACTAAAGAGTTTCAGTCGGATATAGTTGTTATTCCATATCGCGATAGTTTTAGTCAGGATCATAGAGCTGTCGCGCAGGCTTGTATAACTGCTTTCCGGCCATTACCTAAGTCATTGCATTGGCAGCCGGAAATGATTCTTGAAATGGAAGAGCCTTATTCATGGACTCAATCTTTTACTCCTAATTTCTATGTTGATATTTCAGATGTATTCGAGGAGAAGATCGAGTTATATAAATGTCATGCATCACAAGTTCCGGAAGATCCGTTTCCGCGCAGTATTAACAATTTGAGAAGACTTGCAGGAATGAGAGGTTGTGATATTAGCGTTAAATATGCTGAAGGATATAGATTATTGAAAGGACAATTATGAATGTAGCATTTTTGGGGTATAGAGGCTGGGTTAATAAAATAGCTGAAAATTTAGAAATATATGCTGGTTGTAAATTTACAATTTTAGCTAGGGCAGATGTTGTGCTTTATTATGGTTGGTCAAAAATGATCCCAGCTAAGATTTATAAAAATAAATTATGTCTTATTCTTCATCCTTCACCGCTTCCTAAATATAGGGGAGGATCACCATTACAGCATCAGATTATGGTAGGTGAAACTAAGAGTGCGGTTACTATTTTTAGAGCCACAGGTAAGTTAGATGCAGGAGATATCTATTTTCAAGAACCATTTTCTCTTGAAGGGACTCTTGATGAAATATTTGATCGAATTATTGAAATTGGAACAATAGGTACGATACGCGTTCTAAACATGATAGCTTTTTCAAAAGAGAGTCGGTGGGATATAGTTACTAAGAAACAAGATGAAAATAAAGCAATTTATTTTAAGAGAAGAAAACCGGAAGAAAGCGAATTGACTTTGAAAGACTTTAAAACTAAAACCGCGAAGGAATTATATGATTTTATCCGGGCATTAAACGATCCTTATCCTAACGCTTTTATTAAAATTAAAGGGAAGAAATTATATTTAACGGGAGCGCATTTATGAGATATTTTTTGAGATATTTTTTAACCGGAGGATCAGGACTATTGGGAAAGGAATTGCAAAAATATATTATATGTGATGCTCCAAGCCATAAAGATATAGATATTACAAAAATTTTCTCGGTAAATGAGCATTATGAGGTTATTGTTCATGCAGCTGCTTACACAAATGTTGTTAAGGCAGAAACGGATCAGGAAGAATGTTTCCGGGTAAATGTATTGGGAACACAGAATGTTCTTAAAGCTTTTCCTAGAAGTAAATTTATCTATATTTCTTCAGAAGATGTTTACCGGCCTGTTAATTGGTACTCAAAAACTAAATTAATGGCAGAGCAATTGGTACAACGACATCCTAATTATTTAATTATCCGTACTGCTTTTACGGTAAGGCCTTTCAAGTATGAAATGGCATTTTTTGATAAGTATACCAGGGAAGATTATGTAGATATAATAGCGCCTATGATCGTAACCGCTATTTTAGAGAATAAAACCGGAATTGTAGATATAGGGACAGAAAGAAAAACTTTATTTGAATTGGCAAGGCGTACTAAGCCGAAGATTTTGGGGACAACAGTCAAAGACGCAGTAATACCTTTACCGGATGATTATCGTCTAAGCTCTTCTTGAATTTCAGGAAGTGTTAAAAGTAATTCTTTAGTTTCTTGAATTGTTAATCTTTTTGCATTTTCTGAAGTAAAAGGTTTTTCTTCCGAAGCAATGAGTGTTTCATGTATTTTTTCTCCTGTTCGTATTCCAACAATTTTATAACCTTTCTTGTAATTAAATAATTCACATATTGCTTTGGCCAGTGTTTCTATGGTACAAGCCGGGGATCTCCTGACATAAATTTGTCCTTTTTTACCTGAGGCAAGAGTTTCTAAAACAAGATTAACAGCATCATTCAACGTAAGAAGGAATCTGGTCATGTCCGGATTGGTAATTTGTAATGGTTTATTTTGCTTAATTAGAGATACGAAATAAGGAACAACAGACCCTCTTGAATATAAAACATTGCCATATCTTACCCCGCAGAGAATCGTCTTTGTATTTTTGGATTCGGAAATCATAATTTTTTCCATAAGCGCCTTGCTCATACCCATAGCGTTAATAGGATAGACTGCTTTATCCGTAGTCAGAACAACAACACGCTTTACATTGGCTTTAATTGAGGCATAAATTACATTAGAACCGCCGATTGTATTTGTTTTTACAGCTTCTAGCGGATATATTTCACACATTGGAACTTGCTTGTAAGCTGCCGCGTGGAAAACATAGTCAACGCCCTGCATTGCTTTATTTAATGAATCTCTATCCCGTATGTCTCCAATAACGAAATGTAAAAGAGGATTGGAATAATAATTACGCATATTTTCTTGTTTTAATTCATCCCGGCTGAAAATAATGATTTTTTTAGGTTTTAGAGGTAATAGTTTTTTAACAACAGTATTTCCGAATGAACCCGTCCCTCCGGTTATTAAAATAGTTTTATTTTTTAAATACTTCTTAAATTTACCCATTGCTATTTGTTATACATATAATATACTATATTAATTAGTCAATAGAAATGAGTAATTCTGCTTTTCAGACACAGTATACTAATTTACAGGAGATTAATGAGTTACAAACTAATATAATGAAATTTCTTGATTTATGGGTACACAAAGAGAAAACACCAATTCCGCTAAAAGAAATTATTGCCAAAATGACAAGTGATGGAGTAAAAAATTTTACAACAATAAAAGCAATTGGGGTATTATTGAAAAAAAGATATATTAGGAGAGCGCATATGATAAGCAATAAATCCTATTTTGTAATGCTAAGAAGAGTAGTATGAGAAAAGATAATGTTTTGGTTAAGCACTATTCTTTTTCGAAAGAAGAAAAAGAGAAATTGGAGAATATTCAAATCGGTATTATAAACGCGCAAGCGACTATGGAAGGATTGCAGATTTATAAGAATGTTCTTTTGGAAAGTGTTTATAAAAGATGCGGGATTGCCGGGGATCCAAGAAAAGGATTTAATAAAAGTATTCAATATAATTTGGGAGAAAATGTGATAATTT
>Ga0208957_1000697_pt1 | contig 22415 bp, 42 predicted proteins | sample RifOxyA1_FD_184029 | JGI IMG/M metagenome (GOLD analysis project Ga0208957, IMG submission 184029) | Groundwater microbial communities from Rifle, Colorado - Rifle Oxygen_injection A1 (SPAdes) | ecosystem: Environmental > Aquatic > Deep subsurface > Groundwater | place: Rifle, Colorado, United... | reverse complement strand
CCCCCATACAGTAGCCTGTTATTTCAGGCTCTTTTATAAAAGAATTGTGATTTATTCTAATACGGCAGGAATAACTATTCTAGTCCACTCATTAACCACCATTTTCGGGACATCAATAATTATTGGAATGAATCCAATAAATTGCATAGACACATTTAGCGGTAATTTTATTCCACTTGGCCTTGGAATCATTTTTTCCCCTCCATGTGCTATTAATGAATTAATCTGTTTTTGTAATAATCTTGTTAGATTATCTCTTAAACTGGTAGGATTATTGTCGCTGACTACCGAAGTTATAAAATCAATAAATGTTCCACTAAAATATTTATCGCCAAGATTAACTTCTGCCCAATAACAAACATTCATTTTAATTATCCTTTATAAAAGATTACAAATCCCGTCCTTGGACTGTACTCCTACCATTATCCTTCGCCCTCTTAATTGCCCTATCAATATGCGTCTTAACTTCATTTTCTAGTTCATCAAATAATTCTGTGCTACTACGCAATCCCTTAGCCGTAACATAATCTTTAACTACACTCTTTTTAATAAAGTCACTCATTGTCTATCTCCTCAATTTAAAAAGGCCCGGTAATTGCCGGAATTGACAACGACCGAGCCTTTTTACGCAACATATAGACTTGCACTATATCATATTTACCATGTTATGTCAACACTTGACTTTTATAAAAGACTATGTTATAATCATTTTTTCATTAACTAAACGGAGATATTTAATTATGCCAGAACAATGGTTAGAAGCTAAAACATTAATTAAGGGAAATGTAGCTATTTTAATTAATCGTTCTTTACACGCAAATGGAAACGTGTTTCATTCGGTAAGAGTATCTCACCTAAAACCCGACGCCCAACTAAACCAATATTTAAGACCGCCAGATTTAGACAATCTCAAATTATTAATTGACGAAGCGAAAGCGTGGATTCAATCGGATGTGGACGAACTAAGAAAAGCCTTACCTACTTGTCACGCACAATAATTTCTTCTGCCTCTGTTATACTCCTTTCTAATTTCTCTATATCCTTAAAGTTCGAGAAGAAATCAAATATACATTTAGTGGCTTCGTCTTTTCTTTTTTCCCTCGATAAAACCTTTACCACTAATTCCATTCGTCTATATAACGACAAATAGCTAATACTCTGTGCAGAGCTTACCTCGTCATTATCGCCAGTGTCATTAAAAAAAGCGTCAACGATTCCAAGAATGCCATCACTCATTTTCGTCACCTTTTCCATCGGCCTTGCCGATTGTGTCAATATTTTTTTCGTCTCTGTTATCGCTCCCGTCGCATCTATCACCGATTCCGTTGCGCTCGATATCGCACTCACCGTGTTTTTCGTTGACACTGCCAGATTCATTAATCCCAACAATTTCTGTAAGTCCGGCATTAATTAGCCTCGAAGCCTGTTCTAATTCAAGTCTTGCCGTTTTAACAATACCCATGCTGCGAACAAACGGATATTGCCTAATTAACAAATCAATTTTAGTAATAGCACTATTCAAAACGTTATAACCATTACTAATTTTAATTAAATCCATTTTTAATTCTCCCTGTTCTTTTGTAAAAGATTAAATATCAATATCGTATATCAACGAAAAGATACTAGCAGCAGGACCAGTATTATTAATCGTAATTGAGTAACAATTAGCAGGTATTGGCAATATACTCAACTCATTTGCTACACAGTTATGAATGAAACTTCCAATCCCAGCCGGCGTTGTCATGTTAAGAGTAACAATATATGGTGTGGCAAATGTGACAGGACAAATGGTAACATACTTAACAAAATTAGGAATGGTTATAGTGGCTGAGCCTCCAGCAGTAATACTTCCCGATGATACGCCCGTTCTTAATGGCTGGGTTAAGCCGGGAGTACCAATACTAATAAAAGCCCCTAATTCGGCAGGACTAGGTACTCCAAAGACGTTAGTAACACGAACACTTACTCGAACATGACTACCCCTGACTGTAAAGGACTGATTTCTTTTTACGTCTATAAAACCCGTGTCAGCAATTAAACCATCGACACCAAATCGCACTCTAATTTGAGGCGTTGGAAAGTTAACACTAGCAGGACCATCATTATCTGTTTTGTTATAGAATGTTACACACAGAGGAGACGATAATTTCATACTACTTCTATGCACATCAGCAACAATCACCTCTTGGTTGGTTACTGTTAATGGAACTATTGTTCCTAAATTTCCTATAAGTTCATCAGGGTTACTTATTTTTGTCAATAAGGCGAGCATCTGACTTATCGAATCACGTTGAAATGGAAATGTCATGGTGTTATTAACCTTCCTTTAACAGTTTGCAATATATCGATATTGGCAGTGATAACACCGTTAGCTGTAAAACCACATCCGAACATAGAAGTTGGAAGATTAGTAACACACCATTCCCATCTTGACGTGCCGGGGGCGAGTCCGGTGGTGGAGGTATGTCTTATAACACTATCCACGCTTGTTGTTATCCCAGTTGCCGCTGTAGATACATAGACTTGTAGTGCATATCCGACGGCTGGATTAACAGCCCCAACAGCGCCGACTGTTGCGCTCCAGCATTGCATATCGACAGATGTAATGCTAGAGTTAGCATCTACAAAATCTATTTCAAAACAGATGCGATTATAACCTGCAACATTAATCCAATTCATGTATTGAGGATTAGCAGCGCTAAAAGCCCTATTTGACATAATAGAGTTAACAGTGTCCTGTCCAAGTTCAGTACTCCGCTGAATCAAAACAGTTTGCGCATGAGCCGGACCAACGATAAAAGTCGATAGTGCCAGAGCGAAAAGCGACATTGAAATTATCGAAATCAACTTTTTCATCTTTAACCTCCGTCTTTTACAAAAGACCAATTCCAACTCTCCGATTCCCGTTTCCATCACAACCATCACCAAAAAACGCAACATCCCGAATCATCCCATTTACATTCTTAATCTTAATCTTATTAAAATCCTTTTCAACTTTTACCTTTTTCTTTTTCTCTTTTCCAACTTCCCAAAAAGGTTTAGCATCTGACCTATAAATCATTTTCCTTTTTCCTGTCCTATTTCATAATGTTTGTCGGCCGGAGTCCTAATCGGAACCCTCAGCCCAAAGTAGGGTCCCTTACTGCTTTATTAACCATAACCTTTCCATTCTCATCTTTATCCTTTCCAATCTCCCGTATAGCCTTCCCACCTTGATTCAACCCAATAGCCGATAACCCAGCCATAATCCCCGCTCCAACCGCCGCAGCAATTCCGACTCCACTAAGACCTGTAATAATTCCAGCCGCAATACCGCTTAACGTAAACACAAGTAGTAGTTGACCCCACTTAGGCATTTTCTCCCAAAGATGTGGCGCAATTGCACGAAACACCATAACCAATACCGATAATAATCCAGACAAAGCGCCGAGCCAACCATAAGTAGTCCAGTTGGCCGCAATTACTTGAACGGCATTGCCAATAACATTTGGTTCGGTAATAACTTCTGTCTGCGCATTGGCCGCACCAAAAAATACCATTGTGCTAATAGCAATTAAAGCGAACAACAAAAATAACTTAACCCTATTTGTCAGAACCAACATCACAATCTCCTTTTATAAAAGACAGTTACTGAATAGTTCCTAACGTACTTTCAACATCCCATTCAAAATTAACGGTTGCGCAGGTCTTCGTTCCATCCCATGTAATACTCATTACCTTAACATTCTCCTGGGTACAATCTCCCTCACCCAATCCTTTAGTCTTCTCAGCAGCGGCACATAGCTGTTGCGCGCCTATTAATCTTATATTACTTAATACAGTCCCATCAACACATTTAGATTCAACATCATTTATTTTAGATTGTATAGTCGTGCTTGCTGTTAGACTATCAATTCCAACACCTCCACCGGCCAATCCAACTACAGTCGCAATTCCTAATAGATACGCTTTTATAGGATTCATCTTTTTCCTCGTCCTTCTTTTTTAATATCTTTGTTAATTTAATAAATTTCTTTTATAAAAGACCTAGAAGAATGTACACGCTGTTGTCATGTCATGTATTTGTACCCAATCCCAAGTAGCATCATCAGGTATTGAAATACAAATACAAACCTGAGCTTTTGCTCCATCATTGGTATCATTGACATATGACATCATGCCCTCCGTCGTTGTACCACATGCTACAGGTTCGGCTGGCGCTGCAGAAATTATGCGGGCTATTCGCATTCCGCCAGCCGCTGCCGCAACATCCAGATTCCCAACTCCAGTCGTAATCACACCATTAGTCTGGTTGTGAGTTAAGCCAAGCCATTCCGTGGTGCTCTGGTTTGCGCTATGGATAAATAGTGTTGGGTTGGTTTGTAGAGTATGTTGGTAGTCGAAACCACGGTCCGCATATTCAATCAATACCCAGCCATTACTAAGACTACCAGTTAGCAACATCGACGTGTCTGGAGTCTGTGCCGTGATTCGTGGACCGATTCCGCTCCCATATGACACGTCACCAATTATTGTGTTCGTAGATGAATTTATGTTTCCAGCGATGGTTAATGACGAGTCAAAATAAGCTATCCCATTTACTTCTAATATTCCACCAACTAAAACATCATCGGTTCCCAAAGCATGACTACTAGCGGCCGCTACACCCAAAACCAAAGGATTCGCGCCTGGATTAGTAATAAAACCATTCAGCTCTATATTAGTCAGACCGGTGGCAGACGAACCATATACAGCAGAACCAGAGATAACACCAAAACCGGCCCAAATATATCCAAAACGATTACTAGCCGAGCCTAGATTTGTGGTAGCATTAACAAAAGGTAATATAACTGGAGTACCTACATATATACTACCATCCGTCCCTTCTGTCAAAGTAGTACAAGCGGCTACAGTCTCCGCTAAATCAAGTGAACAAGTCGTAATCTCTGGCAGGATATACGCAACAGACCCAATTCCTAACGTATAAGCATCACTAATTCCCGTCAAACTAGCAATTGCCGAGGCCAAACTAACCGCTGCAGCGTTATTACTAGCCCCCCTATTCCACTGCGCACCCTCCGTCAATGTATTTACCGTACTATCGATTGTAACAGTAACCACTGCTCCGGCGCACGCCGCAAAGTTGTCTATCGTAACTTGCCTTGTCCCAATTCCTCCACATTCTACAATATTTCCACCTACTCGATTAGCTCCTGTGGCTTCTGGCCAAGCGTCCGCGCCCTGTAGGTAGCAAATCATGGGCAAGGTGTCGCTAATCGGTGGTTCACAATACAGAATACCAGAAGTAATAGCACCGCTACTTCCCATTGGTACGCCAATCATGTCCCCTCGGTAATCTGGCCATGTATTAGCTTGAGCAAACGCGTTCTTTTGTAAAAGAATATTTCCTATGGAAATAGCGAAAATTAAGAAAAAAATCGGTAGCACAAACTTTTTCATGGCCAGCTTACCTTTCCAGAATTATTCGTTGGACCAATCAATCGTGTTTCTACTCTCATCACTCATTGCTTTGTCGTCCATCGCCTTTTCTGCCAATTTCTTTATACACTCAATAACAAATCTACATCCTTTATTATTTAAACTTTGTTTCTTAATCTTAGCATAAGCCTTCTTAGCCTTTTTCTTTTTCTTATCATCTGCCGAGTTCAAATGAGAAAATAAATTCTTGCTAACCTTTATCAACTTTTCTTTTTTCGTCATCTACTTTTCCTTTTCTCATTATCTCCCTGTTACAAAGCGGCCGCATCTTTTACAAAAGACGCGGCCGCTTTAACTCTTAACTAATCAATTCAATCGTAAGAAGATAGCATTATTATCACTATCATTCTGCGCAGCAGCAGCCTGAACCTGCGTCTCAACATCCTTTCGACCAACCGCGCCTTCGGCAATTCGAATCGCATGACCAGTCGCGCCAATCACGCTAGCAAGAGCGACGTGACTACCAACAGCCGATTGTCGATATAAAGTGTATTGATAATCGCCAGCGCCATTACGCGCAGGAACACAACCACGTCCAATAACTGTACCGCCAGCCGCCGCAATGCTGCCCATCCCGAGGCAATTCTCATTCGGCACATCTAACAAACTAAACACGGCCCAACAGAAATCCGCGTCGACATCAGCGCCAGCCGCCAAGGTCTCAATGGTAACTGTCTTAATCGTGTCGCTAGTATGCACAATCCTGGGATGCAAGTCCGTTGCAGCGCCGGCACCAATACCAGGCGTCACAACAACAACGCTCTGCTGAGCATCAATTGCCTTATCCAACGTAATCGTATAGATACCGGCAGCCGTTCGTGCGACAACACCACCACGCTCCCCGAAAGCCACAGCAGCGCCGGCGGCCGAACCTTGAAAGTGCCCGGCAGCTTGCACAAATTTTCTGTCGATAGCACTGAGCTTCAACAACAGCACATCAATCGGTCGTTCGCCAGCCGCAAGCGCGCCAGCAGCTTCATCTCTACAAATCAATTGCTTAACAGTATCGCTCGTATTGACAAACCTAACGCTACCAATGTTTGCACCACGAATTGTTGCCAACAAACACATATCGGCATTGTCCAGCGCCACATCCAGATTAACATCCGAATCCCCAACGCCGGTATAAGTCGCCTGACATCCGACAGCGCCATTCTGTGTAATCACCGCACCGGTAGTATCATAAGAAATTCCAGCATGTAATCCAACTCGGTCTAACATTGTCTTTTCTCCTGTCCGGTCACCATTTTAGGCTACGGGACGTTCACACATTTTTCTTTTATAAAAGTTTATTTAATTAATTTACTATCAAATTTATCCTCCATTCTAGTTATACTAGCTTCAATTTTTTCAATAGATTTATTTAGTTTATTGTCTAGCTTCTCATACATAAAATCAATTTTTCTTTCTAATTCCTTTTTGTCCGACTTAGCATCGGCCGTACTTACAAAATCTAATAACCTCCCACTACATTGATTCATTAACGTATTAGCCGCAACAATCATAGCCAACACACCACCATATTTCACCCACCACACCGTCTTACTCTTATTTATAGCGTCGTCATTCATGCCTATCGACCCTCGTCGTCCCTATCAATCTCCCCAATGAAGTGAATATTTCAATGTCAGTTAGTTGACACCATTTAATTTTCATATTCTCCTTTTTAGGAGCTGGCAGAAATTTAGAGACAAACAACGCCTTAATTAATTTCATTGTTTCATCGGGTATAACATCATCAATACCAAAACTCTCTTTATGCACATCACAAAGAGGCATTTCAAAATCAAGTCTAAATGTATTATCATTCTCGATAACAACAATAACGTCGGGTTTCCATTTAGCAATCCCCAAACAACCCTTACAAATACATTTAGTGCTCATTTCCCAACCTCTTTCTTAGCTTCCATTCATCTCGCCTATCTCTAGCCTTATTTTTTGACTCAGCATACATCAGCGCCGCTTTCATCAAAAAATCTTTCCCAATCTTTTTGCTGACATATAAATAAGCGACTTTGCATAAAGTTTCTTCGCTCGATTTAACTCCCATAATGCTGCGCCCCCACTAGCCCCATTGCTAATGGGGGCGCAGGGATTGATGTCAGGGAGAAACCATCAACCCAACTTTTAATCATTAACTTCATTTGACTTCGGAGCCCCCAACTGCTTGTTAGCTTTTTCATTTGCACTCGAAATCAAACCAAGTAAAACCATCAACTGCGGTTCGGTCAAAGTCTTTTGTAAAAGACCGAATTGGTCCTCAGTTAGCGATTGGCTTAGGGCCAGAATCTGTTGTTCCGTTGCACTAATCTCCTCGACAACTGTACCTTTACCAAGTAATTTATTAGCAGCAGCAGGCAATACCATACGGAATGTATCCAAAACCTTGTCTTTAATTTCCATCCTATGAGCGGCTTCCGCTGTTTCCGTATCTCTGCTATGTTGCTCGCTTAATAATTTTTCCATCACAACAAAGTTATTAAATCTATCCTCAATTAATTTATCGATAATTTGTTCCTGCTTTGTAAGCTGTTTTTGCGCAGTCTGTGACATTTGAGCGGCCAACATTATTGTTGACCGCATGTTAGCCTCATTATGTCTCATCAACTGAGACAACAAACCATTCTTAGTCGCCGGCTCGCTCAATATTCCATCATCGTCGCTATCGCCGCTTTCACTTGCGACTCTAATATTGAATGAGCCAGTCGGTTTTACTGAGTCATCCCCATGGAACGATTGAATAACATACTGTTCGACGCCGGAACTAGAACCGTCAGCATCGGCCTGTGTAGTCATATCTATTTCATTAACTACACTTCTAATCCAATCTGACCACGCATCATTATCGACTACTTCGCCATCACTATGTTTAGGAACTTCCAACCTAATCAAAACTTGTCCAAGTCTTGATGTAGCCTTACCATGCCGAACTATCAACTTAGTGCAAGGCTCCGCACCCTCGAACAATTGTCGTCTTAACCAAATTTCAAATTGTTTATGAGGCATACCCATTTTAGATTCTCCCTGAATCTTTTATGAAAGATTAATAACTGCCCTTCTTATGAGACTTAGGCGCTCCTTTACTAGCCCTAATCAATCCAGCCTTAGCGCCCATTAATCTAGTTCTTTCACTCATAAAGATAATCGCCACAGCCGCGATGCCTGTCCCAATTATTCCATAAGTCCACCAACTTGTTTTGATTTTCTTTTCAGTCAACTTGATGTTGGTTCTACCACCAATTTCCTGAAACTTCAAAACCCAATCAATGGTCCTATTTCTAAAATCCATCACCATTTGAGTAACAGAATCTGAACTCCATCTAGCCGCCCACGATACCGGACCGCTCTTATATTCATTAAAGAATGTTAACCATTCCTCTTGAAACAATAGAAACGATTCAGCAAAATCTGTTTCTGGTATTTGTTGTGCAATATCGACCGCCAGCTTACTAATATTTATATCTACAGCCTTCATTTCCTGTAGAATTATCCCGGGCGATTCAAAACCGATTTTCATTGGAATCTCACTTTCTTTTCGCCAAAGCAAACATTGCCAATGGAATACCGGCAAGCAAAATCCAGATTCCATTACTCTTTATCTTCTTTACACTCTCCGAAACACTCGGCAATTGTTCCTTTTTCTCATTAGCTAAAGCCCCAACAAATACCCGAATCTTATCAGCTATAGCCTTTAGAATCTCCATTGCACCATCATTATCATTTTTATACTTCACAATATCTTTGTTGAATTTCTGGAATAAAGTATAAGCCTCATTATATTTAGCCAATAACGAATCATAAACCCTTTTACTAATCCCTTTTTTCATTGACTCCAATTCGTTATACACCATGTTCAATGTATTAGCCGTCTTATTCTTTAACTCCAATGTTTCGCTAGTAATATCCATAATATCACCGTTTCTTTCTTGAGAACGCGAACATTGCAAGAGGTATCCCAGCTAACAACACCCAAATCCCATTACCCTTCTTAGGCGCGTTTGTATAACTCGTTGTAGTTTCTCCCGGACCTTTATCAGCAACAGTCTTTCCGCCAACATCGGATACATACAAATTTACAACTGCTTTTGTCTTACCAACAAACACTGGATTATATTTATTTTCGCTTAATTCCAATTCTTTGCTCATACTAACAACATTATCAATCGTCATGCTCTGTGGCGATTTCTCCTCAATAACTTTAATCGCGCTTCCGATGCCGCTTGGTTCTGCATAACCAGTATAAAATCCGTGCGTCACAATCGCCACGTAATTAGGATTGTTCCAATCCTCGCTTGCCGTCTTAGGGTATCTCGCCTGATAATAACTAACAATATTCTTAATTATCCAAGCCGCAATCGCGGTATTCAATACTGGGTCCGATAAATCGGTCCCAACATGCTTTCCACCTTTAGCGTCGAATCCCGGAAACTTCTTATCAAATGCTCCCAATGCCGCACTAGATATCATAAACAGACCACCAGAACCCTGTACCGATTTTTTAGGATTCATATTACTAGAAGCAAATGCCAGCGCTCTAAAATAAGAAAGTGGCACTGTCCCACGATATTTTTCAAATGTATTGTCAAACGTCTTTGGAATGCCTGTCATTTTCTTTTCCTTTTCCTTTTATAAAAGATTGTTTACTTTTTTCTCAAGAACCAAAATAAAGTCACTCCAGCCAACAGAACAACAGAACCAATCCCAAACCCTTTCTCAACAGGATAATTTATTTTTTCGCTTTCTTCTTTCTTTAGTGTTTCAATATCAACCTTAGCTAATGGAGCGGCACGGACCATCCACGATATATCTGTAGGAAGCTCCAACACATTTTCTTTTTCTCCAATCCAATAAGCCTCAACCCAGTCATCCCATGAATCAATATATTCTGAATCAATCTTCGGGTCGACATTTTTAGGTAGTGGCTCGACTCTCTTATGAAGTTTTATTCCAACAAAACCTTTATCCCTTAGCCAAGAAACAATCGTGGCATTCGGTATAAACCAAGGAATTGTTGCCCCCGCATAGTAGTGATATCCTGGTTTCAGTGTGTATTTCATTCCCCTTTTCCTTTTATAAAAGACTACCAATGAACCCATTGTAACTGACTTTTTAGAATCTCATCTCTAGCTTCAATCTGAATCGCGTTAGCTGTCCTCAACGCCTGCACAGCCCTTTGAGCATCATAAGAACCGTTATTAGCCAATGCCTCAATCGTCTTAATCTTGGCTATAGCTTCTGGATTCATTTCCTTAGCTTCTTTTATCATCGTCATGGCTGTTTTAATCTTATCATTCCCGAATTGATTAGCAGCCTTAACAATGTCAATCTTAGTAACAACCTCTTTGGCGGTATTAACATTCTTTATCGTATCGCTAACAGTCTTATCAACAATATTTTTAACTGCCAGTGCCTTTCTAAACTTGTCGTTATTCCCAAGCTCCTTTAACTTATCCAACTTAACAGTATCCCCAATCTCTTTAGCTTGTTTAACTGTACTCTTTACAGTATCAACAACGGTTAATACTTCCTTCACACCGGGAATTTCCATAACCATTTTTTCGGCAGCCTTAATAGCTTCGCCAACACCTGGTATCGCTTTGCCAACACTAAGAGCAACCTTTCCAACTGTAGTAACTATATCAGTAATAATCTTTAACTTAGCCGCTCTCTTTTTCTCATTAACCTTTGCATTTTTAATAGATGTCTTTATAAGCAATTCCTGTTTATTCTCAGGAATCTTATGTTTCTTAATTGTCGCCTTGCCCCACTTTAACGCTTCTTTATCCGACTTCTCCCTAGCAATGTCGTTATATTTACTCTGGAACCATTTACAATATCTTAGATTCGCAAATAAATATTTAGCGTCTTCTTCTGTCCCTCCAAGTGATTTATATTTCGCTGTAACCTTTTTCAATCTATCGGAAAGACTTCCCTTCAAACCTTTTTCAAATTCCCACCACCCAAAACCAAATGTATTCGGATTCTTACTCAAAAATATATAGCTCTTATTCGGAGTATATACTCCATCCCATTTCCTTGCGCCCATTACAACATCATCAACATTAACACTAAGCGGCCTAAGACTCATTCTTTTCCTATAAGCCACACCCATAATCATATTTAAAGAATCGCGATAATCGACCCCTATCGTATAATCCTTGCTCCCACTTAATTTCTCCCTTGCTTCATCAATCTTATCGGCGGCTTTATACATCTTAACTGCTGTTAAGAATCTTTCAGGATAATCCTTATCACTATATCTCTGCGCCAACTTAATTTTGCTAATCGCCTTTTCCCTATCACCATTCTTATATTCGTAATAAGTCTGCTTAGCATTTTCGATTGCTTTATCTTCTGCCGCAAACTTATTAAGATTTTCCCTTAATTTCCCTGGATTCAATCCTAAGACATCAAATTCAAAAGATTTATCTTTTGTAAAAGACATCGTATGTTTTTGCATTTTCATGACATCGCCCTGTTTAAGGTTTTACGAAAATAGGTTTTCTTACTATCTTTCCCTGATACATTCCTAAAGCCAAACTAGGGTCTTCTATTTGATTTCCGGGTCTCCACACCAACGCATGATATAACCAAGACCCGTCTATTTTTCTCCATTTAATATAAGGTCTAGCTTTAACTCCGCTTGACCTTAACTCAGCAACTCTCCAACAAGCTAAATCCTCGCAATCCCCATGACCATCTTTCAAAATGTTAAAAACATCTTTCCAGTGTTCGCCGTCCTCAATCCTATAAACAACTCTAGTATTATATAAACCAGGAATCTCCCTATGTGACTCCAGATACGTCTTATCTATCTCACATAAAGATTCCATCAGCCAAAGAATACATTTTCGTGACCTATCTTTGTCTGTATCATTTTCAAACATCCTTACTCTGAAACATATATTCTCTAGCGTCATACCTAAATCCTCCTGGCTTTATTGTGGCACAAAAAAGCCCCCGTCTTTTGTAAAAGACGGGGGCTTTTTAAATTCAATTAAAGAGCAGCAGGCCCAATTAACGACGCCATGAAACGCAGCGCGCCGCCAGAAATGTTGGTAACATTGAAACTAATGACGCTATTGATTTGCGCGGTGTCCATCTTGAGCGACACGCCAGTAGCTGTCGAACCAAAGGTTTCGGCATGGACTGGGCTAGCATTCAAGAATTGCATCGCGGTTCCAATAGTTAAACTATTGATAATGAAGTTCGGCGCAATCGTTGCCGGAATAACAATTCGCTCTGGAGCGAAAAGTTGTTGGGGGCTGCTATTGACGGCGACCGTTCCGAGCGCGGCAACATTGGCCACAGAGTCGAAACCCAACACCAGATGACGGCCCTTGGTAGGACCAGCATCTTGCACAGTGATAGGATTGCGTCGCGGAGCTTGACGCCCAGCCTGACGACGAGCAACAGCGCCCATCCCATCATCGCCACTCAATAAAAGCTCCATATCGTCAGCACCGAGAATCTCTGCGCCCAACACATTGTATGACATCTGATTTTCTCTTTTTTCTCCCTGATTTCCTGTTTATCGAACCATCGACCATTTCGGCTTCCAAGCCCTTAGCTGGCCGTTAGGCCATATATTTCAAAAAATCTTTTATGAAAGATTTTACCGTGCCAGCGCTTCTAATTCCTCATCACTGAGACGTGCGCCTTCAAGCTGATAGCCGCTAGAAGTCGGGCCAATTGACTTGCCCGGAATATATTCACCGAGTTTACCCTTACCAACCTTTTCACCGATATCGGCAAGCGCGACAGCTAAACAACCGTCGCCGAACGAATGCAGATGAGTTGCCATGTCATTTCCGACACCCATTAAACCGGCACCATGAAATACAGCGGCGGCCAATAGTTCGACAGGCATACCAGAAATATCCAGTTTGCCGAACTTGCCACGTATTACGCCTAGAGACATACCGGCGCCGCCGACGACACACGAGCGAACAAGGTTTTGCACCTTATCATCAGCAACGGACTTGATTTTCATCCGTTGCTTATTCATGTTCTCAAGACGCTTGCGAACCTGATTAAACTTAGCAATACTGACTTTTGAAGCTGCCATGATAATATCCTTTTCAGACTTGGAAGTATGGTTTTAACTTAATTAATTTAATAAGACTTTTATAAAAGATAAATTAGTGAAGCAATTGTAACATCATGACATTGCATCATGATAAAACCAGTATAGCACAAAATGTTTCTTGTGTCAAGTGTTATAGCACTATAGGCATTAATTCACCAACCTTTTTATTTAAATCATTAATATCCCAATCCGTCGAAATACATATTGAAAAATCCCCCTTTCCTTCTTTGCTTAACCTGTGACTTTCAATACTTACATTTTCAAAACTACCATGACAAAATATCTGTCCACATCTTGTCAATATTCCTATAGCCTTCGATTCAAATATAACTTCGTCATAACTATCACAGAAAGCAAAATTCCCGTTTCCTAATTTCATGTACATTTCAATCTCCCTAAAACTTATAGTCATCAATCCCCGGCGTCCCTGCTGTAAGCTCTTGAATCATCCTTTCCTTTGTAAAAGAAACATATTTTGTTTTCCTAAAACTCTTTCCTTCATTATCTTTTCCTTTAGTAACTAAAGCCAATAACAACCTATCTTTAAGTCTAGAGAAATCATTGATGTCACTCTTAACCCCCAAATGAATAAAATCTGGAACTCCATTTTCGATATATAATATAACTTGTGTAATAGTTTTTCCCATGGCAGATTGATAATACTGACTCAACATCGACTCCATAATAATTACTAATTCCCTCCTATCCGCCGTCGTAAAATCTGCCGCACTAAAATCCATGTGTTGACTGAACTCGGAAGGAGAATAATTCTTTGCCCTAAGTATTTCAACAAAGTTCATTCCCTTGTATCTACCAGCCCCAGCCTTTAATCCTGGCGGCCTTCCACCACTATTTATTATGACAGCCGCCCCAATATCGTCCCTAATCGACTGCAACACCCCAGCCAATCTTTTCAAATTAGAAAGCTCATTCTCGTTTAATTCATACTCGCTCAACTCCGGTATTGACTCCGACCTAAGAAATTCTTTTAAACTAAAATTCTTTGTCAATTGCATATCTCCGCTCACTTTCTGTCTTTTCCCGCCAAACACCATCCTGGCCGCTAATACAGAACCTAACCCAATCATCCATACTACTGGTCTTTTATAAAAGGGTTTCTCAAATTCTTTGAATGTTTCAATCTCCTTTTGTTCTTTGTCTTCTTTACCTTTTTTAATCTTTAACTGTTTCTCTACAACCTTATAAATATTTTTCATCAGAATTTCCTTATCTCCTCAACATCCCATGCTCTACTTTCACCATCGGGATAAAAGAATCTTTTCGGTATCACATTGTCCGTTAACCTTTTAGTCATTTTCCTTTCAATCGGATAATTCCTATATTTTATGTTTTCTCTAATCCTACTCATTCTTTCCACCTCAATTTCCTTTCCTGTAACTATATCCTTAAACCTCTTTATAGCCTCTCTCTTCTTTTCTTCTGTATCTTGTTTCCCCAATGAAAACCCTTTCGCATGAACTATCTTATCAACTCCATTCGGCCTATCCTCATTCACAATATCTAAACTATAAACCTTAGGTGAATAGAAGTTCCCTTGTATTATATTCTTTTCCAGTTTCAACTGTCCTAATTCATTACCTACCGGAAAATCCGCATCGCTCGTAGCAAAACCGTCAGTGTCACAATAATAACTCCTAGTCGATGAAGTTATAGCATCAAATAACATTTTTCTGCTAAGAGCAGTTATTCTAGCACTAATCGGAACATGCACATGTTGCAATGGCAATACTACATCCTCCATAAATACCGAGCCCCTAACATGACAATTTTCAATCCCTTTATATTTTATATTCAATCGTCTCAATGTCTCAACATTGGGATTAATCCACATTTTCTTTTTTTCTGGTCTCTCTGCCAACTTCCCATATACCGCATTCATTAAATACTTATAAAGCAATTTCATAAACGGGTCGGATTCATTCTTTCGTTTAGAATAAATACTCAGCGCATATTCTCCCAAATCATGAAAAACATTAAATTCCATCGACTCATACACCCTCAACACATCATACCCCTCACTCAACACAGTCTCATAATCAACATCTGTAAACCACGCTGTCCACGTTCCTGTCGGAAAAAATAATCTATTATTCCTTTGCTCCCGATAAGGAATCGCCGGAATGTGACAATCATTCACTTTAATTCTGGCCTTCACCAAATAACTTCTATCCTTCTTTTGTAAAAGATAATCTGGTAGTCCCCTATGAATTTTCAACAATTCCCCTGGCTGTGGTTTAGTCATCGAATAAGGAAAACTACTATTAAAATCATAATACTTGGCGTCTACACACCTATGCGAAATAACTTCTACCCTACTAGCGTGATATGCTGTCCTGGCAATCTCGTTGACCCCTTCATTAGTTCTAATACTCTGTCCTAAGAATTTCCTCCTAAAAAGAGCCATCCCACACGAGGCAATCGTCTTCTGCAATACTCCTCCCTCCTCCAACAATAAATCCTGAAAGGCGTGGATTGCCCTATACAATATTTTGCAATCCTGTTCGTTATACGGAATCAACACATCGAGCGGAACGGTCCTATACCATTCTTTAACATCTTTATCACTCATACTAATTTCCAAAGTCGGGCCAGTTTTTTCCATCCCCATCTTCTTACCTATATTGGCCAACGAATCTCTAAACAACCAATAACTATCACAAAAACACCACACATGATTATCTCTCTTGACCTTAACAATAATCGCGCTAGAACCTGAGAAACTAGATTCTATCACATAATTCCTATTATCAACTAATTTCTCAAAAATAAATTGAACGTCTGCTAACCCTCCGGCATGTGCAAAAAACCATTTACTTCTATTGCTAAACGTCAACGTGTCATTTAAGAAATCATCTACACTAAAATATTTCCTATATCCCTTAGGTCCATATCTGCCACACAATCTCATCTCTAAAGTTCCTGGCACCCATTCAAAATCATATGTTTCGAATCGGCGTTTTTTCGCCTCGGAATATATAGGATTTAATGTCATATTTTAATTGCTTCCCTATTAATTTTCCGGCCTTCTTCTGCGCCCCAAACAAGTCTTATTATTACAGATGCCGGACCTACTCCAAAAGTTTCGGTCAAATCTGGAACTAAATTATTCATTGCTGTGGCAAATGAATTAACAGTATTGACAGAAACATTCATTGGCATTTCAATTCTTTTTTCTTTAAGTTTATATTTTGCCCACGTTCCATCCTCACGTTGAATTAAAACATAATCGCCGTCAGTCTCATGAGCAACCGTCAACTCCTCAACATCCCATTCGTGACTAATACTAATCCTAAAACTGTTTGCAAATCCTCCTATAATATTTGCCAAATCAATCATTAATCCTCGATACTCGTCAATGTCTTCTCTGTCCCATCCATAAAACTTAGTCTGAATAATCACTGTACCATCAAGCAATGGAGCAGCATTAAAATCCATTTCGAGATTCTGCGGTGGTTCTTTTATAAAAGTCTCGAATCTTTCTTTCACATATGCTACAACATTAACCGATGTAATTAACTCTTTCTCAAAACCCTTCTTAAATAAAAACGATTTTGTTCCCTTAAACTCTTCGCCAGAAACAGACTCATCCCTTTTTATTTTCCTTATCTTCTCTTTAGCTATTTCTATTTTCTGATTCTCTCGCTCAATTATCCTTATCTTTATCTCATCCCACTTTTCGGCTATTAGCTTCTTAAATTGTTTTTTAGCCTTCCTTTCCTCAATAACCTTTTTTCTTTCGTTCTTTCTTCTGGTCTCCCATCCTTTCCTAGCAGCCTTTTTCCTGACAACCTTTTTCCTATCTACCTTTTTCTTTACAACCTTTTTCTTTGCTACTTTCCTTTTTACCTTTTTCTTTACAACCTTTTTCTTTTTCTTTGCTACTTTCCTTTTTACCTTTTTCTTTTTCTTTTTCCTATTCCCCCTCTTACTATCCTCCGCCATTTTTCCATACAAACTTTGCAAAATCCATTTATCAACTATTTCCATTTTTCCATATCCCTCATAATCTTTCTCTTGCTCCCTTCACTTAACAACACAACTAATTCACTAATCTTAACAACTACTTCTCTCCTCCAACTACTCGGTTCGTCATCCTCCCTTTCAATAGCTTTTGCTAATCTCAATAAATAACTCGCATCGGCATTATAGTTAGGTCGTATTTCTACATCATCACTTTTGCCCATTCCTCCGACCTTTTATAAAAGACTATATCTCGTCTTTCACTTCTGTAGGCAGTTCAATCTCCATAAACCCTGGTAATGCTTCAACAACAACAGGACATCCAAGATGATATCCGATAGTACGAACCCTATTAACACACGTCGGACATACATTAATCGGCTTTTCTTTTCCTGGCCAGAAAGCCTTCGCTACTGCCCTATTTCCACAGTCTAAACTATCACACACAATATAATTCATAATCTTACTCCATCCATCCCTGACTTTTTATCATCCTCATTCTCTCAACAATCAATTCAATCTCATCCTTATTAAACAAAAATTCCCAAACATCGTCGTTCACCCTTCTACTAATAATCCCGGTATTCTGGCTAAATCTCATTATCTCAATTTCGCTAAAACTCCCAACCTGCATTTTGTTAATTATCTTTCTCTCGCTCGGCAGCAATCTATTCCCAAAGAATCCGTTCATTTTCGTATTCTCCCTTGTTCCTTTACATTCACACGCTTCATCATTAACAAACCCTCCATTACCACACCCCTCGCAACTATGGTCTCGTCCCATTTCATTTCTCCCAAATAAAAACCCACGGTCCCCAATCTTTTATAAAAGTCAGGAACCGTGGGCTTCACTCACCGACAATCAATCAAAACGCTACGTTGTCGTCGTCGTAATCAGTGTCAATCTTTGGCGGTGCCTTGGCCTGTAGCTTTGTGCCCTTCGGCCACTCTACCAAGATATTTTTCATGGGGGTATCTTGTCCGGTGTCCACCTCACCGAGATACGTTAGGCGGATTTTGGTATTCTCTGGAATGGCATTGAGCTTATGATTGACGGAGCCCGAACCATATACAAGACACTCGCCTTGCACCTTTTGACCGTCTGCATATGCGTGTGCAAAACGATGAAGGCGAGTAGGACGCCGCTTGATTGTGCGGATTATGGAATAGAGATAAAGTCCCTGGAATTTTTGAAGGCGTTGTTTACCTTTCTTGTCTTCGCCTTCGCCCATAGAAAAACATGGGACATCATCGGAAGTCCAATTGGCGTCGTCTTCTACTTGGGTAGATGCTACGGCTGATTTGATGTCATTGTCTGTCATAACTAAATTCCTTTGCCCATTAGGGTCTGTTAAATCCGGTCATTGTGACCGGAATCTTTTATGAAAGAACACTAATTCCGTATAAGAAGTCGTCATTAATACAAGGGTCGTCGTCATCTAGCGATACGGTAACATTACATGACGTGTCATCTGGACTAATACAATGGTCGCAATGATTTTCTTCTTTTGCGATATTTCCGTCGGGGTATCGTTTGGTTACGATATGGTTAGGCTGACTTCGTGGTGATTGAGCCTCGCCACATTTTTCACATCGGTATGACATTATTTCTTTTCCTCAATTGGTTGTGATTGGTTTTGATTTATTGCTTGTTGTTGGCGCATCATGGCATTGTATACGGGAGCGCATACAGAGAGTTGTGCCTCACATGAGGAGAGTTGCTTAAAGGTTTCGGATTCTTTCTTCGTTAGATAGTAGTATCCTCCGAGGATTAAAGCATTTAGTAAAATGAAAGCTAGGATTGTTTTAACCATGTTGGGTTTCCTTGTTGTTATTAATTAACAGATTATTGTGATGTTGAATTTTGTTTCTGTTTTCCATTATCGTGTCTACTTCATCGGTAATGGCGTCCTCTATAAATATCATGACATGTTTTGAAAAATGAAAGTCGGTATTGGTTATTGGGTTACAAAAGCAGTCAACCTGCTCATGTTCTTGGAAAATATTCATATTAACAAACTTGCATAACCTGCATAGCCGTTCTAGGATTTCGTCTCTGGTCATTTCAGACATTGATATTTCTTTCATAAAAGATGTGGTGCCGAGAATCGGACTCGAACCGACAAGGGTATTACGCCCGAGGGATTTTAAGTCCCTTGCGTTTACCAATTTCGCCATCTCGGCATTTAACTTAAACTTGCCCATTTAAGAAAACACATTATACCAGATTATTGAGTATATGTCAAGGGGTGTCGTTATTCATGCAACGGACAACTAGGCCGATGATTTCTAATTGCTCTGGACCTGATTTGCCTTTATGAGATTCGATTTTGCATAGGTTAGTTGCTCGTGTATAGTGTTTCTCGGCGACAAGGGTTAAATCGCGAGCTAATTCCTCGTGGGAATTTGATGTATCGAATTTTAGGTTTCCTAAAAGGTTGATTAACTCGAATGCTTCATTAAGCCCAATTTCGTTAATGTCTAGGTACATTTAATTGCTCCATTCACAATGTTTATCGCTTAATTGCGATATTGATTTTAAAAAGGTTTTGGCGGCTTCTGTGCAATCGTTACATTGGATATCTAATTGGTTATTAACTAACTGCATTGCGGCATATGACTTGCCGTGAATGGCGATGTAATAGGTTTGTGAGGATGGGTTAACGTACATGCCAGAATTGGCTTCTGAATCGGTGTTATATGAGGGTTTGGAGGATGAGATATATCTGCTAACAATAACAGAAAAAAATCCGAAAGCTACTACTATTATGAATAGGATGGATATTGAAAAAATGGTTGCGAAAATATCGGATTTAAGTACCTGAAACATCCATTTTTGGAGTCTTTTGTAAAAGACCGATTTGGGGTCTGAAACCATTGTTTTCTCCCGTTATATGCCCATTTAACGAAGGCATTATAGCATATAGGGCGGCCTATGTCAACTTTTGTAAAAGATGGTGCAGAAGGGGGAACTCCCCCAGGGGAGGGGGCGGGTAGCCCCCGTGGGGTATATTGTAGGGTATGGGGATATATGGTAGGGTGGTATATGGATGGGTATGGGGATATATGGTAGGGTAATATATGGAGGAGTATGGCGATATATGGTATTGACAAATGGCATGGGTTTTGCTATACTGTGCCGATTAATGGGCAAAATGGTTGAAATTATTATTGATTTGCGCCGGCCTCTTGCTGGCGCTCCCATGTGTCGCGGCATAGGGTATTTGCCCACCCTATGCCCGGCGCATGGTCGAAATCGGACATTATTGTCGCGGTTGGCTACTCTTTGCGTAGGTAGCTGGGTAGTGGGTATTGATTTTGTTGGTCTTTTATAAAAGGTAGGTTGGCATGTGGCTTGCTATATTAGGGATTGTGGCTATCGCGGTGGAAGGCGCGAAGGCCACGGCTGCGGAGAGCATGGGGCTCGATTGCCAAGGAGATTGGCTCCGTTAATGGCGCGCTTGATGGGATACCGCGATGGTGGTATAAGATGATTGTTAATGATTAAATTTGGCAATTACGCCAAAAATTGGAAAGGTTAGGGAGAGTTATGGCAAAGCAGATTAAAGGCACGGACATGGTTGTTAAGCAAATCCCAACGGCCAGTATTATCTGGCAAGGGGAGCCTAACGCTCGGACGGATTATCGGCAAGTACCAAAATTGACTGAGGATATCCGAAAAAATGGATTGCTACAGCCTCCGGTCGGTTGCCAAAATCCTGATGGGTCTGTTACATTGTACTGCGGTTTTTGCCGGGTGATGGCATGTGTGGAATTGGGATGGGAAACCATCCCTATTAATATTGTGCCAGCTATGAGTGACAAGGACAGGGCGATCCTTAACGCTCGAGAAAATTTGTCGCGAGACAATTTGACACCATATGATAAGGCGAAGTTTTTGGTGGGGTTGCAGGAGTTTCACCAAATGACTGCCAAAGAGATTGCGATGTCGTTGTCTGGTGATTTGACTATGAATGCTAAGCACGTGCACGCGTTGACTAGTTGTGTCAGAAATCTTGACGGTAAAATCCTGATGGCGTGGGAGCAGGGACATCCCCTTGCTAGCACAATGCGATTGACTAGTTTGCAGGCTATGGATAAGGATGAGCAACTTAAGACTTGGCAGGAATTGCTCACAATGGAAGCTGGATTAGTTAAGGAAGGTCTTGATAGTGACAAGGTGCAAGCGGCTTTGGCTGACCCGTATGACGTTGACGCATACGAGCGTATGATTGCTGGGCGCATGGGACGCGGGAAAAAGGGTGTATCAGCAAAAATTGAGGGTGGTAAGGTTGTTAATCCTAAGGCCCGAAAACCGGACAAGGATACGCTAGACACAGTTTTGTCATGGTTGGCAGAGGGTTTAGACGGTGTAGACCCTAGAAGCGGAAAAATTGCAGCCGACGTAATCGAATGGTGCGACGGTCGCGAGTCTTGCTTGGTAATTTCTGGTGCTATGGTGTATGACCCCGATGCCGAAAAGAGCAAAAAGGCACAAGCTAAGGTGCAGAGTAAGGCCGATAAACAGATTGCGGAGTTGCTCGCCAAGGTCGCGGCATTGGAGGCAGAAAAAGCCAAAAAGTAGTAGATAACAATATGTGACATATAGGGGGCGATTGATATTGTTCAATCGCCCCCTTTTTTTGTGTCTTTTATGAAAGGAAGGTTTAATTATCATGAGCAACCGAATTGAACGGATAACACAACGGAGATTGAGAGCCTATATAAGGTTTTCTGAATTGGGGAAGGGGTCTTCTAAATGGTTGTTCTTGGTTGGATGGGATAGGGCATATCATAATATGTATATGGACCGTCTTTTATGAAAGATTCCCGCAGTAGCCTGAAATAGCAGGCTACTGTATGGGGG
>Ga0208957_1000695_pt1 | contig 22532 bp, 24 predicted proteins | sample RifOxyA1_FD_184029 | JGI IMG/M metagenome (GOLD analysis project Ga0208957, IMG submission 184029) | Groundwater microbial communities from Rifle, Colorado - Rifle Oxygen_injection A1 (SPAdes) | ecosystem: Environmental > Aquatic > Deep subsurface > Groundwater | place: Rifle, Colorado, United... | reverse complement strand
TACAAAATTGCATTGGTAGACTCTATAGTGACATTAGCCCTTACTTGATTGTCAAAAATTAGCAGGTTTGATGTTGTCGTTTGCCTGTAGCCTGCTTGATATCCAATAAATATATTACTACTTCCTGTAGTATTACTATTCCCTGCAGTTGTACCTATTGCTGTATTAAAAGAACCAGTCGTCGTCTGAATTAAGGAATTTTTTCCAAAACACATATTGTCACTTCCAGTCGTAATATTGAATCCTGCATTAGAACCGTAAGCGTTATTATTATAACCAGTCGTGATATTGCGACCTGCATTATATCCTATTAGGGTATTTGAATCGTTTGTGGCAGAACCATCAAAATGAGTTAAAGAATATCCAGCGCGATACCCTAAACAAGTATTTTTATCGCCTGTCACATTGAAAAACCCAGCTTCAACACCGACGAAAGTATTAAATTGTCCCCTATTCCCGCCCCCCACATTAGTATTAAATTTCCCAGCATCCTTACCTATGAATAGGGAATTAGTTCCTGAACCACCTGCCCTAAATTCAATAGAATTGGCAGTCCCATCGTCATTTTCAAAAATAACATCCGGATCTGATGACAAGACCTCATAGATTTGAACATTGTCAATTGTTCCAACAAATGTACCACCACTACCAGGCGTGAATAATAACGTCCCAGTCGTAGCTGTAGGATGTACATATATAGTTTTTGTGCCGGCTGTCGAGAATACTTGTCCGGCATCCTTACCACCAAGTGATACAGAAAAACCCGAACCAGCGGTAGTGACTGCTACAGTGAATATGATTTGATATTCTTTTAAAATAGTATTCGCAGTTGAGGTACCACTCAGTGTAGCAGTATTACCCGTTGCATGAGTTGCGACTCCACTTCCTATTGTCCAGCCAGCCCCTATTGTCCAGCCAGTAGATGTATCAAAAGCCCCATCCGCAGTAAGTAGATTAGTCGTGTCAATCGTAGCAAGCGAATTCGTGCCCTTGACGTGTAATCTTGCTAATGCTGTGGATAATCCAATAGCAACATCATCATTTGAAACTAGTCCAGCATTAAATATCGGTGCGCCATTGACTATAGTTTGGGGGGTGGTTTGGTCAAGTTTTAGATAACGAAGATCAAGTACACTAGTCTGAGGTCCTAATATCTGCGGATCTGCTATTTTTGATTGATATGTATCTGATCCCATTAGCCTGAGGTTATCGCCTTAACAACTAAAGTGCCATGGCTTGTCGCCACCTCCCTGAAACTGATCCGTAAAAACAAATTATTTACTCTATAAGTCTTAGCAAATTTATAATTAGTCCCATTTGTTACGGTTTCAGCGAATTTTCCTGGCAATAACTTAATATTGTCAATATCGCTAATAATTTCCGAACTAGTCATTTTATAAACATCATCTTTTGAATCTCCTGTCTCAATTTGCATATGTAGCACTGCAGCATCTTCTCCTGGAGTATAAGAGATGTTTAATTCCACAACAGATATGAACCCAGTCGGTATGTGCGCTACATTATCTGCGAAACTTGCTGTCAATGTAGCGCTTGCACTGTCCGATCCAATTACCCAGCTTTTGTTTTGTATTGTGTATTCTGACACGGATTTTGTTTAAAAATTTATTTTTTTGTTGATGTTCATACTCCTGTATCCAGAGATAATCAGGATGGTTTTTGATTTTCTTATCTATATCCACGATCAAGCCCTCTAGCTCGGACTTTTCTTTCCCTGTTAGAATGTCAAGTTTAGCCGACAAAATCTTGTATTGTTCTTTTAATTCTTCTAATGTCATATTTTTAAAAATAATCAGATAAACCGCTACTGTTAATATAATCCTCGGTATTCATTTCATTCCCTCCGCCTGTCGAATATCCACCAGTTATTGCACTTGTATTATAACCACCCTGTTGATACATTTGAACCCTATTTTGATATTTTACGGTTAGCACCTTTTGCAAAAGCTGAATCTTATATGCAACCTGTTCGGAAGTATCACTCAGTTTCGGTAATATCTGTGCATACTTATATTCGTCTTCTTTCCTCAAAACACCACCTTCAAGACCCTTACCAATGATCTGCTTAACCGTGAAAATAGTAGCTTTTGCTTGCTGTGCAGATTGATCCCAAGGGTTCAAACTTCTTAATTTTCCTTCTATTGGACCGAATGCTCCCTGACTTGCCTGGAACTGTTCATTAAGCGTCCCAAGATTCTGTAGAGCTGCCTGAGTATCTCCAAGATCAGCAAGCTGTGTAGCTGGAATTGTCTTCCCTCCACCCGTACCGTAAGCATTTTTCATGATTGTCTGCGCTTCAGTAGGACTATACCCAGAATTTACCAATTCTATGAATTTGGACTGTTGCTGTTCTTGTGTCATACCTGCTCCTTGCCCGCCGAATAATCCTGTTGTTTCTAATCCAACCGGCAATTGTCCCTGTGGTTGTGTTAAATCTTCTTGCGTAATTGCACCTTGCTGGCCTGCAAGAATCGGAGCTACTTGACCTAATATCCCTGGGATTTTAGATGTGCTCATCTTCTCTCCTATGCCTTCTCCCGCCCTCCCTATCCTCGAAGCCATTTGTTGGACGGGGTTTTTTACATTTGCACCTAATCCCATATAACGAGGACCCAATGTTTTCTCGGCTGCTTTAGTCATCTTTTCTGCAAATTTAATTGCATATGATTGTTTTGTTAGGAAATTGTCAACTGGACCTTTAATATTCCCCCTTATTTTGGATCTAATATTTGTTAATATCTGTTTCTTCAATCCTGCGCCACCTTCTGTTACCCCCTTATAGCTACCCCCAACCTCTTTTATTAGTTGATTGACTTTCACAAGATCCAAAGCTTGTGGATTATCTGGTAATGCATTCAAGGCGTCTTTTACCCTTGCCATTTGCGGATCTTTGAATATACCTGCCAATTGCTTTTGTCCATTTTTCCCCTTCCCATATTTCTCTACTATATCACTAAGAATATCCTGTTTTGCTCCTGGTAGTTCAGTCGAATTTCTTGCTATATCGTCAGAATAACTACTTATTAAGTCTGGTAGGGCATTTGCAACGTCATCACCCGTATTGACTTTAATCCCTTTTAAACCAAGATCATCTAATATAGACGTTTTAGCTAGATTAAACTGATTCGGTGTCATTTCTACATCACTAGCCTTTAATCCAGTGAATATTTTCTTTTGAAGACTCTTGCCAATTTTTGATTTTCCGAATAAACCACCCGCCTTATTAAGAACTCCACCTGTTACCCCTCCAAATAATGCCCCAGTCCCTATAGATTCTAATTCCTGTCCTGGAGCTGATGCTCCAAAACCTCCGAGACCTCCAGCTACTGCACTTGCTTTGACTGCTCCACCCAACCCCACACCAAATAATCCCCCACCTGCGGGGACTCCAAAGGCTACTGTTCCTGCTGCATTTTTAAGAGTTTGTACGGCTAATGCATTAGGATCTGTGTTTGCCTGTTCTAATCTATTCCAATAATCCTGCTTTGATCCTATCATTGGACTGCCAGTATTCTTGCCTCCACTTACTGCCATACTCCCAAGTGTACCAATATCATTTATTAGATTTTTCCCCAATTGTAAGGGTTGCTTAAAAAAACCGCCTAAAAATCCACTAATACCGTTTTTAGACTGTGGATCTTGTGGCTGTGTGTTTTGTGATTGTTGAAAATACGCCCCATATCCACCTGGATCTATGACTTTATAACCGCCATTTGGATGTGATTTTATATAATCTAATGCTGCTTGTCCTGTCAATTGTGCCATCTATTTAAATTAATATTTTAAATGCCAAAAAAATTCCCTACTTTACCAAAATTCTTTTTAGTTGTATCTACATATTTGCTAGCTAATGGTTTATATACGGTAGACATAAGACTCCCATAAGGAGTTCCAGTTGAACCATAGTTTGCTGCTTTACTAAGTGCATTCAATACCTGGTCTTTTGTGTTTAGATTATACTTAAAACCTTGTAAAGCTGTGACATCTGGGCTTTCCCACATATTAGTCTTTTTATTAAATACCAAACCCTCCTCCGTATCCACTGTGTCTATTGTTGGCGTTGGAACTGGCTGATCATTGTTATTGTTTGTAAATGCTTGTGTTGCAAGTTGTTGGAATGCCAACTGATACCTTTGGAATACTCTGTTATAGGCGTCTGCTGCTGCTTGATTGCCGTATTGCAATGCCTGTAATGCACGATTCTGCATATCAGCCATTTGACCGCCCAGATAATCAGAATATGCACTAGCTGCTGCAAGTTCTCCGCCCATTGTACCAAGTTCCTTGCCCATTTGGGTCAATTTTTGTGATGGTGCCATATCTGCTGCTGTTGTCCCTGCTGTTAGACCAGTATTCGCTATATTGAAAAATTTTGGCAAGAATTCAGACATCAGATTCTGCGTCACACCAGTAGACCTCTCAAGGGATGGTGACCATTGTTCTGTAATATTTTTATTTATCATTGTCGGCAACTCCATGCTTTGGTAAGGAGTCATTGCTGATTCCGCTGTTTGTAATGCACTTGTTGCTCCTGGTAAATCCATTGCCATTTTATTTATTTAATATTTAAGATAATTTTAATAATTTATTCCCTGTAAATGTCTGAGCTGTTTTTGGTAATTTCAATAACTTATTCCCCGCAGTTGTTAAATCCGTCCCTGTTCCCATTCCTGTTTCTGTTCCTGGTTGGTACTGTTTCATAAAATCATTCCAAGACGTAGGCATCCCCGCAACCGTTGGCGTCTTTGTTGGATTCAATGTTGTTGCTCTATTAAACGCCTCTTGTGCAGGATTATAGAATAATTCCCTATATCCTTGCTGATATTTATTTAACCAGTCTAAAATACCTGCCTTACGCTGCCTTTCTGTCTCAGCTCCTAACTGACTCACATTCCCCCATGTTTGGCTGCCACGTCCTCCGCCCTGTGCTATCCCATACATTGTATTCATTAACTGTGTATTATATTGCCTATTAAGCTCAGGATTCACCTGTTCTGCTGCTGCCCCTTGTGCTGCTGGTAACAATTTCTCCCAAGATTTATAGAAAGGGAGCACGTCTTGGAAGCCTGGACCTTTGTATACATTTTTAGCAAACGCGTCACTAATTTGTTTCGCTATATCTGCTGGAGTCAAACTTTTCACTGGATTGACAGGACTAGACGCCAATTTAGTTGCCGTTTGTGTATAGCCAGCAATAGGAGCTGTCTTCCTAACTGCACTCTTTTGTGCTGTAGCTGCTCTTTGCACTGCTGTACTTGCAATACGCCTTGTTTGTTCTGCCTTTTGAGCTGATTGCACTGCTTGTTGTGCTCTCTTTATTATATCTAATACGTTTGCCATAAATTGAATATAAAAATTATGCTAGCTTAGTTTAAGCTAATTTATAAATAATCCTTCCAGTTATCGCACAAGCTCCATCAGGGAACACATTGTCTATTGGAGTAAAACCACAATAGTCTAAGGTGGTCTCCCCTGAAGGAAAATATACATTCGCTGCGAAATCGTTTGCTGGAGTATGCACAAATCCGTAACCTGCCGACCAGGCACCAGACGCACCATAATTGTAAGCGTTCGCTACTGGAGGTAGGGCAACTATTACTTCTGACCCACCACCACCGCCTATAGTAAACTGTGCCGAAATGTCGCATTCCACTCTATCTCCAAGTATCCAATATTCAGCGACTATATATGAAATACCTGCTATTGTCCCTGTCACTACTGAAAGCGCAGGTGCCCAAGTAAAAGTCGAAGCAAATCCGCTGGGCAACACCTCTCTGGATTTAAAAAACTCTGTAATCGCTGCATTCGCTACTGTATAGTCTGTTCCCCCTGTAACATCAATATATGTTGCTGCTACGTTCGTAATATTCAAATATTTCGTAGTAGTTTGTGTTATCTTTATTCTGTCCCCCTTTTGGAACAGATCTGTTCCTGTATAATTGGCTATCGCTATTCTGTTAGCATTAGTATAAGAAAAATTACCTGGATTATATTCCGTCCAATCATCATGATCTTGTGTTGATAATAATTTCTCACCTTCGTAAGCTCTGAACACGTCATAACCAACATCACTCATTTCTACGGCTAAAGTCCCATCGGGTTTTTGACCTATTACAATCCTATAATTCGTTCCATCATGCAAAGTCATACGTCCTTCCTTCGCATTAATTTCAAATTTGTCACTACCGATCCCTATAATTGTATCTTTAGGTAGGATTCCACCCGCAAAGAGTCCTGCTCTTAAACGATTATTCCTTAGTCCTCCAGAAACATGTGCAAAGTTGGACCTACGATTAAATTTATCGAAGCCCATCTCTTCTAATGTTTTTTCGTTTGTAGCCATATCTGTTAAACTTTCGGTATTCTTAATGTAGTTTGTGGAACTACATCAAAGTCGTACCCTTCTAAAATAAATTTACCCGTTGTTTCAAAACCTAAACTATGTGACCACCCTTCGGTATTAATCTTTGGTGTCACCTGCTGCGTTTTTGATGTCGTACTTAAAGCAATTGTCTTATATGTCGCATAAGCACCCCTGTTATTTGAAATTTTTAGTGTAACCGTTGCTGCTGCACGGTATTTCAAAAAAACATTCGCAACTTTATTAGCAACCCTTGGATCGCCAGTAACATGATGTGCTGTATATACTTTGACTGTTATAGACTGAGCAACACCCGCGGCATCATCGTCTGTCGTACCTGTGTCTAGCTTCCAAATTCCAGCATCATTGTAGCCTATTGCGTAGATATCCTTCGATCCAGTCGAATTAATAAAATCCGTGAACGCCATAAATCTATCCTGATAACCCGAAGTGAATAGCGTCCCTTTTCTGACATCAAAGACTATGCAAATATTCGTAAGTGCTGATGCTAATGCCCCCGATAGTGTATCTAAAGTCCCGACTGATAATATATACTGTCCCTGCGCCTCTCTTACACCTGCTGCCAGACTTCCCCAGTTAGAATCGCTAATTAAGTCCCAAACACCATAAAAATCAACACGATCTCTAAGCTTATCTGTGATATTTGTTGGTAAATTTTCGCCATTATATAACCAAAACCCCTCCCTATTAGCCCAAAGAACAATGCCATCAACAATTTTCACACTTCTATAAGAAGTACAGCCAAAATTACCAACGTCATCAGACACATCAGTTATAGGATTCCATCTATACATCTTTTGTTCATCCCAGATTAAGAATTCGCTACCATATCCTATTGCAGCAGTACATTTACCATCTATTTTAAATGTATGCCTAAATACATAGATTTTGTCATTATCCCAGCCAGAAGTATCACCATCTGTTTTAACATAAGGCACTGCTGCATTTACCCAATCTAAGATTGTCACCATCGCACCATCATTAGAATTATAAAGTATCGCGCCTTTAATATTAGCTTCAAAAAATATAGCTGTTGTCACAACTGTCCCTGTGCCGTTAGAATCCGCGTTAGCAGAGCAAGTCCCATAAATGGTTTGCGTTTGTCTTGCAAAAAATTCGTCAATGAAAGGCAAATTAGAGCAAAGTAATACATTTGGCTTAATTGAATTACCTCCGACTAATAGGAAGTTCTGATTAACCGCTAATACCCCACCACCTATTTTATAATTTGCATCTCCTGTAACTGTGACATCGGTTATTGTAGAACCCGTTGTATAGGCTAAAGACGTAGCCCCGTCCATCGAGCCAATATAACTTCGATTCAAAAAATCTATCCCGTTCACCTGAGTATCGGCAGGCCATTCATCAGTATCAACTGCTGCGCCCCACCCTGTAGTTTCGTCTACTACAAAAAGATCACGATCTGCTACTGCAAAGAGTTTGTGTGTACCATCCGTCTTATTGTATGACCATAATCCGTAGCCAGGATTTGCACTAATTTTATCCCAGAATAGATCAGAACCTGGTCTTGTTGCCCAATTCCCAGGCTGATCCGTTGTTACATTCAAAAGTAGTGGCGATTCATTATTACTAACCAAAGAAGGATCAGAAGCTTGATCCATGCCTCCCGTTAAATTCTGTATCCATGTTGATTTTGTTTTTCTTGCCATTTAGACCGATCTCCTAGTAAAAGGTAAGGTATTCTTCATAAAATCTATTGTGCGTACTGGTCTCTCTGATGGTCTGATTTTCATTAGCCTTTGTTTCGCTTCTATAAATTTGGCTTCATATTGATTCGCCTGATCGAATTTTTCAAGTTTCATTAGAGCGTCCGCGGTTGCACCAAACACTATGCCCTTATGCCCTCCGAGTGGTATTCTTGGGACATCAGTAGTATTTGTAAGTTCTGCTGGCTTTTTGACATATTTTAGGTAGACAGAATCTTCAATATTTGTAGTCCAGTCAAAAGGACGTATTTTAATTGTGGAAGTTGGTACGCTTGATACACTTTCTGTCTGGAATGTATAAACTGGGTATGCTTGACTAAATAATGTATCTGCCGTTCTACCACGCGAACTATTGTATAGATCCTCGTCTTTGAGAGGATCACAACGTGTGAAATCGAGATCGCTTGATGTCCATTTGACCCCCACCCAGATTGGCTTGTGTACCAAATATGTATCAGCGTATGTGAATAATCCAGTAAAGATATAAATCGTATCACCGTCCCAGTCGTCATCTATTGCGCTATCAACCGTGACCGTTGTTGTATTTGTGTATGCTGTAATTTTGCGAGTTTCATCATCAGTTGAATTGTATGCGATCCCATCAACCATATTTGATGTGAATATAGCAGTCGAAGCCACTAAAGTTGAACTTGTCGATCCTGCTGCAACTGTCCCTGTAGCTGCATAGTTGTCAATCACGGCTTCCGCAGAATAATACTCTGGATGTAAACTAGCATATTCTGGGAAAAGATCCTCTAGGTATCTATCATTAATCCAGCGATCAACTTCGGTTGTTGTGATATCAGAATTTGTGATAGGATCAGCACTACCATCAACATAATTGATATAACTAAAAACCCTGTTTCGCATTCCTTGTAGATCCATTATATTTTAGAATAAAACTTAAAATTCTGCCGAAATCCCAAACACACCTGTTTTAATCAATATTGCCCCATCTGTAAGTCCATGTCCTGTTTTTGCTGCATTTAGATAACCCGTATTACCCCTAGAACCACTCGCTATAGATATACTGAATCCTGTTTGAGCTGCTGCTGCTGTTGTGTAAACCTGCCAATCTGTAACTTCAGTACCACTAGTAAGCGTAGGATTAGTATCATACATCACTCTAGGAAGACCTATAACAAAATTAAGCGAATTTGCTGTATAAAGAACCATTCTCGCTCTTGTATTCCCTGTTGACTGGTTATACATTGGATAAAAAGCATACTGATAACAATCCCATTCTTCCTGTTGGGTGCTTTTTGGCGTAAAAGGAAGAGCTTCCGTACCCTCACAAAGCTGTACTTGTGCTATCTCGAACCAATCATTTGTGCTTGCAGTTCCTACTGGAGTATATACAAACCAAACGCCTATCTGTGTTGCAGTAGCAATGATTGGAAGTGATGTTGTTACTGTAAATTTTTGCCAGGATGTCGTTAATGTATTATTCTCACTCCCATTAATTACACCACCGGTGAAGCTCCCTACTTGTTGGTTTGTCCCAGTCCCAGTATAAATACGCGCATTTAATATTGAACTCGTAGCAGAAAAATCAGCCCCGCATTTAGCCCAAAAACTTAAAGTTATTTTTTTACCTCTAAATTTTACGCTATCTATTGTAGGCAGTGCTTGGGAAAGGGTGCAGGTGTTAGTTGCACTATTTCCGCTATCTCTTTGTGTCCGTATCGAATAATAACTACCTTGCACTCCAGTTCCAGATTGTTGACTAACCGTCATCCCTGCCACGCCAGCACTACGTTGGGAAAACCATCTATCAGCAGTATAAATACCAGCCCCAGCACCTGCAAAGCTTGTTCCCCGTTGCCAAACATCGAAATTGCCATTAATTAAGGCCTGCTTAGCAAGCGAAGTGGCAGTTGTCTGAATATTATATGAATCGGGATCAATAATCCCTTCAGTGGTACTTCTAACCCAAGTTCCCACTGAACTATTAATTGTAGTTCCAACTAAATTATATCCGTCAGTGCTTAAGTGTATGTTACCCCCATCATCATAAGCTGGAAGTAATGTATCGTCTACGTCTGGATCTTCTAAAAGAGAATACATGTCTATATTATAGTCAATATCTGTGGCTGTCCCTGCTATCCAGGCATTTAAAGCATCGGTCTCAGTCTGTCTTGCTGCACTCCAAGCTGCCGAACCCTTCCAAGGAGTTACATTTACAGCAATAACCTTTGCTCCAGTGTCTGAGATAGCAGTATAAATAGCTTGTAAATTTGATTCTATAGTGGCTGTAGCAACATCGTTTGCAAGATCATTAACTCCAAGCCAAACTACCACATATTCTGGTGTCCCTTCGTCTGAATTCAATACGTCAGTATAAAGTCTTGTGAGTGATAAGGTTGTTGTATTTGAACCAACTCCTTTATTAATCACGGGTGCCCAATAAGCGTCAAGTAACGAATCTAATTGGGTTTGGATACCGCCTGCACGCGTTAGACTGTCACCTAAAGTATAAATACAATGGACTTTTTTAACAGCGTTTGTGTCTGCGTAAGCTTTAATACTTTGCTGAGTCGCAATTTTGGTAGCAGAATCTGAAACCATAGTGTCTTCATCAAGTACCGCTGTACCCGAAATGCCAGTATTTACTACCGGAGAAGCCAGAGTCTTGCTTGATAAAGTCTGAGTTGCTGTTTTTCCCGCTGCCTTGTCAGTCCCCGTAATTTCTGACAATTTATAATCATGGCTTGTAGTTACCGCACTAGCATCAGCCCCAAGCTTAGTTTGTAAAGCTGCTGCTTCATCTTGAAGTTCGTTCATGACGGTACTAATTGTTCTTGTCTCAGAACAACTCGTATCTGTGAAACTATGTAGTGTTGTTGGATAATCCGCGCTCATGCTCCTTCTTTTACATTTAAAATTGATAAATAACCTACACGTTCTGTACCAAAGGTCTTTGCATTACACCATGCCTTCAAATCACACCAGGCTGTCGCAAAGCACCACGCATTCCAGCCTCCTCTCACTCCAAGCGCATTTGTACTTCCTGCCCTGTCTGTTAAAGTACAAGCGTTTCCACTTCGATCAGTTAAAGTATTTGCCTTCCCTACACGTTCAGTTAATGTGCTCATATTGAATCAGGTTCTCCATAATCTACAATTAACCAGACGCTATTTGTCCCATCTGTAACACGAGTCAAGCCTACTATTATATATAAGGGTACATCCTCAGGACTCATAGACAGCAAAACTACTGTATTACTAGACAAGGTCTTGCTTGCCACCCTTGTTAATGTCTGACTATTAGTATTAGTGACATTATCAATCCACTTATTGTATGTGATGAAATTCCCTGCTGTAGCATCCGGCGAGACTGTTGCTGATAGTACGGAACTTCCAGAACTATGAGCAGCGCGTTTTGCCATGATCGATACGCTCTTCGCCCCAGCTAAAGAAATCATAGAGCTTGTAAAACTTGATGTTGTTCCTATTTTTAATGGATATGTTTTTCTCATTCAAAATATTTTAATAATTATATTGCACAATTATATTGAACTAGGTTCACCATAATCACAAATTAACCAGATGTTATTAGTCCCATCTGTATCAATGGTCATTAGAAATTTTGCATACGCTGGTATATCTTCAGGACTGAAACTGTACATTTCAACCCCATTGTCTGACAATGTAGACCCAGAAACTCTTGTTAAAGTTTCCGTGTTTGCGTTTGCCACGTTACTGATTAATTTATTATAAGTAGCATAGTTACTATTATCCGGTGAGACTGTGACACTGAACACCGAACTGCCAGCACTATGATCTGATCTTTTTATAAAAACAGTAGCTCTCTTAACTCCCTTTAAACTTATCCCAGCAGGAGTATTAGTAGCCACCGCATCTTCTAGTATATGATAAGGTTTACGCATGATTCGTTTTTTAAAAAAATATTACATACTTTCTCTTTGTTTTCGCCAATAATTAGCCCCAGAACCTTTTTTCTTCTTTTTCATCATTTTCTCGTCCATCATCATCTTGCCACCAGTTTTCTTTGCATAGCCTTTCGCTGCTTGTATCCCTTTCTTTGTGTATGGGAATTTCTTTTTTCCTTTCTTTGTTTTAACTATTGCCATGTTTTGAATTTAATAATTAAACTTTGTACTTTAGGAGGAAGAGGACTTGCCCCTTCCTCCTGTCAGAATTACTCCTTAACCTTTTCAGCCTCTTTTTCCTTCTCTACTTTCCCTACTTTCTTTGTTTTCCCTACTTTAAACTCTGGATCTTTTTTAAATCCGACTGAACTATCCTCGTCAATATTCAAAGTCCCTAATGCTGGAAACGTGAAGCCGTTCTTCTCAACCTCTTCGTTCTTTAAGTTTGTAATTAAAGTCATTTTTGAGTTATAAAAATTAAGCTACGTCTGTTGATTTAGCAACACCCTGATCTACTACATTAGCTGCTAAGCCTGAGTATGTAAGTAGTCTAACATTTGTGTCGTCTGCTGTTGTCCAGTCTGCTGGTCCAAATACACCGCCACCCAATGCCCAAACTTTACCATTCATATTGGATATAGAGACTGCTCCCGTTGGGACTGCTGCACTTGTGATATTCTCGATAGCACAAAGCATACAATTCTTCAAAAGAACAAATCTATCTCCATAAGCAACATTAAGAATTTTACCCGTGGTGCTAGATGTATATGTGTTAAATATACAATCTTCAAAAATCGTCCTTGCTACTCGTGTGCCAGCACCAGTACCTATAACTTCAGCTTCAATCACGTTAGTTGCTCTAAGTGTAGTATCTAAGCCGATATAACAATCTTTGAAATAATTCTCGCTACCTGGGTAAATCACCGCTAGTGATCTTGCTCCGGCTGTATCCATTGAAGTATCTCCCATGCCAGAAAATTGACAATTATAGAGTTTATTTCTTTGTCCAGATACAACTACCGCTCTTGGTGATGTTGCTGTACTTGATGCTACTCCCTGGAATACCTCAATATTAGCAATTAGACAATTATCCGCTGAAACCGTGAAAAGATCTTCAATCGTTAAAACGGTTGAAAGTTGTGCAATCCTTGATCTCTGCCCAATCCTTGATCCTGCATTTACACCAATTAGATGTACACCGTCCTTATTCCAATCTAATGCTTCTGATAAATAGGTGGTTGTTGAACTTGCTGAGTTTGACTCTGCAAGTAAATAAACAGTGTCCCCACTATTAGCCCTTGCCAATGCAAGTGCTTTTGTTAATGTTTTGAGGGGCTTACTAATAGTTCTCCCAGAGTTACCATCAGCACCTGTCCTTGGAGCGACAAAATAAGATCGTCCTTGAGTAAATAATCCATTCACAGGGACACCCATGCTGAACACTCCATCTTTGAAATTTGTTGCCATTTCTTTTATGTTAAAAAATAAAACTACACCCAGAGTTGGCACTCTAGATACTTCTTTAAATCTCTCGAAAAACTCGAAGTATCCAGGTGTAATAAAAGTTTATTGTTAAAGATCAATTAAGTTGAAAGTGTACTGTTATCACCAAGCGACCATACAGAACCCTCCCAAGTAGTTATTCCAAATGCATATTTATCATGCGCGTACTTAACCAAAGCCTCGTTAGACTCTGTCTCTTTCTCTAGAAATCTTGGATAACCCTCTGCTTCATAGACTTTCCAGAATTTACGGATTACGTCTATATCGACGATTCCCCACATAGTATCCCAGACATTAGAAGCCGAAGTCTTAGCGACTGTGGTTTCACCCATAGCCCTTGCAGCTTCGTAATTAATGAAAGGTACCAATAGAACATCAAATTTATCTCCATAACGGAAATAATTCTTATTTCTCTCTGCGGTATCCGGTTCATCTACACTCTCTACACCTGCAATCTTGAACGCTTCAACTCTATTGTAAGGAGAGGTTACGATAACCTTGTTCCTACCAGGATCGCCAATATTCAAAAGGTTGCCCTTATTGGATACTGTTGCTAGTAGAGCATCCTGTAATTCTTCAACTGCTGCATAATCTAAAGGTCTTTGTACAGCATCAGCAAATGTATTACTCTGTGTTCCCGATCCGTCTTTTCTTGGATGTAGGGTTGAAAGTAATCCTTTCCCGTCGCCTTGTACATAAGAACCAGATGAACTGGTTAAATTCCTAATCTTGCTGAAAACAAACATATTCCTTGAATATTCCGGCGCACTTACTAATCCTCTAGCCATTCTCTCGACTGCACCAGTCTGGTCAGTCTCCATAAGATCGGAGCTAAAAGTTTTCTTTGAGCGGAAAATCCTTCTTGAATAAGTTGTCTTGTAACCTTCCAAATCTGAATCCTCGACTGCATCGCCAAGTTCGCCTACTTCTGCCATAACGCCTGCATCCGAATAGGTAACTTCATTAAGTTGGAGTCTATTCGTTGATCTCACAGTGAAAAGCTGCCTGTATAGACTCTTTGGTCTTAAAGCCTCTTCTTCCTGCATATAGGCATCAATCTCGGCTTTCCAGGTTTGGAAATTTTGTGTTGTACTTGCCATTTTTTAAAACTAAAAATTAAAATCAATTTGAGGTATCGCCTCTTGAGGTATCACCTCCTGGATCATAGCTACTAGTTAGCTGCTCCAGCGCTTGAGAAACATCTGGTAGGTGACACATAAACTCTACGAGTATTCTCTGGCTTATAGCCGTCTAAAGAAACTGTCATAAAGTCCATATTCGCCTGTGCTACAACTGCCGTTGATTCTGTCAACGCCCATGGATAAGTAGCATCAGTTGCCATACTTACTCCAATATTATCGGAACTAGCTGTAGTACCTGCTGCTGTAGTTGTACCCCTAATTACCGAGATAGTAGAAGCACCCCATAGAGAAACTTCAATAATATCACCAGTCTGAATTGGCATTATCTCTGCAAGCTCCATTTTCGCACTAGTTGTGTTACTCTCGTCATTAGTTGAAGCAAACGTGTATGCCATTGGTAATTCGCCTGTTGCATCAGTAACAGTTCCAGCCTTTAGTGGGTCATCTTGAATTGGAACTAATGAACCAAGCCTTGTAAACCCAACAACAAAACCGAAAATATAATCATCATCAGCTAGAGTTGTTATACCAAATTCTTTGCCGTTAGTCGCATCACTAAGAGCAACGAATTGCCCCATATACAACTTTGTGCTATCTTCACCAGGGATTTTCCAGGTGGATCTGTCTTCTGCCCTTCCTGTGGCTGCTCTGACTAATCTTGGCATGTGCATTGCACCATAGTTATTTATTGCCATTATAAAAATCTAAAAAATAAAACATAGACTTAAAAAGGTCTAATTTAAAAACCTAAAAAAGGGAATATACTTAGAAGTTATTTATCAGGACTTTAAATTCCTTGCGAACCTATTAGCAATACTCTTTCCAGAATTTTTTAAGATTCTGTCATAGTTTGCTTTCTGTTCAAGACTTAAAGTTATTACTTCAGGAGTAGATGTGTTCATCCCCCCAGAAATATTACTCTCAGTTCCAGTGTTTGATGCTGCACGCTGCGCCATTCCTATCACTTCGCCAGTCTGCTGCGCCTTCTCGCGTACTTGATCTATGATCTCGTCTTGTCTGTTGTAAGCCTTCTCAATTGCTTCGTCCCAGCTTAGATTCGGATTCCTTCTTTTAGCAATCCCCGCATCTTCGCTGACACGCTTCATGAAATCAACATCTTTTTGAAAATCTGGATCATTCCGATCTTTTTTAAACACATCAACTTCTGGATGTTTCCCCACAAAAGTCGTCACTGCCGAAGTAAAATCACGCTCAGCAAGCTTCTGTTCAACTTTCTGGTCAATATCTAATTCTGTAACCGATGCGCCCGATTGCGAACTTCCTTGTATAGGTGCTGTTGTTTTATAGACTTCTTCGTAAGATGGTAGATAATTCTTACCTGAAGCGTTCCATTTTCCGCGGAACTTCTCATAAGCTTCCTTATCATCGCGAAAAAATTCATCAGCCGTATCACGCAACGCTTCTAACTCCTGTGCCCGTTTTTCTGCTTCTTCGCGCGCTCTGCGTTCAGTTGCTTCCTTAGCCGTAGCTTCGTTACGCTGACGTTCTAATGCTGATATTTTACCCGCTTCTGCGTCTAAATTCTTCTGCACCTTTGTCTCTTGTGAGGTATCGTTCTGCGATTGAGACTTATCCGCAGAGGATAATTCTACCTGAAGTTTGTCGTTCTCTTGTGGAGAGGACTTGACTTTGATATCAGACTTATCTTGCGTTCCCTCGGTTACGTTACCTTTTAGGGAGGCCGTCTGATTCTCAGCCACTTGTTTTTCTATTGCCATCTATAGTAGATTAAAAATAAAAAATTGTCAATTATTGAGGCATCGCCTCTTGAGGCATCACCTCTTGAGGCATCGCCCCTATCTGCCCAAAATAGGTTCTGTCGGTAGATTTTTTGCCACTACAATAGTATCCTTTTTTCTTTGATCAACCGTCTTTTTAAGATGATCTAGTATTTCTTTACTAATCGGCTCAAATCTCACACTAGGATTGACTACTGGTATTGGCATAAATCCATACTTTATAGCAAAATCAGCTATGAAATCAGAGTATTCCTGATCCATTGCAAGGTATTTCTCGGCACTTGCTGGATTCTTTTGATCCTTTGTTGTCATCTTTTTTCTTTTTAATAGATATAAGTAACTTTTCTGCATTTTCTGGCAATCTTAATAAAAGCCGTCCTTCTGAGAAACGACCAGCTCGCACATAAAGATCACGATTCAATTCAAATTCGCTGTTACTGTCTGCAATATTAAGTAGTAATTCCGCCAAATGATGATCTTTATGACCATCAATCCAGCGTTTTAATAGTTTATAGTAATCCGTAGTACCAAAATCCACTAAGGTTTGTAATTCTTCAACTGTTAAATCCTTTAGTTTCATTTATATTCCCCATAAAAATTAAACTTGCCCCATACCAGTGGCCATCATTTCGGGCGTAACCTGTTCTGGACCTGTTCCTTGCATTATTCCTTGTGGTATTGCCTCTTGGGGTATTGCCCCTTGAGGTTGCCCCCCCATACCCTCGTTAATCGGAGGTTGTGCTCCTTGCTGAGACGCCGCTTCTGCTCCTGCTTGACTTGCAATACCTCCCACCGCTGAAGCTGACTGATCCACTGGTAACTGTTCTGTTGACATGTGTTTAGCCAGAATATTCAAACTTTGTTCAATCTGTTGTAATTCTTCAGCTGCTTTTAGGATATCGTTCGTGTTAGTATTTTCACCTTTACTTTTTTGTGTAATTTGCTCTCTTGCACTGATCCATTCCAATGCTTGTAGAGTGTGTACTAGTAGATGAGCATCACTTCTGCCTGGTATTGTATTTTCTGGATAATTGCCCTCTTTCATCTCCTGGTTATGCTGTTGTGCTTCTAATACATCGTTCTCACTATCTTCGTCTTTCAAGTTATCCAGATATTGAGGATCGAGACCATTCAATTTGACGTAGTCTCTGACCATCAAAGATATTGCACTGTTTTGTAACATTGCAGGATTACCAAATATTGGTATTAGAGTAGCCATGGCCTTGTCAAGTCTTTGCAGTCTCAATGCTGTTGACATAGGTAATATCCTCTCTATGTCTATCTCAATATTAATATCGCTTGTTATATCAAGATATTCGTCTTTTATCTCAAAATCATGCCTCCCTGGTTTGAACTCTTTTCTTAATTTGCCCACATCGTCAAAACTTAATTCTATATCCTGTGTTGTGATACTTCGAGTCTTTTCCATTACTGTCATTTTTTGCAGATTCAATGTTTTGACCTTGCTTGCTGGATATCTTTCCATAACAAGCCACAAAACCTGCCTTACGACATCCTTCTCACCAGCTGCCCAATTATTAATGATTCTCGTAAACATTTTTAACGTACTTTCTAGAGACATCATATTATTTCTGACAGGTTCGCCAGGCTTTGGAGCTGCGAAAGCTAACGGATTAACCCCTGATATTTTTACGGCATCTTCTTGAAGCTGATTCCGCATCTGATAATAATCCGGTCTGTATTCAGAACCCTTTAGCCATCTGATATTGCTTTCATCTACTTTCCCGCTAATTCCGAACTTTTGACCAGGCATTACTACTTCCCAACCCTCATCAATATCATCTTCAAACTCTCTGTTGTAAACTATAGGTGGATTCAAGATCAATTTCAATTGATTGAGTGCCATGTTTCTTAGGGTTTCGTCTTCTGCTTGGGTGCTTTCTAACATCCTCGGAAATCCCATTCCATATAATTGATGTGGCCAGTCAAACGCTTTATGCAAAGCAAATGGCAATTCCTTGCGTCCCATATGATTGTAGGGCATCGGGCCATTCCTTATTAGAATATCGTTCGCTATTATCATGTATTTATCCGTGATTTTATTCCAGTATCTGAGCAACCGAACCTTGTTTTTAGAAATCGTTGCTGGAACCTGGAAGAACGGCTGTGAAGTTGTATAGCTTGTTATAGTATCTTGGACATTCTGAACTTTCTTCACATTCTCCTTGATAATATACGGATCTTTACTATTCTCAAACTCATTCTGGAATTGGTCTAGGCTTGGGAGCTGTTCCCAGCAAATATCTTTTGCTTCGTAAGCTGGCCCCCTTAATACCCTAGCATCGGGATCTATATAAATCTCAAATAATGATGGATGTATTATCGCTGGATTATCATACTTTGTTACCATGACCTTTTTTGTAAGCGGTTTTCCCTTATCTTTCAACTCTGTAACTCTTTTTTTGTCTTTATCCTCTTTGCTCTCCGCAAGTTCTTTGGCTTCTTCTCTTGCTAATTTAGGATTTAATATTAATTCTTTTTCTTCAGTTTGTTCTATCCAGGGGATATACGTCCAGGCACTACCACAAATCAGACTCTCGTGGAAAGTCGAGTTATTAACAACATCAAAATCTCCATTCTCGTGCAATGATTCGTAAATATGTTGCAGGATCTGGATATTCTGCTCGTCCTTCTCGTCACCTGAAAGTATAGGTAATTTCTCACCACTCACAAATTCAGACATGCCAGCTTCAACAGGGGACCAACTGATCGGAGACTTTAAATTACTTTGATTCCTTAAATATTCGTGCCACATCGACCACCTTTTAATATCATCATTCCAGGCTTTGACCCAGTCACTGCCAGTTTTTGTCTTCTCTTCACCATCACTTGTAGCCGTAGTATTAGAAACGGCATCTTCTACAGAAGCCCAAGGACAAGAAGTCCTGCGACCCTCTTCCATCTCGTGAAACCTATCTGTAACATTCTGAACATCGTCATATTCAGCACGATTATTCCACTTTTTACCTCGATAATCCTTCCAGATAGAAGCATCCCATTTAGTTGTGATTTTATCTTCACGCATAGTTGACAAAACTTGGTAATTACTAAGATCGCAAAAGGGGGGAACCCCTTCGCGATCACAATAATCACTAGACTATTATGACTACAATTTGGTTCCCCCCTTATTTCTAATTTTAACTATTTAGCCGTACGTTTTAGAAAATCAATTAATTCATCTCTTTCTTTATTCATGACCGTGGTTCTCTCCTCTTTGGATAACTTCTTGTTTCTTAGCTTCACCATATCTTTAATCTCCTGTAAATCAAGATACGAATAGATATCTTTCTTTTTTTCATCCATATCACCCTGATTATTAGAACTTAACTCCTCTAACCCCTTGTTAGTTGTGATTGACGGTGTAGTACCAACATTCCCAGTCACCTCTTCAATCTTCAGTAAACCAGCTACCGACTGTCCGCGAAAGTAATTCACAAATTGATTAGACAAATCCAGTTCTACACTCTCTCCCGGCTTTAACTTCCAGACTCCCCATTTTAAATCCTGAAACAATCTAACTGTTTCTTCGCCTGTAGTCGCATTGGACAAATCCCTGTCTAGTTCTCGATCCTTTGCTATCTCGTGATGCTTGGTGTCCCAATATTCCCTCCCCATATAAAAAGAAGCCGACAGATTGTCGATAATCTTACCTATTGTCTTGAACTTGCTTCTGCCAGTAACCTTCATGGTGCCGGGATCTATTATGGTAACAGGAGAGATATGAAAGTTTTCACAAACCTTATTGAATAGATCGTCTTCGTTAATTTGAGAGAGATTGGACACTTTATAGATACTGAGAGTTTCATCGAGAGACTTGTTATATATCCTATACATAAAGAAGTTCTAAAAATATTAAATTATTTCTGAAGTTAAATAAGTGTACAAATAAAACATATTAATGTCAAGCTTCTTAATAACCCGTCAATGGATTCACCACGCGTACTGGCTGGTATTTTCTTTCCTTTTTAATTCGTTCTACCTTAAAGCCCACTGCCAGATAACGGAATGCGTCACTCGAATCAGCACACCAGTCATCAACCGGATAAGATCTGAATACCTTACGCTTATCGTCATAATCTTTCCGATAATTCTTCAATGCCTTTAACCCTGGAGCACATTTTGTTTTGTCAAACCAACAACGCGAGAATATGTTACGAACAGCTTCAATTCCATCCTCAAAGCCAAGATTAGGAACAAGTCGGAAATTAATGCCTAATGCCCTTGCAACCTCAATGCGGGATTTACCGGTGCCCAACTCCCTGACTTCTATATCGTGTGGAGCATGATGTGCTTTATATACATAGGGTTTATCACCAAGGATTTTTGCATAATGCGCTAAACCTTCGCCTGATGCTTCATAATAATCAATTAAACGAATCTCCTTACCGATAGTTTGAGAGAACCAAATAGGGGTGCTATGCCTCATTCCAAGATCCCACCAAGTTTCGACTGGTAACCCTGTCTCATGTGGGACATTAGCTATCCTTCCTTCTTGTTCAGCAAGTCTTAGTTGTGAACCATAATAAGATCCAATAGCAGAAGCACTGAAATTACAATAGAATTCCTGCAAGATCATTTCTTCGCTCATACCATCCCTACGTTCAGCGTCAATTTGTTTTTTAGTGATAATTGGATTGCCTAAGTCGTCCCTGGTATCATCAATCGTTAATTTCTGGCAAAACCAATCCTTGTTGTTCTTTGCCATTTCATAAAGATCATAAAAATGGTTTTCGCCTCTTGGGGTACTAGCAAATAATGCCCACCCTTTATTCTCCGTGAGAATCGGCCGAATATATTCCCAGGCAGCTGGGTTTTGTAAAGCATATTCTGAGAACACACAGCCGATAGGATTAGTCCCGACTATCTTATCGTAGTCATCTGATCCAATGAGCTGGAAGATAGAGCCATTCTTAATCTCTATCAGCATCTCGCTATCATTGGTTCTTATTCTTATTTCTTGAGGGATGTGATCTAGGAACTTGAAACCATCTCTATCCATACCATTCCAAATGACTTTCTTGGCTTGCGTATAAGTTGGAAAGAAATAGTAGTAAGTTCCTTTGGTCTTCAGCATCTCGCGCGCTATTATATTGATAAGGGTTTTATCCTTCCCTGCGCGTCTGTGAAATACCACTACACCACGCTTGTATCCATTCGGTAGACAGTTGTACAGGTCTATCTGATAAGGTCTAGGAGTGAACTTGTAGGGTATTTGTATTGTTGTCATAGTCTATTGTCTATTATAACAAAAACCGCCAGTTTATTAGCGGTTTCGTTTGCTGAGGAGTTATTCACATCAATATAATATAACTTTCTTCCCTTATTGTCAACACCGCATATTGACAATAAATAATCATACCTGGGTTTTAATCCTGCGATCTTAGAAATAAGCTATTTATAAAAAGATTAAAGCAGAGATAAAGAAAGTCCTGACCAGTGTCATTAAGTATAATCTGGTACGGTGTTACAACTACATGCAAACAAACCTAAATTAGAATGTTACCGCTTTCTCCTTTACGTACTCTAGGTTACTTGAAATACAAAGCATTGTCGCGTGGATGCTCCCCAGCAGTGCCCGCACTTATGCTCTATATTCCAGGCAACAGCCCAAGTTTATTTTTACTTGCAGATGCGCTGATAGCTGCAATCTTTTTAATTGTCAATTAACTCATTTTTTAAACTTATCTATTATATTGATGTTCAAGGAACCCTCAACCTTCATGTCTTGCTTATCTCTCCAGCCAAACCTATTTTTCATATTCATTCCATAGCCTTGATAATTGAAATTTTTATTTTCTAGATTTTTACGCCCCTTGGATAGCCACCATGCTTCACGTAATGCGTCAGCTTCCTGCATGGTTCGTGAGAATTCCGGTTCCTCTTTTAGAAATCTATACCAGAGATCGTCTGATATAGGCCTATAATTATCACCATCCTTTTTGAGTTGCGAACGTATCTCTACATCCGATGCACCTTCAGAAGCTTCGTGAATTATGAACTCCCTCCAATCAGGGCGAAGATCCTTGAGCGATTGCTTGGGAACTCCTCTTTTCATAATCATAATGTGAGTTAGAAGTATAATCTATT
>Ga0208957_1000690_pt1 | contig 22746 bp, 18 predicted proteins | sample RifOxyA1_FD_184029 | JGI IMG/M metagenome (GOLD analysis project Ga0208957, IMG submission 184029) | Groundwater microbial communities from Rifle, Colorado - Rifle Oxygen_injection A1 (SPAdes) | ecosystem: Environmental > Aquatic > Deep subsurface > Groundwater | place: Rifle, Colorado, United... | reverse complement strand
TTATCAATTTGGGCGATGACGTAACCAATAGTGCTTCCCAGGATTTTATCATTAAAATTGTTCCTAATAAAAGTAACTATGGACTTACGGTAATTAGCTTTGATTTATCTGATAATGGAGTAATACCTCAAGTAACTGGACACATTTCATTTAATGTTACGATCAATCCGGTGAGTGCGGCCCACAAGGGATGGAAAAATATTAAAGCACTCGGCCCCAAAGTTAATAATCAAGGGGAAATAAGAGATACCAGTACGGTATGTGATTATAGTCGGACTGCTTGCAACGGGGGAGGAGCATGTCAGGGGCTTGGCGATCCGACTACTTTGGCAGTAGTAGCTGATGGGTTGTATGCCATTTATTACGATAAAACTAATAATAAATGTTATTATAGTAGTGGGACAGCTCCCAATTATACCTGGCAGAAATTTACTTCTGAACGCTATCAAAATCCTAGTAGTCCAACTGATAATCATTATCTGCTTTGCAATATTTCTTCAGTGGAGTCTTCACCGGAATGTGAAAGTTTGGGTAGTGATGTACGTAGTTGTATGGGTGATACTTCGCCAGTGAATTCTATGATAACTCCTTCGAGAAGAAATACCTTCTTTTATGATAAGTTAAACGATCGATGTTATCGCAGTACTGGGGATGTTAATGAGCAGCAATGGCAATTATATGATACTACTGGATCAGTGGAACTAAGTTGGGAACCTTTAGTGGTTTATGGAAATGGATCCATTACTGGATATAATGTTTATCGAAGAACTTCCCATGAGTTATTTAATTATGATGTTCCAATCAATAAAGCGATCATCAGTGCTTCTGCCACCAGTTTTGTCGACAACTCCCAAAATTCCTGGGTACCACCAGTACCCAAAACAGTATATTTTTATGAGTTAAGGCCAATTATTGGTAATATTCCGACGGATACCACGGGACTGACAAAAACCGTAAGGGTTTTGGTACCACCCGCAAACCGCGCTTTTATTCATCGTTGGATGGCCAACAAATCAATTTGTAAAGCGATAGGACAAATCAGCGATCTAGAAAATAATTATCGTTGTAGTTACTTTGGACCCGCCGATGTACATGTAGGCAGTGCCACCTATTTTGATGTGCAAAATGACTTTATTGTGGACCGCTTTGAAGCTGGATGCAACTATTCAAGGCCAATTGATTGTCGTTTTGATGATGACCCATATAACGATAAGGCCTGTCTTGGACTTATTAATCCTAATAATGAAGTCACGGCCAGTGCGGGAAAAATTTATTATAATCGTCGCAATGGGATATGTTATGTCAATACCAACGGTAATCAAACCTGGGATGCAATCTATAACCATACCAATCCGAGCGTCGTAGCGTATATACCAAATGGTGGGCATTCGTATGCGGAACTTCCTCCTATATCACAAATATCCCAGGATGAATCTTACCGATATTGTCGAAGACAAACTATAAATGAAGTATTGGGAGCTCCATCATTGTTAACTTCATTTGTGGGTATTACACCTACTAGATCTTTGCAGATCGTATATGCAGGATGGGGAGATACGGTGTTAGATACCGACTTAACAATTACGGAAAGTGGATTTTCTTTGAATGCATCTTCAAAATGCAACTCTTCTGGTGCACATGGGGTGAGTGAAAATTATAATGATGATAGAGTTCCTGCCAGTCCAGTGTTTTATACCCTACCTGCAACTGAAACATTTAAAGATTTAAACGGAGTTGATGTTCGTTCGGTCATCACCGGTTCAGAGTTAACCAAAAGCTGTTCATCTAGGTTTGGAGTTCAAGATGTGATTGGTAATTTATCTGAGTGGAGTGTGGAACGCTTATTTTGTGATACGCTTGGATGCCGCTCAACGGCTTATCTGGTGGACGGCGTGGCAGTATCAGATAAGTTGATAGTTGGGGGAACCAGTGCTTATGACACTTTCTGGTTAAATGATGAAACGGTGGCCGGAACACCTACTTTTAAAGGACCTTGTAACGACGTGCTGGGCATTGATACTGAATGTAATGGAGTCTTAACGGATTGGACCATTGATTTGGAAATGCATAGTGCTACAAGATTTTTATTACCGGTGGGATTGCCGGTGCATGAACGTTTTATTACTCAATATCCCAATGATCCTATGAAAAATTATGTTCTCCAAATTGGGCCTACTTCCGGAATTTCAGCGGCCAAGCTTCATGAAGATGAATTTGTCTTTGATACTGCCGCACTTTATGCTCCTGGAAATACTGGTGCTTTTGGTGGATTTGCAAACGGTGGAAGTTATTTATCTGGTTCTGGTGCCGGACAATGGTACTTGGAAACTGTGCCTCTCAATAGAAACTTAAGCACCAACCGCAGACCTGATTTGGGATTTAGATGTGTTTACCCTATTAGTGGTTATGAGGAATAATCTATCTTGATTTCCTTTTTCTTCTTTTATCATCGTTACTATCGGTAGCTTTATCCAATGAGTTGATTTCAAATGGATCCTCAGAAATATCATTGAGGTTATTTTCTGATAAAGAACTTGGCCGGTTCGACGCGTTTTTGCGCAATCTTCTTTTTTCAATGGCTGCACTTTGAGTGGATATTTCGTCATGGGTTTCTTCACTAATCATTTTAGTATCACTATTATCTGGATCGTTCGAAATTTTATCGACATTTTGCAGACTGGAAATATGGTCTGGCAGTTTTATGATTTGTTCCAGTTCTTGCCTTAGTTGCTGATTATGGGAAAGAGCGGCTGGTGTATTAGTAGTAAAGAGGAGCCATGAGAGAATAATTAAAATTAGGGTAGGCATAATAATTTAAATTTGTTAAAAGTTAAAAAAATTAATCAGTATAATTAATCATGACACAAATAAACGAAGATTTAAAGCTGGAATCTTACTTCTATGAATTACCAAAACATTTGATTGCCAACCAGCAATTGGAACATCGCCATGATTCCAAGCTAATGGTTTACAAAAAGAAGTCCAACCAGGTGATTCATAGCACGTTCAAAAAATTGCCCACGTTTTTAAATACCCAACAATTACTGGTTTTAAATGAATCAAAAGTTTTTCCCTGTCGACTAATTGGCCAAAAGAAAACTGGAGCAAAATCGGAAATTTTTATCCTTGATCATAAATCCAAGACAGGACTATATAATGCTCTAATTAAAACTGCTAAAAAAAAGAAAATAGGGGATGAGTATTGGCTGGATGACCATATAAAAGTTAAGATTGAAGAAATTAATAACGACCAAACTTTTAAAGTTAGCTTTAACGTAGACCAGGTTGATGAGGTGCTTGATAATTTAGGCAAGATTCCCATTCCTCCTTATATTAGAAAAGGGGAAAGTAATTCTCGTGACGTTAAAAACTATCAAACTATTTACGCTAAAAATAAAGGTTCGGTGGCAGCTCCTACCGCAGGACTTCATTTTACTCCCGAAATTTTTAAAGATCTTAAACATCAAAATATTGAGCATGCCTTTGTCACTTTGCATGTAGGCCTTGGTACTTTCTTGCCAGTTAAAACCGCGGTGATTAATGAGCATAAGATGCATTTTGAAAATTATTTTATTGATCAAGAAAATTTGGATAAAATAAAATCTAATAAAGATATTATAGCCGTTGGGACAACCTCTCTTCGAGTCCTGGAATCCCTGCCAATTGACAATTTTGTAACGAACACCGTTTACCAAACTGATATATTTTTATACCCAGGAAAAAAGATTAATAAAGTTAAGGGGCTGATAACTAATTTTCATCTTCCACAATCATCTCTTCTTATGTTAGTTTCATGTCTTATCGGGCGCCAGCAAGTCTTGGATCTGTATAGTGAAGCCATAAAACACGCTTATCGGTTTTATTCTTATGGGGATGCTATGCTTATTCTATTAGAGGAGTAGTAACGGAATGTTTTTTACACTGGAAGCAAAATCGGGAAAAGCCAGGGCCGGTACCATTAGGACCATTCACGGTGAGATTCATACTCCCATCTTTATGCCAGTTGGAACGAGGGCCTCCGTAAAAACCATGGGGCAACATGATCTTGAGGAAATTGGAGCAGAAATTATTCTTGGTAACACTTACCACTTGCTACTTCGTCCAGGACCCCAACTCGTCGAACAATCTTTTGGCTCTTTACATGGTTTTATGAATTGGCAAAGACCCATTTTAACTGATTCTGGCGGTTTTCAAGTATACTCTCTTTCTAAACTATCTAAAGTAACCCCCACAGGTGTTATATTCAAATCTCATTTAGATGGTAAGGAATACAAAATTGGCCCTATTGAATCTATGGAAATTCAAAAGTCTCTGGGGGCAGATATCATCATGAATTTTGATGAATGCCCAAGTCTGCCGGCTACCAAAGATAAACTCAAACAAAGTATGGATCTCACCCTTAATTGGGCCCAAATTTGTCGAGATACCAAAATTCGTGAATATCAAAAATTATTTGGAATTATTCAAGGTGGGCTGCATGTTGATCTTCGCAGCGAGTGTATGGAAAAACTCATCAAAATGGGTTTTGATGGTTTAGCGTTGGGAGGTCTTTCGGTTGGTGAAAAAAATATTGAAATGCAAAATTTTTTAACTGAGTTTGTCCATACGATGCCGGAGCATATGCCAAGATATTTAATGGGAGTAGGGACACCACTTGATATTTTAAATGGCGTAAAAGCTGGCATTGATATGTTTGATTGCGTTTTACCCACGAGAAATGCTAGGAATGGACAATTCTTAACCCATGGCGGCAAGTTGGCGATTAAAAAGGCCCGCTTTATAGATGATTTATTGCCCCCAGACCCTAAATGTTCCTGCAAAGTGTGTAAACGGTATTCCAGGGCCTATATAAGACATCTTTATACAGTAGGTGAATATCTGGCTGGGCAACTTATAACCTATCACAATTTGTATTTTTATTTGAATATGGTGAGAGAGGTTAGAATGAGCATTATAAGTAATTCATTTGACGAATATTATAATAACTTCTATAAATCTTATCAGTCCTGTGAGTGGGAATAATTAAAAAATCTAGGAGATTGTATGAATTTGTTTGTATCTAATGTTTTTGCCCAAGCGTCTACTCAAAACGCAAATCAACCTAACCCTATTATATCCTTTCTACCCTTTATACTTATTTTTGTTATTTTTTATTTTCTTATGATCAGACCACAAAAAAAGAAAATGCAAGAAGAGATTTCTATGATCAATGCCCTATCCAAGGGCGATGAAATTTACACTAAAAGTGGAATCAGAAGGCGTAAAACTAAAAGTTCTCAAAAATCAAATTGGTGGATCTGCAAAAAAACTTTTTGAAAAGAAAGAAGAAACAAAGAAATAATACTTCCAAATTTTAAATAGACTTTCTATGTTGTGAAAAGGTATAATTTTACCTGATTTTGACACCTTAGTAACATTAAACTTTCGTATATAATACAATTTCAAATAGGAGAGAATAGATGAACAGAGGCTGGTGGTATCGCTTTATATTTCTTTTGGTCGTGACCATTATATCGATTTTTGCGATCATTCCTACCGTTTTTAAACATGCAGAAGATGTTAAATTTCCGGTAAAGTCCAAAATTAGTTTAGGTCTTGATTTGCAGGGTGGACTCTACATGATCCTGGGCATTGATTTTAATAATGTTTATCGGGATGAAATCAAGAGTTGGGCCAGAAAAATTGAAAATAAGCTGAAAGAAGATAATATCGTCGCCAATATAGGTGATATTGATCTTTCCAATCCAGAAGATCCCCAGCATAAGATTGAAATTACCAACGGAGGTCAAGTTGTTGAAGCTGAAAAAATAATAAAGGATTATTTTAAAGGTGTGGTTAGATTGACTTCCGAAGAAGGAAATGTTCTCACTTACGGACTGATGGATTCATGGCGTAAGCATATCAATGAAAATTCGGTGACCAAATCCATAGAAGTTATAAGAAATAGAATTGACGAATTTGGGGTGACCGAACCAGAAATCATCTCTCAAGGAAAAGATCGAATTATTGTGCAACTTCCTGGTGTCAAGGATATTGATAGAGCAAAAGAATTAATTGGCAAGACTGCTAAACTTGAATTCAAAATGGTTAACGATACGATTTCTGCTAGCAATATAGCGGAATGGCTAAAAAAGGCCAAAGATGCCAAAATTGAATTTAAAAAAGGGATGAGATTTTCAGATTATCTAAATAGTTTAAATGAATTTTTGAAAAATGATTTTCCTAAAGACTATCAACTAGCTTTTCAAAAACCAGTTGGTAAAGTTGAATATACCGAGTCTGATCTGATTCCTTATCTAGTAGATGTTACACCAAGATTGACGGGTGATCATTTACAAGATGCTAGAGTTAATATTGATCAACAAAAAAATCAACCTTATGTAGGTATGGAATTTAAAACCAGTGGTGCTAAGATTTTTGAAGAAGTGACTGGGGATAACGTTGGAAAACGATTAGCGGTCATCTTAGATGGTAACGTTTATACCGCTCCTAATATTCAGGCCAGAATAGCTGGTGGTCATGCGCAAATTACCCTTGGCGCTGGAAGCTATAACAAGATTATGAAAGAAGCGAGAGATATCGCGCTGGTGCTTCGGGCCGGTGCATTGCCTGTTCAATTGGATTTTCTTGAACAAAGAATCATTGGCCCAAGTCTTGGGCAAGATTCCATTAAAAGTGCAATCATGGCAGGATTAATTGGTTCATTAGTCGTATTTCTATTTGCTATCTTTTATTATAGAATATCCGGTCTGATTGCCGTTATTGGCATTACGCTTAACATGTTATTCATAATGGCCTGCTTAGTAGGCTTTGAGGCTACCTTAACTTTACCAGGTATTGCCGGTATGGCCTTAACGGTAGGTATGGCAGTTGATGGAAGTATTATTATTTTTGAAAGAATACGAGAAGAGCTTAGAAGAGGTGTGGGCAATTATAAGGCAGTTGAAGAAGGCTTTCAAATTGCCTTTTGGACGATTATAGATGCCAACATCACTACCGCATTAGCAGGTCTTTGTTTGTTAAATTTTGGAACCGGACCTATTAGGGGATTTGCGGTAACTCTTTTAATCGGTATCGTAGCAACTGTGTATACTTCTTACTTTGTTGGTAAATTATTGTTTGAATTTTATATGAACAAAGTGGAAGGACAAGATTTAAGCATTTAACCTTTGGAGAATTGCCATGTTGGAAGTAATTAAAAGTGGAACTAAAATAAATTTTGTAAGTAAATTTAATATTTTTATTATCCTGTCAGTAATTTTGGTTATTGGCTCGATTGTTTTGGCAGTAACTCAAATGCGATACGGAGTTGATTTTCGTGGAGGAGCGGAAATCCAAGTTAAGTTCGCGACTAAACTTGATTTAGGTGATCTTAGAAAAACTATGAGTCAAGCGGGGTTCAAAGGGATATCAGCTCAAACCATTGGCGAAGAAGAACATAATGAATTTTTAATTAAAGTTCAGGCGGATGAAAAAGAACTCAACCAAATAACTGCTGCGGTGGAAAAAACCTTGAATAATCAATATGCTCAGTTAGGGGTTACCATTGAAAAAGTAGATATTGTAGGTCCTAAAGCCGGTGCTCAACTTAGATTTTCTGGTTTTATGGCCATGTTTTGGGCCTTGCTCTCTATTATGTTTTATATAGGTCTTAGATTCCATGTAAAATATTCTCCAGGTGCAATAGTCGCGCTTTTTCACGATGTCAGTATTGTGCTTGGAGTTTATGCCTTGACGGGAACAGAATTTACGTTGCAAACAGTAGCAGCATTATTGGCGGTTATTGGTTATTCAGTCAATGATACGGTTATCATTTACGACAGAGTAAGAGAGCATGAATCAAAATATGCCGGTATTGAATTAAAAAATCATATTAATAATGCGATCAATGAGACACTATCTCGAACTATTTTAACTTCAGGAACCACTTTGTTTGTGTCTATTATTATGCTTTATATGGGAGGCCTTGCCATTAGAGATTTCTTCTTGGCAATTACCGTCGGTATCATCGTGGGAACTTACTCATCCATTTTTGTAGCTGCACCTATAACTTTGTTTTTTGAAAAATTTGTAAAAAGTAAGTAAGTAGTGAATGAATTCTTTTTTGAAATTTAAATATTTATTAACAGGAACCCTAATAGGGTTCCTGCTTTTTTTCAGTGCATGGGCCCAAGATGAAAATTATAATCAATCAGACACGGTGGTTGATCTTCAAGATGAAATGAACCAAATCCCATCTGCGGAAGCTTCCAGTTATGCAGTTCAAAGTAATCAACATCTAAACATATTGGATCTGCTTGGTAAAACGAGTAATCCTAATCAAATAAATATTATGCTCGAACCCATTAGAAAAATGTCTGAAACCGATTTAAAAAATATTATTTTATCTAATCAACAGGCCCATCCGCTTTTTGAATTTATATCAAAACACCCCAAACTGCTTTTGTTTGTCATACGTCTGCTTAAAGATGACCAGGCTTTAGCTAAACTAGTGGATGTTACTAATCAGAAGAAAAAAATTTATGGTTACCTGGCGTTTTTGATATTTTCGATGCTGCTTAATCATTTAATTAAAATTAAAATAATAAAAAATGTTGAATCCATTATGCAGAGATTTTTTGTGCACACCTTTAGAATTATATTCTTTATTACTTTTAGATTTACCGTGTTTCTTTTTCTTTTTTATGATTCTTTAAAACCAAGCATCGCTATTTACTATTCACTTTGAATATAAGGCGCATCGCCCAGGGACGGAACGCAACCAAACATTTTATTGGGAGGTAGCACGTTAGGGCGCGGGTCACCGGTGTTATGGGAATCCTCCGTCGGATTAAAAACCGTAAACAGCGATTGATGAGATTTTTCGATCAGTGGATTAGCAAAATCCGGTGGATAATAAAACATAATGGTCTTTTGGCCAGCAATGACATCATTGGCGACCAGCTTTTGATTATTTTCATAGTAAAACCATATTTTTTTTAAAACATTTTCTCGAATAATAATGGTACTACCGGCCACGTTCACCAGTTGTCCATTGTTGTCAGTATATGCCTTGGGATCACTTTTGCCAAAATAGATAGCCTCAGTATCATTCCCCACTAATTCTTTTAAAATTCTGAACACTTTCGTTGCGTTATTGTTGTAGTGCTCTTGCTTAGGGCAATATCCAAGTTGACTGGAATTATCAATCCAAGGCTGCATATAATAACCTTGTAAAATAGATTTGAATTTTATTTCAGAAGCGTTGGATGCAATGGCCGCTCCACTTGAATCGGGGCCGGAATTATAAGTAAATGATTGAAAAATATTGATGGTGGAGTTTAAATTATATTCGTTTAGTAACCGTCTTTGGATTTGTTCGTTGATATCCAGCTTGGTATTATTATCAGCATCGTAGAGACGTAAATCAGCTTTATCCCAAAGAGAGAAGGCATTAGGAATCAACTCAAGGCGTGGATAAATTTTATTATCCAATCTATTGTATGTGGTAATGTCGTGACAAAACAATCTAGAGATACTACCGGGAGCAATATCTGGAAGAGTATTCGATGGATAATAAAAATACATTCTGGTCATATTGCCTGAATAAAGATCAGTTGTGTTGGTGAGAGGAGGAGCAGCATTATCACCATACATATAAATACAGGAATACTGGGAGATGTGCATAATTTTTAATGGAGAATTGTCATCATCTTGGGAATTAGGATCAACCGCATAAATGTGAAAGGATTTACTTTTAGCCTTGGATTGATTCTCAATAATGGTGGCCACATAGGTTTTGTTTTTTTGAATGCTGGACAGATCTGATTTAAATGAGAAGTTGCCAGTGAACTCCATCTCTAAGGCTATGGTGTTCAGTCCATCAAATAGATACAGGTCGCATGAAGGCGCATGGTTATCGATCGACTCAACCAGATTGTTAGTACACCAACCTCTAAAATCGACTAGTTCGTCATTGGCAGAAATAAGCGGTCCCACCGTAGTGGTGACATAAAGGGTAGGGGTTTGATCGTTGGTACCGGCGCAATAAGTGGCACAATCATTGACAATATAAGGTTTGCCTTTTTCACAAGCACAAAACTTGGGATTAATGTAGACTTGCTCGGTAGGACGAGTCGCAGGAATTTTTATACAAATTCCTTTGGCAAATTTTACGATAGTTGCAAGATTATTTCGTAGTTCATCTTCTTTTTCCAAATTATTTTCGCCATATTTAAGCACATAGGCAGCAATTTCTGCTTCAATTTCTTCAGGTGTGGCCACTTTGTATTCTTCGTCACATTCAGCATTACATGTATCATATGCAATTTCAGTGTAATCCTTGCAATACCCATCTCCCGAATGGTCTATTTGCGCGTAGTCTAGAATCACTGGCCGGGTTCCCCGCCCATTATCGAGGCAGGAAGATAGTAATAGAATAAAAAGTATTATTAAGTTGTTATAATTCAAACTCTTCATAGTTGTTTATCGGCAAAATGGATGGAGATCGTTAAAAAAAGTCAGGTAGAAACACCAAATATTTTTTAATGCAGAAAAATATTTTTATGTCTATCTTTGGTGCAGGTGTTAAAGTTGCCGACAAAAACGGTCAATTATTGGTGCTATATCTATGCCCGTCGGACAGTGTTGTTGATTAAAAATGATAGGATTGGAAAAGGGGAGAAATGTTTTTAATGCAAAGAGATTTTTTAAAGGCGAGATATCTTCCACCTGATTTCTTAAAAAGGATAAATATACCAGTTTGATCATATCTTTGAGCGGATTTAAATCAGAAATATTATTATCGTTCAAATTTAGTATGTTTAATTTAATCAGCGAAGCAAGTGGTGCTAGATTTTCCAAATCCATATTTTCTGCAAGATTCAGATTGGTCAATTGTTGAAGCTCTTCCAAAGGAGTTAGATCCTTAATGGAATTAAAAGATAAATTTAAGATCAGTAGATTGGTAAATAACTTAAGAGGCATCAAATTAACTATATCAGCGCCTTCCAGATTTAAAGATAAAATATCTTGAGGTTCCACCTTCGAACATTTTGCTACTGCTAAAGATTTAGCGATCTGATGGGCAGTATAGGCAATATCGCTATCAGGATGATTGCAAAACAGTTCAAATTCAGAAGCACAAAGATTGGTGGAAAATAACACAAAAAAGATAAACATTTTCATATCGACTCCGGATAAAAAGATCTGATTAATTGGATACTCACTCATATTAACTAAAAATATAGCTTAAGTAAAAGGGGTGATAGTTGATTAATTTGCTTGGTAAATAAAATTATCAAGTGTCCGAAAGGAAGAATAAGCGAAAAGGTTTGATAGTATATGAAAAACAAGAAATGGATTATTTTAATATTTTTTATTCTGGCAAGTGTTTCCAATGCGCAATCCAATATGCTTTGCTCAATTTTTGTGATTGCTCATGGACTAGAAAAAATGAGTGATGACACTTTGACTAGATTGAATGCATTTAGATGGAATTATCAGGATGAAATTATTAATGCGGCAAAGAATTTAGCACCCATCTTAAATAAAAAAATTAATGAATGTGGATCTACGCCAGTTATCATTAAGGCCCATGGTTATGGGATGAGTGTGCTTTATCATGTGCTGGGTATTGGTAAACGCTATGTAGAGATGTTCCCCGACCACGAATACGTCAAAGTTTATAAAAAAGTGACCGGGGTCTACAGTATTGCGGGAGCGTTTCGCGGAACTCCTTTAATGGATAAAATATGCACAAATACCAGCGACCAAAGTATTGCTGAAGTTCTTGGCAAAAATTGTATTTTTTCTATGACGACTGCTGGAATCCATCACCCCTCATATGACGTCAATTCCCCGGGGGTTATGGTCTATTTAAGTTCATCAACATTTAGAGGTAGTGAAAATAGTAATCGAGTGAAAATACTGGAAGGATTGGGTTTATCGTGGGAAGAATATTTTATCCACAACGAACGCAATCAAAACGATGGTGTCGTGCCTCTTTTTTCTGCACTGGCATGTGAATCAATTGAACCGTTACTTTATAAAGATGCAAATTGTGAAAAACTCAACGAGCTCTATTTTAAAAATTATCTTAGGAATGATTATGTTGGTCACTATGAGCTTTTGAATGAAAAATATTTAAGTGATGGTGTATATGATGAGTAATGTCTATATTCGCGGTTTTTTGGTGGTTTTTATTATTACGCTTCTCGCATGGGGGACAAATATTTTAAGACCCCAAAAAATGAAAGTTACCAAAATCTTAAGTAGTAATAAAGTTATGGACACTCAAATGGGAAATAATTTTTCAAGATTTAAAATTCCAAGTGGAGATATTGACGCCAGTCATGAAACACCCGACTCCGATAGTGGCGAAGATATTGATGAATCCGAAGAGGAAACCGATGACACGGATGCCAGTAAATCAACCGGAAAAGTAAGTAAAGCTGATACTAATAAGAAAAAAAATAAGGAGCCAATTGATTTAGAGAAAATGTTTTCAATTATCGACGAAAGGTTTGACCTTGAATTGGAAAAGAACCTGTTAAAAGAAGGATTGAAAACTTACGAAGAAAATTCATATTTGCCAAGTAATTTAACTCCCTTTGGTAACCGAGGTGGTGATCCTTTGGAGCGTCTGAGCAGTGAAACTAGAACAGCTTCCCGAGCTCCAGTAGTCAATCCCAATGGTCATATACATTACCCACCCATTGATGATGAACCAGTTGATATGGCCATTTATGCGGTTTCTTCAAAGGATAAAAGTGCTTATGTCGCCAATGAAGACTCAATAGATCTTTATTTTGAAGCTTATAATAAAGACGTGCGTATTCCAGCAGAAGTTAAAGCCAATATTTATAATGAAGAAAAAAAATTGGTAACTACTCTGGCGTACAAGGAAGTTTCACCTCTAAAATATGCGACTACTTTTGAAAACCCTTATGAATTTACTAGTACTCCGGAAGGCAAATATTTTGTTAAGATCCAAGCTACCACCAAAACCTCTAAATCAGTGGCGCAAAAAATAAACATGGTGGAATCTTTTTCCATAAATTCCAAGAAAACCCGATTTGGGGGAAGTGTAAGTGATACTTTAAATGCTAGCGGTAATTTGCAAATTAATGTTCCCTACCGGGTGTATGTTAGCGGAACTTACCTGATTCAGGCCTCCCTGTACGATAATGCGGGGAAAATTATTGCTTTTTACGAAGAACCCATGCATCTGGAGCGCGCCAGCCAAGTAATTATTCCTTTAGAATTTCATGGTTACTTTTTCTTTCAAAGAAAATTAAATGGTCCGTTTAATCTTAAAAATATTTCACTTAGTTACGTAAATAGTAACCTAACTAATGAAGTAGGGGGCGTTAATTCCCCCAATTACATAACCAAGAATTATCAATGGACCGAGTTTAATCCAAATCCATACGAAAATACGGAAGTAAGAGACAAGATTAAAAGTATCGATAACTATCTCAACTCGATATTGGCAGCTAATTAATTTTGAGATTGGCTTTTTTGGTTAAAAAAAAGGTTATTTTTCATAAAGAAAGCTGGAAAAATCAGAAATAGTAGGTGTAAAATACCAGCAATCAAAGCCCAGATGGTGAAATTGGTAGACACGCACGATTCAGGGTCGTGTGCCTCACGGCATGCTGGTTCGAACCCAGTTCTGGGCACCATAAATTTAAAACCTTACTTTCATCAGTGAGGTTTTTTTTTACCTTTTCTTATCTCTTTGAAATCCTTTAGTTCGTGAGCACTGATCCTTTATTTCATTATTTGAAATTCCGTCACCATCTACTTGTTTATTATTTTGCTCACGCCATAGTTTCTGATATCATCCGGACAAATTATTATTCGTGAGATGACAAAATGAGTAACATCAAATTATTTGAACAAAAACAAGTCAGGTCTATTTGGATAAATGAAGATAAAAAATGGTATTTTTCTGTAATTGATGTCGTTGCCATTTTAACTGATAGCGAAAAGCCAAGAGATTATTGGTACAGGATTAAAGAAAGAGAAAAAATATCAGGAGTTGAGTTGTCGACAATTTGTCGACAACTCAAACTCGAATCGTCAGACGGGAAAAAATATGAAACAGACTGTGCATCAACTGAAGGAATCTTAAGAATTATACAATCAATTCCCTCACCAAAAGCTGAACCATTTAAACGCTGGTTGGCGCAGGTCGGAAGTGAACGATTAGATGAAATTGAAAATCCAGAATTAGCAGCAAAACGTATGCGAGAAATTTACAAGGCCAAAGGTTATAGCGACGATTGGGTTGAAAAAAGAGTTCGTGGCATTGCAATCAGGGATGAACTCACCAATGAATGGAAGAAAAGAGGTGTAAAGGAACAAACGGAATACGCGATATTAACAGCTGAAATTAGTAAAGCAACCTTTGATATGACTCCCACAGAATACAAAAAATTTAAAGCGCTATCGAGGCCAACAGATAATTTACGAGATCATATGAATGATTTAGAACTTATTTTTACTATGCTTGGAGAAGCATCTACTACAGAGATCGCTAAAAATCGAGATGCTCAAGGACTTAAAGAGAATAAAAATGCCGCATCAGATGGTGGTAAAATCGCTGGTGATGCTAGAAAACATCTAGAAAAAAAATCTGGCCGTAAAGTTGCTAGCAAAGAAAATTTCAAACATCTAATTGAAAACAACAAAAAGAAGACAATCAAAAAAGATAAATAATTATGGAAAAAATATCAAATGTATACGGTTGGCAAAAGACTAAAAAAAGATCTTAGCAATGAACAGTTAGATGAAAATAAAAAGTTAATCATTTGATGATTACTTATATTCAACTATTATTGAAGTGACGGGACCTATTACGCCTGCTTTATTTACGCATCGAACCTTAAAATCATTAATCCCGTCTGCAAGATCCCAGTGATAGGAATCAGCTTTTATTTTTGTCCAGCTGCAGTCATTCGCAATTTTAACTTCATAGTGATTAAACCAAGGCATGTTATTTACAAATTTTAAATTGTATTTAGGTATTGCGGAAAAAGCGTGCATCTTTTCTATATAATCGTCATCGGTCTTAATCTCATGCTTTTTCAGTATTGCTGAAAAGTCGCATTTTCCTTTATAACTCATAAGAACTAGGACCCTGTTGAGCGGGTAATAGAGATTTTCCATATTATTAGTAAAGAGTGTATTACTTTCAGGTAACCCTTGAAATGTTACAAATTGTGCTTTTCCTTCAAGTGGTAACGTCAATGATACAATTGTTTTTCCGTCTATTTTGTACCAGGTATCCATATATCCAAAATAATTGGCCAAGAAATTTTTATAGTCACCAACCAGTTCTTCCTTGGTTATTGAGTTGTATTTTAAAAAGCCATCAGTTGGAATAAATTCAATTGCATCGAATTTGCTATCCCTTTTAAGTTGAAACATCTCGTAATAATTTAGAAATTGCCCTCGATGTTTTACATATATCCCAAATTGTGGATCTACGAAAATCCATTTACTCAAAGTATTTGACCACACCTCAGCAGCAACATGACCCATGCCAAAACCACCATAAGCAACGTTAGTGGTCTTTAATCCAATTGAGCGTGAGATATAACCAAATGACTTCAATAGATCAGCTAACACCTTTCCATACTCGACACATCTATATTTTTGACCTTTTTTAGCATTTAAAAGGATTTGATACGAAGATATATTTTTAGGAGGTTGGTTCATTCCATTATGCTCCCATCTGGTGCTAATCCATTCTAGTGAGCGAATGATCACTTCTGGATCAGTATATTTTTTAAGATCAATGTTTTGTAAAACGTATTTTTTTAACATCTTCAGATCTTTATCTTCAATGGATTTTGGTATTTTCAGATGTTTATGATTATCGCTTAAGGCCGTGTTATTTGTTTCAATGATTGAAATTTTCTTAAATTTATTCTTAATCATAGGATGGTCCTCAGCTTTGGTGGTTGCATTATAGTTTACAATAAAAAATTCGCTGCTTCTATCTTCAATCAATGTAGTAAACAGCTTTTCCTTACTGTTTCAGTCGGGAAAATTAGTGGCCATGGTGAATAATTAAATAATTTGTTATATTAAAAGCATGAAAAAAATAAATAAATCCTACCTTCTTCTCATTTTCGTTTTAGTTTATTCCTGTTCGTTATCTTCTTTGAATGGCAATAGAAATCTTGCGAGCGTGGAGGATCAGCTAGGACGACGTAAAATTGCATCTGATTATAAATTTCCGACTGATACGAATAAAATTAAAGTGGCATTCTTTGATGCGGATAGCACTTTAAGGGTTTCGAAATCTGGTCAAGTTTCCGCCAACAGCGCAGATGATGTCTTTATTCTTCCTTGTGTCGGCAAAATGTTGAAGGTTTTAAATAATGCAGGTTATTTGATTGCCATAGTATCAAATCAAGGAGGAATTCCTGCGATGGTGAGTTATCACGATGCTGATGGCGCCTTAAAAATGACTATTGATTTGATAAAAAATGAGGGTGGTAATGTTCATTATTATGATTTTGCCGAATTTAAAGACGAAGATAGAAAACCTGGAATCGGGATGGCCTTACGATTGGAAAACATCCTAAACGAATTCTCTTATAAAATTGACAAGAAAAACTCATTCATGGTGGGTGATTCAGCATATAAAAAAGATGTGGATACTAGACCAGATGGCAAAGCTGGTACTCATTTTAGTAATTCCGACAGGCTTTTTGCTGAAAATTACTTTAAAGAATTTGCAAATGCTCCTGCTGCATATAATTTTGAGGAAGCGGCGGTCTTTTTTGGGTGGAATCTAAATGACATTGATGTCTTTCAAACTGATTCAGTAACCGGAAAAAAGGGTATTGAGTTTGCGCAAGAATATATGCAAAAATTTGGAATACATGATGCATGCCCGGTTCCCGTATCAAAATTGGTTCCATCAGTTTTTTGAATTTCATCAAATAAAAAAAGTAAACGATTAAAAGAGTTTCACTTATGCTGTAATGGTTACGCCGTGTAAAACACTTATAAATTGGGTTTATGCTAGAGAGGTTTGAGGATAAAAAGAGAGGCGTAAAAGTGAAAAGAATTTTCGTTTTATTAGTGATTGTCGGTTGTTTAGCGTTATCTAATTTGTGGGCCCAAGACCTTAAAGTAGGTGACCTTGCCCCGTTATTTAATGTAAAGACCGACGAGGGAAAAGAATTTGACCTAGGGTCTCAAAAAGGACGTTGGACAATTCTTTATTTTTTTCCCAAAGCAGGTACACCAGGCTGTACCAAACAGGCCATCTCATTTAGGGATGAGTTTGCAACTTTAAAAAGTCTTGGTATTAATGTCTACGGTATAAGTACTGACACTATTGAAGCTCAAGCTAACTTTAAGAAGGAACATCATCTTAATTTCACTATGCTTGCTGATCCGGCCGCAACGGTTGTGAACCTCTACGGACTTAAGCAGCCTTACCTAAATCTTTCTAAGAGATGGAGCTTTATTATTGGACCAGACCTAAGAATTCGTTTCATTGAAAATGAAGTGGACGTAGAAAATGATGCCAAAAATCTTATTAAGAAAATTTATGAAATTAAATAGACTGAAAGGAACATTATACATCAGCAAGACATCAAGTTTTTTAAATACTTGCTTTTAGAAAAATACTAATCTTTTACAAATAAGTTGAAACTATAGAGTAGGATCATTAATTAATAATGATGCATTCAGTCCTGGACAAAAAATTGGATGCATCATAAAATAAACAAATGAAATCTAATCGTTTGTTTATTGTTGCCCCTGTCTATTTTGACTTTGAGTCTTTCATTATTCTTAGATCCGAAATAGTAAAACAGTTAAAGAACTTTTCGATAAATCTTGAACCTCGTTTTGTAGCCGTGGATGATAGTGCAGGTGAAGACTGTGCAGTTAATGAACTAGAAAAATTGGAAGATGTCATAGTTTTGAAGCCTCCTTTTAATCTTGGACATCAAAGAGCAATTGTCTTCGGGATCAGATCTTGTTTTAATCTGTTACAAGATACTGACTTTTTGGTGACCTTGGATTCGGATGGAGAAGATAGACCGGAAGATCTCCCGAACATGCTTTTATTAATGCAGAAAAAACAGGAGCCTTTAGTCATAGCGAGGAGAACAGAAAGACAAGAGTCTTTATCCTTTAAAATTTGTTATCTATTTTATAAATTTTTTTTCAAAACCCTTACCGGAGAGATAATTCGCTCAGGCAATTATGCAGTTCATAATTGCAAATCCTTGAAGCAGATTATCTATCACCCTTATTTTGATCTGTGCTATTCCTCTTCCTTAGTTGCTCTGAAAATTCATAAAAGCCATTATGATTGTCCGCGAGGTAAGAGATATAAGGGGAAGTCGAAAATGAATCTAAACTCTCTCGTGATGCACGGGATACGTATGTTAATGCCCTTTATGGATAAAATTGCTACTCGGGCCTTAATCCTTTTTTCTGTAGGATTTGCTTTGAGTCTTATATTTATTGGAGTAATTGTATTTATTCGTTTGGGAACAGATAATGCTATTCCAGGGTGGGCAAGTTATTTGCTTGCGGTATTTTCTCTGTCCTCCTTTGTCGCTCTAGGGAATTTTGCTATCCTTTTTACTTTATTTACGCAAGGTCAAGGGAAGTCGCTTCGAAGCTTAGAAACTTACAATCCTCAAAATATTAGACCTTAGAAGTTTAGGAAATAACTGTGGAATATCAAGGCAATGAACTTGAAATTTTTAACCAAGCAAAAAATTGGAAAGCATATTTTTCTAAGCAAATTTTATCTTTTATTTGGGGAGATGTTTTGGAAGTAGGAGCAGGGATAGGGGCCAATATCCCTTATTTATATAACGAAAATGTTAAATCCTGGACATCTCTTGAACCCGATACAAAATTTGTGAGTAAGATAAAGGAAACTTATCCTCATATTCAGGTAGTTGAGGGGACCTTAGATGCATTAAAAGAAAAAAAATACGACACCGTTCTTTATCTGGATGTCTTAGAGCACATTTCTGACGATAATGAAGAGTTTAAAAAAGCTGCAAATATGGTAAGGCCTTCGGGAAATCTTATTATTCAATGTCCTGCGCACAATTATCTTTTTAGCCCTTTTGACCAAGCGATTGGTCATTATAGAAGATACAATAAATCAATGTATAAAATGCTTGTTAGTGATTCTTTAGAATTAGTAAAGCTAAGATATTTAGATAGTTTGGGGCTTACTTTGAGTCTTGGGAATTCATTGATTTTAAAATCTTCAATGCCTACTCTTAAGCAAGTTTTATTCTGGGATAAAGTTATAATCCCTATTTCTAGGATTTTAGATCCACTGGTGGCCTATCTTTTTGGTAAGGCAATCGTAGGAGTTTGGAGAAAAAAAAGTGATAAAAAAACTTCTGTCAATTAACACTGTTTTATTTCCTTTGCTTGCTTTACTATCAACTGCTTTATTGATGATGCTGTCTGGATACTATAATTTTGGGGCAGAAGGAATAGTTTTTAACTCTATTCAAAGATTGCGAGAAGGACTTCCGTATCTCTCTGGCCCCCTTGACTTTCCTTTGGCACTGACGACTTACAGTCCAGTCATTTCTTGGTTACTTCATCCTTTTGTCTTTTTTTTATCTCCTGAAAATATTATCCTCATCGGTACTATTGCCAGAATAATCGCCGTGGCTATCATCGGGCTTCAATATCTTGTATTGCGAAAATCGAAACTGATTCCTGTCGATTCCTTAAATCTATTATTTTTTCTTTATATTACTTTTTTACCTGATGCTTTATTATCCTTAAAACCCGATTCTTTAGCATTTCTTTGTGAAATTATTGGTTTCGTATTATTTCAAAAGTTTCTAAAAGAAGATCAAAAAAAATTCCTTGTTCTAAGTTCAGTATTTTTGGGTGTGGGGTTTCTTTCCAAAATGAATACCATCGGGGTTGGACTTGGTCTCGGACTTTACCTTTTGTTCGAGCGAAGAATTATTGACCTAGTGATTTTTGTGGTTGCAATTTTAACCGTCGCAATAGTTGGTTTTGGCTGTTTTTATTGGCTCCTTGGAGATGACCTGATTTTAAATCTCCTTGCGAGCACCAAAAGTTATTTCATGTTTACTTTTGATCATTTTATTTCGACTTCGATTACTATGTTGAAGCTAATGCTTTTCCCCATTGCCATTTTCATTTATTTGGGGTGGCAATCTTTTAAGGAAAAGAAAATTGAACGTCCCATCTCTTATTTTTTGCCCATTGTATGCTCATTTTTTATTGCCTTTATTGGGCAATTTAAGATTGGTGCTTTTTTAAATTACTTTTTTGGAGTCTTTCTCATACTTATTTTGCTAGCAGGTCCAAGTTTTCAACAGTGCATTTTACAGACACAAAAAAAAACACTTTTATTCCTTTCCTTAACCAGTCTGTTATTTATATATCATTTGATAGGTACTGGGTTAATCGCTGGCAATAATCTTTATTATTACCCATGGTCTCAGGTTCGAGAGTATCTACAAAAACAAAATTTTGCAGGGAAAATTTACGTTCCTGATAATAATGCGAGTTTGTATTTCTGGAGATATAATAACATCGGTAGCAGCACGGAAGTTTTTCTAGAATTAAGTCCAATGCATTCAGAGAATATGAAAAAACTTACATTACAATTAAGTGAAATGAAGCCGTTTCAAAAGGCCATTATCGTGGGCTCTAACTGTGAAAAATGGAAACCATCAGGAATCTTTGCAGGTGCTATTGCTGATTTCGTTTATTTGGAGAAAAAATTTCGTAAGATATGTGTTTTTAGGAGAGACTAAATGGTAATGAGGTAATCGTTGAGAGATTTGGCTTTGACTGTTTAATATACTCATCTTACAATCTAGGAAAAAAATCGGATGTAATAATTGCGTATTAGATAGCGTATTTTTTATGCCAAAGGATTATACAATGAAAGAATTAAACTGGAGAGTTCTCTTACTCGGAATTATTTTGTGTGCACTGGCTGCAGCGGCTACACCTTACGTTACTTTAAAACTTGGACAAAGTGTGGATTTGACGTTGGGTGGAATGTTTTTAGCAGCATTTCTCCTGGGAAAACGTTACCACGGTCGTGATCTGGCCATTCAACTCAACATTATCCAGGCAATGATTGGCCTAGTCTCAGGTATTGCTTTTATGGTGGTGATCCTGGCAGCTTTTTATTACATTCAAACTGTGTTCGATCGAGATATTGGTTTTAATCCAACTTTCTGGCAAATGTTTGTATGGTTACTAGTCTCCGCCAATCTGGGTATTTTCATGGGGATCCTTCCCAGACAAGCCATTTTGAAGGATCGTACTCTCCCATGGCCTGGAAGCAAGGCAACTTTGAGTATAGCTCAAACGTTAACCGATCCAAAGGCCACCGAAACTACCAAACTGCGTAGAGATGTTCTTACTATTTGTACGGCGGTAGCAGGATTTCTTACTTTTTTACGGGATTCTTTGGGGGTTATCACTCCTATCGTTGGTAACGCCGCTTTAAATATGTCACTTGGACTCGAGATGGCAGCGCTGGGGATTGGCATGCTGGTGCCTCTTGCTGTAGGACTTTCAGGACTACTTGGTACTTGGGTTATCAGCCTTTTTGGTGAAAAAGTTGCGACTTATTCGGCCCTTTCAGGAGTCTCATCTGTCAATTTTGATGTATGTTTAACCAAGATGGATAGTATTGCCAACTTAGCAGGGACTGATAAAACTGCTGCCTTTGATTTTTTAACTAATAATTGTGGAAAGGCGGTAGACTTTATACAGTCGACTTCACATTTTAAATATGTAGTTCAGTGGATGATGTGGCCGGCAACTGCCATGATGATTGCGGCAGCAGTCACCAGTGTCATTATTCCTGTGGTAAAAAATTTTTTAAATCGAAAAAATATAAGTCTTCATGAAGAAAAAAATATATCTTTGGCAGACGAAACAGTACCTGCATGGTGGACAATATCCGGTATCACTATCAGTGTTGTGCTGCTCGTCTGGTTGACTAGCACTTGGTTTGACATGCCATGGACTCAAGTACTCCTCGCGGTAGCGATCCAACCCATATTAATCGTAGCGGGTCTACGCGTTTTGGGGATTACAGGTTCGGGCCCCGTGTCTTTGATGGCCAATGCGACTCAGTTTTTATTCGGACTACTATGGCCGGCACAAATTCGCTCTAATCTTAGTGCTGCCTATATCAGTGCTAACCCTCAAGCTTCTTCGGAAAATATTGTACCTTCTTTTTGGGTGGCCCAAAGACTGGGTGGACGATTTAAAACTTTAATTATTGCTCAATTAATTGTTATTCCAATAGGCGCCTTATTAACTCCGCTAGTATTTCAAATGCTTCAACAAACATACGGGGTTGGATTAAATCCTGGACAACTTTCAGCTCCCACTGGACTCAAAATTGCGACCCTGGCCATTGTAATGGAGAAAGGACTAGGTTATCTTCCCTATGGTGCCTTGAACGCTTCCATCATCGCCATCTTTGTTGGTATTTTATTCGAACTCTTGCTGGCCGTTAGAAAGCCTGATGGTAATGGAAACCTGTTAAGTCGATTCTGGTGGATTCCTATTCCCGCAGCATTTGGTTTTGCCTTAATTCTTCCTCCATCTTTGAATATCGCTATTGCGATTGGGAGTGTCACCGCTGCTGTTTGGCGCAAGTTTTCTCCTAAAGTTAATGGTGCATATGATTTATTTGCCGCACCACTAACTTTAGGAGAAAACTTGCGCCAAACAGCA
>Ga0208957_1000689_pt1 | contig 22755 bp, 30 predicted proteins | sample RifOxyA1_FD_184029 | JGI IMG/M metagenome (GOLD analysis project Ga0208957, IMG submission 184029) | Groundwater microbial communities from Rifle, Colorado - Rifle Oxygen_injection A1 (SPAdes) | ecosystem: Environmental > Aquatic > Deep subsurface > Groundwater | place: Rifle, Colorado, United... | reverse complement strand
AATTTTGAAGAAAGGAGGTAAAAAAAATGGAGAAAGCTCTCACGGAGTATGACTTGGTAGTGCAATTCCGCGACGCAAAAGAACGGCTTAACCGATTAAAGGAGGCCGCCACCGAAGCGCAAAAGGAATTTGACGAGACCGAGCAGAAACTTATTGAGCGACTGCAGGACGAAAATAAAGAATCCACAGCCCGATACGAAAAAATCGGGTATGTTGGCATTACTAAATCTTCCGTCTATGCGTCATTTTCGCCGGAGAACAAGGACGCCTTGTTTAAGTTCTTGCGAAGCCGCGACCGTCAGGATTTGATACAGAAGACGGTGAATAGCCGCTCATTAAGCACCTTCATCAAGGAATTGCTTGAGAAGAGGCGCAAGATACCGCCTTGCGTGGATTACTATCTTAAGCAATCGGCAAGATTCTATCCGGATAAACAGGAAATTAAATAAGGAGGAGTAAAGTGAAAAACAAATTAAAGCAGGGGAAATTACCGGAGAAATTACCGGCGGCTATTGAAAAGCAATTACCGGCGGCTATTAAGAAGCAAGGGCGAGGATTTGAAGGCGGCGTAGACAGGGAAGATTTAATCCTGCCCAGAGCTGTATTGTTGCAGGCCCTAAGCCCGCAAATCGGAGAAGTAGACGGGCTAAAGGCCGGAATGGTGATAAACAATATCACTAACGAAGTCCTGCCGGAAAAGTTTATCCCGATTTTCCGCTATGTGGAGTTCCTGAAATTCAACCCCCGCGACAGCAAATCCCCGGAATACGACCCCGCCTTTGAACCAGGCGCGTTAATCTGGCGGACTAATGACCCCGCCGACCCGCGCACTGTCGAGTGCCGGTTTAGCGAAGACGGTTCAAAGCCGAGGGCAATCAAGACAATGAATTTCCTCTGTTATTTCCCCTATGTGCCAATGCCCATAGTGCTGGGATTTTCTAAGACCAGCTACAAGGCGGGGAAAAAGCTTATCTCCCTGGCGCAGTTTAGCGGAGACGATATGTTCTCCAAAACATACGCGCTGAAAGTCAAACAGGCTGACAAGGATGGGATAAAATATTATATCCTTGATGTCGCGCCGATTGGCAAAGCGAACAAGGAGGATTTCGCCATTGCCGAGGCGTGGTATGAGCAATTCCGCGGCAAAGAGATAAAGACACACGAGGAGGGGCCGCAAGGCGAGGAATCGGGCCAGCCACAGGAAGAAGCCAGGCCATATTAAATAATAACAGTCAAAGCGCTCTTTAGAGAACCGCTATCCCGCCGAAAGGAATCATAAATGCAATCCATATATGAATCTATTTGTGCCCAGGGCAGACTTACCGAAGCCCACCGCAAAGAATTAAAAGAAAAGAGAGGATTCACCGATGAGACGATAGCCAAATTCCGGTTTTTCAGTGGCGGAGAATATCTGCTCAAAACGGAAGCGGAATTACAATCCGCGTTTACCAAAGAAGACTTGCTAAAAAGTGGAATATGCAATGATACACACGGCAATTTAACTTTATCCGACCAGCTAATCGGAAACAACATTATAATCCCTTATTTGGATAAAGAAGGGAAAGCAATCCTCCTACGCGCCCATAAATACGGGTTCAGCGGAGTGCCGATACAGGTTTACCAGGAATTCAACCTGACCGGCCATAATATTATCCTTACCGAAGGAGAGTTTAAGGCCGCCGCCGCCTGCCAATTAGGCCTGCCTGCCATCGCCGTTCCCGGAATATCATCTTTCGTTAAGGATTATTTTCCCGAATTAGTGAAATTGCTCTTTAAACACAATGTCCGGGATGTCTGCGTTATCTTTGATAATGAGATAAAAGACAATCCCAACCTGAAAAACTATAAGCAAAAACCTGCGGATCGTTACGATACTCAATATTACTCCTATCTTATGGCTAAAAAGCTGGAAGATGAGAATTTTAGAACGAGAATCGCGGTATTACCCGCGGGGTGGATGACAGACGGAAAAATTGATATTGACGGGGCGCTGGCCCAAGGCAGAACAAGAGATGATTTCCAGCATATTATTTCTCTGTCCAGGACACATAAAGAATTCCTGAATGGCCTTGAAACGGAAGGCCGCAACATTGTGCTGAAGAAGCGGGAGGCCTCCTATTTCCGTTCGCATATCAAGGTGAATTTCGGCCAGTATGAAGCCATTCGCAAAAAGGGAAAAATTGAAATTTCCGAGATTATTTCAAACTTTACCTTAAAAATCGCCGCCACGCACGAAACTCCGGACGGAATGATGAGAGCTGTCCTCTTACGCAATAAATTCGGTGAAACCAGCCGCATATCTATGCTGACACCAGAAGATATGTCCACGATGACCTTTAAGACCTTCTGCTTCGCCCAGGGCAACTATCTTTGGGAAGGAACACAGGAAGACCTAAACGCTATCTGGCGGCACGAGTTTTTGCACGATGACGGTAAGCATATTGTAGAGCCGGGAAGCGTGGGGTGGATTGAAGATATGTGGCTATTTGGGAATGTAGCAATTAAAGACGGTAAAGAAATGCGCCCGGATGAAAGCGGAATATTCTGGACAGAGAAAAAGGGCTATAAACCCATACCACTAAGCGAAGACGCCTCCGTTCCGTATTTCAGTCGGCAGGCGCCGGAGTTACCAGATATATTGCAGAAGCTAAGCGACACCATCGGCCAAGAAGAGGCCAAGCTATCATTAGGCTGGGTTTTTGCCGTGGCCTACCTGGAAGATGTTTTCAAAGTATATAACTGCTTCCCCTTTCTATTTCTCACCGGCAAGAAGGGAAGCGGCAAAAGCCACATTGCCGATTGGCTTATGTCATTTTGGGGGATGGAGCGGTCAGGAAAACAGGCCGCGGATTCTACAAGTGTAGGATTACAGCGTTGCCTTGAATATTATTCCTCTATGCCGGTATTTATTGATGAATACAAGAACACCCAGAAAATCACTCAAAAGAACGGTTTCTTTCGGAATTGCTACAACCGCCAAAGCGCCAGCAAGGGGATAAAAAGCAATTTTGGGGTTCGTTCAGCCAAAATCAAGGGCACACTGCTATTCGCGGGAGAAGAAACGCCGGAAGACCCGGCATTGCTAAGCCGGTGTATACCGATACTCATTACCCTAAAACGTCGGCAGAATAACCATTATGATTGGTTTCAGGGTAAGGTCAACGAATTTTCAGCCCATATCATAGAAACATTGCGGGTCCAGACCGCTAAAGTCGAATTATTCCGGAAGCAACTATTTGAGGCCAGAGACTATTTCCGGTCAATCGGTATGGATGATAGAATGGCGATGAACTATTCTGTTCCGGTAGCGGGTTATTGCGTAGCATTTGGAGATAAAGACCTGGATTTTGCCCGTTGGCTGGTGAAAGAGCTCACCCGCGTCAAATTAGAGCAGGACGGAGAAGGGATAATTGACATTTTCTTTGCTGACTTACAGGCTTTGCGGCTTAGTGGCAAAGTGAGCGATAAGTTTTGGGATACCAGAGATGGAAAGATTTACCTCTATTTTCACGGGCTATATAACATCTGGGCGGATGATTACCGCAAGCGCAAAGGCGAGCCGCCATTCAAGGCTTCCAGTATCCGGGATTATCTGAAAGATGAGCCGGGATATATTGAGGCGGGGGTTGTTCACCGAATTGGAAGCCTGTTGACCAAGTGCGTTATATTCCACTATGACCAGGCCAGAGAAGAGCTAAAAAACCTGGTTGAAATGGTGTTACTGGGCGAAAGGTAACAAAGTAACATAAAGGTAACATAAAGGTAACATAGATAAATGCTTCATTTTAATATAGTTATGACAAATGTTACCTTGTTACCTTTCATTTAGGGGATTTTCACTCCAAGAAAGAGCTTATTTTACAATAGAGTGTTTTTGCACTGATGTATGATTTTCAACGGTAACAACGGTAACATGGTAACATTTGTGCTGTAAACCATTGCAAACAAACAAAAAGATGAGCGATTTTGAACGGTAACATTTTGAGGTGAACGGTAACATTTTGAGGTGAACGGTAACATTTTGAGAAAAGAGGAGGTAAATTGATGTTTCAGAAACTAAAAAACCAAGAAACTGAACAGAAACCAGATATTCAGGCCTTTTTGGCCCTATACGCCAAATTCCGGGCCGGGGCCGCCTGGTTGGCTAAGCGGAGAGAAGCTGGGCAGGATAACGCTCCCCATTTAAAGGCCTTCAGGGCGCTCGAAGCGCAGGTTGACCAGAAGTGGGAGATTATGCCGGAGGAGCAAAAAAACGCTATCCTAAGCGCTCTGGTAGAGCGTGGCGCGATTCCGCGGGAGGTTAGCCAGGTAAAGGAAATGTTTGGGGGGAAATTGGTGAAAATTACATAAGGGGAGGTGAGCTATGAAAGAATACACTGATTTAGAACAAAGTCAAGCACTCTTAAATTTAGGAGTTTTAGGGTGTGAAAAGTTTTCCTATTCTCTTGATCAGCTCTTGGAGGCGCTACTAATTTCTACCAACAAAAACGAAAAGCGCTCCCTATGGATAGATAGGGGAATATGGGGGTATAAAGTAGCATATGCTTCTTTTGGCACTGAGAAGAAAGGCGGTAACCCTGATTATTATTTTATCCGAAGAGAGCTCATTGACGCTCTCTGTGTGATGATATTTTTTTTGTGTAAAAACGGGTGGAAGGTGAAAAGGGGAAAGCTTATGAAGAAATAGTGGGTTTCTGTCGTATACTTTTGGAGGTGATTATGCGTTGGTATATATTTTTACCTGTATTATTAGTTAGTCTGGGATTGTGGGTTTTGCTCGGAAGATTTTTCGCCGGGGTGATTGTCTGGCTGGTTGAGGGCGGCTGGTATCTCTGGATTGACCGTTATGAAGCCTGGTGGGAGGGGGTGCGTATGCCGGTTTTGCTATCTGTGGGGGTGTTGATATTGGCTTATCTGATATTAAGCGGGTTAGACTGGAGGCGCAGAGATGGATGACAGGGATGGGAGTTTTAACCGGTTTTTGAAGCGGTTAGGGATTATGGTATTGATTGGGGTTGCTTGTTTTTGGGCGGGGAGGTTGACCGGCAGGCCGGAGATTGTCCGGGTGGTAGATAAAGTTTATGCTCCACCGGTTGACCTGAGGATTTTTTGTCAGACTCTTTACCCTCAAAAAGAATGCCCTCGCCAATAGTGAACGGGGGCGCCTGCTACTCTTTCGGCTGTAAAAACTCCGCGGTATCTCCGCGATATCCGCAGATAGTGCACCGGCTTTTCCCTGACGCGCCGGTTTGGATGCGATACCCCTTCCCACATTGTGGGCACTTTACAGTCACTTGCTTTTTTTCTGGCATTGGTTGACCTCCTTTCCGGCCTCTTCGGCCTCCTTTTTCTGCCGCCTGGCGTGCTTTTCCGCCTGGCGGTAATGCTCTTCGAGCGCCCAGGCATAGACGGCCTGGGCGTGGGCTTTGATACGGGTGAGTTTATCGGGTTTCATTATTTTCCTCTGCGTCTATGACGAGTATTTTGTCTTCACCCTGTTTCCGCCCCCAGGCGAGCAGGTGGAAGTGCGCGCGTGGAAATTCCCTTGAAATTAAATCCCTGCCCGTGTTGCCGACGTATCTCCAGGTGCCTCGCCTAATATGTAGTTTCGCTTCCGGTATTCCTGCCTCCAGCAACTCATTCACTTTTATTATTCCGTTACAGGGCCTCTTACCTGTAACCCCCAATACGCGGTAAATCATCTCGTAGGTTATCTTTTCCATCTCTCTCCTCCTCGTGTCCGTCTGCGGCCGGACTCGCCGTATCTCTCTCTATCTCTCTCTCTCTCTCTATATAGAGTATACCACACACACAGACTTTGTCAAGTCTTTTTTCTTTTTTTTTATTCTCCGTCGGAGAAACCCTTTTTTGGGGTGGGAAAAAAAATGGGCGGGCTGGACAGTGTATATATATAATATAATAATAATAAAATTATATATATACACTTCCTATATAATTGGTGGCCACGGAGGGTTTTCCTGCCTCCCTGGTGTGTATATAGGTAGGTTACGCCATAGCTATATGCTTCCCTGGAGATTTTAGGGGCCTTAAAAACGATTCTGGGGCAAAAAAAGTTAGGTTTTAATATTACGTATTATATATAATTATTAATTATAATTACTAATTATAAAGTATGAGACAAGACATTATTAAAAAAGACTTGACAGATAGCGAAAAGTGTGGTATACCTTTGAATAAAACATACAACGCAACGATAAAAAATGCCCTGCAAAATTAATCCAATTAGAAAAGCACTCCTGAAAAAAAATCTCTTAGAATATCCAGAAAAATCCATTGCGGAAAATCTGATCAGTGCGGGTTATGCGCCAAAATCAGCGATAGGTAAATCGGGTGCGATGACTGTTGTAAAGGTTTGCCAAAAAGAAATTGTGGCGGATATTAAAAAACAAATCACCGTTGAGTCAGTTTTAAAATCTATTCAAAATATCAAATCCCTGGCAATCGCCGACAAGGACTTTTCTACAGCGACGAGGTGTGACGAGTTGTGTGGACGCTGGCTGGCGATGTGGCGGGACAGACTGGAGATAGTGCCCGTCGAGGCAGTTGACGGACAGTTTTCCGTGAGCCGACTGGCCCGGATGCGGGCAATTCCAGTTGACATAACACCCAAACCTGATGACCGATAATGCCAGTAATCACTATAACTATATGCGGTATAATAAGATACGGCAATATATCGTAGTTAACATAAGTATTATTATAAGCACAAGTGTCAGAAGTCCGGGCAATGAATAGAGCAGAGGGGGGGGAGGGGACACAGCTGATGGGCAGTAGGGATACTCGTTCCCCCATCTTAATTTTCGCTCATTTTGAGATTTCAATAAAGGTATAATATTATGACCAAAGAAAAGTTTGAAGAAATGCGAAGAAGAATAGATGAATTACGGGAAGAAGTAGAGAAATTATCCAAGGATAAACAATGTCCGAAGTCTTCACTGAAATAGCAGTAATTCCCACTGAACTATTAACTTCCGATCAGATACAGAAGGAAGAATTGCGGCTCATTGCTGAAGACCCATTCAGGCTGGTAGAGCACGGATTTTTGTCTATAAAGACAAAGAGCGCTGGGATTAACAGATTATATCCTAATGCCGTGCAGAAGCGGTTTATCGCTAAGATACGGGAATTATTTTACGCGAGTAAGCCGGTAAGGGTAGTAATCCTCAAGGCCCGGCAGACGGGGATGTCCACGATAATAGAGGCAATAATCTATGCTTTTGTATCGCGGATGAGAGGTATTAACGCTTGCGTTATTGCCGATGATTTAGACGGAGCTAATTACATCTTTGAAATGCAGAAGTTATTTCAGGAGCGGTTAGAGAAGCATTTAAAGCCGCAGTTAAAACATTCCAACGAAAAGAAAATGGCGTTTCAGGGATTAAACAGCCAGATACTTATAGACACCGCGGAGAATCCCAATCTTGGCCGGAAGTATACTTTTCAATTTGTTCATCTTTCGGAAGTGGGTCGTTTCCAGAAATCGCTTAATGAGCTGATGATTGGCTTGGGGCACGCTATCCCCAATGCTCCGGCAACAATGGTGTTTTTGGAATCAACGGCAATGGGCTATAACGAGTTTTATGACCTATGGAATAGCGCTATAAGCGGAAAGACTGACTGGGTCCCGCTATTTTTTGCCTGGCACGAAATGCCTGAATACTCCCTGGCCTTAGAGGGCGGGCAATTATATCCGATAGACAATATAAAATTTATCACACCTTCCGAAAAGGAAAATTTCTTTGCTGAAGAAAGGTTGATTAAAAGCAAATATAATCTTACTGACAAACAATTAAATTGGCGTAGGTGGGATATCGTGAATAACTGCGCGGGCGATATAAATAAATTCAGGCAAGAAAACCCAAGCTGTCCGGAAGAAGCCTTTGTGGCTACCGGAGATTTGTTTTTTAACCGCGAAGCGTTAAAATTACAGAAGGTGAAATTTCCTGTCGCTGTGGGCAATATTATCAAAGAAGAAGGCAGGTATATCTTTCGTGAAGACCCCGCGGGTCTGTTTAAGATTTATGAGTTTCCAAAAAAGAATGAACAGTATGTTATAGGCGGCGACCCCGCGGAAGGGTTGGAACACGGAGATAAGTCGGCCGGTATCGTAATCAATAAAAGGTCTAATAAGACGGTCTGCGCTTATAACCACAACATCCCGCCTGAAAGGTTTGAGGAAGACCTGATTAAGATGGGGTATTATTATAATGAGTCAATCATTGCTTGCGAGAGTAAGGGCTATGGCACTTCAGTCAATCAGGGATTATACAAAAGGTATGGCAAGGTTTATCGCAGAATAAAGACTAAAACAGGAATTAAAGAACAGACTATGGAGTTGGGCTGGAATACTAACAGCTCAACCCGTCCGCAGATGTTGGCGCAATTAGCCGAAGAAATCGCGGAAGGCTCAACTGAACTGGTGGATAATAGCCTGATCAGCCAGAGCTGGACATTTATCAACAATACCAAGCGGGGACAGCCTGAAGCTGAGAAAGGTAAATCGGACGATATGGTGATGGCCAGGGCAATCGCGGGGCAGGTCAGATTAGAACAGCCGTATAAAGAGCGGTTTACTCCCCCGGCACGAAGGAAGCATTACAGGGGATTGAGCGGGTATTAGGAGGAATAATGGGTGATAATGGCAATAAATTGTCGGGTGTGGAAAAGCCGGTCTTAAATACGGGTGGGAGTGGGGACTTAAAAACGCAGAAAGAAAAGATTGAAGAAAAAGAAGATAAATTGTTAACGACAGGCGACCAGATTAAACCGGAGCAAAAACTTCCGACTCAACCGCTGACAGATTTTAAGGTTGCCGAAATCTGGATAAGAAACGGCCGGTGTATGATAGACGCTCCTCCGGAATTCTGGCAGGATAAATGCCGCGCGTTAGGATTGTTAGAATATTGCAAGGATATTGTGAAAGAAGCAAAAATGCAATCGCCGAAGATAATGCCCGCGCAAGGCAGTATGCTGAATTTTGCCCGCAAGATTTTTAGGAGAAAATAATGGATAAAGATACTTATGTAGATCCTGATACCGGCAAAAAATATAAGTTAAGCGATTTTGATGAGCGTAGGAGCTGGACTAAAGTTAAAAAGAAGAAGGCTGTCAAAGATAATGCCGGCGGTAAAGTAAATATATTGGGAAGGGCCTGATATGCTGATACCAAAAGTAGACCGAGAAGACGAATTGCGGGATTATGTTATCCGTGAAGTTGAAGAATCGGCCGGTTATCAACAGCCAAGGATACTTGAAGTCAGAGAATATTCCAAGCGTTATGAGGCCAAGAGGTCTATCTCCGGATTGTTAGGCTGGGGTGAAGACCCAAAGAAGAACCCGAAAGACGAACCTTGGACCGGGTGCGCGGATGTCGGTATCCCCATTGACGCGTTTACCATTGAAGGATTATTGCCGAGATTCCTTAAGGTTTGTTATGGTTCAAAGCCGATTGTCTGGACAAGAGGCATCGGGCCAAGTGATGTTCCTAACGCCCCGACGGTGCAAGAAGCCCTGAATTATCAGCTTACCCGCTTGATTAAAATTTACCGCAGAATGAAATTGATATTTAAAACTGTAACTATGGAAGGCGATGGTTTCGCCAAATGCGTATGGGAAAAAAAGACCAGGCCATTCATAAATTTAACTTATTATCTACGCAATCCGATTACAGAAGAGTTTATCCGGGATGAAGGCGGTTCACCAGTTACGGTAAAGAGTGATTTCAAACCACAGCCTGACGCTTTTGGTAATATCCCGGAAGTGGTCAAGCAAGAAGTTCCGGAGGAAAAAGTTGTTTACGAGGGACCGATGGTTTATGGCCGGACAATCAAAGAAATTATTATTCCCAAAAATGCCATCAGCCCCGAAATTGAGGAATGGGACTGGATTTGCGATACCTATGAAGTGACATTTGACTGGTTGGCCCGCAGGGAAGGCGATATGCAGGATGGCAAATTCAAGAATGTGGGTGAGGTCAAAGAGAAAGTCATTGAAGGCGCGTCAAATCATAATACCGCGATGCGTAAGCCTATACTGATTTATGAATGGTATGGCAAGTATGATATAAACGAAGATGGCAAAGATGAGGAGTTGATTGTTTTTGTCTGCCCTAAACTGAAAATATTGCTGGGCTGGATGTTTAGTAATTTTCCCGCGCGTCCATTCTTTCACTACCAAATTATCCCTATGGAAGGACGGCCTTATGGTAAGGGTGTCCCTGAATTCCTGATAGGCCTGCGGGACCTGATAGACGCTACATTCAATCAGATGGTAGACAGGGGTTCAATCACCAACAATCCCCCAATCCTCGTTCCGCCAGACCACGAAGAAGAGCTTAATCCCTTCGGCCCGGGTGTGAAGTGGAAAACCGAAAACCCCGCCGGATACAGAGTCTTGGAACTTCCCAAATCCGAACAAATGGAATTTTCCAAATTAGAATTTATGCTTGGGATGGTCCAGAAGTTATTCGGAGTAATGGATTACGCCGTAGCGGATACAGGAGGATTGGCGGGAAACAGGACGGCAAGCGGGATTATGTCGGTAATCGGCGAAGGTAACATTAAGTTTGACGATATGATACGGGCATTGCAGGATGTCAACGAGGATTTATATGATTTTATTGTTAATCTTAATTCGGACAACCTTGAGGATAATTTCCTTTATCAGCTTACCGAACAGCAAGGCAATCCTTTCAAGTCTATAAATAAATCCGCCTGGGGCGGAAACTATGATTTTGAGTCGGTAGGTAATTCCATAAATATTAACAGAGGGATAGAGCAGGCGAACGCGGAAACATCGTATAATACGATGGTTAATTCGTATGGGAAAAATCCCGCTGTCAGTGAGCAAACAATGATTGATGTTACTAAAAATTATTTTATGTCAAAAGATATTCGTAATGTCCGATTAAAGACGGAAGAGCAGATACAACAGGAAAAAGCGCAGGCACAACAGGTGCAGGCGGCTGTCTTGCAGGCGCAGGCGCAAGCGCAACAGGCAAAGGCGGGGGCAGGTGTTTAAAAATCTTTTTGAAAAAAGAAAAGCAAGACAGGAGGCAATAGCAGCTGCCAGGCAGAATTTTGCCTCCTGGCTGGATATTTCCAAAAGCGAAGGCTGGAAGTCGTATTGTGAAAGATTAGACCGAAAGATAGAAAATATCAAACATAAGATAGAATACGATTTGAGTTTGACCGGCGAAGACTTGAAACGGTTACAGCTTGCCCTTCAAGTTTATCTTGAAGTCAAACGGATACCGAAAGAATTACAGGATAATGCCACGGGAGGAAAATGATGGCTATGCACGGAAAACATAAGATGCGTGATATGGGAGAAATAAGGAATACCGATGGGCCGGTGGGAGCAAGCCCTGAAAGCAATAAAAAAGAAAAGCACTATCCATCCATTAGCATATCTTCCAAACAGCTTCCCGAATTAAAAGGCAAGAAGTATGGCGATGGCATAGAATTGCACATCGTAGGCGAGGTCGGCGGGATAAGGGAAGATTACAATGACAAAGAAGAAGTTGTATATGAAATAAAAATCAAAGAGGCGGCTTGTGGCGGCAATATCTTTAAGGACGAATACGATAAGATGTCCGAAGAGGAAAAAGACAAAGAAGACGAGAAGGAAGTAATGGAAGAATGAACGAAAAGATAAAAAAACTTTTCAGGTTCATCAAGGAATTGATGGATAGCAAAAAGTCAGTTCAGGTAAGATTAAATTTTCACGAAGGAGATTTATCAGAGAAGGTTGAAGTGAAGGAAAGTGTAAAATTAGAATGAAGAAATTTACGACTAAAGATATTGATAAATTAAAAAAAGTACTTAAAAAAGCAGGAGCAAAACCAATAAAGTTTCATAAGATTAGGGCAAAAAAGGGCCTTAATATCGTAATATAATTTAATTCGCACCACCAGTTTACTGATGGCGTAGTTGATAGGGCAGAACCTATTGACTACGCTTTTTTTATTTTACTGCAACTTACCTTGCATATTAAAAACTGCCATAACTTTGGTAAGGAAAATGGCAAAAAAAGGAGTAAAAATGCCAGAACCAATTGTAACCTCGCCTAATCCCGCAGATGCGGCAGGCGCAGCCAATTTGGACGCAGATGGAAACCCAATCGCACCTGCCCAACCGCAGACTGATTGGGAGAATGAAGCTAATCCGTATAGAAAACGCTATTCGGACAGCCAGAGCCAAGTGCAGCCGTTAGTAAGGATTTTGCAACAATTTGCCGAGTATGACCACAATGACAAGGCCTGGAAACCAAAAACCCAAGCCGCGCCAGCCCAAGCCAACAGCAATGAGGACTTTGAGAAGGTATTGGAGGGTTATGATCCGGAGTTTAAGAAGGCATTGGCAGGTTATACGAAAGCGCAAATCAAGTCCGCAATCGCCGAGTCGCAGAAGGAATCCGCGTTCTTGAGTGAATACAATTCAGGAGTGCAGGCGAGTCGCAGTAAAGCGATGGAAGAGTTCGGTGCGGATTTTGGTTTCGCCAAAGACGGTAAAATGAATACCGCGAGTCCGCTGTATCAATTGGCAAATGAGATAATCACCAATAAATACGCCGTATTTGCTCCAGATGGGACTTTTCAGAAATACACCACACCGGAGGCCGAATACCAGGCTACCGTTGAGGCGTATGCGATATTGTCCAAACGGGAGAAGCAGGCGGCAGCGCAACCGGTGAATAAGAATAAGTTGGGGGCAATCCAGGGGCCAGGGTCTAAGGCCGCTGGGATTAAAAAGGCGCTGCCTTACGAAGAATATAACAAGCTTTCTTCGGATGAAAAAGATGCCTATGATTTGGCACAACAAGGAGGATAGTATGTTTAAATTTTTGAGACATCTCTTTTCACTATTAGGTAGTGAAAGAGGCGAAACCCTAAACGCAATGGGTTATGACTCCGGGGCGGGGGTATTACAGAACGCAGTCCCGACCTACTGGGCTGACCGTTTGCGTGATGACGCAATCAGGCGCGCATTTTGGGGGTCAAGGTTTGAGGGCAAAGAAGGTTCTCGTAAGCCTATAATTGTAAATGAAGATTTTACCAAGAAGCCGGGGGAAACGATTAAGTTTAATGTCGTATCCCAGCTTTTCTCTGCCGGCGTAACTGGTGAAAATTCATTGGAAACTAACGAAGACCAATTAGCATTAGGTCAATACACCTTAACCGTAGATTGGTTGAGGAACGCGGTTGCCTACACCAAGAGCTTGGAGAAAAGAGTCAATTTTAATATTGGTCAGACAATCAGGACTGAACTGTCCGATTGGCTGAAAAGGAAGATTGATTCCGATATGTTCTCCGCGCTTATCTCCAACGCAAGTAATACGATGTATGCTGGAGACGCGACAAGCAATGCCACACTTGGCGTTAATGATCATTTTGGCACAGAAGAAATTGACCGCATAAAATTAGCTCTTTCCAGAACCGCCATCCCAATTCGTGTTGAGGGGGAAGCCGGCGAAGAGGAAGAGTATTACGGCGCGGTTATTTCGGAAATGGATGAGTATTGGCTGAAAGGCGACTCGGTGTGGTCTCAGGCCCAAAGAGACGCAGGGCCCAGGGATTACGGTAAGAATAGAATATTTACCGGCGCTTTGGGAATATACAATGGAGTAATTCTGTATGTTCATCGGGCCAAAAAGTCAGCCAATAACATCCAGGGTTCACCATTGCGGCCAGAAGTAAGGTTGTATGCCAATATCAATGCAAGCGCCACTACGATTGATTTTGACGTTTCTACAACCAAGAAGGATTTAGGTGATTTCTTTGCTTCCTCCGATACGATTACAATCGGCAGCGAGGAAATAACCTATACCAGCGTAACCGCGGGTGGAGTAACCGGTTCAACTTACCGGTTCGCGGGTTGCAGTAGAGGAGTAAACGGAACAACTGCCGCCGCGCATACTGCCGGCGACCTTATTACACAACGCAATATCGCCACTGTAATCGGTTTTGGGGCGGAGATAGCGTTGCGTGGATGGGGAATGAAGCCAGTTCCGATTACCCAAGGCCGCGACTACAAGTTCCCTGATGGTTCTTATTTTGAGAATGGGCTTGGTATAGCCGCGGTTTACGGTCAATCGGTAATAAAGGACAGCGCGGGCAGTGCGGTAAATTATGTCCTGCTGAAGACCTATTCCGATAATCCAATTAGCATATAAGGGAGGATGCAATGAAAAAAACATTTATTTTAATCCTCGCAATGCTAATGGGCTTCGGCTTGTTTTCTTTTTCTCAAGCCGATGAAGCCAGGACAATCGCGAGGAAGTCAAAAGTTATAACCGCGGATGAAGTTACCTCTACGCAAGGGGTTACATTATACAAAGTTACAGGATATGCCAATGCGGCAAATGCTGTATACGGTTTGTATAATACTTCTACCCTTGGCGCTGCCACAGCTTCTACCTGTAAGGTAGAAGGCGGCGAGGCAACCCAGTATGACTCTCTCCCTACTCTTGATTTCGGGGATGAGGGGATTATCTTTAGTAGCGGGTTGGTAGTTGTAACTAATGGCGCGTATGTAACTATTGAGCACATTTAAGGTTTATGACGGAGAGGGTGGGGTAACCCGCCTTCTCCGTTGTAAAAAAGGAGAAAAATGCGAAAGAGATTATTTATTCTGTTGGGTGTTTTTTTAATCGGGATATATTTATCATATCCTGTTTTTGCCGATAGGAATACATCCACAACGGCGGGCTATACCTCTAATACCTTAATTAAGCGGGGCGATTGGAAGATTCATCGGATAAGTTATGTTGCTACGGCGGCCAATGGCTCTTTTACCGTTTATGATAGCTTAACCGCGGGGGAAGGTTCAAATACCAATGTAAAGACCGAAGGTTCAGAAGCGACATCAGGCAATGGTAAGCCGCTTGATTTTGTTGGTAAACCGATAGAGGGTTCAACAGGGCTTTATTTAGTGGTAAATAACGCTAATGTGGTGGTAGAATACGAATAATGTTTAACTTTGCATTGGGGATATTCTTATTTTTATCGCCAATAATCGTTTTGGTGGGTTTTCCTGCCAGGGTGAACGGACAGGTAATGGCATTGCAATTTTATCAGTTTAAGACAATATCTTTTAATAACAATATTTTGCAATTCCAGTTTTTTCAATACGGAATTATAGCCTTATTTATTCTCGCCTTATCACGGAAGTCGGTCAGGGAATTCAGGGATAAATACTTCGCGGGCTTCCTGGGCTTGTGCGCCTTGAGTGTGTTGTTTCATCCTAAAACTATCAACGCTTTTTTACCTATATTCCTGGGGAGTTTGCTATATTATCTGGTGGTAGCTTATACTGTGAATATCAAGCCATTACTTTATAGCATTATTTTTGTATCAATACTAAATACCATTGCCGCGGTTCTGCAATTCTTCGGTATCCCGGTAATTTATAAATACGCCGGGCTGATGTGTTCAATGTCGCACCTGGGAGCATACCAGGCGATAGCTATTCCTGTATGCTGGGCAATAAATCCATATCTTTCAATTATTCCGCTTATCGGTTTACTTTTATCAAAGTCGCTTACTCCGTTTCTTGCCTTATTGGTGGGCTTAGTTTATCTCTGGTATCCGCAGAGGAGAAAAATAATCATTAACCTTGCCTTGATGGGACTGATCGCACTAACAGGAATTTCCATAGTATTCCTGGCGAGGGTCTCACAAAGCGCAACTTATAAACTTTCTTTGCGAGCTGATATATGGTTTGATGTTATAAGGCAGATTTTTAGGCATCCGTGGATTGGAGCAGGGTTAGGGACATTTTCGGCAGTAACTCCAATGGGCCTTGCAGAGTGGATTTACAATGAGTATTTGAGCATTGCTTTTTACTCGGGCATACCCGCGTTAATTTGTCTAATGATGTTTTTAAAAGATAGGTTTACCTTCGGCAGGGTGGATTTATCACGTTGTATTGCAGCAAGCTGTCTTATCCTCGCGATAATCTGCCTGGGACAATCGCCAATGCACTTTGCCAGGATAGCGGGGGCTGGAATTGTATTATTGGGTTTTGCGGAGATAACTAAAACGGAGGTGGTAATTTGAAAATTATTTATACTGGGGGCAGGACTTGGCTGAAAGTAACATTAAACAGGGAGTCGCTCTATTTTACTAAAGAAAATGGGCGTGCCGCGGAAACCGATAACCCCGCGATGATAAACCATATCTTCAGTCTTCCGAATAGGGGGGAGTTCAGGGTTGCGATGGAAGAACCAAAAGAACAGGAAAAACGAAAGTTAGAATGTGATAAGTGCGGGTTTGTGGCAAAATCAGAACAAGGCCTGCTTGTCCACAGTAAAACTAAACATAAAAAATAGGAGGGGATACGATGCCCAGACGAAATGTAAGCGCGATAATAGATGTCAATGAGTCTGTGAAACAGTTGGAGACCGAGCTTAGGATATTAACCACAAGAAAAGTAGGATTAGAAACGAATGTTAAAGATTTGACCGCCAAACGAGATGGGTTAGATACGGAAATTTCTAATCTTGCTGAAAAAATTGAAAAACAGGTTAAGGCTGCCGAGACTAAGTCAGGAGAGATGATTGAATTTGCTCAAGATAAAGTCAATAAAGCCAATGCCAGAGAAGCAGAGAGCGTGCAGAAACAGGAAGAATTGAAAGATCATTTAAAAGCCGCTTCCGATTTAATCAAATCTAATGAAGGGATGAAAAATAATCTGGCCATACAGGAAGTCGAGGGCAAGATAAAAATTCAGAAGATAAAAGCTTTGTTGTTGATGATTAGCGAAGCTATAAAGAATATTTAATATGAGGTGATAAATGGCGAATTTTGGGTTGGAATTTTCCGACATTTATACCCGCGTTAAAGATTACGCTAATATAAATAATGTAGTTGGCGCGGACACAAAAGCCAAGCGGGCGGTAAATGACGCTTTGCGGCTAATATCATCTCTGCGGAATTGGGAAAACCTCAAACGCGAGACGACCATTACGCCGGTCGCTTCTACTCAAGCGTATACTCTGGTTTCTAATTTTAATCACATCATTTCTTGCTGGTATAATTCTAATGGTATACCAATTCCTATTGATGTTGTGGATGACGATAAGTGGGCGCAGGTTGTTCTCGCTTCCACAGACGCCTCTCCGCAGTATTGCCGCACTACCAAAGCCGATGGCACGATAAAAATGCAATTTTCCCCCCGCCCTTCGGCTTCTTTCGTTTCACAATATTCTACAATCAATTATGATTATGTAAAAAAGCCCGTAGAATTGTCCGCGGATACCGATGTCCCTGATGTCCCTGATACTTCCCAGCAAATGGCGATTGTATATCTGGCAGTCTCGGATTTACTCGGTAAACAGGGTGATGTTGGCGGAATGACTTCCTGGGAAATGAAGGCAATGCGCTTATTGAATGCGGCGCATAAGGTTGATGATAAGAAGCAGGGCCGGCAGGCGAGATTGGGCAGGCCTTTGATTGCGATAAATAGTTCAAGCGGAATCAGGTTAGTTGATTATAGTGGATAAATATGATTAAAAAATTTGGCACTGCAAGTGGGTTATTTAATGGCACAGGAGATTATCTTACTATACCTAACCACGCTGACTTTAATTTGAATGGAGATTTTACAATAGATTTTTGGGTAAGATTTGCGGATAAATATGATTAAAAACGCGGTTTCGGTAATTGACGATTGGTCAGGCGGGCAGGACACCAAAACTCCTATATTAAAAATGGGCTTAAATAAAAGCCCGAATATGAGGAATTTCCATTGTGCTGGGGTAGGAAACAGGCTGATGAGAAGAGGAGGTTTTGCTAAAGTAAATTCTTCAGCGGTGGAAAGCGATAATCTTGATGAATATTATTCACCAGGATACCAAACCTATGATTATTCACTTCGGGATGTCTCTACATATACTCAAATTTCGCAGGGATTTAAGCCGAATACATCTTCAACTGTAACCAAGATAAGATTATGGCTCAAAAAAACAGGCACGCCCGCGGGAACGGATACCCTGACTTTAGTTATTCAGACAGACAGTTCCGGCGTTCCTTCCGGCTCGGCAGTTACTAATGGCACATCCAACACGGTTGATATTTCTGACACTTTAACCACTTCTTACGCTTGGGTGGAATTTACTTTTGCTACCAATCCTTCGCTTACTGCCGGCACGCAATACCATTTGGTCTTACAAGGAGCATTTACCATAAGCGCAAGCAACTATGTGCAATGGGGGGCTGATAATTATGATATAATTTATGCTAACGGTTCTATGTCGTATTACGACGACACAACCTGGGTAGCAGATAGTTTATATAATGCCTGCTTTGAGGTCTACATTACGAATGGAGCGAGAGGCAATGACGGGGTAGCTATCTGGGATTTCGCCTCCAAGAATATGCTTTTAGGTATTTTTGGCACACAGTTGTATAAAATGGATAAAAATTCAGCAGGCACGCCTAATGGGAATTGGAGTGTGATAGGCGGCGGTTCTGCCTGGGATGGCTATACTAAGTTAGTGCTTCATTGCGATGGAGTAGATGCAGCAACTACTTTTACTGATGAGAGAGGCAAGGCCGTAACCGCCAATGGCAACGCCCAGATAGATACCGCGCAAAAGAAATTTGGCACGGCTTCGGGGCTGTTTGACGGCACTGGGGATTATTTATCTTTAGCTGATAGTGCTGACTGGAATTTCGGAAGCGGAGATTTCACGATTGATACTTGGGTAAGATTTAATGTATTTCCTTCCTCTGATTCTATATTTACACTTGTTGAACAAATGACAGATGGAAATAATTTTTTTGCTTATGAATTTTATGAATCGGGAGGAAGTTACTATCTTAGATTTAGAGAGCAAGAAGTTGGTAATAATCATATAATGTTTAGTTCAGCCGCCTTATCAGTTTCTACTGGAACATGGTATCATCTAACTATAGTTAGAAATGGTAATAGTTGGTATCACTTTATAGATGGAATTCAAACAGGTAGTACATATACTAATTCTGATAGTATGAATAATTGGACTGGTGCACTATGGATAGGAGCTTCAAATATGAATACAAGATATTTTAATGGCACTCTTGACGAATTTCGCATCTCCAAAGGCATCGCCCGCTGGACATCAGATTTTACCCCTCCGACAGTGGCTTATTCCGCAACCGCGTTAGCCATTACTTCCTCTCGCTATTGGACATTTAGCGATTGGCAGTCAGGCCGGGCTTTGATAAATACGGATATTGGGCTTTATACTTATACTGGGACGGGTAATGCTTCCGCTGTTTCCGCTGCTCCAATCGGCAAATTCCTGGTAATATGGAAAAACTATACTTTTATTTTTGGAATACGCGGTTCAACGAATAATGGCCAATGGTCAGCGTTGTCTGACTATACCTCTTGGCCGGCTGCTAACACTTTTAGTAATGCCTTCAATACTAATGACGGAGATTCTATAACGGGTGTAAGACTATTGAAGGGTAAACTCTATGTTTTTAAGCGGTATTCTATCCACAGGATAAGTTATCTCGGCTCTAATCCTACATTCCAGGTTGACCCGATACTTGGTATTGGCACGCCATCGCATTACAGCATTAAAGAGGTAGATATGGGCGGGGAACTCGGCACAGTCCTTATCTTCCTGACTACCGATAAAAAACTGGCTATTTTTGACGGTTATAATGTGCAGGTATTAAGCGATGTCCTGACCGAAGAAAGCAACGATTTATTTGCCGCCGCCGATGATCAGCCCTTGAGTTTTGCCGATATGAACCTGGTCTATGCCGATTTATTCCACGCCGTAGTCAAAAGCGATACTCACGAATATATTCTGTATTGCGTGTTGGGAAGCGATACCGCGATAAATTATGCCTTTGTTTTAGACTATAAGACGGGTGGGATTTATCCTTATGATAACCAGATTTTCGCCAGCTCTGTTTTTGCTATGTCTACCAATAAAGCGAAACTACTTTATACCGCGGGATACAGTGGCTATCTGTGGCAGATGGAAAGCGGCAATTCTGATGATGGTTCGGCGATAAATGCTTATTTTGTATCTGGAAAAATTAAACCCGTCGTGGCAAGTTTAACGACCAAGATGTTACAATTAGCAATACATTTGAAAGAGATTATCTCCGCCTCAACCCTGAATCTTGCCTTTCAATTCAGGATAGATTGGAATGTATCCTGGAATACTGCCGAGAATATCAACTATGATCACAATGACGAATTGGCTTTTGGCAAGACCGGTCTGTTTGACATTGGCACGGTAGAGAATATGCTTCAGATTAAAATTAAGAATAATTCCACTAATCCCGCTCCCACAATTTATGGATGTGATTTATATGGGATACCATTAGGACAGGATATTGGCGCAAGGGCGGCGAGCTGATATGAAATTACAAGATTTTGACTTTAGTAATAAACTTCGGCAGGAAACAACTTTCTTGGATTTGGTTTCCGAACTGCGTAATATTCTCAATTTGGGGCGGTATCAAATGCGGGTGGTAACCTCTGTCCCCGATTGGACTGGCGAAGGCGGGGAACATCTGCTTTATATATCGGGAACTGTGCGGCGGTTTTATTGGTATGACGATACAAACTCAACCTGGCAATTTATAGAATGGAATAATTCGGGATTAGGACAGGCAACGATAGCGGCGATAGTTTCACTTACGGGACAGACGGGGAATATCGCTACGACCACGATTTATACTCCGCCAGCCGCGGGATTATACAGGGTAAGCGTTTATCAGATTTGTTCCACTGCAGGAAGCGCGGGGACATTAAATTCGGTAATAGGATGGACTGATATTGTGGGGGCGAAAACAATCAGCCCCGCGGCAGATGTAACCTTAACCTCTACCGCTAACGGCGCAACGGGCAACGCATTTATCAATGCGACCGCGGCGGCGATAACTTATGCCGCAACGATTACCGGCGGAGCAGGCGGCCCCGCTTACGCGCTTTATATTGTGGTAGAGAAATTACAATGATGAATAAGCAGTTTTACGATGAGATGTTGGTAAGGGGGCGGCTTATTCCATTTTTTCATCAAGATAAATTAGTTTGTCTTTTTACTTTCTATATTACTGATGATGAAACACCTTACATACAAGCTGATCCTTGGATGGCGCAAGACGATAATCCTGATGGCAGGATATGCTATGTTTCTCAATTATTAACTTTGAAAGAAAACTTTAAATTGGCTTTTACGGTTTGGCGCAGGTTTAAAGTTTATATAAAAACCAATTTCCCTAATGTTCGTCAGATTAGCTGGCGCAGGTGGGATGGAAAAATAACAAGGCAATGCAAAAAGGAGATAAGATGAAAAACGGGATTTTCACAATTCAGGTATTAGACGATAAGAATTATGAGGCCTTGCACGAAGTTATCTCCGATGTAGGGGCGGAAGATTTAAAAAACTCTTTGGGCTTTGCCATTAAAGATAGGGGTGAGGCGTATGTCAGAAAGACCGGAGTCGCCGAATTGGACGAAAGCACAATGCAGCACGAGCTGCAAGAATTGTTGGCGAAAAATAGTGAACACGAAGATGAGAATAACATTAGATGGAAAAAGGGTGGAGCGCTAAGAACAATACTTCCTATTGCCGCGGCATTCATCCCTGGAATAGGGCCGCTTTTGGCGGCAGGACTTAATGTGGGTATGAATCAATATGCGCAATCCAGACATCCTGAAGAGTTAGGACCCCCGAGTATTGGAAGCGCGTTAGTGCAAGGCGTTTCCGGTTATATGGGCGGTAAGGCCGCTGGTGGGGCAGTAAGTGGCGCTAAGGCCGGTATGCAGGCAGGTAAGAGTTTAGGCGGCATATTGGGTTCAGCGGTGCAGGGCGCTGGAACGGGGACATTCACTACACCTGCAGGACAAAGCACTTCTTTATTGGGCGGCCAGGGGTTACTTGGCGGAAGCGCTCCTTTAGGATTGGTTTCACCAACATCCGCGGCGAATATGGGCATTGTTAAGCCAAATACTGCCAATTTATTAGGTTCTCCCAGCGGTTTAGTTGGTCCGGCTACGGAAGCACAGGCCGCCAAGGGAGCGGCCTCATTAGCCCAGGTTCCCGTTTCTCCCGTTAGCGGCGGTGTTGCCGGCGCGGGAACTCCATCACTAATGGAAGGAGTAGGAAAAAGCCTTATCAAGCCGGAAACTATTTTAGGCGCGGGTTCGCTAATGGCTTCCCAGGCTCCCAAGACTCCGCAATTTGAGATGCCTTCTCAAGTAGCCGACATACAGGCCAAGCTAATGCAAGGGGAGGCATTATCACCATTAGGCCAGCAGGCAAGGAGTGAGTTATCAAAGATAATGGCCTCTAAGCCGTCTGAACTTTACCCTACCGCGAATGATGAGTTTTATAACGCGGCACTCCGCAGGACAAGGCAGTCTTATGCTACTGCTGAGGAACAATTAGACGCCGCATATAATAACGCGGGTATGTATGGAAGCGGTGAGCATTTAGCGGCAAAGGCGAAACTGAAAGAGGAGTTGGCCAGGACTGAAAGCGGACTTGCGGCAGAAACAGAGCAAAGAAGGTTTGAGCTGGCCCGGACTGCTCAATACACGGCTACCCAAGACGCATTGGGAGTGGATAAGAATGTTATGGACGATTTAGCCGGCCTTACGGGATTAGATGTGCAAACCGCCGCGATGATATACGGCGCGAAGACCGCGGATGTGCAAGCCATCAGAGAAAACCTGGGAACGCTTGGTGTAGAATTATTGTTAAGAGGCCAAGGCGTTCAGA
>Ga0208957_1000688_pt1 | contig 22819 bp, 29 predicted proteins | sample RifOxyA1_FD_184029 | JGI IMG/M metagenome (GOLD analysis project Ga0208957, IMG submission 184029) | Groundwater microbial communities from Rifle, Colorado - Rifle Oxygen_injection A1 (SPAdes) | ecosystem: Environmental > Aquatic > Deep subsurface > Groundwater | place: Rifle, Colorado, United... | reverse complement strand
ATAGCTTTGTCACCATCCCTGCCCTGTGTCGTCCGGACGTGGTTGAATGGCAGTGTGCCACTGAACACGACGGAAAATTATTCCTCGGCGGTGGCGGTTGGACCCTCGCTCGGGGAACGTCCCAAGCCATTGTGTATGCCTATGACGGCGCATCATGTTTTCCGGTCAAGGCGGAGCCTGCTTATCATGAAGTCCAGGCCCTACTGTCGAGTAAAATTAACGGATACCTGTATGCTTCATTTGGTGCTGGGTTTAAACATGATGTCGGCGGATCCCAGCTTTGGGCTTCAAAAGACGGTAATCAATGGCTGGACGCCGGTACATTCGATTGTCCCCAGTTATATGTCTTAATGGACACCCCCTACGGCTTTATTGCGGCCGGCGGGTCTCAAGGGCGCTTGACAACTTATTTTTTCGATACTCAAACACCGACAGTGCCACCTCCACCGCCCCCTCCCCCCATATACGAACACACTTGTCCGAAGTGTGGATTTCAATTTTAAGGAGAATTTATGAAACGTTTGATGATGATTCTATTGATCTGCGTATTTTTAATGGGCTGCGCTGCTTCTACCATGGAGTATCGTGCAGATGGCAGTTTCATTCTTAAGGATTATGCTATCAGGACCCCAACAGTTACGGCGGCGCCGAATCGCTGGTTCAACATTGAGGAATTATTTAAAATGGCTGTTAAATATATTGTGCCGGCCACTAAGCCGCCAGAACCAGTGCCTGTTCCAGTTCCTACTCCTTCTCCGGTTCCCGCTCCGCCGGTCCCTGTGCCAGCGCCTGTACCCACACCGGTACCTACACCTACACCCACACCAGTACCTACACCGGTACCCATACCTACACCTCCGCCCTCTCCCATAGCTACAATTTTTAACTGGACCGGCAATGTCCTTACCCTGGATATGTCCACACTGCCTGATAGCATGAGGGCCGCTGGATTTCAGGGATCGGACAACGCTTTGTATTACGTAATGGCGCATATTTATGCGTATGGGCCGGGTAAGGGTATGAAATTCGCCCGGGACAGAGATATGGTTCCCCATCCGGAATTGGATCCGATTGATACTCCCGATAATCGCCAGGCAATCTACAACTGGTTCGACGGTGAAGTTCTGAAGGTGAAGTATTTGATGCAGGCCAATACGACCCTGACTTTCATCGCGATCTCGAATGATGGTAAGGATCGCTGCGGGTTCCGGCTCGGGCCGGCCATTCTCGATCGGCTCAGTGATCTTGGGAATCGAATTCAATTAGGACAGATCCTGCCGCCGGAGCAATATTAAAATGGATAATTTTTTAATTACTCATCCCTATGCCGTTGCCTTTTTCTCCATTTTCCTGACCATTGTCGCTCGTAAGGTTTACGATGTTTGGCTTTCGAAAAAGGCCAGGGTTACTCCCGAGAAATGTGGTGATATGCAGAAACTTTGTCGAGAACAAATGTTGGCTGAATTTCTTAAATTTAAGTTTTCCGTTAACGAGGCCCGCACGGTTCAGGATCAAAAGTTTGTAGTGGGAGAACATAATTTTCAGAATCTCAACGTCCGGTTGCAACGGACGAATGAACTATTGCGGGTTTTAATCATGGTGCAAATGGCATTTTGTAAACAGACTCCGGGAATAGATTGTGAGGACTTAGAGAAAATGCTAATTGATCAGGGTATTGACACAACTATCCTTTCTTTTCAGAAGAGAGATGATCTCAATGGAACCGCTCATTAAAAAAAGTAGTTTTAAATCTCTTCTGGATATTTGTAATTCGGATATCGACGACCGTCTCTGGATACTCTGGAGTCCTCTTGTGTATGAAAGCGTGGAGCTTCAAACTACTATTACGGTTCCCAAGGGCTTCATCACCGATCTCGCATCTGTTCCCCGTATTCCATTCCTTTATCTGCATTGGGGCGGTAGAGCGCACCGGGAAGCAGTTATTCATGATTATCTTTACAGAAAAGATTCTATACCCCAGGTATCCTTTGCTCGGGCTAATGCTGTTTTCCGTGAAGCCATGGAGGCCCGTGGCAAAGCTTGGTTACTCCGCTGGACGATGTGGGCCGGCGTGTGGGTCGGTGGTTTATTTACATATCACAGAAAGTCAGTTTGCTGGGTTCCGCAAGGCATGACCCGGGCAGAAATTTTTACTGAATCTGTATTACAAACCCCGGAGGTACAAACTTCTCAAGAACTTGAGAATGTTGCAGAGCTAAAAAAGAGGCCAGACGGTGAATGAAAACTTCGATCGCTGTATGCAGTTCGTCTTTCTTTGGGAAGTAGGGAGCGCGCCCAACGGTGGATACCATAATGATCCTCGTGATCCCGGGGGCGAAACCAAATGGGGAATATCCAAGCGCGCGCATCCACAAGTAGACATCGCCAATCTTACCCGGGAAAAAGCGTCTATGATTTATTATAATGAATACTGGACGCCATCCCACTGTCAGTTACATCCCTGGCCGTGGGATTTAATTGTCTTTGATACTGCAGTCAATATGGGTCCATCCCGGGCGAACATTCTCTTCCAGGAGAATACCGACTGGAGAGAGTACCTGTTCGGCCGGATCAATTATTACCTGAATATTTCCGCCAAGACACGGGATAAATTTTTGAAGGGATGGATCAGGAGGGTCATGGACTTGAATCGTGAGGCACGTAGAATTAAACCATTGACAAACACCACCAGAGGTGTTATCTTCAATTAAGTGGTTACCGGAGGTTTGAATGGCAGACGTTAAAATAGTGTCCGAGGACGACGATGTCTTGCACGACGTGACCGTAGAAGAATATGATTATTTTAAATCACGATGCAAATACTATGCCAAGGAGTTCAGCCTAAAGGACTGGGACTTCTATTTTTGTCTGGAGGACCTGTCGGCCGAAGCGGAATTGGCCAATATTTCCTGGTGCTTCACTGGACATTCATGTAGAATTACTCTGAGCACCAAGATGCCGGCCTACGATGATTATCCATACGAACTGGACCGGATTGCCAGGCATGAGATCATCCACCTATTACTGGCCCGGATGCAGGAATACGCTCAGCGCAGAAATGTCATCCAGGAGGATGTCGAGGAAGCCATCGAAAGTTTGGTCAGGATGATCGAAAATGTGTTTCAATTCGGAATGACAACACTTGTTCAGCAATTTGTATCATCAGAACCAATGACGCCACTGATATAAAATAATATATTCACCAGAGAGGATCTTATGGAACATCGTGTAGGAGTAACCATACCGTATGAATACGGAGACGTTTTCACCCTCAAGCCACTCTTCGACATTCATTTCGGTAATACTCAATGTGATGTAGCCAAATTTAAAAAGTATTTGGCCGAAGGATTTTACCAGAACACATGGTTTATCGGCGGTGGAGATTTGATCGATGCGATCATTGTTCATGATAAACGATATCGTAAAGAGACTGATGCATCCCCGATTGACTCTATGGTGGACTATCAGGTTGATGAAATGACGGAGATCTTGAGACCTTATGCTCACCGTATTATTGGCTTGGGGAGTGGCAATCATGAAGAAACCCTCGTGCTTAAGGCTGGAACGAATCCTATTAGACGAATCTGTGCCATTTTTGGGATACTCCTGGTTGGTCCGCCTGGGCTTTCGTGAACTTCACGGCCGAGGAAGAACGGTTGTACTTAGAGGACATCATGGCTGGGGAGGCGGAAGTCGTACCCAGGGAGGTGAATTAACTAAATATGCTAAAGATGTAGCTTTCTGGGACGCGGACATATTCCTTTATGGACACGGCCATGCAAGGAAGTATGATGAGATCCCTCGACTTGGACTTAAGGGACACAAACTGGTTGCTAAACCCAAGGTACTCATTCTTTGCGGCTCGTTTCTTAAAACACTTTCCGACGGGGGCACCCCTTCGTACAGTGAAATTGGAGGTTATCCGCCGATACCAATCGGAGGAGTAGATATCATGCTCCAGCCGTACCGAGATGGAATAAAGGTATGGACAGAAATGGGGTGTAAGATATGAGTCAATTAAATCTGGCTATGTTTTGGTATGCCTACGGTCCAGGGATTATTCAGCATCGATGGTTATTCTACGCTGGAGTAACTGTCGGAATATTTTTATCATTAATCATAGGATTGATATTTTATGAAATCCAGAGCATTCAAAAAAATCATTGCGACCCTGGATAGTGAATACCGGCACTTCCTCAGTGAAAACAGGATTGCATCAATTGTCAGTATGGAGTTTCATCTTGATTTTCCGCAGACACAGAAACTGATGCTCGAAATCAAGCGGGATAAAATTTATAAATTATTTTTTGGAGTCAAAAAAGTATCCTCACCAGACGGATATTCCTACAACCATTGGTTCATCCGACCGGCCTGGAAAGGTCAGTTGGAATATATCATCAATCATTTATCATGAAAGGAAATTATCATGCCTAAGAAAAAGAGTTCCCCGTTTCCCACAGGTAGGGTTGCACCTAAAATGCCCCCGATGGGTGGAGCACCCAGTATGCCGATGATGCCTGGAGCAGGAGCACCGAGTATGATGCCGGGAGCCGGAGCTCCGATGAAGAGTCCGAAGCCGGCACCGAAACTGTTGCCCGGGATGAAGCCGAAGAAGAAATAAACAAATTAGGAGGACCAATGACAAAAATGCGCTGCCTGAATTGCGGTCGCATGGTTCCTCTCGGTAATTTCAAGACCCTAAACGAAGTCCGCTGCGCCTGTGGTCGTTTCATACTGGAACCATCACAGTCTAAGCGGACTTCTTCGCCACGTGCGATAGTGTGTGAATCAAAATCGAGAAAGGTGCCGGCTCAATTAAAAAGTAAAACAACAGTTATAGACGATCAGGAAGAATGCACTTCTTGATCATAAACACTAATCAGGGTCGTTGACTCTGACCATGCGTAAGGTAACGATATGTCAGGATGGATGGATCAAGGATATCGCAGAATGTGGGACAATGGACGACAAACCATGGAGCATCGGTTAATGGTAATGGCTGTTTTTGGACCGCTGCCTCCTCAAGCAGAGGTACATCATGCGGACCTTAATAGATCTCATAACGAAAACAACAACTTCGTACTATGTGATTCAAAATCATATCATAGTTTACTGCACCAAAGAACTCATGCCTATAGAACTTGCGGTCATGCTTCGTGGAGAAAATGTACGTTCTGCCAACAATATGATGATCCTGTGAATTTATACATATTGACGAATCAGGCATGGCATAGACATTGCAAGCGTATTGACCATAACGAAAGACAAAGAGCTTATCGGCGTAGAAACAGAGTATCGTCTACCCCTTGACAAACCAGTTTCGATGTGTTATTATTATAGATAATGATTCAATGATTCAACAACATTACATACGGAGTATATTCCATGGCAAAGAGCAAGAAACCATCGGGTAAGAAGAAGGGCGCCGGGAAGGAAAAAGACGCCAAGAAGAAGGGAAAAAAGTAGGGCCGGTGTGACCGGAATGGCGACGGACCAGTCCTGTAAACTGGAGTATGAGAGTTCGAATCTCTTCGCCGGCTCCAAGATTCGGCCGGATCATATCAGTCTTACTTCCCCCTGAGCCTTGATCCGAGAGGAGTTCGTGGTTATCTCCTGCCGATAGAAAACCACACCCAATATTTATCTGGTCGTTCAAATAGGACACCTTTCAATATCGAAAGGAAATATGGGTTGGCCCCATCCAGACACCATTACCTGTCGAGTATATGGACAGCACGAATTTCAGGACCTGTAGTTTATTAGGCAAGAACACGAGACCTTCAATCTCGCTAACGCGGGTTCAACTCCCGCCAGGTCCTCCAAGAAAAATTATGACTTACATTCCGGTCACTAAATTTGAGCAGGAGTTAAATGAGCATCGGCAGGATAGCTCAATGGTAGAGCCCAGGCCCGATAAGCATGAGACCTTGGATCGTAACCATGTCCTGCTACCAACATGCAGGACCTGTCTTGATTTCGACGATCGGTTGGTTGTCAAGCATGGTATCGGAGTATGTCGTCTCTGGGGAAAAGCAGGAGACAGGAGCACCGGACCAAATTGTTCATGTGATGCTCATACTACCCGGGTGTAGATCGTAAAAAGTAGCGATTGTGTGCTCTGTTTGTGGAGAGGGAGACCTGGCCTGTCTTGATTACCACCATCAACAGCCAGAACAGAAACAATTGCAGATATCGCAAGCAGTAAGTCATGGTTATGGACTTGTTGCTATTCTGGAAGAAGTAAAACAGTGTATTATCCTATGTTCCAACTGTCATAGAAAATTACATTTTTATGGGCGGCATGGTGTAGCGGTAACACGAATGACTTTGAATCATTAATCAATCGTTCGATTCGATTTGCCGCTTCCAATTCTCTCCGCCCCTTCCAAGGAATATTGACCCAGGCTTAACGGCTGAATCCTGGACCATAGTGTGTCGCAGTGAGGATACTAATTCATGGTTAGTATGCCTTCCGGATAGTCACCGGGGGTCAACTCTTACAGGATAAAATATGTCTTCTGCAATGCAACGTTTCAAATACTGGTTGGTCAAGACTACAATCGATATGCTCATGGGACAGCATCAGTTATCATGGGAAGATGTAGATGAGGGGATTGCCCAGCTTAAAGAATTACGCCGGCACAGTTCCACGGCCCCGATTCCATTTCCGCGAGATTTCGATCCCCGGGAAATCAAAGGACATACGCACGTAGCCAAAAGTCAAATGAAGGCAACAACATGAGTATGAGATCTTGTCATATAAAATATACCGGGGGTAGGGAAGCGGCCATCCTCCCAGGCCTGGAACCTGGTGATCGCGCGTTCGAGTCGCGCCCTCCGGACCAATTACGCATTATTTTTAATTCATTATCCATATCATAAGGCTATTACGCATTATTTATGGAACTTTTCATGAATTACCTGAACCGTCATATTGATGGTTCGGAAAAAATGTTACGCGGGCGCATGAAGAAAAGCTACGACAAGGTTCTTATGCAATGCAAGACATCTGCTGAATCCGCCTATACCAAATGGTTGGTCAATAAGATGTTCACTTATTATCCGGGAAACACCTGGATCGACGAACCGACGGCTACCGCATGGGCCTTGCGTAACATTCCTGATTTCGAATTTTTGATCCAATTAATTGTGGCTGCACACTTTCAAGCCTGGTTCGGACAGTGGATCAGCACGAATAAACACGTTGATGGAAAAAAGAACACAGTAGATTTTGAATTTGAATAAGGAAACACACCATGGAATGGGCATATTTCATTTTTGCAATTTTATTCCTCACCATGTGCTACGCCACCAACTGGAACGAACCCCGGCCGAGTTAGTTTAACGAAAAGAACGGCGGTCTCCAAAACCGTCAGATACAGGTTTAAATCCTGTACTCGGTGCCAATAATTCTGTTACCAACAATCCTGTTGTACAACAATTCTGTTTTAATCCTCCAGTAAAGACGAATACCCTTCGGGCTCGCCTTCAAATTCCCCCACCGACAAAACACCACTGGCAAGGCTTTGTCGGGCGAATACCGAGTAACCCTCGACTCGCAATCACTCCATAGGAGACCTTATGCCCAACCAAGTAGACGAGATGTTCCAAGAAGCTGATGATTTACACAGACAGTTGTATCCGGATCAATATCCACCAGTAACTCCAGATCCAAATGCTCCACCAGATGTTCCTGGCCCACCTCCGGATCCTGTCGAACCAGTATTACCCACTGAACCAGCACCAGTTGAACCACCGCCCGCTGAACCAGCACCAGTTGAACCACCGCCCGCTGAACCAGCCCCCGCGGCTCCTCCAGTTGAAGGAACACCGACGGAACCTGCCCCAGCGCCGGCCACTCCACCCGGGGAACCAGTAACCCCTCCGGCCGCTCCAGATCCATTTGAAGAGCGATACCGAGTCCTCAAGGGAAAATACGATGCTGAAGTCCCGCGCCTGGCTGCAGAAGTTGCCGCCCTGAAAGCGCAAATCAGGACTCCTCAACAACCCACGGTTCAACCCACTCCACCCTCTGCTTCCCCAGCCCCCGCTACTTCTTTAACCATTAAAGAGATCTTGTCCGGGGACACAGAATTGACGGAAGCGTTGGCTTCATTCGAAGAAGCTTATCCGGACGTAGCCGATCTCCTGGTGAAGTTAACGGAAAAAGCAGCAACAGTGACCAATAAAAAGGTCCAGGACGTTGTAAGTGCGGTAAACAATCAAGTTCAATCGGTTCAGGAATTTCAAGTTGAATCCCGTACACAGCGGTTCTGGGATGTGATCAATCAGGACATTCCAGACTGGCAGGTTATCCGTGATGATCCAGAATTTTCAACCTGGCTTGAGGAAGCGGAACCCTATACAGGCTACCCGCGGGCTGCCTTGATGCAGGACGCTTTGAGTAAATTCGATGCTCCCCGGGTGGTCAAATTCTATAAAGGATTCACCTTCAGTAAATCATCTCCTCCTCCGGTCATCAACCCTACTCCGATTCCGACCCCTTTCCCGGCAGTTCCGGGTGCCGCTCTCGTTGCTCCACCAAGCGGACGAAGTGCGGCCCCCTCGCCTGCCCCTCCCAATAACGACCCACCTATCACAAAAGCCTATATCCAACAATTTTATTCAGAAGCTGCTCGTGGAACATACGAAGGTCGTGAGAAAGAATTCAACACGATCGAAGCTCGTATCAACGCAGCGGTTACGAAAGGAAATGTAGTCGGGTAGGCTCCTCAAGGAGATTAATCAATGGCTTATCCAGTCGTAGCTGGTCATCCAGACTATACGCGCGCAGGCGCAAGTAAATTTATTCCCGAAATTTGGTCGGGCAAAATCCTTAAAAAGTATTTGTAAAATAGTACCACTGGACAGCAATGTTCAGCAGCAAAGCGGATGAATTGCTGGAAACCCTAACGTTCAGTCGAGGGCAATCAGCAGCCAAGACCTGGGTACACTCAGGTAAGGTTCAGAGACTACCGGAGCGGTAAAGTCCACTTAATAACCGGCCAGAGCGTCCGCCTCCGATTCAACAATCGGATGAAGATATAGTCCAGCCTGATAGAAATATCAGAACCACTGTATGAAGCAACCGTCCTTACGCAAATTTGTAACACCGATTAACTACCTCGTGGTTGGTGTAAAACTCAGCTATATGCTGGAATAACTTCAAAAGATAAGGGTCCTGATAATGGAACAATCCCCTATACACGGAGTCGATCAGCAGGAAAGATTGTTATGTTGGATGGGAGGAATCATAGACGGAGAGGGTTGTATTACAATCAACCATCATCGTCTTCATAAGCAAACAAATAAAGAAACCGTTTTGTTTACTCCTGTCCTGGTCATTGCCAATACGAACAAAATTCTTATTGATCAATGTTGTGAGATTTTTACCTATCATCATATTCCTTTTCATATTCAATATCAGCCCGGAGCACAAACAGAAAAGTTTAAAAGTTCCAATGGTGGAAAAAGGAAAGATCGATGGTACATTCAAACAACTGGTTTGCGTAGAGTAGCAAGAGCACTAAATATTTTTGCTCCCTATATCATTTCCAAAAAACACGAAGCAAGCCTGGTTAAAGAATTTTGTGATAAACGTTTGAGCATGTCCACAGTGCGGTACAAGCACTATGATGATAAGGATTTCGAAATCATCGAAGCTATTTCCGCAATACATGACAAAAATCCTCAGAGACTACACGCTGAGATTCTCGAATATAAATCGAGAAATAAGATATAGTCCACCTGCTCTGGAAAACTTAGCAGATTATTGTACGAGGGCGAAATCAAGGCCCAGGGCGATTCCGTTATTATTCGGTCGCTCGCTTCCATTACCGTTGACGATTACGTTGTGGGTCAAGCCATTACAAGTCAACGGCCTACCTCCATCGCCCAGACCCTCTTGATCGACAAAGGTAAGGTCTGGTCCGTCGAGTTGGATGACGTTATGAAAATCCAACAAGACATTAAACAATTAGGGAAATGGACCGAAGATGCGGCCTATCAAATGAAGATCGCCATCGAAACTCCCTTCCTGGCTTCCGTGTACGCCGATTCCCATGCATCCAACAAGGGCCTGACTGCCGGCCGCGTGTCCGCTGGTTACAACATGGGTGTGACCGGGACCCCGCTGCAGATCACCAAAGTCAACGTGCTCGATTTCATCGTTGACGCCGGCTCCGTTCTGGACGAACAAATCGTTCCCGAAACTGGCCGGTGGATGATCATTCCTTCCTGGATGTCCGGGATGATCAAAAAGTCTGACCTGAAGGACGTGTCCATGACTGGTGATCCCACCACCCCCATGCGGAATGGAATCATCGGCCGGATCGATCGGTTCACCCTGTACTCCAGCAACTTGCTGTATCATGCGGTTTCTGGCCTGAACGACGAATTTTTCATCATGTTCGGCCATAAGGATGGTATTACCTTTGCCACCCAGTTGACCAAAACAGAGAATCTTCGTTCCGTTACGACCTTTGCGGATATCGTCCGGGGCCTGCAGATTTACGGATACAAGACCCTGAAGCCGGAAGCCATCGGAACAGCGGTCATCTACAAATAATCATTTAGTGATTATTGAGTAGACGTTCATACGGGTTTTTATACTGACAATCTAAACCCCGGGGGACCTCTCCCGGGGATCATTAAGGAGAATAAAATATGGCTGCTTTAGTAGATTATACCGCCTTGACCGAAGCTGAAGGTTTTAAGGACACATTTCCCGTGGCCAGCAAAACTCCAGTAGATGGACTCAATAAAGAATTCTGGCGGAAGGTTCGGGTTGATTTAAGCCTGACCAATCTGGCAATGGGCGACTGGGCCAAAATCATGGTGATTCCTGCGCATACTTATGTAAAGGATGTGTTCGCCGTGGTCGTGGTGGCAGAAACGGCCGGTAACATTTTGGTTGGTGATGCAAATGCTGACCAGTCTAATACCTGGATTACCGCAACGGCCGCTACCTCCGCTGACGCGCTCATTAAGACTCCGGCTTCCACCAACCAGGCCACCTGGGGCAAGTATTATCATGCCGCTGGCGCCCTGTATCTGTCAATCTCCGCGGCCTTCGACGAAGCCATTCTTGATGTCTACGTGCTGTGCCAACAGATTGATCCGGAATAAATTCGTCATTAACAATTAACCGGGGAGGAGAAGAAGGCCAACTCGCTCCTCCCCTTTAAGGAGCAATGCAAATGGGTAGACGAGAACAATTTACGATCGGTGAACTAACACTTGCCGGGAATAGATATAAAATCGGAGCGGAAACGGTAAACGTTCTGCAGAAAGATGCATCCGGTAAAATTTTACTGGCCACAGGCACAACGGTTCCGACCGACGCCACGGCCGGTTATGCCAAGGGTTGCCTTTTCATTGATACAGACGTGACAACCGGATTGTCCGGGATCTACGAAAACGTTGGAACAACTGCATCGTGTAATTTTGACGCCCTCGGCGTTCCTACCGTTGGTGAGCTTGCCCTGGCAACCGGATCAGTGATTGTTGGAGCAGCCGGTGTGGGCGCTGCCCTGGATCTCAAGGCCGATGGGGCCATCCTGATTGGAAATGGAACCACCATTGCTGCCCAAACCCTGGACACCGATGTGACCATGACCAATACCGGGGCCGTCACGATTGCGCCTAACGCGATTACCACAGGGAAGATCCTTGATGGTGCGGTGACTGGAGCAAAGTTTGCTGCTGGTGCTGGTGTGGCTGCCATTTTATCGGCCGGCCTCGGCGGATCAGATGCTATTATCAACTCCGAAACCGCTACACATACTTTAGTTGCCGCTCATGCTACTAAGGATCGTGCCGTGTTGGTTGTGGCTACCGTAACAGAGGCCTTCGCAACAGGAGATACTTCCAGAACCATCATCACCGTTGGTGAAGCGGATACTCCGGATAAGATGTGGGCCGCTACCGTGTTCCCTGACGGGTTAGCAATTAATACCGTTCTGGTTGGTGCGTTTACTAACCTCGCAACCAAAGCTATTACTGCTACCTCGACAGCCGCGGCCGGTACAGGTACTGGTGGTGTGGCAATTACAGTAATTGCTATTCCGACCACTTAATTTAACTATTAATTCCCCCCCCCGGGAGACCATATCGAGGACATCCTCTATATGGTCTCCTCGTTCCCATCCAAAGGACTCTTATGCCAAAACGCAATAAAGAAGGATACGTGTTTTTTGAAGATCAACATTACCTGCAGAAAATCGGCACCAAAGAATTTTTCGTTTACAGCCCGATCTTGGCCGCCCGAGAAGACATGGTTCTTTATGATCCCTTTCAGAAAAGTACCATTCAGGAATTAAAGAGACCTCCCGGTGTAGATTACGATGAACACTTCAGTAACCAAACCAAGGAATTTATCGGTCTGTCCCGTGAGGATATTCGTGAAGCCGTCAAGGATATGAATCGTCATCAGCGTATGCTCTGGGCCATTGATTTACTCTTTCAGAAAATGCCCATTCATGACTTGACTCAGTTGAATCCCTCGCGCAGTGAAATCTTGAAAATCATTGGTCCTCCAGTGTCCGGCGCCGATATCCTCCAGGCCGTAGAAGAATATCGTCAAAATCCGCACATTGATTATTTACTCAAGGAAGCGGCCGCTAAGCCGATCGTTGAATCCCTGGTGAATATTGATCAAGAAAATAATGCCAACGATGACTTGAACGGTATTCCTGAAGTAGAGCAAGAAGAAGAATAAACAATCGTACTCCCCATAAAGGAATCCCATGACTCTTGCCCAATTACTTACATTGGTTTCCACGCGCTTGGATGACACCAAAACTCCGCGTTTATGGAGTGATGTTGAATTGACTTCTTATTTTAACGAAATCATTAATTCGTTATGTGAACGGGCGCCGGTGCTGATTGACTTTGTTACTACGGCCATTTGTAATATTTCCGTCTTGACAACTACGGCTACCTATGCAACCGACCCGAGGATCATCCGCATCTTGGAAGCTCGCCTGGCTTTAGTAGATAGTCCGTTGGGTAGAATTTCGTGGCATGAATTGTCTGCTACAAATCCTGGAGATTAGCTACCGGTACTCCCCAGGCCTACATGACAGATATGGGGAGTGATACGATCGTGTTATATCCAAAGCCGATTGTTGCCGATACTCTTTATCTGGGCGTCGCCCGCTATCCTCTCTTGCCTCTGGATTCTACTGTGACGCCCTCCATGAATATCGAGATTCCCGAACGGTTTCAAAGTTTATTGATTCCCGGGGTTACTGCCATGGCTTATCGTAAGCCGGACGCGGAAACAGAAAATCTGGTTCGGGCCAAAGCCGATGAAATCGAATGGTTGGGTAATGTCGAATCAATCAAGCAATTTTATTTAAAGAAAAACGAATCTTCATACGTGGCTGTTCCACATCAGGCGTTTATGTAGATGAAACTTTCTCAGACACATAAACTTGATCAATTCGGTGGAATTGATAACGTTAACGTGCTCACCGAACTGGAACAGATTAATGATTTTGGTCATAAGTATTATTTCCAATCGGCCAAGAATGTTGACCTGACCAACAAGGGACACGTACGTCGTCGAGATGGATATCGCACACGACAAACTTTTACCGGACAGACTGTTCATAGTTTATGGGCGGACGGCCCGGATTGTTTTTTTATGCTGGATGATGGATTATGCAGATTAAATGAGGATCTGTCATATACTATTTTACTCTCCGGTTTCGGTCCACTCTCGATGAATTATGTAAAGATGTATAACAAAACCTTCTTCACCAACTTTACCGAAATCGGATGGATTGATGAAGATGGAGTGTCCGCCCTGCCTTCCCCTACGGATAATTTTAAAAACCCCATGCCGGCCGGTCAGTTGATCGAAGCATACAATAATAGTTTGTATGTTGCTCGGGGAAACTTACTGTACTATTCCGATCCGACCATGCCGGCACAATATGATTATCGAAGAGGGATCATTCCATTCCCGTCCAGAATTACCATGCTGAAGGCCGTAGACGATGGATTGTGGGTGAGCGATTCTGAGAATATATATTTCCTCGGGGGATCCACTGGTTTTGATTTTGCAGCCGCCAAGCGTGCGGAATATGCGGTAATCGAACGTAGCGCCGTAGGAATGGACGGGAAGTATCTCGGAACGGACTCTGTCAGTCGATCGATCCTCATGCTGACTCACCAGGGAATTTGCCTGGGGTCTACTGGTGGAAATTTTTTAAATTTAACTGACGAACGATATCACGGAACGGAAGGGTTTATTGTGCGTGATGCGGCCGTCAGGATTACCCGAGAATCATATCAATACATCATCATGGGATATGACACGGCGTCGAATGATACGCTATCATTAACTGCTCGTATGCAAATTCCTGAAGATGCGGAATTAAGTATGTCTACCCCTGTAGTTTAATTTATAAATTTATTATCCAAGGAGAACAATCATGGCTTTAAAACTCAGTACTAATTTACGAACTGCTTTACTGTCTGGAGATGAACTGCGCAGGATCTTTGAAGACGCGATCATCAATGTGTATTCCGGAGCGGCTCCGGCTACTGCTGATTTGGCGCCCACCGGAACATTATTGGTGAGCATTACCAAGGCCAGTGGAACTGTATCGTCCGGTGAAATCAGTACCGCTCAGGAAGCTCTTGTGTCGGTTGACTCACATGCCTCCGGAGAAACATTCATTCTCGTGCTGAATGGTACATCATACACTTATACTAACACTCCAGATTTGGATGCCATTCCCGTGGCTGCTGCTATTGCTGCGATGATCAACGCATCCGGTCAGCCGGTTATCGCTTCTCATGCTGGGACAGTGAATATCTACATTCGGTCTAAAATCCGCGGTCTGGCATTTACGTTAACCAAGGGTGCCGGAACAGGAACAATGACAACCTTTACCGAAGCAGCCGTGGCCAATGCTATTTCTGATGCTGTTCGATTTGGTGCAGCCTCTGATGGCGCCATTGCCAAAGATGCAGCAGTTTGGTCCGGAGTGGCTATTGCTGCCGGAACAGCCGGGTATTTTCGTATTGTAAATTCCGCAGATGATCATTCACTGGATTCATCGACGAAATTGTATCCCCGTCTTCAGGGTACGGTTGGAACGTCTGGTACTGACATGGTCTTGACCAATACTACCATTGCCATTGGGTCTACCCAAACAATTGACACCGCTGTTATTACCATGCCGGCCAGCTAAGAGATGGGTCGTCTGTTCTACCTATAGGAGTACATCTCTATGGACGTAAAATTATCTACAAAATTCCGGAATGACTTCCTCGGGAATAAAGATTTCCGCGAAATATTTGAAGACGCGGTTATTAATATTTACGATGGAACCATTCCGGAAAGTGCAGATCTGGCTGTAACTGGAACGTTACTGGCGAGCATCACAAAAAGTGGTGCAGCAGTGAGCTTGGGTGAGGTAAGTACGGCGCAAGAAGCGCTGATCCCAATTACAACACATGCCAGCGGTGAAAAATATTGGATTCTCTTAAATGGCGTATCATTGTTATACACTAATACGCCAGACTTAGATGCTGCTGGGGTGGCTACCGCTATCGCTGATCTCATCAATGAAGCAGATAATAAAGTGATTGCCTTCACTGGTGGTACCGCTAATGTGTATGTCCGTTCCAAGTATAAGGGTGTTGCCTTTACATTAATCGTTAATTCGTCCTTAATTGAAGAGCCCTTCGATAACCTAACGGCCTGGACCGTAGCCGATACCGGTACTGGTGCTACCACCAGTACGACCTATGGTGGAGATACAGTGGTTGAAATGGCGGCCGGTGCGGCGGGAACAGCAACCATTACTCAAGATATCGGCACCATTGGAGATGACTTTGTTGTAGAACTTAAATGGCATCAAGTGTTGTCTCCTGCTACTTTATTTGAAATGCGTATCGACCTTGCTGGCCTACGGCTGGCTGTACAAATGTGGGGAGCAGGTCCAGTACCAACTCCTGCTTTTAAGGTCTATAATGGAACGGCCTGGAGTGCTCCAATCTATGATCCGTACCCTACGGCAGGATGGCAGACCACCAGATTTGTAGTACATGGCGGAACTCCTGCCAGCGCGACTGTTGATATTATTCATAATGATATAATAATCGCTACCGGACAGGATTGTTCATATACCGGAGTATTCACTAACGGTACCTGCTATTTTGAATGTGTTGGAGGGCTTGCTACCGCACGATTAGATTTTTTGAACATTGCAGATGCAGTCGGAGGGTTTGCCACTGAATCCGCCGTAGCTAATACCGTTTCGGACGCTTTAAGATTCGCCGCTGCTGTTTCCGGGGTCATTGGAAAAGATTCCGCTGTATGGTCCGGGACGGCCGTCGCCACAGGTACCCCTTCGTATTTTCGTATCGTAAATTCGGCTGATGAAGGACTCAGTGATGTTGTTGCGAAATCATATCCTCGCATTCAAGGAGATATCGGTGTAGCAAACACCGCCATGATTCGTGATAACATGTCCATTGCTTCGGGATCCGTCCAGACGATTACCGCTGCCAATATCACCATGCCAGCCGGTTAAGGAGCCAATCCATGGCTGATAACTTAACCATAAGTTTTACACTTCCGCTGCCAACTATGGCAGTCTCCTTGCCCGGGGCCATCATTGCTGATCTACCATTATTGACGATCAGTATTGATCTGCGCCCCGGTCCGAGCATTGACGCACAATTACCACTGCTTACCAGTACCATTAGTAATCTAACCGGTGATATCCAAACCATTGGTTTTACTCTCGGTTGGCCCGGGTTAGATAAAAATCTCAATACATATATTTTCGGTGGAGTAAAGGAAATCCGCAGTAGCCTTCCAGCGATGACATTTGCTGGAATCTACACTTCTATTCCACTGATCATGCCTATCGCCGCATCATTGCCAAAACTGGTGATGGCCTCTACGGCAACAATTACTCCACCGGATTTCACTGTTGCCGGAACACTACCGAAATTACGCTGTGCCATTATTGTACTGTCTGAAAACATCGGATCAATCTCTGCAACAATGCAGGTGCCGATTATCAGTTTTCATGGTATTACCGGGTCTACCGGTTCTATCTCCATAACCCTTCCAAGTTTTTTTTTAACTGCTACCCTGTTGACCCAGGGCCTGGTCCAGATAAACCTAACCTTACCAAGTTTCTTATTCGATTCATCCGGACATTCTTCCTCTACTGGTTTCATTAATCGTTCAATTGTTATGAATACGAAACTATTCGGAGTAACTGAATATCAAGACGTGGCCTTAGCTGGACTGGCTCGCGCGTTCGGACGCACTATCGCCTTGAACGGTACCGATATTATTACTCTGGGATCTAATTTTGATAACACAGATTACATCTCCGCGGCCTTCCGCACGGGTACCATCGATTTCAGTAAACCAGCCTATACTCGCCCGAAAGATATCTGGATCACCCTCCGTAGTGGATTTCGTATTCGCCTCACCGTCCGCTCCGATGAACTTCCTGATGAGTATGAATACGAATCAGAAGAATTCATAACCTCACTCCGTAAAACTCGGGTAAAAGTCGGCCGGGGGTTCTACGATATGTTCTACGATTTCGAAATAGAAAACATCAACGGTGAGATGATTGATGTGGAGAATATCCATATCCTTACTGAAGTTATTTCCAGACGGAAACGATAATGGGCCGCATTTCTCCATCGCTCGATCAACCATTGGGTCGCTCCCTATCCTCTCCTCTTCGGGACGAATCGCCTAATGATGAACATCATACTGTAGAAAAAATGGAACGATCCATTTCTACAGATCGTCGTTTGGGATTAATACGCAATCAAACCCGTCGGCAAGAAACTGACCATGCTTTTATTCAAGTCGGTAATTATGATGACGATTGGACAAAACGAGTAACCCTTAAACAAGATGTGGCCGTGGCAACTGCTGCTCCTGATTTTTCCGGTAGCAGTGCGATTGTTCCAGGGGTTACTCCGGTAGTACCCGGATCACCTGGGTCTGGAGGTGGAGGTACCAACTACCTTCCTGGAGAGCCTGGCGCCCCTGGATGGTTAGCACCTATTACTCCGAACCCTTATCCCTATGAACCCTATCCGGGTCAACAATGGGTTGGACCTGGAGGTTGGGAGTCCGCCGCCGCTCTTCAAGCTGCTCATCCCTATTGGTTTTGGCAAGTGTCTCCACGGAACTTCAATCCTACGGGGTTGTGGTACGTTGCTTATCGCAGTACGTATGAAGGATGGTAAGGTATGCATCTGCCACGTCCTCGTCGGCCACGTAAACCATTGCTCTGGTGTCCACAGTGTGGCACTCAATCCGTGTTTGTAACATCCACTTGTCGCTTTTGTTCTGAATACGAGCAAGGATATCTTTCTATGAGCACCTGTAAGCGATGTGCTCATACAACCTATTCACGTCTCACTCCTAAAGAGGTGTATCGTAATGTCTAATTCATGTTCCGGATCAGGATCCGGTTTCACTCTTGTTCCGGCCGGTGCGACAGCCATTACAACTCAGCGTCGGGCGTATGTTGATGCTTTATTGTCCGGGATTCAAACTGGTTCTGATACTCTGCAGCAGCAAATTTCTGATTTAAATACAGCCGTTGCAGAGTTTATTCTACGTCAAAACGAGCCGACGGTTCCTACGTGGAGTGCACTTACTCCAGCACCAACTTATCCAACTGCTGCTTATGTAGATCCACCGTCTGCCCCGACCAAGAAAACTCTTGATCCGGTTGATGCCCCTCCCCGGCCGACTTTTTTGTCTCTCAGTGAGATTGATCCGGTAAATATTCCTCCGTGGACTCTGGGAGAAATTTCCGTAGATATTGCTGGCCTCCCAGACCCTTCTGTGCCTGAATTTTCTGCTGAAGCACCGGATATTTCTTATCCCACATTGCCTACTATGGATACCTTGACCATGCCAGACGATATGTCTTTGGCCGTCGTGTCTATTCCGGAATTAGAGCAGATCGATTTTCCATACTTCGATGCGACCTTGGCCGAAATGGATATGACCGAACCGTCATTATATATTGATATTGGCGATAATGCTTACTCCACGCGCATCAAAGAGCAATTGGAAGCTGTTTTCTATGACGGCCTGGTCAACGGTGGAACCGGTCTGGACCCTGAAGTAGAAGATGCCATTTTCCAACGTGAATCAGAACGTTCATTACAGGCCCATAACGATCGGTTGATCAAAATACGAGCTGACTGGTCCAAAGGTCACTTCCCCTTGCCAACCAGCATGTTATTTGGTATGATCTCTGAAGCAGAAATGGATTATACCAACAAGCGCCTGGATACATCCCGGGACATCTCGATCGAACAGGCCAAGTTGGCTCAGACCAATACACATTTTATCATCCAACAGGCCATGGGATATGAGCAGATAATCATCTCCTGGATGAACAATGTGGCCAATAGAGTCTTAGAAGCTTCTAAGGCGACCCTGAGCGGTCAACTTGATTTATTCAAGGCGCAGATTCAAAAGTATAACATTCTGGTGGACGTTTATAAGGCCCGGGTTCAGGTTTACGATATCATGACCAACGTGGCTGTTAAACACATGGAAGTGCAGAGACTGAAGCTGGAGCAGGCTAAGCTCATTGGCGATATCAATAAAATCGAAATTGATAATTATCGAGCGCAACTGGAAACAGTGGTTACGGTAATTAATAAGTATCGCGCTGAGATGGAAGGCGCCAAAACCTACCTGGAAACACAGAACCTGAAACTCCAGGGGTATAAGACAACAGTAGATGCTTTTGCTACACGTGTGACGGCGGCCGTCGAAGCCTATAAAATGCAGAGTGTCCGTTTAGAGGGTGAAAAGACTCGCGTACAGGCCTATGCTGCGGGGGCGGATGCGTTCAGTAAACGTGTGTCTGCATTAAAGGCAGGTGTTGATGCTCAAAAGGCCGTGCTGGATGCCGAAGCAGAAACCAATAAGAATTATGCAGTTATTTATGATGCAGATATTAAGGCTTATGAGGAATTAATCAAAGCAGAAGTTGCTGAATTGACTGCCACGGCTAAAATGTATGAATCAGAAGTATCCGGATTTCATACCGCCGCCCAGGTAGCCAACCTGACATCTGATATCCAATTAAAGGTAGTTGATGCGAAGATTAAAGAATATCAGGCCAACTGGGGAGCCAGCTTGGAAACTACAAAATTAAAAGTCCAGCAAGCCCTGGATGCCTGGAAGACACGCTTTCAAGTATTAGAAACTAAAGCCCAAGTTATTGCTCAAGTAGCAGCGGCTGCATTGAACTCTGATGCACAAACAATTCATATTTCTGATTCTAACAGTAAAAGTGAAAATAGCTCGGTTACCTGTACCGACCAACATTACTGGGATGAATCAGTGGTTTAAGAAAGGTCCTCTCCATGGCAGATGATAGCGGCGAAGTTGTTGATAACGAAGAAAGCATGATGGATGAAGACGGAGAAGGCATAGCTACGGGCTATGGTGGAGATAATTTTGCCAATTCGGAGCGTGGAGTTTATTCTTCTCCTTATGTTCAAAGTTTCAGTAATACTGGTGCACCGGGCTCACAACCACTGCCTACTGCCGGTACTCAAAATAGAAATGTTTCCCGAGCATATAATCAAGCGATCGGTGGCGGAGCGTTTACTCCTTTGCCGTCAACGAATCAGCTTCAAATTTTAGGATATCCTCAGCCGGGCAGTTCCAAGGAGGCCTATCGCGCTCAGGAGCGGTCTTTGATGCTTCCACAGACTATGCAACCCAAAGAGGAGGCTAAAAAGGAAAAAGCTCCTGGTGGTGGAGGAATGTCCAAGGCGGCCGGTAGTAGTGCCCCTGCTCCGGACTGGATGACCGGCAAGGGTTCGCCTGATTATTCTGTCGAGCGTAATCCATTTCCATTCCAACCGGTTGTACCTGTCGCCGGATCCGGAGTTAAAAGAACATTTTTCGAAGCACAGAATGATTTACTCAAAACCCTGCTTCCCTACTGGAATAAGTAAGAGGTAAGACAATGGCCTATACCGGTAAAAATGACGAACAGGATCCGCGGAATCTATTTCCAGGCGCCGAACAGCAGGATCCTGGATTCGCAGAACGTATCCAACGCGGTATCCAAATGGATTTTCCGAATGCCACACCACAGAATCTTGGAAATGCCCTTCAAGCTGGGGCCTCCATGACTCCGGCTGGACAAACCCTGCAGGCCGGGCAGGCATTAATATCAGCCTTATTTAATGGCCGTGATTCTCGTCAACCATATCCCATGACTAAATCAGGCGGCGGGGCTGGTCCTCAACCAGTTGGCAAGCCGGTATCCAGAAATGCGGCTGACGTTCTTCCTCTAATTCCTCAAAATCAACCTGCTGGTCGTGATTACCTGGGCGAGGTGAAAGCCAAGGATCGGCTGTTCAATGCGGAACGAGATACTCCAGCCCAAACGCCGGCTCAAGCTGCCTACGTTCCTCCTATGCGAGCCGTCCGGACCAATCCCTGGAAGGAAGAGGCTACCGGGGACACAAATATTCCTGTTTATAACATGCTGCGTGAGGATGCCGCTGCCGGAAAGTATCCCGATTCGATGCAGAACCTGGCCAAGCACGAACAGCAAATGGTTGCACAAATTAAGGCCATGCTGCCGGGCGCCGGACCGAAAGAGGTCCGCAGTGTCATGAATACCATTACGAATACAGTCAGGCGACAAGAGCAGCCTTCCACCGCCGGTCCTCAGACCATGAGTGGAGCCGTCAATGCCGCTACGGCCGAAAAGCCAGTGTATCAAAAACTCGGGGCCGGGCAATCGATCTACCAAATGAATCCAGATGGAAATGCCAAATTAATTACAACTGCTCCGGGCGGTGCTTCTGAACGTGAAGGGTCTAAGAATTTCAATAATCAAGTTCAGAATAGCATGAAGATGTATGCGCCGATCAAAAAAGAATACAATGCAGCCTGGGATAAAATTACCGAAGAAATTCCAGACGGTAAAGAGCGAGAACTGGCCCTGCGTGATTTAAACACTCGTCACTTTAAATCTCTGGGTGTCCCCGATGAACTGGCCTCTATTCCAGTATCTTTTCAATCATGGTTGGACGATCAACGAAATCCAAAGCAGGTTGAGGGAGCAACCCCGACACAACCTACAATCCCGAAAACTTTAACTCGTGAACAAACTCGTCAGTATGCTCAAATCCACAAAAAATTAGTTGCCAATCGTAATCAATTTCTCAATCGCTTCTGGGGCAATACTCTTCAGTCAGGCGGACGAGGTGGAACACAATAATGCCAGATCCAAATGATCAAGCTTATTATGACAACCTACTGAAGGAATCTCAGGGGCTGTTAGATAATGCTGCCCAGATTCAGGCGCCGGAACCATCCACCGTTTCCGCTCCTCCCGTTAATCAGGAATTGGTCGGAGTACTGGGAGCTATCCCTAAAGGCCTATGGTCCGGAGTTTCTCGGGTTCTTCCGGAACAGGCCCAGAAGGCCTCTCGTTTTCTTGGCATGAGCGAAACCCCACAACGTGAAGATCTTATTAATGAGCGAGAGGTAGCGGCCCAGGCCCAGCCGAAGTTTACCGGCAAGGTCGCCGAAACGCTTTATCGTGGATCCGAAATGCTTCCCGTCAGTCTCGGTCCCCAGGTCGTTGGTGGAGTAATTGGCGGGGTTACTGGAGCACCAGCCGGTCCCTTGGGAGTCGTTGGCGGTGTGGTAACCGGGGCGACCGCTGCCGGTATGGCTACTGCTCCACTGATGGGTGCCGCTCAGGGACAAGAAACTCGTGAGACCGCCTTGATCAATAAACCGGAAGAGGCCCCC
>Ga0208957_1000685_pt1 | contig 22943 bp, 22 predicted proteins | sample RifOxyA1_FD_184029 | JGI IMG/M metagenome (GOLD analysis project Ga0208957, IMG submission 184029) | Groundwater microbial communities from Rifle, Colorado - Rifle Oxygen_injection A1 (SPAdes) | ecosystem: Environmental > Aquatic > Deep subsurface > Groundwater | place: Rifle, Colorado, United... | reverse complement strand
GGCATAGTATTGACAGATTTTTAATTAAGAATTAGAATTTAATCATACTTATTCAAGGGACATTTTAATAATATAGCTATAGAAAAAATCGAAAGATTTTTATCACCGACGCACCTTGAATAAGTTAGTCGGTGATTTTTTTATAAAAAAAGAAAATCCCAATCTTTTTAATCTATCCGAGGACAGAGAAGATAATGGATGAATAAAAACCTTTCTGTCAAAGGCACAATATAATTTTTCTCCGTATTTGATTATTGATTCTTTTTTTGGCATAAGTTTGTTAGTTATTTAATTTTTTGTTATATTTATGATTGACCTTGAGAGGGATTATAAGCTTCTATTAAAGGAATTTACGAAAAAATCTCAAGTTCTAGCGGAAATAAAAAGAGCCGTCTATAACGGCTCTAATCCTGAAAAAGTCATTGCCTCTGTTAAGAAAGCTTTGGAGCGCTTGAAAAAACCCGTCGGTAATTCCAAGAAAACCCCATGAGTTCTGATTAAAGTTAATCCCGTCGGAGTCTTTAAATCAGATTTGCTCAAGCTTCCTTATTTAAGCCTGCTTAACAGAAGCAACTACTTAATATAAGTATAGCCGTTATAGTCTATTGGTCAAATATTTTAAGGTGCTGTGATAAATTATGAAGCAATTCATTCGGGAAAATTGGTTTAAAATTTTACTTCTACTGGCTATTATTGGTTATGGTTTAATATGGTCATTCGGTGAGTATCGGAAAGCCAAGGAATATGAAATGAATACGTTTAGACGGGCAGAATTATCTTGTGAGAAAGAAAAAAACAAACAGAGATGCATAGAAATATTTTATCAGAATCATAGACCACATTTATTTCTCTTCAAATAATTCACTTTTTAACATGAATTGACGGCAATTCCTTTTGCTTCTCTTTCTTTTTGGTTCTGATCCCATATTTCTTTTTCAATATTTCTTTCGCTTCATCCGAAATTAACTCTATCTGTTTATCAAAAATCTTTTTCTTTGTTTCAATGTTTTTTTCTTTATCAACAAGCCGGAATATTGCTGGGGAATTAACTTTAATTAATTCACCCCTTATTCTCGTATAATCAAATAGTTGTTCTCTCGTCATTTGTTCCCCTTCAAGCGTTGTAGTCTTAGCAGGAACATTAACTACAAAACCTCTTTGCTGAAATTGTTTTGCTAAATTTTCTTTCTCCTGAGAAGGCGCAATGCCATAAATTAAATCATTTCTTATCTCCTCGCCTAATGCCGTCAATCTTGGTGTTAGGTCTTTTGTTATTCCTAATTTATATTTAATCGCTTCCATTAAAGTTTGCGTATCCATTTGTCGTCTATCAAAAAGTTGCGTGGTTTGAACGTACATTGCCGGGATTGGGATAAATCCTGCAATTAAACGATTAGCGTATTTCCCTGGATCAACTTTCCCGCCTAAAACATCCAATAAATCGGCAACCCCGCTTAAAAAAGACATCGTTATATTTCCTTGCGCGAAACCTATTAACCCTCTTGCCACCTTTTCCGGTACGCTTTCTTTAGCTTTTCCATAATGAACCGCGTCATGGACAGAGCCAACAGCGGCAAATACTCCGCTTAATGGTCCCAAGTAAAGATAAGGAACCCAAGTATTGCCTATTTTGATCGAATAAGGCCTCCAACCAGTATTTTCAAGCTGCTTTTTCTCATTCAGATTAGTCGGGCCATCTCCAGATATTTTATCGTTTTGCGCTAAGGCGTAAGCTCCTGTAGTCACCATTGTCCCTAAATATAATCTTCCTAACTGTTGTTGCCTTAATCTCTTGATTATAACTGGTCTTAATACATCAAATTTACTCGGAGGAATATTAGTTTTTCTCAAAATTATATTAGCTTCTTCCATTAAATATTTTTTCCCAAAAGTCCGCGACAAATTTAGTAAAGGCAAATAATCAATTTTCCTATCAATAACATTTGAGACAACCCTTGTGAAAGGAACAAGAAATTTTAATTCTTTTACTTGTTCTGTGATTTTTCCCACTCCCCCAGAGATTTTACCTAAAATTCCTAATGGCTTATTCCTAAATGTATTTCTTTCTGCGAATTGCTCTAAAATAGCATCATTTAATTGAATAGCGGTTCTTTCGTCTATGCCCGCTCTTTCCATTTGTTTTGCGAAAGCGCCAACTGCTTTTTCCGCTTCTTTAATGCTATTAGAAGATACAACGTCTTGTGCTTCCAGTGCCCTCCCTGAGATTTCAGTCAAAAGAAGATTAACTTTTTTATTTTTGAAATATGGCTCTACTGATTTTGAATAACTAAATTTTCCCTGTGCCATTTCTTTGCCGATTAAAACATTCCATGCCTTGCCAAATGACTCCGGCAATGCTCTTAAATGGTTGGCTACAAAAAATGGTACTTCTTTTATGGTGGTGGGATTGGAAAGTTTTGAAAATGTTTCAGTAGTTAAAATACCAATATTGTCTAGAATATTTCTTGTCCACGTTTTCCAGCCGGAAAGAATAGAGTTATACCAAATTGCCTGGGCTTTTTCTATTTTTGTGGGAGTTGTGATTTTACGGGCTTTATCTAAAAATTTGAAAGTATCGCCGTCTGCTTCATTAAGGATTCCCTTTAATTGCCTTGCCAAATCAGTCATATTCTCTCCCTCAAACGCTTCTATTCCCATACTTCGCAATAAATGAGATGATTCCGTTCTTAATCCCGAAAATGCTTTAGCAATTGCTTCTGTTCTTAAATATTTATTTTTTACCAAATTTAGTTGTTCTTTATTAAGGTTTCCAGTATCAATCGTTTTTAAATAATTCATTAAATCGTTCGCGCTGTCTATCATCGATTGCTTCAGTTTCTGGGCAACATTGGCATTGGGCATATTTTTTAATAGATTATCTAATGACTGTGGATTATTTACATCAACGCCTACTATTCGAGCTCCCTCAATAATATCTTGATTGGTTCTTGAAGGTCTGACTTTCGAAAATTGCTGATTTTCCGCATAAATTGATTTCAAAATATTTTCCGTATCTTCCGAAGTATTCACTGATTTCCAATTTATGCCGTCTGTTTTTATCTTCTTGCGAGGTATTGTACCAAATTTATTTTTTTGAATATTTTCTATAATTGGTTCTCCCCTCTTGACAATGTTTTTGTTTTGGGATAATCTTTCAACATTAGTAGTTTTCTGAAACGCAGAAATTTCGGATTCTGCTCCGCCAATTATTGGCGTGGATGGAGGGACGTCCGGCCTCCCAGAAATATCTACTATTTTGTCATAAGTTTTCTTGTCTATTAAATAAGCACTCACAACCTGATTTCCCTCGGGTTTTTTTGTTACTTCTAAAATAACGCCCTTGGCTCTGCCATTCATTTTGGCGAAAAGAAAACTATTTTCTCTTTTTGCTGAATTATCAGCTATTTTAGATGGATTATTTAAAACCTCTGGAATAGATTTTATGATCTCTTTTGCTGCTTTTCCTCTCTGTTCAACAATATGCTTTAATGCTTGGCGCGTTATAACAACATCCCGTATTCCTAAGTCTAATTTACTAACCACTTCATCAGATATTTTAGTGACATTTATTATTGATTGTGGATTCTCTATAATTTTCCCTTTAGGTATTTTAATAAATTCATCGGAAATATTAGCTAAATTATTACCTTCTCTTAATGTCGCCATAGATATATCTGGTATCATGCTTTCATCTAATTTAATCCCCATATTCTCTACAGCTTGCGTTAATTTGGGGGCTTTTTCTCTACTTGTCGGATTTATTAAAACTTCCTTAACTGCAAAAGCAAAATCTTCATTAAGATTATTTCTCCCACCGGATAAAGCTACCACTTCATCTTTAAACATTTGTGGCATTTCTGGTTTTCGTTTCTCAATATAATGCCCTATCTCATGCGCAAAATGTTCGTCTTGGACTTTTGGGGTTACCAATAAAGCTCCTCTTTTATTCTTGTAATCCCATTCTAGGCGCGAAACAATTTTATCGCCATTTATATCTTTACCAAGATTTTTTACTTCGGCTATTTTTAAATCTGGCCGAGTGGCAACATAATCAACTAATGGTTTTTGTTTTCCTATAATTTTTACCGCTTCTTCTGGTTGAGTCATTATTGTTTTCTTCCTTTCAAAAACTTTTCCAATCATTCCGGTTGTTCCACCCAAAACTAATCCGGCGCCAACTCCAGTAATTGTACCTTTGCCAATTTCTTTCAAAATATCTTTTGGCCGCCCAGTTTCTAATGTTGAAACTCCTCCATAACCCCCTCCATACAATCCGCCAATTTTAGCCCCCTGTAATGCGCCTTGAACTATTTTCCCTCCTTTTAAAACCTTAACTCCCTTTGCTGGAGCGATAGCCAAAGAAGTAATATCTAGCACTGCTTCGCCCATCGGAGCCAGAATAGAAGAAAGGGGCTTTTTTCCTTCTACAATATCTGATGCTGTTTCTTGTGCCTGCCTTTGATAGGTTTTAACTTCTCCTAATCCTGGAATATTTATTGGATTAAAAGTTTTCTTTCCCAATGTCGCCAAATTGAAAGGAACTTCAGCCGTAGATATAAGAGGCTTAACTATGCTTTTTCCAATAGATTGTAATATTCCTTTCCCTGTTTCTAATAAACCTTTTGTTGCATCCTTTGCTATAGTTTTTATATTTTCTGCCTTGCGTTTTTCCTCTTCTAATTTAGCTATTTCAGCTCTTTGGGATTCCAGCTTAGATGCTTTTGCTCTTGCTTCAATATTTTTCTGTAAGGTATTATAATAATCTCCTAAATTTATTAGACTAGGTTTCGACTTAGCTGTTGTTCCTTGGATTAATTTCATATATCGTCAGGGTTAATATAATCTTTAAACTTTGTGAAAAAATCTAAAGCGGACATTCCAGAATTTACCCAATTATTAAATAATGGCTTCCAATCATCTGGATTAAGATAGTTATCCCAGTTAGACCCTTCAACTTTTTTGCGATTATTTTTAGCAGTTTGCATAGCTTGAAAAATTGTATTTTCATTAGCTGTTTTGATATCGTTATCAGATAGCCCCCCCCCTCCTGCCACATTAACCGCAGTTCTAATTTCCCCTGTTTTTAAGTTTTTCTGCACTAAGTCTCCGCCTAAAGAATAGGGGTCGCTCCATTTTTCTTCATCCCCTGTTCCAACTTTTGCCAGCTTCTCATTAATCAATTCCCAAGTATCATTTAATCCAATGCTGGCTTGGGGATATTTAGAGATTAATTCTTTTTTTCTATCAACGTCCGCTTCAACTTTTCCGGTTTCTTTTTCTGTCGTGGCCTCGTCTTTTTCTCGCATGCCAAGTTGAGCCAAAATATCTTCCTTTTCCCGGCCCATAGTTTCTAAAATCTGCGATCTGCCTGTCTGCGAAGATTTAATTAAGTCAAGCAAATCATTCCGGTTCATAGAAGCGTCTTGCTCTAATTCCTGTTGGCGGCCGGTGATAAGCTCCATAGGGGATAATCGCGATTCTTCGCGTGATTTGCCAAGCCGTATGCGCGCGTCTAAATCAGCCAATAAATCGCTTGCTTTTTTAATCTCCTCGTCAAAAGTTCCAATCTGAGTTTTCATTTGCGGTATTCCCGCCTGTTCCTGCATGGTTTTATACGAGGATTGATAACTTCCTGCCGGAGCGGAGTAAGTTGTAGAGGGCGGAGCTGATGTTGCCGCGCCAGCAGTAGAAGCCCCTGAAGCAAGTCCGCTTAATATCTGGTCTTTGGCGGTTGAGCCGGAAGCTTTTTGTTCAATAACTTTTTGTAAAAGATTTCCGCTTTGGCCATAAGTTTCAGGATATGCTTGATCCATTGTCTGCGTCTTATATTCAACTCCAGGCGGTTGATAAAGTATTTTGCCGGTAGATTTATCGTAGATTATCCCCGAAGCGTCAGTAATGGAATTTTGAAATGTAGGAGCTTTCTCTGTTAAGGCCGCCTGTGATGTTGGTTTTGCTTCAGGAGCTGATTTAACTATATTCCCAGCCATATAATCAGCCAATTGAGATGACGACATTTGTTTTCCATTAACAAGCGGGCCGGTATAATCAGCGCCACCGCTTAGCTTAGCAACTGAGGGAGCTTCTGTTAATCCAGCCATGCCCTCTGGAACGTATTGACCGGCTATTTGCGGCGCATATTGCTGTAAAGACGGATATAACTTCTTCATTGCTTCGTTTATCTGTGAATATTGACCACCAACATCAACTCCCATGCGGGATTTTGTTAAAAGAGATGTTATGTCAAAAGACGGCAAAAAACCTTGATTTGCCCATGCCTTAAAGGTATTTTGATCTGTTAAAGCAGAACCTGGGATATTCAAATAACCCGTTCCGCTTAATGCTTGCGCCAATGCTTTTTGTTTATTCCAATCTTTTTCCCTAAATACCGTATTGCCTATATTCTCCCAGGCGTTTGCTATTTGTTGGACTTTATCTTGGTAATCGTTTTGTGCCATAGTTTTATTGTTAATTATCTTGGTAAAAATAATATTTTAGTTGCTGACACTGCTGCTCCGCAAAACTGGATAGAATCTGGAGCAGTCGGTAATGTTGATGTTAATTGCCCAGAGCCATATGGTACGTCTTTTGCGAATACCGGCGTACCGCTTCCAGTCAAATCATTATTATTCGCCGTCTGGTCTAAATAATCACCATCAAATTTCCAACTTGCCTGTAAGTTTGATTCTGTCCCTACAAGATTGGCTGTCATATATTCTGTTATTTCCGCATTAGTCCGAATATCATTCCATACTCTTAAATTCCTAAGTTTTCCATCAAAATATGATTCTCCCAAATCACCTCTTGCGCCAACATAGAAAGCTGCCGTGCTGTTATAAATAGATGTCTTCGTTCCTGTTTTGTCCGCGCCTGATTGCGTTGCATCTATGAAAAATTCAACGGTTGAAGATGCTGCGGTAAATCTTACTAAAACATGATACCAAGTTGCAGTTGAAAGATTGGCAAAAGTATCAGATTGTATGACTTCCGCATTTGCATCCGTTCCGTCTGTTGATAATGTAAAATTAAATCTTTGGTTGCTTGCATCTACATATGCCAGCGCGAACATATAACTTCTTTGATTTCCTGCTGCCGTATATTTCGCGCATATTGCTTGTGTACTAGTTATCGCAGTCGGCAAACTTTCTAATTTAATATTACATTCAATCGTGCAATCTCCGGTAAGCGATAATGAAGCGCTATCAGCACAAGAAGCATATTGCGTACTGCTCAATTCTAAATCTAAACTTTGCGAAGGGTGTAAATATAATGATTGCCCAGCAGTCCATGCCCAACTTGAATTAGAAATTTCCCCATTTAATAGAAAACTACCTTTTTCGTCTATGCTTAAACTGCTTTTAGATATTACGAATATATTAGCCATTGACGAAGTGCTCGCATCTCCTTTAACCATTTTTCCAGATGAATTAAGATAACATGATTCTCCTGCGTTCAGATGCTCTCCTGCGGTAAATTCCGTAGCAAATGACGAAACATCTGTTTCAGTGTCTGTTCCACTATCTGAATATTCTCCTGATGTATTATTATTATATCTGTTTCCTCGAATTGAGTTTTTATCGCAAGTTGAGGCGGCAATGTTAATTCCATATCCTCCATTGTCCTCTAAAACATTTGCTCTCGTTACGCATCTATCTGAAGTTGCGGTAAATTTCATTCCGTCTGAGCCGTTTCCCGATGCGTTATTTCCCACTAAAATTATATTCGTATTTCCTGAAACCATTTCATATCCTATTGCAGTATTGTTTTCTGAAGTATTTGCTGAAAAGTTAATATTATCGCCATTCGTTACTGAAACACCATTTGTTGCTGAACCTGCAATATAATTTGAAAATATGGAAATGTTAGAGCAATTAGTAAAATTAAATCCTGCCCCTACTGTTGTGATAACAGAACCGCAAAATTCAACCACTGTGTCCCACGTATTATTTAAATCTAAACTTTTTCCGCAGGCAACGCATCTGACTGTATCAATAGTATGAGGGGAAGCATAATTTGAATAAATTCCAGTTCCGCAACTAATTATTTGCATTTCTTTTTCAAAAGTCCAGTTAGAATACCGCATATCAACCGCAGCACCTGTTGCATTTTGGACTGTGAAATGATCCATTTGAACGTCATCTATAGTTGTTGCTATCATATAACTCGCTCCAGAAAGAGTAGCGCGCGCGTAATTTAATCCAATTGTTAAATGAGTTGTATCTGTAACAGCAGTAATGGGGTACCAAGAACCACTCAAGAAAATTGACCTCCCAACCATAGCGGCAGTCCAAGTTGTGCCAGAACCAGTAACGGCTGTTCCGCCTATTGTTACTGATACCGTTCCGGTTGAATAAGCATTTGATCCCCATACTTTGATTGAATATGCCGCGCTCCCAAAATCTATAATCGTATCTTGCGTGTTTTGTCCTACTAAATATATCCCGGAATAAAGTGTCAAATCTGCTCCTGGAGAATGTGTCCCATTAGATAAAGTAATTCTTCCTCCTCCTTGTGAATTAACAAAATTAATAGCATCTTGTATATTATCCCCTAGCTGAACAAAATAATCAGTCCCTGTTGTATCTATCCTTCTTGGAGTTAATCCTTCGGTTTGTATTCCACCCCTTATTATCGGATTGCTTAATTCCAATCCCTCAACCTGATTGGACCTGTGGGCGGCCAAAAACTCCTGGAAATTTCCATTAGAGACAACCTTTTGATTGTATAATTTTTTTACCATGTTCCGCCTGAATTATAATCATAATTTTTTATTGACAAATCACCTAAACTTGGTTCTGTTGGTTGAAGTTCATCCATATAAACTCCCTCGGCCGTTCCGCTATAAACATCCATCATTTGTTTTAGTAATCCGCCGATATCCTTTGACCGGCCCATTTCATATCCGCCGTCATATCTCATCCAATATCTATCAGAGCGCGCCACGTCATCTTCTTCAAGATAAATGGCCAAAGGCCGCCATAATAATAAATCAGAAAATTCTCCAGGGATAAGAGGCATTTCACCGATAGTATATGCTTCAGAGCCGGCCGCAATAGCAGTACCTTCGAAGTTCTTAACTGTTTTGATGGCTGTATTTGCCGATCGCGATGCTATCTCATACCAATATCCATCTGAAGTTATTCTAATATACCGGCCAACCATAGCAGCCGTCCAAACTGTGCTGTCTCCAGTAATATCATCATCTCCATTAGCCCAAGTAGTAATAGTGCCAGTTGTATAATCATCTGCCGTCATATCTTTGATAATCTTTCTTGCGCGTACGCGAATAGTTAAACTTGCCGTTGCCGGAGTCGGCCAAAGATATATTTTCTCGTCATAAATATAATAATATCGACAAACATCCGAAGCTGAAGTTGCTAAACTTTGTAAATATTCCCAAAAATCAGGATTATGTATTGGTTTAGGCAAGTAAATAGTTGAAGAATCAACTCTGTATTGAACCGAAATGACTTGATTGTTTCTTATTGTTGCTGGCAATTCATAGGAATTTTGACTTGCCACTGTGGTAATATCAGATGTTTTTTCTAAAAATGGCCACGGAAAAGATGCCAAAACTAAACGATGAGTAGCATTCATATCAACCTTAAACTCAGCTAATTGGGTTGTTCCCGAATCGCGCGACTTCCGCTGTAATGATGTATAAAGTGTATTAAAAGATTTCATTTGAAGTTTTTGCCTTTGATTATTGTATTTCTAACGGCGACTGGGTTTGTAGCGCTTCCGTTAGTATGATCTATTTTTAGAAGAATATTTTCTCCCGCCACTTTTGGAAAAAATCTTTTTTTGGTAACTGCTCCATCTGTCGCGTAAGAGACTGAATCAGTCCATAAACTAGTTCCTGCATTGTCAATCAATGTTAAGTCAGCTTTTGCTCCCGTGGCTAATTTATTAACATTTATCTGAACTTCATCAACTTTGCTTATCCTAGTCTCTTTGCTAGTTTCGAATAATAATGTTTTATAATATGAATCTAACGCGTATCCATTCTCTTTTTCCAAACTATAATTAGTCGTTGCGTTAGAAGCGATTAAAACTTCTCCAAAAGGCGAAGATATTCCACCGCCGGTAGCATATTGCGGAGACATTAATTGAAATAAATCAGATTCTACCTCGCTTGATAGTGGCCCAAAGGCATATAATCTTTGTCCAGACAACCAAATAATAAAATCACTCATTTCTCCCACTTGATAATACAAAGGAAGAGTTCCAGAAAAAGTCCTTATTGGAGTAATTTGCAATCCGGATAACATTCCGAAAACTAATCTAGATGAACCATCAATAAATTCTTCATGCCAAGTATATGTAACCCCATTTTTTGTATATAGAGCGCCTATCCTGCCGTTGACTTCAGCCGGATCACCCTCCCAAGAGGAAGCGTAACCATTCCATCTATAAATTCCTGATTGATTAAAATTCGTTCCAGATACATTGGGCCGGTTAACCGCGACAATAACCCGATTATAATTCCAGGTAGCAGAAGAAACTTGTGCGTTCGTCCAAAAATCCAATGCAGTAGCATTAGCGGTAGTTCCGTCTAAATAAGCCATATATTGTCCGTTTGTGATATAAAGAACATCGTCTCCACCATTAATAAGTTGATGTGGCGCGCTTTGCAAGGCCGCGCCTCCTGTTGCCGCAGCGTTGAAATAATCGTCGTCAAAGGTAGTTGATAAATCATACTGGCCCATATCCCCTGCCGTTCCTGAGTGATTATAAGAGTAATAGAGCTTGCTTTGATAGTAAGCAACATCTTCGCCATCTTCTCCAGTAACTGTTGCTTTATCAATCGCGTGAGGCCAAATACCGGCATTAGTAACGGCAGTAGCGGAAAAAGTATAAAGCTTAGCGCCCCCAACAGCATAAGAAGAATTTGAACTAACAGCGTGTCTTAAAATCCCCTTAATCAATGTTGTTACTGCTCCGGCCTGGTCTCCTGCAGTAAGTTCGGCCATTCCCGGCCCGGGCTTCATCGAACTCGGATCAATCAAAGATATGTTTCTCATATCGCTTGCTTGTTCTTTATTGCCATAAGAAGCGTATGAATTTTCATACCATTTTGGGCAAAACCCTCTATGTTTATCAATTGTAATCTCCCATTTTTCCATTATTTTGTTTTCAAATTTTCGTTTAATTTATATGGTAAATTGTTCTTAATGTCTTTGATTTCTTTATCCCCATATTTATTAAGCATGTCTATATATTCAAAGACTTCGTTTGGCTCTATTAATCCTTTGTCGTATTTCTTTGTTAATTTTTCAATCTTCAATTTATCATTATCATTTGGGATAATTCCTTTTGGAGTATTGCCGATCTGTCTTAATTCCTTAGGTAAATTATTTGATTTTTCATCAATTTTCAAAAATCCTAATAAAATTAATAAGGATAGAATAATCAGCGTGCCTATGAATGATTTTAGTATAAAGCTCATTTTAGTAATAATCTTAATAACCAACTTGCTTTTAATTCGTTTAAAATTTCTTCCTTAACTTCTGCTTTGATTTCTGCTTTTAATTTTTCTTTATCAAAAGTTTCCAGCAAGCCGTTAAATCCAACTTTTGCGTTTTCTAATAACAAAACTCTCTCGTCTAATTGTTGTATAGCCCGTAAGTTTAGCTGAATTGATTTGCCTAAATCTCTGCCTGTAAAATTCTCACCAACAAATTTAACTCCCTCTGGCAAGGTGTCGTGGTCAACTTCCGCCCAATCGCCAATTTTACTGCCCTCTTCTGAACGGATATTGCGGATAGCGGATATTGCGTCTCCCTCAAAGAAAGGCGAGTAATCAATATAGCCCTCTGCTAAAACATTTCCTTGCACGGATAACTTTTGAGATGACGAAGTCGTCCCGATCCCCACGTTGCCGCCACTTGTGATTCGCATCCTTTCGCTTATCGCAGTGGCGCCGTTAGGATTGGTATAAAACGCTAGATACGCCGGATAGTCATTTGTATCCGCGTTCCAGTTGTCATCTGCATACCCGACAATCTTCGCGCCGACCCCGTTCTCACCCGCGAACTTGTCATTTCCGGCGAATTTAATCTCACCCAGTATATAATCAGTTGTCGCGTTTATTCCAACAGAAGTATTGCGGAAAGTCAGCATTGGTCCGACTGTGTTCTCGCCTGTTTTGGCAATTTCAAACTGGTCTTCCGGCGTACTCGTCCCAATCCCAACATTTCCGCTGCCCGTTATTCTCATAACTTCGGCAAGGGATGCGCCGTTATAAGTAGAAAAAGATAAATTATAACTGCTTTCTCCAATTCTTGCGTTCCCCGCTCCCCAATCAATGTTTCTTGAAGAAGATAAATTCATACTATTGATTAAATTCAAAGCATAACTACTGCTCGGAGCTACCCCAATCCCCACGTTGCCGCTATCCCAAATAGTAAACCTTTCCGCGTTGTTGCTATCCGCGATTACGAAAGCTCTCCCTGTCGTTGTGCCAGCTCCTGTGATGCTTAACTTTCCACTTGGACTCGTCGTCCCGATGCCGACGTTGCCGTCGGATGTGATTCTCATTCTTTCTGAACCATTTGTATCAAACCTCATATAATCTCCATTATTCTGATACATGATTTTACCAATTTCGGCGTTTCCAGAATCTCCAAAATAAACACTTGCCGCATTACTCGTGCTACTCAAAATATTCAATATCGTAATTCCGCTACTCTCAACGAGCATATCTGAACCGCTAGCGGGCAATCCTCCAGAACCGTCAGTTGCCACGTGCAGCGCTACCCTCGGACTCGTCGTCCCGATGCCGACGTTGCCGTTATGGATAATAGACAGCGCGGCTGTTTGTTCCACTGGACCGGCAGCAGTTTTTGCAACAGGCAAGAAATCAAGACGAGCCCCGCTTATGACCGAATTAGTTCTAGTGCCTTTTATTCTTATGAAGTTTATATAATCATTATCCCCGCGACCGCCGATAAGGTCCAGCGAAGCAGTGTTCGTTTCTCCATAGCCGCCTCCTTCAACATAAATAACCGCGTTGTCACGATGTATTCCCAAATCAATAATTCCATAAGTTGTGTAGGGAGCTATGCCGCCAATATCCAACTTCGCCTCCGGACTCGCTACCCCAATCCCCACATTTCCGCTTCCCTGCTGAACCACGAATTGAGATGAGCCGACTGTAAAGCCCTGTCCTGTGGCTATGGTAGTTGTTCCAGTAGTCCCGCTCACAGTTAAAGTCCCGCCAATAGTTGCGTTGCCTGATGTCTGTAAAGTTCCTGCTGATGTATTAACCAATCCCACTCCTAATCCCCCTGTAAGATAGCCAGAACCATTGACTGACAGAGTTGTTGCGGGTGAAGTAGTCCCAATCCCCACATTCCCGTTATTCAATATAGTCAGAGCTCGATAGGAACTGGTATCAACAAGCCCATCTGTGGTTGTTCCAATAGTCAAACTCCCTGCTGTTGATTGAAAGAACCAGTGTTTTTGATTGGCTGAAGCGGAAGTGTCGGAAAGATACATCTTTGGAGTTGTGCCTGAAACATGGAGCAAAGAATTGGGCGTTGTCGTCCCGATGCCGACGTTGCCGGAGGAATTTATTCGCATCGCTTCCACGTCATTCGCTGATGCAAGAACCAACTGACCACTCGCGTTTGCCGTGCCTATACGATACAAGCGAGTGTTGTAGTTCCAATAGTTCTGAGCGCCTATCGTATCAGACGGAGAACCAAAAACTATATTCGAATTGTTGGCATCGGGCGCGAGTATTGAAATACCCCCGCTAGTGTTGTTTTCGATAACCAAATCATCCACGGCGGAACTTGGCGTAGCACCTGAAGATGCACTGTAGACGTGCAGTTTTCCCACCGGACTCGCCGTCCCTATCCCCACATTTCCATTTTGCAAAACATACAAACTTGATGCCGCGGAAAATCCCCCGCCAATGGTTGTTGTTGCCGTTGAAACAGGGATATTTAAATTCCCGTTTTCCAGCATACTCAACAAAGTTGTTGAGGCAGTGTTGGTTAATTCAAAAAGCCTGTTAGTTGATGAACCATTTCCCCAGACAGAGAGTTTGGAATATGGACTCGTCGTCCCTATGCCCACGTTGCCGCCGTTGTCTATAATCATTCTCGCAGAATTGCCTGTATAAAGCCCTATTTTGTTATCTGATAGCCATTCCAGCCCCGTATCTGTGTCATATTGAAAGCGGAGGTCTGGGGTAGTGGAGGTGGCGAGGATTAAACCGCCTGAGGCGTAGGAGGAGACGGTGAGGACGCCTGTGGTGAGGTTGGTGAAATCACCACTTGAAATAGGACTTGTTGCCGATCCTATTCCCCAATTTCCAACTGGAAATAAAGTATTAGAATTTAATTTCCATAAATTAAAACTTTGCGCGTGAGTTATTCCGGCAATTCCAAATACGCATGCTAAAATAATAATTGTAAGTTTTTTTACGTCCATACGATTATAATTGCATAAGCGCTACCAGTCGGAGATTGAAAATATAATGTTTTACTTGTCAAATTTAATTTGCTTTCCTCGTGATAATTTCCTGGAAAAATAGGGATAAAAGCAGTCGCTCCAGCCGAGAAATAAAGTTTTAATAAATCTGTATGAAAAGAAGTTTTCGCATTATCTACTGCGTATATCCTAAATTTGCGAGTATTGTCAGGAAGTGCTTGAGAATACTCTGTGTCGGCTAGAGTAATTGCAATATTATAAATAGTTGGCGCAGTTACTGATTTATCATCTGTTTCAACCAACATTCTTTTTGTTATAGAATCTACCCGAAATTGCAAAACATCCTGATCGGAATCATCAGAAACGCCTCCTCCAACAACTCTTGCGTTAGCATCATGTTTTAATACTTCATCTGCCATATTTATTCATTTACTTTATTGAATATTTTCTTCATTCTTGCTTCCCTTTCTCTTAGATTGTCATTTTTAACTTTAATCGCGATTTCTATATTTTGTAACTCTTCATCTTTTTTATTAAGTTCATCCATTTTCAATTTAGATTCTTTAATGACGTTTTCAGCAGCCAAAACTTCTTCCGCCATACTGATTAATTTCTCGTCCAATGCTTTTAAATTAGATTCTACTTTCTTTGTCTTCTGGTTTAAATCAAGTAATTCGGCAGAAAACTTTTTAATTTCAAGCGTAAGTCCTTCCTTATTTTTTTCTTGTTCGGAAATTTTTGATTCAAGTGAGGTTTTTTTAATAGTCAAATCTTCCAATGCTTCTTTCCAAGCTTTATTAAAATCAACTTCCATTTTTTTAAGCAAATGTCCAAATTCTGCTTTAAATTTTTCGTAGATTAATTCCATCATACGTTTTCAGCAACCTTTAAAATTTCTTCCCGGCGTTTTTTCTCCAAAAACTTCTGATAAGAAATCTCGTGCTGTTTTATTTCTTCCGCTAAAGTTAATTCCTTTTGCAAGGTAGCTGTTTTAATTTCCGGACCTAAAATAGAATCTCTAATTTCCCCTAATGATAATGCTTTTTTTTCTTTTTTCTTTTTATTCCTTGAATAAACTAAAGTTGCTAATTGTATTGCAACATGTTCGGCGATATGCGATGGTAAGGCTCGTTTTTGTTCTATCTCAAAAACAATTTCCGTTCCGTTAAAACAACCGACGAATGTTTCATCTAAAATATTTGTAACTTCTCTGGTGTTATACTTCATTTTTTTGATACCGGCAGGAGAATTTTACTTCTCCTGCCGGTAATTGCTTATTCTCCTTTCGACTCTAATTCCATTAATTGCTCCAATAATTCTTCTTTTGATTTTGAAACATCCACTTTCACCCCTCTGCTTTCTAAATCTTTAATAACATCTTTTTTAGTAACATCATCCGGAGTAACAATAGGAATTTCTTTTTTCTCGTATTTATTTTCTAAATTTTCGATATCTTCTTTTCTGGCCTGCTCCGCAGTAACTCGTTCCGGCTGTTCTTCAGCTACAAAAGAAAGAATTTTTTGTTTTAATTCAGCGATTTCTTTATCGTTGAATAATTGAACGCCCTTTGAATCATTAGCCGGCATTTTTGCTTTCTTTTCGCGAGAAAGAATCTTCCGGGCCAAATGAATAGCTAAATGATCAACTTCGGGAAGCCGGCCTACATAACTATGCCCTTTTTGAATAGTGATAGAAATTCCTCTAAAAGAATGGGTAAAATCTTCACTATCAATATTAGTAAAGCGCATAATTTTGCGTTCCGATTCCTCTGCAATTTTTTCTATTGGATTATTTTCCATACGTCTGATACTAATTTAATTAATTAAACTAATAGTTTACGACCTTTAATGCCCTTTAGGCGGATGCTATGGGAAGTTGCCCTCTTGAGCATCCGGCTATAACGCGCTATCTGTAGGAAAGAGTAAAATCAACTGCTGCTGTCGATGACGCATTCAGTCCATTCGAAAACGCTACATCATAACAATATGTTCCATGCGGCGCGGAAGCTTCTATAGAAGCGAATAAAGTTCCTGTACTTTTTGCTGTCGCGTCTCGTAATTCTATTGCCCCTGCAGCATCCGTATTAATCGTAATGCAATGCAAAAACCCAGCGCCTGTTTTGGCCTGGGTAGATGTTGCTGTCGAAGAAACCGCATAAGAAAATGGATATACCATTTTAACGTTTCCTGCTGAATCAACGTTTAATGCCGTGCCATCTCCATCTGATAAGGTTGGTTCTGTGGCATTATAAATTCCGGGCATTCCATATTTTTGGACTGCTCCAAAAAGATTGCCACCAGTAAAAACAGAAATAGCAGTTAAAATACTCAAAACCGAAATAGAAATAAGTAAGATGTTAGTTAGTTTATTCATTGGTTCTGGGGGAGGAGGATATCCTCCTCCCCATCTTAACTTTAGAGTAATTTAACCAAAGCCATACAAGCCTTATCAACAGTATCTTGAGCTGCAACGCAAGTGCCAACCAAGAAAGCGTCGTAAAGATCGTTTCCATCGTCTATAACCAATCCTTCGCCTTCTGTGTCGTCACCAGGGCAAATGCCTCTATCTAACGTTGCCGCCTCTCCCATCAATACTCCGCCAATACCGCGCTTCAAAAACCATCCATAATCAGCAGAAGCAAAAGTGACTTGCGCCACTCCTGTTACGTGAGTATAGCGATTTGTAATCGCAGTTTTTTCAACCTGAGTTGATGGAATAAGATATATCCCGGAATCAGCAACTGCTAAAACGCTAGTAAAAGCGTGTTCAAGGTAAAGTTCCAACGTGTCCGCTGAATTATCCTTTACTTTTCCGCTTTGCCCAACGCCCGTTCCGGTATAAACCAATACCCAATAATCTTGATACGCGCCAACAGTCCAACCGGCCGATGCCTCTGTGATGTAAACATATTTAGCGCTGTCAGTTAGCGAAGCAGCTGACGAAACTGTCGTCACGCCGGTATTCGCAGGTTGACTGCAAAGCATATGTTTAGTGATTGCCTCAGAAGCCTTGAAATATTCCCAAACTCTTCCATCAGGAGTTTGCCCGATTGAGTTTAGATTAGATTCTTTGGTTGTAGGCGTATCAAAGATTGACTGAAAATTAATTTGTCTCATTTCATTGTCTTTCTTTATTTAATTAATCCGCTCGACCTTTCATCCTTCAAGGTTCTAAAACCTAAGGAAAAGCGCGGATTATTTCCTACCCTTATTTCTTTCCCTTAATCTCTTTCATTGCGAATTTGAATTTGTCATCTGATAAAGAAACATTCTCGCCAGCAGGCAAATCAAATTTTTCCGGAACGCCATTCTTAACCGGCATGGTAACAGAGATATTTTCTCCCGAAATATTAACAATGGTTTTCATAAATTTGCTAGTTGTCAAAGATATTTAACAGAATATCGAAATCAGTTGTCGCTTTTCTGATAAATGTTAAGACAGCATATTTACCTGGCGCTATTAATGCTGATGGGGTTGATGTTCCTCTTATTAATGTTTCGCCAGCTCCAGCAACCAATGTTACATGCATATTGGAAGTACTAGTAGCATTTTTCAGCCAAACTTGTCTAACATCACCCGTATTCGGCGCGACAGAAGAAAGAGTAGATGAAGCCGGAACAGTTACTGTAACAGCAGAAAGATTAGGCGTGTATTCGATTATGTTTTCTGTGTCGAAATAACTTGCCAATAAAGTTTCCGCTGAATTAACCGTGCTTGTCGCTGTTCTTCCCCCGCCCTGAGTGAATGTAGAAACATCAGTTGCTCCGCTAACTGTTAGGTCTCCGGTAAGTGTTGAATCATCCGCAACCGTTAAGTCATCAGTCGCTGCAAGATCACCCGCAGTCATCGCGTCTGTCGTAGTAATTCCAAGAGCAGAATAAATTCCCTCATTGTATTTAACATACGGCAGATAGTTTTCGATTAGTTTTTCGCCAACCGAACCAAGCGATGTACTCGGACTATAAATTAACACCACGGCGAATATAGATAACACCAAAGCCGCAGAAGCGAGAATGATTGGTAACTTTTGTTTGTTCATGGTTTTAAAAGTTTTATTTTACTCGACCTTTGCCTAACCAATCATTTAACCTGTAATTCCTGTTAATTGGCCTTGATACCTTGGGTTGTCGGACATAAAGTTTCCGACATAATAGAAATGCCCGACTTGAGCCGGCTGATTGCTAGAACGGATTAATCCAGACCAATTAAACCCTTTAGGAATCGGCAATGCTTGAGGCCCTTTAACATTCTTATCCGAAGTATTAAACTTTTCATACCCTAACTTTGCAGGCATGGCCATCCCAGCAAAGAAGAAATGATTTTCATTAATCATAAACATCTTTTGGGAAGTGCATTTCTCGTCATCAACAATCGGCATGCCGCGGAACCACAAAGCATCGAAACCAATATCGCCCCTTAGCGCCTGTTGCGAAGGAACAACACCAGTTCGAGAAACTTGCGGATAACCATTCATCTGATAACCGGCCCGGACTGTTGGCTGAAGCAATGCTTCATAAGCAGTCCAAATAGTGGCAGTCGTAGTAGCAAAAGACGGCTTTTCTGAGCCAATCTTAACCGCATTATGAGCGGTTGCTAAATCAGAAATGGCTAATGTTCCGACTGAAGCAACATAATATCCTTTGATAGATGTATATGTGCTCCTTGATTGTCCGCCATAGGTAGCATAATTAGTGCTATCATCTGCGGCATTCAAGATTGAATCGAAAGAACTAGCGCCGGAACCGGCTCCTGTCCCTCGATAAAAATAATCTCCAATATCGTCTGTCAGATCCTGGGCAATTGAATCCATTTCGGTTGCCAATAAATCTAAAACTCTTTCGTCTCCCTCGTTTACTGCTATTTCAATGTCGTCTATAACAACCGGTTTATGAATACGTTGCGGTTCAAATTGCATCTTAATCCGAGTAGAAGTTCTATCAGTATTTAATTCTCCACCAACAGGAACAAGTCCGCCTGTGGTTGATTTTTGATACTTGATAGGAAAATCCATTCGGTAGCCAGAACCCCATGGTTTTGCGTTACCGAGTATTCTTAACAAAGAAACATTCCCTGTAAGAATCGTATCGTTAACTGCAGGAACTATGGTCTCCCGTGTCACCGAAGTGACTACAGCTGAAAATTCCATAATTTTTTTAATTATTTAATCTATCGTAAGCAGCCCTCGCCTTGTCAACAATAGTCCCTCTCATCCCCCTAACATCAGACAAATCAGACCCACTCTCTCCGGGACTTCCCGGCGCGCCAACTTTATCTTTCCTATTTTCCCGTCCCTTCCTTCCTTCCTCTTTGCCTATCTCAATTGCTTTCTGCAATTCGCTATAGGCGTTATAAACCATTTTCAGATCATCTTCTGTCCGGATAGGAAATTTATGCTTTACTGCATAATTAACAAAATCGTTTTGACTAAATCCCTTGTCTGTTTTTTTAACTTCGGAGACAAAATTATCAAGTGTTTCTTCAGCTTGTTTCATGGCATTCTCTTGAGCGCGGAGTATCTCAACCGCTTTGTTAGTTCCGCGTTCTTCGGCCATTTTAATAGCTTGTCGAAGCTCTTCATAATCTTTTGGCTCCCAATTTTCTTTTTCGTATGGGGGTGGTTCAGGTTTATTATCAACGGGCTGTTTTTCTAACTCGCTTAATCTTTGAGATTTGCGAGTATAATCAGGTAGTAAGGCCTCGTAATGAGTTGCCTTCTTCTCAATTTCCATTAATTGGTCTGGGGTATATTCTTTATCCCCGACTTTAATGGGCTGAGGCGGATCTACCTTATCCGGCTGGTCTTTTGGCTGTTTATCTGTGGATTGATCATTGCTGATTTCCTCAGACGTCTCGGCATCTAAGATTTCATCTTCCATTTTTTTGGCATATTGACTGAAAATAACGGATTATTCTAAAAAGAGTTCCGGTATTTACTTGGTCTTTTTTGCCATTTTATTTGCTCTGCTATGTATTGCTTTTTCTAATGGACTTTTTTTTGTTGGTTCCCATCCCGTCTTTCTCATTGTTCCATAAACATACGCATTCTTACGTTTTTCAGATAATCCTTTCGCTTTCGCGCGCCTCATTAGCGCTTGTTCCAGTGCTTTAGGCATGGTTATGATAATTTGGTTAATTGATTCTTTAATTCCTTTAAAGCCAACTCTTGCTGATCAGGCGGCAACTTTTGAAATTCTGGACTATCTGTTAATTCCTTGGCCTGTTGAGTAAATTGAGATAATTGTTGCGCCTTTTCCGCGTTTTGCTGTTCCGGAGTAGGCATAGTTCCGGCTGCTTGTTGCAGGTTGATATGCTCTTTTTCGCCTAATTCAATAATCGATAAAGGATTTATTTTATACATTATTGCTCTTTTAGCCATTTCAAGCGGATTATCTCGTCCGGTTTCCTCAAAATATGTTAACGGATCAATGATTCCTGCTATAACCTCTTCTTTGGCACGCTCGCCTTTGAATAGTCTATCTTCCGGCATAACCTGTCCGGGAATAATCTTTACTTCAATTCCGTCCATCATTTCATCTCTCATTAAAGATAAAGTTCTAGTTGCTTTTTCTCCGCCAAGAGTTTTGATTAATCGCTTTTCCGTATATTTAACTAAAATCATCTGATACATCCACTCATAAATACCTCTATGAAGTTGATCGACTAAATCTATGCATTCATCAAGCCGGTTATAACTCTGTTCGCGTAAAATAGATCGTCCGGTAGCTGTCTCAGTTCCGCCTTTCTCTCCGCGAAAAGTAGGCTGAGTTCCAAAAATATTATCAAGTTCTATCGTTGAGTGAACCATGTCGTCCTTGACAAAAGACGGCAATTCCTTTCCTGTTTCTATTGACACTCCATTTTTAACTCCTTCTCCATACCACATTCCGCGCGGATTTGATTTAGCTTTTTGCGCGTCTGCTTTAGAAATCTTGCAAAACTTTGTATCAATTTTATAAACTCCATTCATCATTTCCGCATTATCGGAAATTTGTCTTTTTCGTTTATCGATTTCTTCCTGCAATGGCTCAACCTGTTCGATTAAAGATGTGGTGCCAACCGGCCCCTCTTCAATATCGAGAATAGTTCCAAAAATATATGGTGGTAATGGATTATCAAAATAATTATAAAGATATGTTTCATATCCCTCTGTCATGTCCTTTCTTTCTTCCTGTTTTCCTTTTATATCTTTTGCTATTGTTCCCCTTTTCTCTCCCTCTGTTTCTCTAAAATCAATCATCTCTTGAGTATTCATTTTCATTCCATCCCAATCCCAATACGGATGAGGATCACAACCAAGAATAATTCCCGAATACTCCCAAATAACATATCCATCAATCCAACACTCTTTATACGTGTCTTTAGGATTATCAATCACAAGTTGCTCTTCTTTATACCCTGATTTTTTTAAAATATTTTCCTTTTTTTCTGGAAACTTCTCAATCAAATCAGAGATAGAAGTTCCATCGATTTCCTCAATAACAAACTTCGTATCGTACATAGACGTTGCTTTTCTTGAAACTCTTATCTTTCGCGGATCGCAAACTCGCAAATCAAAATCGTCTTTATCCTGATGCCAAAATACTTTAAAACATATAAATCGCGAGAGAAACAACCATCTTAATCCTTTCCTCATTTTCCCCTTAATCTTCAAATCTTGATATTTAGTTAAAAAGAAGTCTTGCAAATCATTTGCGATAACTTTCGCTTCTTTTGTTTCTTTGTCAGCAATGACGTTAGGTTTTGATGGCCGGCCGGTAAGAGTATTAATAACACTCTCCATTGCAAGGAACACTCTATTATCCCGGGCCTTTGACCTCTTCTTCGGGATTTCTTTAAGCCATTCCGGATTATTTTTCCAAATCTTTAAATTTTTTTCGAATGTTTTTTCAACGACAGAAAACAAATCAGATGATTCGTCCCACCTATTTTTTATTAACCTTATTTTTTCATCATCTTTCAAAGTAGAAATATTCATTAGAATAAAACAGATTTAATTATTTCGTATAATAAAACTCCACAACCTAGAAATAGAAGTATTGCTACAAACGCCACTAAACCAAACTTTGTATTATCGAGAGACCCATATCCCATAGTTTTTGTTCTTCCGGGGGACTACCCCGTTGCAGTAAATTGAGTACACCGCGAATAGTTGGGCTAAAGCCCCGGAAAAACAAAAAGCCCTGCAAACATCAAAAAATCACTTCCGACAAAAAAATATCGAAAGAGATTTCGCGACGTATCGCAGGGCTCTTGAACGTATTCTATACCCTATACTCGTATTGAAATTTTAAGATCGTGTGGCGGCAATACCATCAACCGGCCGCATTTCGGACATTTAATTTCCTCTTCTTTATCATCCACGTGTCGCTTCTTGTATAAAATCTGATTGCACTCTTTACACCGGATAATAATTTCTATTTTTTTACATGATTTTAGCATGAGCGATTTTTTCTTATTTGTCAATATGCCAACTTGTGGAAAACTTTTTTATTCAAAATCTC